>Ga0335085_10014017_pt1 | contig 11721 bp, 6 predicted proteins | sample Lox_Sample_45_FD_206712 | JGI IMG/M metagenome (GOLD analysis project Ga0335085, IMG submission 206712) | Soil microbial communities from Loxahatchee National Wildlife Refuge, Florida, United States - Lox_Sample_4.5 | ecosystem: Environmental > Terrestrial > Soil > Wetlands | place: USA: Florida...
GGAGGGGATTTCTGCCATGGTTGACGGCCTGCCTGTCACTTTACCCGAGGACCCGAAGGAAGCTCAAAGGGTCTTCCATTCTCTTTCTGTCGAAAACCAACTCCATCTGGTCTTGCAGGCTCGCGGCAAAGACCGGCTCCGTTATCTCTTCCTTTCTGAACACCCGGAACAGCTGGTTCAACAACTCCCGGAATTAGAGGTCTTCTTAACCGTCAAGGAAGCCGGGGAGAAGGATTGTCTCGATTTAATCTCCCTCACCACTCCCGAGCAATTCCAATTTCTTCTCGACCTCGATTTCTGGAAAAGGGATCAATTAGACGCGGAAAAGGTCCTTCACTGGATGGAGATTCTGCTTGAATCGGGCGAAAAGAAGGTCATCCAATTTATTCAATCTGCGGATATCGAGTTCATCGCCCTTCTTCTGAAAAAGTTCATTCACGCCACCGCGGTCGACGGGGAGCCGCTGGAAGTCATGGACAAGGTCGCTCCTTTTACGCTCGACCAATATCACTTCGTTCATTTCAGAGGGAAGAGGACCCGGGAGGTTTTCGAACCCTTCTTGCAAGTTCTTTACCAGGCGAACAAAGGAACCTATCAGAGATTGATGGATTCCCTGACGGTGGAGTTCGAATCAGAGCTTGAAGAGACGGGATACCGTTTACGAAATAGCCGGCTGAAGGACTATGGATTCCCCGATTTTGAAGAGTCTTTGGAAATTTACCGTTTTCTAAATCCGGATGCTCCCCTTCCGGAAGGAAGGCCCTTGAGGCCCGCGGTTCAGGAAGCCGCGGCGAAGGGAAACCCAATCTTCTATCTCGCCCATCCCGGAGAAGGTCCTTTCTTCTCCTCGGTTCTTTCTAAAATCGATGATTCGGACGAGCACAACCGACTCCTCCAAGAGATAGCCGCCCTGTGTAATAAGGCCATCGTGGCAGAGGCGATCGACCTTTCCAATATTGTTGCCATGGAGCGGGTGGTCAAAAAGGTTTACCACACGCTCAACCTCGGCCTTCAATACGTGAGCAAGGACGACGACCTCAGGGCCGTTCACATCCTTCGGTCGCTTCCGGCGCAAAAGCTGTTTCAATACGGGATAAGCACCACCCTGCTCCTGAGGAGAAAGGCAGAGTCTCTTCTCAAGGGGCCATGGTTTTCGAATGACCAGGAGAATCTGGTCTTGTTGGACCCTCCTCATTTTGAAACCTTTGAAGGGATTTTGAGGCGGAGGCCCACGCTCTATCGGGACTGGGTTTATGAGGATTTTAAGAACCCGCAGGATTTAAAAGAGGCGGATGAATTTTTGGTATGGCTCAAGACGGTGATCACTTTTTTGGGAAACGAATTGAAGGTCTCCCCTCTTTCTCTGAAGCGAATGGACCTGAGTGGTTGCTATCCTGATGATTGGCGGGAGATGACCCTATCGGCGATCTTTCTGACCGCTCTGGCGAATCAGATTCTCAGAGGAACCTTTCAATTTGAAGCGATCGGACAGGCTCGGGTGAAAGATTTTCTCGCCCGGGTTTTTGAGAGAGATGATGAGGGAAAGGGGGTTATGAACGTGGAGGTCAAAAACGGATTTAGAGACTGGCTCCGTTCGGTCGAAGGCGAAGAACTCAAGGGGCAACACCTTCTCGCTTTTCAGGATTTCTGTCTCGACCTCTTTGAGGTGCAGTACGGGAAGATCCCTCCGGGGGAGGAGGTCGACCCCCGATTCGTCAAGGGGCTTCTGATCAGAAAATAATGTGAAGCATTGTGTCGAAATCCTTTTCGGTTCTTTATTGAGGGGCCAGAATAAATTCGACAAGATCTGCTATTTCCCTCTTACCCATGAGAGGCTGTCGAATTTGTTCTTCCTCTGAGGCGTTCATGATTTCTAAGTTGTGGTTCCAGAGACTGGCGACAAGGTCGGTTTTGGATGTGCCCCGATATTTGAAACGGTCGATGTAGAGCAGTTTGCCGCGCGTCCGTTCTTGCCGATGACATTCTGCGCACCTCATTTCTGAAAATAGTATTTTTCCATTCGTTACGCTCCCCGGCTCGTCAGCGAAAGGGAGGAAGTAAAGATAAGCAAAAAGGTCGGCCATCTCTTTCGATGTCAGCTTGGGAATACCGGATTGCTCCTGAGCCATCTTCGCCAGAATCGTAGGCCCCTTATTCCACATGCTCGAAGCGATCTCCGTGAGGGAGGTACGGAAAGCTTGTGCGTCCTTGCCGAGGTCCACTCCTCACTCTCTTCCTTCGTCCCGGATGGCATGGCAGGTATTGCATCCCCTCGTATTGAAGACCCGTTTTCCTTCTTTCGGATTGCCGGGCTTAAAGAAGGCTGGATCGTCTGCTCCCGTTGCTTTGGTCTTGATATATTCCATGAGGTCAAGCATCTCTGTTTCCCTGAACTGAGGCCATTTCATTCCGTTTTGAGCCATGCGAGCGACCATGTCTAAGCTATGATTCCAGATCCCCTTGCTTAAGAAGATCGGGGAAATATTCCGTGGAAATTCACCGAAGCCCAGTTCATCTTGTCTGCCTTTGCCTGCGAGAGGGTGGCACAAATGACAACCTTTATCGACAAATACGGATCTTCCTCGTGCCGGATTTCCACGCCCGTCAGAGAATCCGAGGAAATAGAGGCAAACTGAAAGGTCGTTGAATTCCTGCCCTGTCAGGGCAGGTTTGTTCATTCCTGTTTTCCCCATGCCCGAGGCCCTCGAAGACGTATGGGTCCAAAGTTTTGCCGCCAGATCAAACGGAGTATCGACCATATCTCTTTTAACAAAATCAGGACCAATCTTGCTTCCCTGTCTGGTGACGTCGTGACATTTCACGCATCCTTTGGTTACAAAGAGTTTCTCCCCTTGGGTGGGATCTTCAGGAAGGATGTCTGCGATGGCCAGCATCCGTGATAAAGAGAGAAGAACGATAAGCATCACACTTATGATGAGCATGTTTCTTTTCATAGCAACCTCCCTCCTGCTTATTGGTTAAAGCCGCACAACGAAGGACCGAATCTTTGTTGATAGCGAAGCCGTATCCGCACATCAAATCGCCGCAGTTAAAGACTTCGTGGAGGCATGCGTTAAGATGCGCGGGCGTCGTTTCTTCTAGCGAGAGGACGTGCTGCACTTTTCATACCAAGCTCTTTTTTGGCTCTAATGAATTGAAATCATTCAAGAAGCGAAATTATTATACGCTGGCGGGTGTAAGTTTTTTCCTACAGGGTTTGAAGGTTTTCCCTACGCTTTTAAGGGAAAATAAGTTTCGAGGGAAATTAGGGAGTAAAATAATCGGTGGCAAGGTATAATGGGTTGCTGAAGAATGGCCTTCTGTCCGGCCGACTCACCAACTCGTCGGCGTGCCTGCACGCCGCAGTGCGAGCCTTCGTCTGCTCTGAGTCGATCCCTTGCGCGGAGAACCGGGACACCTCATGAGCACAGATGTTTCGGCACGCAGGCTGTCGGAGAGACTCCCGGCCGTTAATCCTCGGCATTGGCCACGAGGCTTGTCATCTTCAGCTCCTCCAACTCCAGGGCGAGGAATTCCCAGAGTTGGGTGAGCTCTCTCACCTGGTCTTTTGCTTGTTTATGAGTCTGAACAGTCTCATAAGTCTCTTGCTGGTTCAAATAGAGATTGGGGTCAGAAAGTCTTTGATTCAGTAGATCCAGTTTTTGGGTAGCCTCCTGCAACGATTTTTCTACTTCCTGCACCCTCTTTTCAAGACTGGAGAGCTGTTTTTTGAATTGGTCCATCTCCTGAGCCCTTTTTCGCCTCTCTTCTTTTGTTTTGTATGAGGATTTCTTTTTTGGGAGGGGCAATTCATGAGTCGGTACGACGGTCGTTCCGACCCTTGCCCCTACCCGTTCGTCCGAAGGAATCTCCTGTTTCTTATAAAGATAATAGTCGTAATTTCCGGGATAGACATGGGGAATTCCCTGATCGATTTCGACGACTTTCGTCGCGATTTCGTTGATCAGGTGGCGGTCGTGCGTGATCAGGCAGATCGTCCCTTGGAACTGCTTCAGGGCCATCTCCAACACATTTCGAGAAGAAATGTCGAGATGACTGGTTGGTTCATCAAGGAGAAGAAAATTGGCAGGCTTGAGAAGCATCTTTGCTAAAACCAAGCGGCTCTTCTCGCCGCCGCTCAACACAGAGACTCTCTTTTCAATGTCGTCTCCACTGAAAAGAAAAGTCCCGAGGAGGGTTCGAAGCTCCGTCTGGCTCTCATCGGTGGCAATGGAGAGGATTTCTCCAAAGACCGTGTTTTCCGGGCGGAGAAGGTCGAACTGGTGCTGGGCAAAGTAGGCGCGGGTCACATCCTTTCCTAAAAGGACTTCCCCTTTCTCAAAGGCGAGGACCCCGGCCAGAATCTTAAGAAGCGTAGACTTTCCCGCTCCATTGGGCCCCACCAAAGCCACTTTATCTCCCCGGTAGAGATGGAGACCAATCCCCTGATAAACTACGGTTTCGCCGTAGCGCTTATAAAGATTCTTGACCTCTGCAACCTTGTGGCCGCTCCGCTTGGGAGCGGGGAAGTGAAATCGAATCTCCTTTCTTTTCTCGGGAAGTTCAATCCGGTTAATTTTTTCGAGCATCTTGATCCGACTCTGAACCTGGCTCGACTTGGTATTTTTGGCCCGGAATCGCTCGATAAACCTTTCGGTCTGCTCGATCTTTCTCTGCTGAGTCTTGTAGGTCGCCTCGAGGACTTCCCTTCTGGCTCCTTTCTCCTCCAGATAGTGGTCGTAGTCACCGTAATAGAGGTCGATCCTTTGAGCCTCGATCTCTGCGATCCAACCGATCAGATGGTTGAGGAAGACTCGATCGTGCGAAACGATGACCATGGCACCCGGATAATTGATCAAGAATTCCTCCAACCAGATCAGGGAGGTGAGATCCAAGTGGTTGGTCGGCTCGTCGAGAAGAAGAAGATCAGGCGATTGAAGAAGAATTTTTGCCAAGGCGATTCGCATTCGCCAGCCGCCGCTCAGTTCGTCGGTGAGCCGATCGAAATCCCTTTCTTTAAACCCTAATCCCTGAAGGATCCGCTTTGCCTCAGCTTCCAGGCCATATCCTCCGAGGAGGGTATACCGCTCCTGAAGTTTTCCGTATTCCTTTGCCAGCCTTTCCTGTTCCTTGGGATCCTCTTTGGATGAAAGTTCCTCTTCCAGAATCTTCATCTTATCCTGGAGGGAGGTGATGTTGGTCAAACTTTTTAGAACCTCATCCAGAACCGTGTTGCCTTTGAAGGAAATGACCTCCTGGGGGAGATAGCCCATCTTCACCCCCTTGGCGATGAGGATCTCTCCTTCGTCAATCGATTCTTCCCCCAAGATCATTCTGAAGAGGGAGGTCTTTCCCGCGCCATTGGGACCGATCAAGCCAACCCGATCCCTCACTCCGATCTGAAGAGAGCAGTCCCTGAAGAGGACCTTGCTTTCAAACTGTTTCTGAACGTGGTTAAGGGTGATCATAAAATTATAATGAAATAATCGATGACTGGAATAATGGAAGATTGGGCGGAGGATTTCTGGTCAATTCGTCGTCATTTTGAATTTGGTTCTATTCTCAATAATCCAGTACTCCGTTGTTCCAATACTCCATAGTTATATGTCGGTATCGTACTTATCGAAATTATAACCCGCCTTCTTATAATCGTCCAAAGCGCGGGTTTTTAAATCCTCTCGCTTCGTTTTCTCCGCTTCCTTATCCGCTAACTCGGCGGCATGGCTCCATTTTCCCTCTTTTTCATAATCCTTGATCTTCCGATCTGTCTCTGTAAACGGATGCCCCTTGATGACGACGGTGGTGGCGAAGAGGACCCGGGAGATAGAATTCTTGCATCGAGGGCAGACGGTTAAGGCCGACTCGGTCATTCTCTGGATGACCTCAAAACCCTTCCTGCAATAAGGGCAGCTTTTTTCTAAATCAATCGCTCTGTACGCGTAGGTTGGCATACCTTTCCCTCCCCATAAATATAAAAAATAATACTTCCAGTCAAATTGTCAAGGGAGAAGAGCTTGTGTTATATCGAAGGAAAAAGAGCTGTCGTTTTACTATGACGATTCCCTACCAAAACCTTTATATTTACGAGATGTCTGCGGCGATCCCGGATTCAAAAAAAATTTTTAAGGAAGACTTCCTCGGCTGCTGGAACGAAGGAGAGACTTCTTTCCTTTTCTTTTCTCAACCCCACGATGAGGAGGTGAATTCATTCGGGAAAAAGAGGGGAATCCCTCTTGTTTCGAGAAATATGCTCGACTACAAGGCCTGGCAGGCCGGTGAAGAATTGAGACCCTTTAAGGTGGGCAATCTGATCATCTCCCCCCCTTGGGAAGAGGTGAAGGTGGAGAAAGGGGAGGTTTTGGTTCATCTGGACCCTAACGTTGTCTTCGGTACGGGTTATCATCCAACCACCCGAACCTGTCTAAAAGCCCTTTGGGGGATTTATCAAAGCGAGAGGCCGAGAAGAGTTCTTGACCTGGGGACGGGCTCGGGGATTCTTGCCCTGGCGGCTGCGAAATGGGGTGCGGAGAAGGTGCTTGCCGTCGACTGTAATGAACTGGCGGCAGAAACGGCGCTCCGAAATGTTCTTGCGAATGGAGAATCTCAACGGATTGAAGTGAGATTCGGAAAAGCGGAGGATTTTATCGGAGAAGAAGCAGATCTCGTTTGCGCGAACATTCATCTTCAGGTGATCGAGTCCCTGCTCAGGAAAAGAGCTTTCTTTGAGAAAAGGTGGTTTATCCTTTCGGGAGTCTTCGAAAAGGATGTGGAAGAAATTGAGAGGCGGCTGATCCCAAACCCTGTTGAAATCGTTGAGAGGCTCCAGGAGAAAAACTGGTTGACCTTGGTTGGTTTCAATCGAAGGGGATAAGCGGAGGTCATACCTCACCGAAGCGTGCGGAAATCCGGTGACCCGCCAGGGTTGCCCCTGAAAATCTTATGAAGCGGATGGATCATGTTTTCTTCGGGGAGGGGAAGCAATCTCTATCGATTGTCCAGCTTCCACTATGGGACGAAACCCTTAGAGTTCAGGGGCAAATGAAGTTACCGCCATAAGATTTTCTCCGGCACCCCTGACGGATCACCCTGCGAGGCATTAAACCTAAAGTTAAAATGTTATTGACTTCGATTTTTCGTTGTGTTAAAAAAATCGCAATTTACCCTCATCTAGAATCCCAAGAATTTAAATTTTCTTTAAATTTTAAGCGAACACCCCGCGTCTTCACTGGATGGGTCGGGTGAGCCAATTTTCTGTTTTTTGGGGGACCAATGGAATCCAGAATTAAGAGATCAATCCTTGTTTGTCTCATCCTCTCTGTCTCGCTCTTTGGGAGCTTCGGAGTGTTGTGGTCGGCAACACCTGCTCCGGATAAAGAAAGTGTTAAGCCTGCGGAGGTGGCCAAACCCTCTGAGCCGCCCAAAAAAGCGGAGAAGTTTGTCGTCAAGGGCCGGGAGTATTGCTACGAGTGTATTGACAACTCCGAATGTTTGGGCTGCCACACCAAAATCAGCGAGAGGAAGTTTGCCCAGTCCGTTCATGGGGCCAATTCGTGTAACAGTTGCCACTACGATATTACCGATGTCAAAGTCCATAGCAAGGCGAAGGGGGCAAGAATTCATCCGGAACCGGTCACCTGCCATCGATGTCATAAGAAGGAAGGGACGGAACATTATGCGAGCGCCCATTTCATCAACGACATTCAATGCAAAGACTGCCATAAAGACATCCACGCAATGACCCCGTGGAAAGGGGACAAAGTTCGAGTGATCCAAACATGTACCACCTGCCACTCGGATGATGGTTATTCCCAAAGCGTCCACGGCAAAGCCGTCATCGACGGAAACCCGGATTCTGCCACGTGCAGCGATTGCCACGGCCTCCATAAGATTCCTTTGCTGAAAGGGGATGAACCCAAAGCGGTTGAATTCCGGAAGGAGTTCCATACAGAAGTCTGCCAGAAATGTCACGCAGACAAGGAGATGATGGGAAGAAACAAAGTTTTCCTGATCGCCACTCAGACCTATTATGAAAGTTATCATGGAAAGGTGGAGCATCTGGGCTACCCCAGATTGGTGGCAGGTTGTGCGGACTGCCATGGGTTTCACAACATCCTGCCTCCGGATAATCCAAAGTCCCTCATCTCAGAGAAGCGGCTCGTGGAGACCTGTGGCAAGTGCCATACCGGGGCCAATGCCAACTTCGTGCAGTGGGTTGCTCATGCGACCCATAACGATCCGGAGAGAGAGCCCGTGCTCTACGGAACGTTTGTTCTGATGACCGGCCTCCTGGTTTCTGTCTTCGGAGTCTTTTGGTTTCACACTTTTCTCTGGTGGCGGAAAGACTTCTGGCAAAAGAGAGAGTTGAGGGCCAAGGGAGTCTTCTTCCCGCTCCATGTGAGACCGGATGAAGCAGGGCATATCTATCGCCGATTTAGCTTTTTTGACATCGTCCTCCATTTCACGATGATGGTGACCTTCCTTGGCCTTGTCTTGACCGGGCTCCCATTAAAATTCGCTCATGCCCCCTGGGCCAGCGGTCTGATGCATTTTCTGGGAGGGGCTCGGGTGGCGGGCTTGATTCATCGCATTTGTGCTGCCATCACGTTTGCGTACTTCGGAACGACCATCGCTTACATCTTTTATTTCCTCTTCTTTAAGAAGATCCGCGGAAACCCTAACCCCTTGCAGAGGCTTTTCGGTCCGGATTCGCTCTGCCCTCGCTGGAAAGACATTCAAGACATCGTGGGAATGATCCGCTGGTTCTTCAATAAAGGGCCGAAACCCCGGTTTGATCGATGGACCTACTGGGAGAAATTCGATTTTCTGGCTGTCTTTTGGGGGATGTTTGCCATTGGTTTCTCGGGGTTGATGCTCTGGTTTCCGGAATTCTTCACGATCTTTTTGCCCGGATGGGTTCTCAACATTGCCACGATCGTTCATTCGGACGAGGCGCTCTTGGCCTCCGGGTTCATCTTCACGGTCCATTTCTTCAACACCCATTTTCGACCTTCTAAATTCCCGATCGATACCGTGATCTTCACCGGAAGGTTCCCGAAATACGAACTGGTGGAAGAAAGGCAGGAACAGTATGATCGCCTGCTGGCGGAGAAGACGCTGGAGACCTATCGGGATAAATACCCCAGCGTGGGAACAGACCTCTTCTCGACGGTGGTGGGCTTTGCGATGCTGGCCATCGGGCTTCTCTGCGTCTTCCTGATTGCGTGGGAGTTCCTGGTTTAAGTTCGGAGTAATGAGTTCGGTGTTCGGAGCATTAAGTTTCGAGACTCCGAACTAAAAACTCCGAACTCCGAACTTTATTCGGACACCCTGCAACCGATCCTTTCAACATAAGCGATGTAATTAAAGGCGGGGCTCTGATCTTTGGTGTGGCAGTTTCGGCAGATCCCCAGGGTCACTTTCCTTTCGACACCTCCGCCTTGTAAGTGCCCCTTGCCTTCTCCATGACAAGCCTCACACTGGACCCCTTGAAGGAAGAACGGAATGTCTGAAACGGTGGCATACTCTCCGATCTTTCCATAGCCCGTGGCGTGACACATAAGACACTCCTCCTGGGCGTATTGGGGGGAGGCCGCAATCGTCTGGGAGGCCCTGGCATGTTTGGTCTTCAGCCAATTTTTATAATTTGCCTCGTGGCATCGCTTACATGAGATCGCTCCGGCAAAAGGGCTTGTCTTGGGAATTCGGGCGATCAACTCCTTGTCGGATAAATCCTTTCCAACTTGGACGACCACTTTTGGCTTATAGAGCTTTGCCGATTCAGCCCGATAAGCCTCCAGTTCCTTGACGACTCTTGGATCATCGGTGATGGCCGCTTGCACGGGGATGGCCGTGTGTCTGTAAAAATTCTTATCTTCAAAGGCCAGCAAGGCTTTCTCCAGTTCCTTCTGCTTCGATTCCAGGAAGTTCAGTTGTTTTATCTTTATCTCATCCCGGTTCCCCGATTTTGACATCTCCATCTTCATTTGCATGGAATGGGTGATCAGCCTCTCCAATTTCTTCTCCAGCTCCTCCTGTTCGCCGGAAAAGATAAACTTAATCGGTCTCTTGGTGTCGGCGAGAGAGTAATCCACCCGGCCCAAATATCCTCCTCTCGGCTCCAGCCGGTAAATAGAGGTCCCGTTCTCTCGTTCCATCACCGCCCTTGTCGACTCGCCCCCTCCTCCCAAAATCAGATCGATGTTGCGGTTTTCCCTGGCTAACTTCCTGTCTTTGGATTCGCCCAATTGGGAGAGGACGATGATAAAGTCGCAGTATTCTCTCAAGCCCTTCATCGCGGCTTTGAGCGCCGCGACGGGTTCGAGGATGCTTAATCCCGGGTCCCTCTCCTGGAGGGTTGGATTGAATTGATCATCCAGCAGACCCAAGATTGCAATCTTGAGGCCGACCACCTCTTTGATGACATAAGGTTTAAACACACTCTCTCCGGTTTTTTTGTCCACCAGATTGGTTGAGATAAGAGAGAACTTGGCCCTGGGGATGACTTCGGGGAGAAATCTTCCTCCCATCATCAGATCTTTCTCCCCCACATTGACCGCATCGTATCCCATCTGGTTATAGGCGTGAATGAGGAGATCCACACGGAGAAGGGCGTCCTTGCGCTTGGTTTCCGTTTGAGGAGGTTTTCGAAAAAAAAGATTTCCCGTGTCAAGGAGGAGAATCTTCGTCCCTGCCATTTTGATCTGAGAAGTCAGAGTCGCTTTCTTGGCGACACCACCAAGAGGGTTCCGGAATCACCCGCAGGGCTCGACCTCGCCCATCACATCATTCGTATACAGGATGCTGAATTGAGCCTTTGGAGAGGAGAACGAGAGAGCGGGCCCAAAGAGATTAAAAATCAAACTGACCAGTCCCAACATAAAGACTCTTTTGAATTTCAACGGCATCACTCCTTTTCTGGTTGAATTCTTATCCGTGTTGTTCAAAAAATACGAGATTACTTCGCTTCACCCGGCACCCTGCTAGGTTCAGGGCTTCGCTCGCATGACGACATTAATCTCGATTTTGAACTTGTGTAATATCATTAAGTTAAAATCCAATTTAGACAAGACTTATGTCCTGTGTCGCCACCGTCATCGAAACCGCTTCTCCCCGGCCCGTACGGCGATGTCAAGCCAATTCTCCTCCGGGGCATAAGGGCAGGTATATTTTTCATTGAACTGGCAGAACGGATTATAAGCCCGATTGAAATCGATCAGGACGTTCCCTCCGGCCATGGGTTCGATCGAGAGATAGCGCCCTCTGGGATAGGTCTCCGTCTCTGAAGTCTTGTCCTTGAAGGGAAGAAAGAACTCCCCGCTGGCCAGAGGCCGGAAGATTTGGAGGGTATAAGCTTTCCCCTTCCATTGAAACTTAAAGCGGCCATGTTTCACATATTTTCTTCCCGTTTCTTTATTCGTGGGAAGCGTGACGTAAATGGGTTTGGGTTCCGTAGGATACCTTTCAATGGGCCCGACCATGACATAGGCGAGATCGATGGGATAATAAGCAAGGCCCTTGAATTCTTTTCGGTCACTCTCCCTCAAAGGTGAAAGAGGGTCCTCTTTGAAAAACCGATCCCTCTTTTCTCGAAATTTCTTTAATTTCTGCCCTCTCTGGTCTAAGGGGTTTTCGCCTGTTTGAGCGAGGAGGAAGTCGAGCTTTCCAAGCCAGAAGACGAAATAGAGGGAGGCGATTGAGAAGAAAATCCACCTTCGGCTGACG
>Ga0335085_10014018_pt1 | contig 11721 bp, 9 predicted proteins | sample Lox_Sample_45_FD_206712 | JGI IMG/M metagenome (GOLD analysis project Ga0335085, IMG submission 206712) | Soil microbial communities from Loxahatchee National Wildlife Refuge, Florida, United States - Lox_Sample_4.5 | ecosystem: Environmental > Terrestrial > Soil > Wetlands | place: USA: Florida...
GCGCTCATGGGCCTCCGGGGGATTCGAGGATGCCACGGAGATACTTGCCGTATCCGCTGTTGTCGAGAGCGGTGGCGAGGCGCTCGAGTTGGGCGGCATCGATGTACCCGGCACGATAGGCGATCTCTTCGGGGCAGGCAATCTTGAGTCCCTGGCGCTTCTCGATGGTCTGGATGAAGGTGGCGGCCTCGAGGAGCGAGTCGTGGGTGCCGGTGTCGAGCCAGGCCATGCCGCGTCCCATGAGCTCGGAGTGGAGTTCGCCGAGCTCGAGATATTTGCGATTCAGGTCGGTGATTTCGAGTTCGTTACGGGCAGAAGGCTGAAGCGAGCGAGTGAGCTCGACGACACGGTCGTCATAGAAATAAAGACCGGTAACGGCGAAGCGCGACTTGGGCTGCTTTGGTTTCTCTTCGAGGCTGAGGGCGCGACCCTGGGCATCCATTTCGACCACGCCGTAGCGCTCCGGGTCGTGGACGGGATAGGCGAAGACGGTGGCTCCGCGCTCGCGTTGGGCGGCGGCCTGCATCATGTGGGAGAGGTTGTGGCCGTAGAAGATGTTGTCACCGAGAACCAGAGCGCAACGCTGGCCGGCGATGAAATCGGATCCGACAAGGAATGCCTGCGCGATGCCTTCGGGACGGGGCTGTACCTCGTAGAGGAAGTTGAGTCCCCAGCGAACGCCGTCGCCAAGCAGTTGCTGGAAGCGGGGCGTGTCTTGCGGGGTGGAGATGATGAGGACGTCGCGGATACCCGCGAGCATGAGCACGCTGAGCGGGTAGTAGATCATGGGCTTGTCGTAGACGGGCAGAAGCTGCTTGGAGACACATTGCGTGGCCGGGTAAAGGCGCGTACCTGAGCCTCCGGCGAGGATGATGCCTTTGAGGGTAGAGGACATGGTCAGGCACCCCCTCCGCGCTTGGCGTACTGGGTTTCAATCCAGTCGCGATAGCTGCCGCTGGTAACGCCGGCAACCCAGTCCTGATGGTCGAGATACCAGGCAATGGTGTCGCGGATGCCGGCTTCGAAGGTGACCTGGGGCTGCCAGCCGAGTTCGCGGTGAATGCGAGAGCTGTCGATGGCGTAGCGGCGGTCGTGGCCGGGGCGATCGGTGACGTAGGTGATCAGGCCGGCGTGGGGCGTGTGGGGCGAGCCGGGACGAAGCTCGTCGAGCACCGAGCAGATGGCGTTGACGACGTCGATATTGCAGCGCTCGCTGCGACCGCCTATGTTGTAGGTTTCGCCGGGACGACCATTGTGTAACACGCAACGGATGGCGGAACAGTGGTCGCCGACGTAGAGCCAGTCGCGCACGTTTTTGCCGTCGCCGTAAACCGGCAAGGCTTTGCCGTGTAGCGCGTTGTGGATCATGAGCGGGATCAACTTTTCGGGAAACTGAAAGGGACCGTAGTTGTTGGAGCAGTTTGTGGTCAGCGTGGGCAGTCCGTAGGTGTGAAAGTAGGCGCGGACAAGATGATCGGAGGCAGCCTTGGAGGCGGCGTAAGGACTGTTGGGCGCGTAGGGGGTGGTCTCGCAGAATGCCGGATCGTCGACGCCGAGGGAGCCATAAACCTCGTCGGTGGAAACGTGGAGAAAACGGAAGTGCGGCTTCTCGGCTGCGGGTAAAGCATTGCAATAGGCCTTGGCCTCTTCGAGCATGGAGAAGGTGCCGTGAATGTTGGTGCGGACAAATTCTTCCGGGCCGAGGATGGAGCGGTCGACGTGGCTTTCGGCGGCGAAGTGCACGATGGCACGAGGCTGAACCCGGCGGAAGAGGTCGGCGACGAGGCCGCGATCGTTGATGTCTCCGCGCACGAACTCGTAGCGGGGGTGGGCGGAGATCGACGCCAGATTGGCGGGATTGCCGGCATAGGTAAGGTTGTCGAGGTTTACGACGCGGGCGGATTCATGGGCGAGCCACTGCAAGATGAAGTTGCTGCCGATGAATCCCGCGCCTCCGGTAACGATGATTGTGTCTGACATGGGATTAGAACGAGCTCCGAAGATATTGATTGAGGGTGGCCAGACGCTGCGCTTCGACCGGGTCCTGCTTTTTGCGGCGGATGGCCTCGCGGATGAGAACGGCCAAACAAACCAGGAAAAACGATAAAGCGACAGTAATGGCGACGATGAGCAGGCGCCGGGGGCTGGATTTGCGCTCGGGCTCGACGGCACGATCCACTACCTGCACGACGACCGCGTTCTTGGCTTCGTCGATGCGGGCGGCCTCGAGTTGGCGGGCGAGAAAGTCATAGAGAGCTTCGTGGTACTTGAGGTCGCGAGCGACGCGAAGATATTCCAAGGTAGCCTGGGTGACTTTTCCGGTGGGGACTTCCACGTTGCCTTCGGTGGATTCGGGGGCGGCTCCTCCCATGCGGGCCAGCCTGGCGTATTGCGCCTGCAGCTCCGCCAGTTCGGTTTGAACGCGCTTGAGGTCAGGATTATTGAGGGTGGCGTAGGTGCGAAGCGATTGCAACTGAACTTCCTTGGCAGCGATCTGGGCGCGGACTTCGGCCACAGCACCGATCAGGGCGCGAGTCTGGGCGTCGGGCTGAATGAGGCCGGTGCGCTGTTCGATCTGCTTGAGGGCTATTTCGGCGGTAGCGAGGTCGTCGCGCTCCTTGGCCAGCTTCTGTTCGAAAAATACGCGACGCTGAGCAGCTTCGGTGAGGGCGAGGCTCTGATTGAGGGAGCGCAACTCTTCGACCCAGGCGTTGGCGATGTCGGCAGCGCGCTTGGGGTCGTGATCGCTGACTGCGATGGAGATAAGCCCTTCTTTTTCGGGATCGATCTCGCTGCGCTTCTCGAGAATCTTGCGCGCGTCCTGATAGCGCTTGACGTTGTAGACCTTGCGCAAGTCGAAGCGATTGACGAGCGCATCTTCGATGGTGCGGCTTTTCAACATGGCGACGAATACGTCGGAGGGATTCTTCAGGCCGAGATCGCGCAGGTCGAGCTGCTCACCGACGGCGACCTGGCCGAGCAGCGCGCCTACCATGGACTGATTTTGCTGCGGCGGCAGGATGGTGGCGGTTGCGGTGTACATCTTGGGGACGATGAAGACGATGAGCGTGGCCAGAATTGTGACAGCGAGCGTGAACAGGATAATGGGCTTTTTTTCGCGGGCCAGGACGAGCAGAATTTCGAGCACGTCGGCGGTGCGAGGCTCGGCCCCGGCCGAGGGATCGGGAGGGTGATGGGCCAAGGATGTTTGACGATCAGCCATGGGTTGTTAGCAATCAGCAATCAGCAATGAGAGATTTCCTCTACCAGCGTCGAAACGCTATGGGCTCAGGACTTTAACGGCGGCGGCGGCCAGACCAAAGTTGAACAGGATGGTCGACCAGTCTTTGAGGCCGCGAACAAAGGACCCTTTGTCGGTCTGCTCGGGAACGATGATGGCGTCTCCCGGCATCAACACCATGCCGTCGAAACCTCCGGACCAGAAGGTCGAGGATGCATCCTTGTTTACTACGCCGCCATTGGCGCGAACCACGAAAATCCTTCCTTTGTCGGCGTCGCGTGTAGGACCGCCGGCGTTGCGCAAGTAGGAACTCACGGTTTTGCCTGACTCACGCACGAAGGAGCCCTGATTGTAGACATCGCCGATGACGGTCACGGTAGCCGGAACACTGGGGACATAGAACTGGTCGCCGTCCTCGAGCGCAAGGTCGGGAATGGAATCGATGGTGGTGTCGTCGGGATGAATGTTCAAGACGATGCGGCCATCGGGTTGAATACGGCGCAGCAGATCGAGGCTGGCGCGTTCGGCCTCCATGGAAGCGCGAGCCGAGGCCAAGTCTGCGGGGGCAGGCGAGGTACTGGCAATCAGGGCTTGACGACGGGCCAGTTCGCGCTCGCTATTGGCGATCATCTGGTCCAGCCGCCGGGCCTGCTCGAGACGAGCGGACTCGCGGCTGAACTGCGAGCCGTACAGGTAGGCGGAGGGGGTCAAACCACCCGCTTCGCGCACAAGATCACGAAGATGCTCGCCGGGCTTCACGCGATAGACGCCAGCCGCGCGGAACTCGCCCGTCAAACGGACAAATTTGGTCTGTTTGAGCTCGGGGACGCGGAGATCGGACTGGGAGAAGACGGTCACGATATCGCCGGGCTGAAGGGCAACGTTGTTGGCGCTGTCGTGCTCCAGGATGGCCATGCCGAGGTTGAACGGAATCAGGCGGGTGGACAAGTCCTGCGGATCCATGCGCTGCACGACGGCGTAATCCCAATTGATGTCGGGAGAGATGCGGCGGACATCGGTTTGCCCTCCCGAGGGACGGTTGCCGGGGACCTGCGACTCCAGCGTGATCTGGTTCTGGGTCTTCCAATAGTCGCGGGTAATCAAGAACTCGCGGCTGGGAATAAGGTCGCTGATCTTCATGCCCTCGCGCCAGGGGTAGCGACCGGGGCTGGCGACGTTGCCGCGCAGAGTGACGGCGTTCTCAAACTTCGGCGACAACGGAGTCACATTCACCAGGTCGCCATCGTTCACACGGCGGGCGAGGCCGGCGGCATCGAGGGAAACCTCGTCCACTCGCCGTGAATTGCGATTGAGGATCTCTTCGACTAACACCTTGCCGCCGTATGCGGTGTTGGTGAGTCCGCCGGCGAGATTGAAGAGTTGCGCCAGAGTGGTCTCGCCCTTCAACTCATAAATGGCGGGAGTGTTGACCTGCCCGCCGACCGCGACCTGCGGACCGACGGGAGGAAAGTAAATCACGTCTTCAGGCTGCAGAGGGACGTCATGGGACTTGTCGCCGTTGATGAGCAGGTCGTAAAGGTCAAACTCGGTGATGACCCTGGCCCCCCGCTTGAGCTGAATGCGGCGCATGGAGCCCGTGGGTGAAGGGCCGCCGGACGCAAAAACTGCGTTGGTCAACGTGCTCAGCGAACTGACGGTGTAGCGGCCGGGAAGGTTGGCCTGTCCGACAACATAGATGTCGATGGAGCGGAGATCGCCCATGGTCACGGTGAGGTCGAAATTCTGATAGATGCGGCCAATGTGAGAAGTGAGGAAACCCTGCAGCTGGTCGAAGCGCAGGCCGGAGACGTTGAGCATTCCAACCTTGGGGATGTAGATGGTGCCATTGCGATCGACACGAGCGTGAATGTCGAGATCGATTTGACCCCAAGCGCGAATGAGCAACTCATCGCCGGGACCAATCACATAGCTTGCGGTCACGGGAACGCGATCTACCGGTGCAAAGGTGGTAGGAGCGTTGCCGAACAGGCTGGCGCCGTAAACCGGAAGGACATAGCCAAGCGATTGGGCGACAAACTGCTGGAAGTCGGTGAGTTCCAAGGTCCTTGTGGCTGCTGACGATGGCGTGGCGCGAGGGCGCGCCGCAGCGTCGGCCGAAGGGGTTGGCGACGGGGATAGATCGCTCTGGGGTGGGGCGGCGGACGCGGGCGTTGAGGGAGCGGAAGTCGTGGCAGCGGGAGGATTTTGGGCCCGGGCTATTGCGCCGAGGCTCAGCAACAGTGCGCCACAAACGAGAGTTCTCGCGACCGTCATTCGCCCTGTCATTGGATTACGCAATAGGGTAACACCAGAGGAATGAGGAGAGATCGCGCCCGGGGCGCTTGGGGAGGTTTGTTGCGAGCGCAGCCAGCACGCCGTTCGGGCTTAGAGTGTCAGGAGCGCCTGCACGTAGGTGCTTAGGAGAGTAGCCGATTCGTCGCGCGACCGGCAGGCGTCGAGAAAAAATGAGAAAGCAGTGCTTGCACCTGAAATGGAGCGGGCACATAATACGTTCGGGTATTGAATCAAGTAGGAGCGGCACTTGTGCGCCGCTGGCTGCATGACCGAAGCATGGGTGCAGCAGAAGCGGCGGCTCCATTACCTCCGCGCCCGGAATGGCTGGACGGCTTCCTCCTCCTTGTTGCACTGAAGACTGATGGTCACTCTGGCCTGACACAATTTTGAGTGTCAAAACAAGGGCCGGAGAATCGGACGTTGCATACGACGTCCGGGGAGGTTAGCGGGATGCGAAAGCTCATCTTTACAGCTGTAGGATTACTCACGTTAACCCTGGCTGCTTATGCAGCGCCCGTGGACATGGTTTTCTACGGGTTCCAAGCGGGGGGCTGGCCGGTTGGGTATCCGTACTATGCCACGGTCGATGGCGGCCCGATGGTCGACATCATGTGCGATGACTGGGTACACGGAGGCTTACCGGGCGACACGTGGCAGGCCAACTTCACCAATCTGGGCAGTGGAGACCTGAGCGACTTGCGCTTCAACCAGATGCCGGATGCACTGACGCTCTATCACGAGGCGGGCTGGCTGCTGCTGCAGACGCGGGTGACGCAGCAGTGGCAGTGGCGGGACATAAACTTCACGGTGTGGCACATTTTCGATCCCAGCGTTCCGCTACCTTCTCCATACTGGTTGTACCAGGCGCAGCGTGAGGCACAACTGGGATTTCCGGGAGTCGATTTCAACGAGGTCGGGATCTATACGCCGCTAGACCAATACGATCCGAATCCGGAAGATCCGCAGGAATTCCTGCACATCGTGCCCGAGCCCGGCACAGTCATACTGGTGGTGACGGGGTTGCTGGGAGCTATGGCGCGAAAAAGGTGGTCGTAGCGTAGACTGCAGGCTCGGCAGGGATGAGTTCTTACAAGGCCGCCGATTCGCATCGGCGGCTTCTCTTTAAAGCGACAGCACTGACAATTTGCCGTTGCCGGCGGCCCGAAGGGCAAGCAATTGGCAGCGGCAAGTCCGTCAAGCATCGATAGGATTATTGCGGCAAGGGGGAGACATGTTTGGCAATTGGGGAGTGGTCCGGAGGGGGATGTGGCCGGCGCTGCTGGCATGCGCTGTGCTCGCCGCGGCAGCAAGCGCAAGAGCGCAGAATGCGTGCCAGAAAGACGAAATCTTCGGCGGTTATGCGGCACTGATTCCGAACGGATGGGGCGACCTGGACTACAAAATCAACACCATTCCCAATGCCTTCGATGTGTCCAACACCTACTACCTTCCGAACGCCCACAATGTAGGACTGCTGGTAGACGGCAGCGGTCACTTCAAGGGAAGCACGACGCCTCCTAACCTGCAAAACGGGTCGAATGACAGCACCGGCGTGGGGTATGCGCTCGCCGGTGTGCAGTACAAATGGCACGGCGGATCGGTGTCTCCGTTTGTGCGCGGATTTGCAGGCGGGGCGAACATCTCTCCCGACTGCTGCCACGGCATGGAGTGGAGCTTTGCGGGAGGCGGCGGCGGGGGAGTCGACTGGAATGCAACGCCGACAATCTCAATTCGCTTCGTTCAGGCGGATTACATCTATTCCAGCTACAGCCACATTTTTCCCAGCACGCATTCGACGACCTGGAACAGCATGCGCCTGGCGGCAGGGGTGGTCTTCAATCTGGGCAACTACTGTACGCAGGCGCCGGTGGCCTGCACAGCATCAGCGTCGCCGTCAGAAGTAAGCGCGGGAGAGCCGGTTCGTCTGAACGCAACGGGCTCGAACTTCAATCCGAAACACACGCTCACGTACGGCTGGGCAAGCTCGGGAGGAAAGATCGCGAATCCTGCGAGTCAAGCGTCGGAGATCGACACGACCGGACTGGCGGCGGGAAGCTACTCGATTACCGCGACCGTTACCGATCCCAAGATGAAGCAGGGGAATTCGGCATCCTGCCCGGCGACTTTCGTGGTAAAGGCACCACCGCCGCAGTTGCCTCCGACAGTAAGTTGCATGGTTGATCCCTCGATGATCGATCCGGGACAGAGCGCGACGATCACGATGACGGCCATGAGTCCTGACCGGCGGCCGATGACGTTCAAGTGGAGCTCGACAGGCGGCAGCCTGAGCGGCACGGGAACTACTGCCAACGTGACGGCAGGCAAGAGCGATGCGGGAAACACCATCACCGTTACCGGGACGGCAACGGATGACCGGTCCCTCAGCGCGAGCTGCGACGTACGTGTCTCGGTTCCGAAGACGCCGGAGCCTTGCGTGAAGATTCTCGACTGGGGCGAGTGCACGTTTGAGAAGGACCCGCGCCGACCGGCGCGCGTGGACAATGCGTGCAAGGACATCCTGGATGGGCTCGTCCTGAAGATTCAAGGAGCGCAGAACGGCAAGCTGGTGGTTGTGGGATATGTCGACCAGTCAGAGGCGCAGTCTACGAACCTGGCGGCGCAACGCGCGGCCAACGTCTTGTACTACCTGGCGAATGACAGCTCACCCACCGTCGACGCGAGCCGGATGGAGGCGCATCAAGGCGGCGTGCAGGGCAAGGCCACGCATTTCTACTTTGTTCCTGAGGGCAAACTGTGCGAAGGACAGGTGGAACTGGGAACGCTCGTCGACTCGAGCAAAGTTAAAGGGCAGACCAGAGCGGTACCGGCGCATAAGAAGAAGGTCGAGAAGTAACGGGTGTCCCGAGACGAGAGTGGGGTTGCCGGCGAACGGTTGAAGGGCGCGCCCAGCGTGCGACCCGGCTTGCCGATGATCAGTTGCCTGATGGTGACGCTAGACCGGCTGGAGCTGGCCAAGCTTGCAATCCGCTCCTACGCGGAGCAGAGCTACCGGCCGCGGGAACTTGTCATTGTGAGCGACGGCCAGGAGGACTTCCGCAGGGCTCTTGCCGGCTATGCGGAGGAACTGGATGCATTGGAGGTACGGCTGATTGATCCCGGCGCGGGGGAATGGACGCTGGGAGCCCTGCGCAACATTTCCATGGCGGCGGCACGGGGAGAAATTGTCTGCCAGTGGGATGACGACGATTACAGTCATCCCGACCGGCTGGCCACCCAGGCGGACCACATGGAATCGCAAGCCGCCGAAGCATCGTTCTTCACCGATCACCTGCAATACATCGAGCCGGAAGGGCTCCTCTCCTGGATTGACTGGAGCATCGATGGTTGCAGGGAAGGCCTTCTGCGACTTGCTCCGGGCACGCTGATGATGCGTCGCGACCCTCGATTTCGCTATCCGGAACGGGGTCCCGATGCGCGACGAGGCGAAGACTGGGTGTTCATGGAATCGCTTTACGCTGCGGTCCGGGTCGCGCCCTTGTCGGGGGCGGGCTATCTTTACCTGTATCGGTACCACGGACGCAACACGTATTCCCGCGAGCATCACAGCAGCCTTCAGGCCGAACGAGCGCGATCGAATGCAGCCTTGCTGCGAGAGGCTGACCGGTTGAAAGAAGCCGTCCGACACTATCCGATCGCGCGGCCATGTCGCGTGGCGGGACGCGAAGGTACAGCGTTTGTGTTGGAGTAAGCGTATGAGGTAGTGGAAGGTTGGTGGACCTGAGCGGGATCGAACCGCTGGCCTCCTCGTTGCGAATTATGAAACGCGACCGACAGGACGACACACCAAAGAAGTCCAAGTGATACTGAGAGGCAGTGTTCATGCGGGTTTTCCTTGCTCACCCTGCCTCTCAACTCATACTGAGAGACACCAACAAATCTCGACAGATACGGTGATGGATGGTGGGGTTACGACACAAAGAACGACACAGAAAAATTAACCGCGGCTATTCGGCCGCGACTGATAGATGCGACTCGCGACGACGAAGAAGTAACCCGTGGACAATCCGCACATGAGAACGCCCATCAAGCCTTCGATGGGTCCGAGCAGTCGCCACGGCTTTGCCAACACCACATCGCCGTAGCCGATGGTCGTGTAAGTGACCCCGGAAAAATAGAACGCCGTTTCGACGTCGGTCACAAGCCCGCGCCACAGGTAAAACAAGCCCCATATCGAAATCTCGATCAGATGGAGGAGGACCAGCCACCAGATCATGCGGAGCAGCATCAGCGCAATATGCCGGGCACTCGTTGGTAAAGGGTGTAATCGAATGAAGGCTCGCAGCAGCACAGCGACACCCGTAGCGTGGGTGGCTACCGTGAGGTATGCCAGAACGCACGCGCTAAGGAGTACTGAGAACATTTGCTATTCGCCTAATTGGCCTTTGCTAGCGAAAGGCCGACCTCTGCGATTTTCAAACTGGCATTTTTGGGCGGTAGGCTGGATCCAGTGCGCTGTGTCATCAAATCCATCCCACCTATGTGGTTTGAGGATCCTTTCGAGGTACGCCAAGCCCCTGCCGATCTTCTTTCAAAGCCTCTGTTCTTTCTTCTTCATCTGCGAACGAGCGTGCGATTGTAGATTTCACTCTTCCTTGCCAGTCGTGGAGCACCGGGCGCCGCGCTTCGGGAACGTGTGGGATCAGATCAGCGATGAGTGCGTTCATGCGCCGCATCACTTGTACGCTGGTCGCTCCACAATAACAAATCTCATCAAAGGCCAAGCGAACGAGGTCTTCCCAGGCGGGAAATGGAACCATAAGTCTCAATTCGCCGGCGGCATCGCGATACGCGCCGATTTCCAGGTTGCGTTGACCGAGACGAGTCAGCAAGTCCTCGATCTGGTCGAGCGCCTGCACGGCCGTCGTCGGATCATTAATTGCCGGCGACAAAGCCCGTATGGCTATGTCCACAAGCAACCGGATGGCGTACTTTGGATCCTGCTCAAATGTGCGCTCGTCGCCGATCTCGATCCCATCCCACAACTTTTGTTCATCAATCGGCTGTTGCGCCCCATACACTCGAAATACCGGCATGGTTTCGATGACTGTATCGCCAACAGCCACGGCCACTTCAATGATTCCGCCCGCCGCTACCGCCGAATTCACCAACGCACTTGCATTGACAGCCTGAATTGACCCAGGCCTTCCGCGATGAATCAGAGTCTGAGTGCAAGTCAATCCGCTCAGGTCAATCGATTCTTTCGCTGACCCTTCCGATTCCCGTAGCGGGTACGTCGTCTCTATTACCGCCCGCCCACGATCGCCGGTAAATATCAACATCCGGTTCACCTGAAGCAGACCGATCAGGCCAATCAGCCGGATGAACATATCGATGCTCGCCAGGAGCAAAGCGCCCACCACCAGAAGGCTACCGAAAGGGACCTGACCCGAGCGGCTCCGATCTACCCATAAAAGCGCCGCGAGGGCATACAGGAAGGTAGCAGTAAAGACACCAAGGGCGTGGGCAATGACCGGTTCACGTTCGATCCAGGCCACGAGACGCGGCGAGTAGGTGCTGGCGCTGAACTGGATCATCACGAAGGCCACGGAGAAAACGATGCCGGTGAGCGCAAGCATCCCGGAAGCGATGGCGGAGTACATTGCGGTGGCCTGGCCGACGGTGACGGTGGAGACGAGCCCAGGAAAAAAGAAGGACTCAACGCGAGGAACTGTCAGTCCCGCCAAGATTGCGGCTCCGGCATAAATCGCCGGTATCAACCGATAACTCACCGCACGTTTGTGCGTGCGAGTGTACCGCTCACCATTCATGGTTCTCCCCTCACATCTTGCAAATATAAGACTGGTTCTCGTTCCAGTTATTAAAGATCGACGCTAACACATGGCGCTTCCAGAGCGTCCGCTAGAGACACTAATCCCCCGGCTCACACGGGAGATCTTGCAAAATCTCCCCGTGAAGAGAAAGGGCGTGGGACATGTTTCGTCCGGTATGGTTCGTCGAGGTTGAGGAGGAACATTGATTCAGGGAAGGTCGAGTCCGGGTCATTCGCTCTTCGTCTGCTGGGCAGGCGCGGCATCGGGCAGTGGCCACACCGACGATACGACCCAGGCAACCACGATTCCGACGAAGCAGCCGAACAGAACCTCGGCCATGCGGGCTGCGCCCGCGATCAATCCGTGCTTTCGGGAGTGGTACTCGAACCCAGC
>Ga0335085_10014019_pt1 | contig 11721 bp, 8 predicted proteins | sample Lox_Sample_45_FD_206712 | JGI IMG/M metagenome (GOLD analysis project Ga0335085, IMG submission 206712) | Soil microbial communities from Loxahatchee National Wildlife Refuge, Florida, United States - Lox_Sample_4.5 | ecosystem: Environmental > Terrestrial > Soil > Wetlands | place: USA: Florida...
CCGGCTTCATCCGAAATCCACGCGTCCAGATTGCCGAGAAAATTAACCCGATGGCGAACCCCACACAGCCGACGATCTTCGTCACTTTTCCCAGCCCCAGCCAAATGGCGAGGCATATGACAAATCCCAAACCCGGCACGATCAAGTCTTTCCGAAAGCTCCTGCGATGCCCTTCCTGAGGGAGAAAGAGGTGGGCAAAAATCATTTTGGGCAATACGTTGTCGCGTCCCATGGCGAAAAGCACGCGAGCGGCGCCCACTTGACCTGTCAACCCGGCACCGATAATTGCGACAGCCAGAAGCAGCACGGTGGAGTGGAAGAGCCAGCCGCCGCCCACGCGCCGTGCCACATCCAGGAAGGCCGTGGCGATACCTGGAAAGGTGCGGAAATCGGGCCAAACCAGTTGCGCCAGATAGGTCAAGGACCCGCCGAATATTCGCGTGAACAGGCACACGATGACCGTGGCCAACAGAACATTGCGCTTGGGGTTGTAGGCATCCTCGGCGAGCGTTGTGATGGAATCGAACCCGATATAGGTCAGCGCGGCGAAGGAAGTAGCCTGAAGCACATCGGTGTATGCTGATCCCGCCGAGGGGTAGAGGGCTGCCATCCGTCCGTAGCTGATAGCAGTCAAAACCATGGCGATCATGGCGAAGAGGATGGCATCCAAGGCGTGGCCGCGCGACTGCACGGAAGCCAATCCGAACACGGTGACCGGGGCGCTGGGAGTGACTGCTACGATTCCATAAAGGATGAGGTCCATCAAGCTGGGAACCCGGTGCAGGCGCGGAACGGGCAGCGGCGGAGAGGTTGACAGGCGATTTTTCCAGAATGATCCCCTTGGAATACACTCCGTATCTTCGGAGAGCTGGGCTATCCCTTTCGAGACGCCGGAAGTCCATCCCTCGGGCGTGCGCTGAGAACTTCGGCCCGAACGGCCCGCTCAAAAGATCAGCGCGCGGTGGGTGGCCGCTAAAGGATGGCGATCGGGTTCCACAACGATCCCGTTCCACCGGGCAGCCGCAGGGGTGCTGCGGCCACCATGAATTCCCAGCGTTTTTCGTCTTCGCACACCTTCACCAACTCTTCGAATTGCAAACTATCGGAGCAAGCCATTCCCATGGCCGCGATTTGCAGGGCATGAATCGGATACGCCATGCCTTCCACGTTGCAGGGCACGGTCTCGCCATCGCCATCCGGAAGGAAAGCCGCCACTTTGCGCGCATGGAGAAGCGGGATGGTGTCCACGTGCAGGCCGGCTTTGCCTTCTCCCGCATATGTGTTATTCCAGGGGCCTAATTCGAGCCTGCGGCGGTGGTGGCCGGTGCGAAACACGAAGATGTCTCCTTCGCCCAATTGAACGCCCTGTGCTTTTTCTGCGGCTTCCAGTTCCGCCCTGGAAACGGCCTCGCCCGGCTCTAGCCACTTGACGCCGCGCAAGCGGGGAATATCCAGCAGCACGCCCCGGCCCACGATGCCATGGGCATAAGCCGTGATGTCCTGAATTGTCGGCCCGCGCGAAGTTACTGAGCTGGCAGGCTTCCCGTTGTAAATCTTTCCCTGGTAGGCGATGTGGCAAAGCGCGTCAATATGAGTGTGACAATCGCCGTGACACACGCTGCCCAGGAAATCGGCGGAGAATTGCGGCTCTCCCAGGCCGGAGCGGAAGTCATAGGCCTGAACCATGTAGTGGATCGCCGGGTGAGGGTTGTCAGGACCTGCCACCTTGTTAATCGGAATCGCCATGGAGACGGACCGGCCGGAGCGGACCAATGCGGCCGCGCGGCGGACATGTTCGCCGGTGATAAAGTTCAGCGTTCCCCTTTCATCGTCCGGACCCCAACGTCCCCAATTGCAGACGGCCTTGAACAGCACGTCGAACTGCGCCCTGGTAATGGGACTCGGCATGGTCTTCATTATCGCTACTCCCCTCTATAAGGTTCTGTCACGGCCGAACGGCAAGGGCGGTTTAGCGGTCGGTTGCCCTGAAACTGGTAAACCCGTAGTCGCCCATCACGCCGGTGGCTCCCTCCAGGTAAAAGCCTATTCCCGGATTGCCGCTTTTGAACTTGTCGTCGGTGACTTGGACCATCTGCACGCCATTAATGTAGACCGTGAGGAGGCTGCCGACGATTGTGGCCTTCACCACGTCCCCCGTCTTGACACCGTATTTTGATCCCCATGATTCTTTGATGATGGTGAACTTTCCCAGCGGCCCCTCCCACCGGGCGATATTGCAATAGGCCTTCTCAATCTTGGTGCACCTAAACATGACTTCATATCCGGTGGAGTTGTGAGCAGTGATCGAGCTCCGGAGGCGCAGTTCGACCTCCTCATAGACCTTGCCGTCCTGGTTCGGGTTCACCGAGCGGACCGTTGCTTGGGCGGTTTGATTCGGCCCCCAGGTACCCTTGAGGAGGGCAACGGTGTCGTCGTATTTCTGCGGCGCGGGCCGGTTGCCGCCAATCTCCGTCCCAAATGCAAAGCCCGGAGTTGTGTGGGCATCGGTCCAATCCAGGCCATCCGCCTTTCCGTTGCTCCACACGCCTCCTTCGGAGAGGGGGCTTTCTGCACGGCTGAAGGTTGTGGTGTAGGGCCCATGCGTCGTGGCGGGAATTGCTGCTGCCGGCAACATGGTCCCATTGTGTGCGGCCGCCGGCATGAGCCACAGCATGACAATTAGGGCGATTGCGGATGATCCGATCACTAACTTGCGACTTCGGCGGCTGACTTCCCGATATGAGCAACTGGGCATGCGTTCTCCTTTTACGGCGAAGCTATTTGTACGTTATGACCGCCGCGGGCCGAACACCAGGCCCGAATTCGACCGGAAGTTTTGAGGCGCGGAGGTCATTGGCGGCGATACAAACATCCTCGGTTTCCCCGCCCTCGACGCGCAGGTACACCTGATTGCCTTGGGGGGCGCGATTGCTCTCCAGCCAGGCACCCCGCGCGTTGCGCAACACCATAACCGGATTGCTGTTGGGAGCGGAAAAGTCGGCAATCCGCACGTCTGCGGCATCCTCAAAGACCAGCGCGGGCCGCAAATCATCATGCTCGAAGGCCACTTGGGTATTCAGAAGTCGCAAATTCCTCACGTGCCGGCAGTAGAATCCCGAGGCGGGCAGGACTCCAAACATTTTGAATTCGGGATAATGCTCCGGTAGCTCGGGGACTTCGCGTGCAGCATCGGCAAGGGTTCCGCCGCCCTGGAATTGGATTCGCGAGTTGGCAATGGTGAGGTTTTCAATGGGGCGTTCCGGAAGGCCCGCAATGGTGCAAGCCACCGCAGCACCTCCCGTGGATTGGATGTCGCTGAGAGTCAAATTGCGGAACGATCCCAAGCCGGGTGCGGGGGCGCCTTCATAAGGAGGCCGCGCCCGGTTCCCCATGCGCAAAAAAATCGGGCCCTTGACGTTGCGCATCAGGATATTCGAGACCGACACGTTCTCCAGTGTGCCCCCGTCCACACTCTCCAGGGCAATGCCCGCGAGGTCCGTGTCGTATAGGGTGCAGTTGCTAATGGCGATGTTCTGGAACCCGCCCACGGTTTCGGTCCCGAGCTTGATGGCATTACACAGGCTGCTAAGGACGCAATTCGTCACCACAACATCGCGGCAGGGCCGATTCAGTGTGCTCTTGAGAACGATGGCGTCATCGCCGGAAGAGATTTCGCACCCGGAAATCCGGACTTTATCGCAGGCGTCGATGTCTATCCCGTCGTTGTTGCCGTTACAGCGGCTATGCACCGTCAGCCCCTCGATGGCGACGTCCTCGCATGCCAGGTAGTGCTGCACCCACATGGGCGAATCGCGCAAGGTAAGGCCGGCCACCTGCACGTGACGGCAATTGACCAGCCGGACCAGAAATGGCCGGTCGCCATAGTGGTGAACCCGCTTGAAACTCGCGCCTTGCCCGTCAATCGTCCCGCTCCCCAGCAGGGACACGTCTTCTAAATTCTCTCCGTAAAGCAAACTCTGGTTGGTGTAGGTATCGGAGTAACTGCGCAGTCCCGGTTGGACGCGCGGGTAGTCTGCCAGGTTGGTGCTTCCCAGCAGCACCGCACCCGCTTCGAGGCGAAGTGATACGTGACTTTTGAGCCTCAGGCTTCCGGAAAGGTAAGTTCCGGGTGGAAAGTAGACCATGCCGCCGGATTGGCCCGCCGCATCGATGGCGGATTGGAGGGCTTTGGTATTCAAGACCTGGCCGGCGGCCACCGCCCCAAAGTCTTGCACATTGAAAATTCCTTGCGTGCGCGCGGCACCCTGAGATTGGGCGGCGGCTGACGGTGATGACGCGAGCGCTCCACCTGCCAGGCATGCCCCGAGAAAGGAGCGGCGAGTTTTGGCATCATTCATAAGCCCTCTCAAAGTATAGGTGATGCGTCGGAAACCAATCCCCGGTCTGTGATTGCGCCCGGCAGGCTTATCGATTTCAGGGGGGATCGTCTCTGCACCGGGCCGCAGGAGGGGAGCAGCGCTGCTGACCGCTCTTCGCCTCGCTTCAGTCTTACCCCTTCATTGCAAGGGGTTCTGCATAATGCTCGATCACCGGGGGCGGATCGTAAAAGTGGTGGAGCAACCGCCGCCACTCCGGAAACCGATCGGATTTCCGGAACCCGATGAGGTGGTCATCAAGGGTCTTCCAGGTAACCAGAAGCAAATAGCGATTGGGCGTTTCAATGCAGCGGTGGACCTTGATCGAAATAAAACCCGGCGTGGCGGAAATCAGCGGCTCCGCGGTACGCAGCGCTTCTTCAAACGCCGATTCCTGTCCGGACAAAACGTTCAGAACTCCCATCTCAATGATCATGTCCACTCCTTGTTAGCAAAGTCCAAAGCAGGGGGGGTAGCGACATGTGACTTCGAAGTTAGAGGACCTTCCCCTACGTTGAAAGAAGAGCCACGGTCCTAATAAAACAGCTCCGCGCTACGCTGTAGCGAACTTCAGATTGGCGCTGATGGCGCGAATTTGATCGAGCGTTACAGCCTTTTCCAAGGCGGCAATCTGCACGGCGATATTTCCTGCGGCGGTGGACTCGCGCGGCCCGCGCACCACTTCGACCCCCGTGATCTTCTCCGTTAACCGATTCAGCGACTCATTTTTCACGCCGCCGCCCACAATGCAGATTCGTCGGATGGATTTGCCTGAGCGCTTTCCTAGTTCGCTGACGACCTCGGCGTAGCGGCGCGCCAGGCTGCGGAAGATGATCGCCGCCAATTCCGGCGGGCGTTTTTCCTCCGGGAAACCTGCTTCGCACAAACCCGCGTTAATGCGTTCCACCATGTCGCCGGGAGCCAGGTAGGCGGTCGAGCCAGCCTGGAAATATGGGCCTTCGGGTGAGGCTTCCAGACATTGCGCGGCCAACTCCGCCGCGGTCAAACGGATGCCCTGGGTATTCCATTCACGCAGGCATTCCTGAAGCAGCCAGAGGCCGATGACATTTTGGAGAAATCGGATGCTGCCCGCTACCCCGCCTTCATTTGTAAAGGTTTTTGCCCCTCCGTCGCTGCCCACCACGGGCGCGAGGAGAACGGCTCCAACCAGCGACCACGTCCCCGAGCTGATAAAGGCCATGCCCTCGTGCGAGAAGGGAATTCCCGCTACTGCGGAACCCGTATCGTGGCACGCCGGGGCAATAACTTGGGTATTGGCCAGGCCGGATTCCTTGGCGAGTTCGGGGCGCAAATTTCCCAATACCGTGCCAGCCTGGACGATGGGCGGGAATTTCTCTAAATTTAATCCGAGCGCCGCAGCCAGATCCGGCGACCATGACCTCGTGTGAACGTCCAGCAACTGTGTGGTGCTGGCTTCCGTGTATTCCGCAGCGGCAACACCGGAGAGGCGGTACTGCAAATACTCCGGGAGGGTCAACCATCGAGCGGCTCGATCCCACTCATCGGGAAATTCCTCCACGTGCGCCGACAACTGGAAGATGGTATTGAAGGGAAGCATCTGAATCCCCGTGATCGCGTACAAGCGGTCCTGGGAAATCTTGGCGAAGGTCTTCTCCATAGCGGGGACGTTGCGCCCGTCGCGATAGCAGTAGGGATGGCCGATGCGTTCACCTGCGGCATCGAGCAGGACATAGTCCACGCCCCAACCATCCACTCCCACGCTGTCAATGCGGCCCGCGCATTGGGCGGCGGTTTTCGACAAGCCCTTCTGGATTTCGCGCCATAGGCATTCGATATCCCATGCCAGATGGTTGCCGATCTGATGCGGGCCGTTCGGGAACCGATGGATTTCTTCAAGTGTTCCCCCATTGCCGTTCCAGCGGCACAACACCAGCCGGCCGCTTTCAGCGCCCAGATCCACCGCCACAATATTGCGAGCCGTGTTCATCGCAGGAATGCCTCCACCAAGCCCCCATCGACAGGAATCAAGTGGCCGGTCGTCTTTGCCGCCCGGTCGCTGACCAGCCAGCAGATCGCCTCCGCACAATCCTGGGGCGTTACGCTGAGCTTGGTGAGCGTCCGGCGCGCGTAATAATCCGCCAACTTGCGGCTTAAGTCTCCCGTCGATTCCTCATCGCTGAATGGAATCTCGTATTTCTTCAAGCCATGCATGATGCGTTCGCGGCTGAACATCGTGGAGCCTTCCACCACCGTGGCCGGTGAAACTCCATTGACGCGCACCAGGGGGGCCAAACCTACGGCCAATTCGCGCACCAAGTGGCTGACCGCGCTCTTACTGATGTCATACGCTTCGCTTCCCCACTTCGGGACCACGGCATTGGCGGAACTGGTGAGCACCACGACGGCAGGCAATCCCTGCGCCAGAAAGTAGTCGCGTCCCTCGTCCACCAGCAGAAAATTTCCAGAAATGTTGACGTCAAAGGTTTTCTTCCAGTTTTCGTCCGTCAGCCGGCCCCGCGAATCGGGGGGAATGAAGATGGCCGCGGTGTTGATGATGCCGTCGAGCCCGCCAAAACGCAAGACCGTTTCGCGGATTCCGGACGCGATGCTGGCGCGGTCCGCCAAGTCCAGGGGGCAGGATGCCACGGCTTCCTGGGCGCCGCGCGCCGCTTGGACGGCAGTGAGTTGCGCGGAGCGCTCGTCGCGATCCGCCACCATGACTTGCGCACCGCCCTCGATCAATCGCCAAGCGGTGATCCGTCCAATTCCACTACCCCCGCCCACGACCAGGAAAATTCTCCGGCTGTATTCTTTCTCGGGCGGCTGGCGGCGAAGTTTGGCTTCCTCAAGCGCCCAGTATTCAATACGGAAAGCTTCGGCGAGCGGCAGCGCGACGTAATTGTCGTGGCTCGAGAATTGCGCTGAGTCTTCGAGCCGGGGGGCTTGCGGCAACGGCGTAGGCGGCGCGGCGCCATCGCCCAGGGCAGTGGCCCCCGCCATCACGTGGATGGCATTCACGTAAAACTCGCCGGTAATTCGAGCCTCGGCCTTGTTCTTACCAAAGGTAAACATCCCCACGCCCGGAATCAGTACCACGCTGGGGTTCGCATCGCGCAACGGGGGTGAATCTTTAATGGCGAAGCGATGATAGTACGCGGCATATTCCTCACGGTATTTCCCCGCTTCCCTGGCAATATGATCCCGGAGGTTGGCCAGGGTCTCGCTCTCCGGGTTCCAAGGAACATAAAGCGGGCGGATGCGAGTCCGTACAAAATGGTCGGGGCAGCTCGTGCCTAGGCCTGCCAGAGCCTCCGCATCCCGGGAGTTGACGAATTGCAAAACCTCTTCCGAGTCGTTGTAGTGGCCAATCGCCCGGCGGCTGGTGGCAAGTTTGCCGCGCAGAAAGGCGAACACCTCGCCGGCGATCTCGCGGGAGTCGGTCCGCTTGCGGAATCGTGCGCCGCCGAAAAGACCTACCCCTCGCCGCTGCTGGTGCTCCCCGACGAAGACGCCGAGATCGTCAATCATGTTCAAGCTGTTGAGATAGCATTGCCGGGCGGTATCTCCCCAGGTAAACAGACCGTGCCCACCTAGGACGATTCCGTCGCATCCTGGGGTGGAATCCAACGCCTCCAATAAGCGTAGCGCTAAATCAAAACCGGGCCGCTGCCAGGGCAGCCAAGCCAGGCGGTGATGGAACCGCTGATTAAACTCTTCCATCTTTTGCCGGCCATTCGCGGCAGCCGCCAGGGCAATACCCCAATCCGGATGCAAGTGGTCCACATGGGCGAAGGGAAGCAGCGCGTGAAGCGGCGTGTCAATCGACGGCGCTACCGAGGCCGCGCCGAATGCAGCTTGGGAATAGTAGGCAACCATCTCATCCTCGTGATTGCGGCCCCGGTAGAGGCGCCGCAAGTCATCGAAACGATCGAGATAGAGAAGCGCAAATCCTTCTTTCTTGGCCGTTCCCAAGTCGCCGCCACTGCCTTTTACCCCCAAGACTCGCACGGGCTTGCCGGTAAAGGGATCGGGAAGCTCAAACTTGGCGCTGGTATTCCCACCACCGAAGTTGGTGATGCGCAAGTCCGCTCCCAAGAGGTTGGAGCGATAACGCAACAGATCATGTTGATCGCCCGCCGCGGCGTGGGCCTGGGAGTCGTCCCAGAGGTCCTGCAGATACTTCATGGGTAATCTTCTCCTGATGGGTTATAGGTTTTTTGCGAATGGTGATAGAACTCGCCCCGAGTGAATTGAGAGAAGTGCGGCACGAGAGCTGCCCCAGGCGTGGTCTTCGTTACGCCGGGGTAACTCTCGCGCCGCCGAATGCAAGGAGGTTGTAGCGCGGGCGAGATGCCGGCGCTATGGGTAGATTGCCGCTTCCCCTCCCGTTATCGATCCTCTGCTGGAAATTACGCGTAGCTCGCCACGGCGCCCATGTTCTTGGGGCCGCGTTCGCGCTCCGCTTTTGCCGTATAGCCGGACTCGCGAAAGGCCTTGAGCGGATCTTCCGCCAGCCCTTTGCTCTTCCGCCATTCACGAATGGCCGGGCGCACGTCGGTGCCAAAGGCATCCTTCAGGCACTCTTCGGCGTCGATCAATTTGCCCTTCATCTGATAATGGGTTAACTTCTCGTGATCGACCAGCACAGCCTTGGCGTAAAGTTCCTGCGCGGTAACAGCAGTTTGGATCATTTCCTCGATTTTGTCCTTTAGGTTGTGGCTCTGGTCGATCATATAAGCGATGTCGGCACGCTTGCCGGTCTCGCTCTCATAACCGATCACCTCGTTGAAGATGCGGAAAACCTGATAGGGATCGATCGAACCCAGCGTCAAGTCGTCGTCGGCGTAACGGCGGTCGTTGAAGTGGAAACCACCCAGCATATCCTCGCTTAGCAGCCACGCTACAATCTGTTCGATGTTCTGGGCCTGGTAATGATGCCCTGTATCCACCAGAACTTTCGCCTGCGGACCGGCGTGGCGCGATTGAATCAGCGCCATGCCCCAATCGCCCAGGTCCGTGTGGTAAAAATACGGCTCGAAAGGTTTGTACTCCACCAGCAGCCGCTGCTTGGGGGAAAGGTGCGCATGCGCCTTTCGCAATCCCTCGGCGAACCATTGCTTCCGATGGCGAATGGAAGACGCCCCCGGATAGCTCGAACCATCCGCGAACCACAGCGAGACGTCCTGGCTGCCCGTCTGCTTGCCAATCTCGATGCTTTCAAGAATGTGATTCAGCGCCGCCTGACGAATCTCCGGGTCGGGGTTGCCGAGCGATCCATTCTTGTAAATCTGGTCCTGAAAAACGTTGGGATTAATTGCGCCCAGGCGAACCCCCGCCTTTTGCGCCGAGGCCATCACCGAAGCCGTGCTCTTGAGCCCCTCAGGAAAATCCCAAAGGACATGCGTTGCCACGGAAGGGCAGCATCCCGTAAAATGATGCACCTGTCCTGCGTCGTTCAATTTTTCTTCCGTGGTAGTGGCCGCGGAAGCTTGAATGAACTTCCCAAAGCGTGTGCCGGTGTTGGAAAACCCCCAGGATGGAAGTTCAATTACAAACGAGTCAAGCGTCTTATGAATCCGCTCAGTTTGAGCTGAAGTTGTCATATCACACCTCCCCCAGTCCAAAGAGTCTAGTGCGTGCCCCCCCCAGCGTCAAGGTGAGTTCGCGGGTGAGTTCGCGGGCCATCCCGGTGGTAAGGGCTACACTGTGGGGCAAGGAGGCTGGCTGGAAGGATGTCTGGGCCGTTTGGAGACGAGAGGCCATCAAGAGATTTTGCGGTCGGTGCTTCGCCGGCGTTTGCCCGTATCGTGCTTGGCGGGCGTATCGGGCGCGGGCGGGACGCCGTTGGCCCTGCGGTCTCCCACCCTGCGGTCCATGCGCTTGCGGCCGGCCTTGCGCCGGCTTTGATTGCGGTTGTCGCTCAAGCTGCCTCCACGTATGCCTTCGACGGCAAGGTAAATTCTGCACGGGACTCTGCCATGCCGATCACTATTCTATCCTAAGCCTGCGCAGCGCGTTCCAAGGGTACTTTCCCCATCATTCCCGGCATCCGAATTTTCCTTGAACGGATTTCTCAGTTTAGAGTCTTTAGATGTGTTGCCGGGCCCGGGCGATTCCCCAAATGTTTTCTTGACTGCGGAGACCCCGGCATGATATCCAGCCCGCAATCCTTTTTCAGGCTGAGGGTTGAAATCGTTTGCGGCAATCGATGGGGGTGGCTGCACCCGGGAGTCCAGTATCTTGGTTATTGCTCAATCCTCTTCTTCGCGCACTCCCCTCACCAAGAATCAGCGGCGCGGATTTCTGGCAGCCTGGGGCGGCCTCACGCTGGATGGAATGGATTCCTTTATCTATGCGCTCGTGCTGGTCCCGGCCCTCCATGCGCTTTTGCCACGCTCGGGAATTCCGCCAACGCCGGGAGCCGTTGGCTATTATGGCGGCCTGCTCTTTGCCGCCTTTCTATTTGGGTGGGGATTGTCCTTTATCTGGGGCCCGATCGGCGATCGATTTGGAAGAGTTCTGACGCTCACGTTGACGATTGCCTGTTACTCTCTGTTTACTTTCCTGGGTGCTGTTGCAACTCGTGTCTGGATGTTGGCGGTCTTCCGCTTGCTGGCGGGGGTAGGGATCGGTGGCGAATGGACCCTGGGCAGTACCTTCATTGCTGAGGAACTGCCCGAAGATCGGCGCGTGTTTGCCGCGGGCGTCAACAACAGCGGGTATTATCTGGGCTTGTTCTTTGCCGCCATCATCAATTACGTAATCGGCTCAAGATGGGGATGGCGCGCGGTCTTTGCAGCGGGAGGGACGCCCCTGCTGCTTGCCGGCCTCATCCGCTACGGGGTCTCGGAACCTAAGCGATGGAGCACTCGCGTCGATGAAATTGGCCATGCACGGGCACTTGGGCGCCCGCTTCTCCAACTTTTCTCCCCTGAATATCGAGTCCGGACGTGGCTCAACATGGCCTATTTGCAAGTGTCCATCATCGGCCTTTGGGCCGGCTCCGTATACGCCCCGGCGGCCGTTACACAACTTGCCCTGCACGCAGGCATGGGCCCGGAAACGGGAAGCCGGTTGGCTTCGTGGGGAGCCATGGTCTTGGCCGTGGGGTCGATTCTTGGCTGCCTGCTGGCCCCAGTTCTGGCGGAGCGGATCGGCAGGCGCGCCACGTTGGGAACCTACTTCGCCACGATGGTGATCACGATTCTTGGCGCCTATGGAAAGGCATATTACCTGCACGAGCATGCCCTCACGTGGTTCATCATTAGCTTATTCTTCCTGGGACTTGGTGGAGGGAGCTTCGGCGTTTACACTCTGTGGCTGCCGGAGCAATATCCCACCGAATGCCGTGCCACAGCGTTTG
>Ga0335085_10014020_pt1 | contig 11721 bp, 9 predicted proteins | sample Lox_Sample_45_FD_206712 | JGI IMG/M metagenome (GOLD analysis project Ga0335085, IMG submission 206712) | Soil microbial communities from Loxahatchee National Wildlife Refuge, Florida, United States - Lox_Sample_4.5 | ecosystem: Environmental > Terrestrial > Soil > Wetlands | place: USA: Florida...
ACGGAATGGTCGTCTACTGGCCGAAGCGTATCAAAGCCAGGGGTGAAGTGCGGCAGCAATTCCACCACGTCATCGACGTCGCTCCCACAGTGCTGGAGGCGGCAGGTCTGCCCGAGCCGACGAGCGTCAACGGCACGGTCCAGACGCCGATTGAGGGGGTGAGCATGGTCTACTCGTTCGACGACGCGAAAGCGGAGAGCCGGCATAAGACACAGTACTTCGAAATGTTCGGCAACCGCGCTATCTACGCCGACGGGTGGTTCGCGGGGACGATACACAGGGCCCCCTGGGATCCGGCGCCCCGCGCGAAGCTCCTTGACGATAAGTGGGAACTCTACGACACTCGCAGCGACTTCAGCCTGGCGAACGACCTGGCCGCACAAAATACAGCGAAGCTGAAGGAGATGCAGGATCTCTTCATGAAGGAGGGAGCCAAGTACCATGTGCTCCCTATCGACGACCGCGGCATTGAACGTCTCAATCCAAAGATCGCCGGGCGGCCGGACCTGATGGGCGACCGCACGTCGCTCACGCTGCATGAGGGGATGAACGGGATCTCGGAGAACGCGTTTATCAACGTGAAGAACCGGTCGCTGACGATCACCGCAGATGTGGTGATTCCTCCGGGGGGCGCCAACGGCGTCATACTGGCGCAGGGGGGACGGTTCGGAGGGTGGAGCTTACACATGAAGGGGGGCAGGCCGACCTACTCATACAACTTCCTCGGTCTGCAGCGTTTCAGTGTAGCCTCGCCACAGGCGGTTCCGTCAGGGAAGGCGACCATCAGGTTTGAGTTCGCCTATGACGGCGGCGGCCTGGCAAAAGGGGGTCTCGGGACGATATGCGTCAACGACAAGAAGGTCGCAGAGGGACGGATCGAGCGCACAGAACCAATGGCCTTCTCGGTCGACGACGGCGCGGACGTCGGTATGGACGAGGGAACGCCGGTGATCGAGGACTATCAGCCGCACGACACCAGGTTCAACGGCAAGATTCTCAAAGTCACGGTTGACGTGAAGGAGATGGGAGAGGGAGAGAAGGGCGCGGCGGGTAAGGCGTCTGCTGAAGCCGCAAGGAAGATTGAAGAAGCAAAGTGATGGGGAGCCGGCGCGCTCCCCTTTACTCTCCTTTGAGGAACGCAATTATCCCGGGGGAGACGAACCGGATATCAGGGGCGTATGACGGCGCGACACTCCGGAGGCGGTTGAATGCATCCCTGGACTGCCGGCTGAGCGCGGTGTCCCCTCGGGCCGTCATGAGGTATTTTGCGGCGCAGGCGAAGGCGAGATATGCATAGACGTGGGGGTTGTCAGACTGGGTTTTCGCGCATTCGCCCAGCTGTGTGATCGCCAGCGGGTAGTCTCCTTCAAGGTACGCGGTAACGCCCATCAGCGTCTTCTCTTCAAGCGTCGCGATATCCAGGAGATATTTCTCAATATCGGGGTTCGGAAATTCCCTGATCTTGAGCTCCTGGAACTTTCGTTTCGCCCCCCGTAGTTTCCCCGCATTGTACAGCGAGACCGCATCCCGGTAGAGCGTCTGGCTGGATGTATCGAAAGCCGGAGGTTTAGGTTTCGCAGCGAGATGCCGCGTTTTCTGAGCTTTCTCCGCTGCTGCCGCAGCTTCGTCAATTTTGCGAATCTCCTCCCCGGCGAGCGTGATGAAATTCTTCGCCTGGCCATACCGCGGAGACGTGGCGGGGACCTGACCGAATTTCTCTATGGCACCGCGATAGTCCTTATCGTTGAAGAGACGCATCCCTTCGGCGAATGGCGCCTGGCGCTTCTGGTCCTTTACAAGCGGGAGAAACTGCTTCAGGAGGTCCGGGGCCTTCGTGTCCCGGGTTCCCCTGGAAACCTCACCGAGTTCATCCTCATGCAGGAGATCGGTCCGGGCCTTCTGCCTGTCACCGTTCTGGTAGTGCGCTATCCCGCGGTACAGGTAGGGATAATAGTCGAACGGCTGCCGCCCCGGAGAATGCACCTCCGCCTGCGAAGCAGGATGCGCATCGATTGCTTCAGAGAGCCGGAGAATTGCCTGATCCCACTGTTTTTCCTTCAGGGCCTGGAGGCCGCGGAAGTAGCTCACGGTCCACTGCTGGGCCTGAAGCCTCGATGTCCATCCTCCCAGCAACAGAATGCCGACTGCAATGAACGAGCAAGTCCGCCACGACGAGAAGGTTCGATATGGGACCCCGGTGTTCATTTTGCCGTGGTGTCCGGTTGCTGTATCATCGTGAGAACTTCATCGTAATCCAGAGAGTCAAATTGCCGCCTGATCTCCTGCGTCTCGCCGTCATGTACCTGGACCGTGACGGACATCGACGAGGCAAGTTCCGGGTTGATGAGCTGGATTTCATACGAGCCTTCCGGAAGCTCGATCGAGCAGGGGGTGTACGTTTTCTTCTTCAAGGGAACACCGTTTCTGTCGGCGTCGACGACTTTCAACACCTCGGCCCACGGCAGTATGTTGAGCTCCACAGAGCCGTGCCGCTTCCCGGATCCGCTTCCTGTCAAACGGAAGATCACGGCGATCACTACCGGCACCGCTATGGCGGCCGCCGCGTAATAGAGAGCTTTCTTCGGGAAGGGCTTCCTGGCCGGGCCCGTTCCGGACTGTACTACCGCCGGAGGAGGGGGAGGCACACTTGCCGTCGACGTCGAAACCCCGGCCAGCACAGTGGAAGCATCCGACGATCCCGGAGATTTCACGGAAGCCAGTATCCTCTCCAGATCCCGCGCTGTTTCTGAGAGGTCGCTGTACCGCTCATCGGGATTTTTGGCCAGGAGCTTCATGAGGACATCGCGCAGCGGCGTCCGGCCGCTGATCATGGTCCCTCCCGACCAGGGGGGATCTTCGTGAACGATCTTGTACATCACCGTGGTCGGTTCATCGCCCGTGAAAGGCTTTTCCCCGGAGATGAGCTCATACAGGAGCACGCCGAATGAGAAAATGTCGGAGCGCTTGTCGACCTTCTGCCCACGGATCTGCTCGGGGGACATGTAGAACGGCGTACCGATAATGGCGCCGGATTTGGTGAGCTCGCTGGATGCCGTGCGAGCGATCCCGAAATCCATGATCTTGACTTTGCCGGATACGACGCGGATGTTCGCCGGCTTGATGTCGCGGTGAACGAACCCACGTTCGTGGAGGAAGGCGAGGCCGCGGCAAATCTGTATCGCGCAGGCGAGCTTGTCCCGAACAGCGAGGGGGCTCTCGCTCTCGATCAGGAGCCCCAGGTCGTCCCCCCCGAGGTATTCCATGACGATGAAGGGCTTCCCCGCATCCTCACCGACATCGTGCACAATGGTGATGTTTTCGTGCGAAAGCTTCCCGGCGGTTCTTGCCTCGCGGAGAAAACGGTCCTTCATCTCGGGCTTCGCCATCATGACGTCAGAGACCACCTTGATGGCGACTTCGCGTTCCATGACCGGATCAAAGGCTTTGTACACGACTCCCATGCCGCCCCGGCCGAGCTCTTCGAGGATTTCGTATTTTCCGATTGTGGCCATGGCAATCCGAAATGCCCTGAAATATATTATGTGCCGGCTGCAGATACAAGAAGAGAGGGAAGGAATTGACTGGCCGGGGTATTTTTCCTATGTTGCGCTCGACATGTCCACCTCACGGATATTCCTTTTTGCTCTCCTGGCCGCAAGCGTCATTCTCCTGTATGCCCCCCTTGCGCAGTTTCCGTTCGTGCAGGACGATTGGACGATGATTCATGAGTATACGTTTCGCAGCCCATCTTCCATTCTTCTGGATGTTCTCAGTCCCGCCGGGAAGCTCTTCTACCGGCCCGCGGGGAGCCTTTACTGCTGGCTCGTGTACTCACTCTTCGGCCTTCATCCCATCGGATTTCATCTGCTCGCGCTCCTCGGCCTCGCCCTTTCATCATTCCTGGTGGTCGCTGTTGCGTGGAGACTGACGGAGGATCAGTGTGTTGCCTGGGGAAGCGGATTCCTCTACGCGGCTGCGTCGAACATACACATCGACCCTCAGATGTGGCTCGTGGGAGCATTCGACATCGGGGGGACGCTCTGCGGGCTTTTCTGCATCGAGGCATTTCTCAGAAAACGTTTCGCCATTTCCGCACTCTGGTTCGGCGTGGCGCTGGGTTTTAAGGAAAGCGCGGCCATGCTGCTGTGTGTTCTCACGGCATGGACGCTCCTGAACGGAAGAGATGCATCCGGCGGGAAAACGAAGTTCCGCCAGGCGTTCGATATGCTGAAGTGGCACATAGCTGCAGTCCTCGCGTTTGCCTGCGCCAGGATCACGGGAGCGTCACTGTTTGCGCTCCCCGACGCGCATCCCTACGCCGCCCGGTTTATCGGCAGCCATACCGTCGCCAATTTCCAGCTTTACGCCGCATGGGGCCTGCAGGCGGTACTGCCGCTGAAGAGTTTTGCCTTCTCGGAAAACGGCGCGCTCATGTTGCTCTTCGTGGCGACAGGAGCACTCGTGCTTGTGTTTATTGCGGGAATCAGGTACTACGGAGTGAGGGACAAAACGTCCGGCAGGATGCTCGTCGTCCCGGCGTTCCTCCTGGCATGGGTTCTCCTGATGCTTGTCCCTTCGCTCGCGCTGAAGCACCAGGTAAACAGATACTACCTCACCGCTGTTCTCCCTCCCCTTGCAGTGGGCACAATGCTCCTGTTCAGGTTCGCGCTCCTCAGCGCGGGGAGGAGCGCGAGATTCATCGTGTTCGCCACAGCGGCGTTTGCGGCTGTAAACTTGATTGACGGGACTCTGTCACTCTACCATCGCGCGGGGCTCGGAACGCTGGACGGGGTGCACGCATCGGGAAGGGACGGGGACAACCACCTGATCCGCAAGGCATCGACGGTGCGCGATGTGTGGAAGCCGCTGCTGGCGGCGCTCCCGTCGATCCCCTCTCATTCGCTCCTGATTCTCGAGGATGTCGATACGGGCTGCTTTGCGGACAGGTTCGGGCCTCAGGTCTGGTACGGAGATTCGACGCTGCTGCTGACGGATTCTGTTCCCGGAGGGCCCGACAGTCTGGGAATGCTGCACGCGACAATTGGGGCGGGGGAGCCGTGGAAGAGGCCGGCACAACCGGCCGTCATAGCGTTTCCTGCCTCGCGCGCGGTGCATGTCCGGTATGTACGGGGGGGTGTGGAACTGTTGAGCGCCGGCAAACGATCTGAGTAGCGACAGGGAATATTACGGACGCGTCCATTTCTCCGTCCTTCCGAAAAGGGGTATCACCACGTATCCCCGAAGGTCGAGGTTCTGTTCGTCGATCAGCGTCATTTTCGCGCTGTAGTCGTTGCCGCTCTTGGGGTCATAGATTTTTCCGCCGCTCCAGACGCGGTCGCCTTCGTACGCGAAGCCGCGAAGGATCTGCAGCCCGAGGACAGCGCGGGATTTCAGCGAATCCTCGGGATTTTTGTTATCCGTGACGGGTTTTCCGTCCTTCAGAGGGTCCCGCAGCCAGACTATCCTGCCGCAGTATGTCACGCTGTCGCACCTGTAGATCTCTACCCTGGATTCTCCCCCCGCGGTCACCCACTCCCCGAGTATCCCATCCCTGTCGCGATCCTGCGACGCTGTGATGGAGGGGAGAAGCATGAGAAGCAGGAGGAGCGGGATGTGGCGCCGCATCAGAATGTCCAGACAAGTGAGAGGTTCCGGGCCCCGGGGATGATTTTGAGTCCGCTCCCTCCGGATGAGTCTTCTCCCGACTCGAACCACCTGACGAGCGAATGGCTGACGGAGAGAGAGACGATTGCTCCGAAGACGACGTCCGAGATCCAGTGCTCGTCCGTGTACAGACGGGAGACTCCGCACGCCGTTGCCAGCCCGTAGAGCCCGATCGATGCCCAGACGTTCTTTATCCGTTCCGCCAGAACTCCGGAAAAGGCGAACGCCACGATGGTATGGCCGGACGGGAAGGAAGCATAGTCCTCGACCGGGAATGTGAAGGGCCTGAACGACATGTGCCCCTGCTCCATGTAGGGACGCGCTCTTCCGACGACGATCTTTGTGACCGTGGAAATGGCACCGGCGATCAGTATCGCCGATCCCGCCAGAAGCGAAGTCTCCCGTATCCACTGTTCATCGAGCGCAAGCCCCGCGACGTAGCCGCCGGCGGAAATCACGATCATGTTGAGTCCGGTCCCGTATTGCTCGGCCACCCTGGCAATATCGCTGTTTGTCTGGCTCTGATGATGCTGCATGAACAGGCGCGTATCGATGTCGAGCCCGCTCACGGCCGCCGTCCCGACCGCCGCCCCGCCGAATTTCAGCCAGTCCCCTCCCTGCCAGCGCACCGGGGCGGAGAATATATACCCGGCCCCTCTGAGGAATTTCAGTCCGTCCGATTCCATGATCTGCACAGCAGAGGGTCCCGGCGCAGACGCGGAGTCGGATCCTGCCGCACGCGTACCGCGGCCGACGATGATAAGCACAATCAACGCAGGTAGACTTTTCATGTCCACGATGATAAGACAAATCCCCGAGAAATGAAAGGTTCTGGCATGGGGAGGCACGTTTCGCTACATTGTCTGAGACATGACACCCGCCCTGAATGATTCTGTCCTGCAGATTTTCTCCCCGGCCGGCGCGCTTGCGCGCCGCGAGGGATTTGAGAGGCGCCCGCAGCAGGGGAAGATGGCGAGCGCGGTCGCCTCGGCACTCCTGGAGCGCCGTCACCTGATCGTTGAAGCCCCTACCGGCGTCGGGAAGACGCTGGCATATCTGATCCCCGCGCTGCTCTACGCCCTGCGCGAGGGACGGAAGGCTATACTCTCCACGCACACGAAGAATCTTCAGGAACAGCTCCTGCAGAAAGACTTTCCCATCGCCCGCTCGGTGACGGGGACGGACGCGGCGGTGGCAATACTGAAGGGGCGCAGGAACTACGTGTGCACCACACGGCTGGAGCACACCGCCGGTGTTGCGCATTCGCTGTTCGATGAAGAAGGACTGGAACACGTCCGGCGGATACGGGAATGGTCGCTCCATACGCGCGATGGAGATGCAGAAGGACTGGACTTCACTCCCCGCTCTGACGTGTGGGATGCGGTATGCTCGGAACAGGGGGTCTGCAGCTCGGGCATTTGCGGATCGCACTGTTTTTTTCAACGGGCAAAGCTCCGGGCGCGTGAATCACCGGTTGTGATACTCAACCACGCCCTCTTTTTTTCCCTCATGGGGATCGGCGGCGGGGAAGAATACTACCTGTTCCCCGATGATTTTGTCATTTTTGACGAGGCCCACACACTTGAGGGGGTTGCAGGAGCGGGAATAGGACTCAAGATTTCACAGAGACAGGCTATACTTGCCATACACAAACTCTACCACCCGGGCACGAAGAAGGGACTTTTCTCGCGGCGGAAGAAGAAGAATACCACACTCTGTGCCAGAGCGGAGGCAGCAGCCGATGAATTTTTCGGTCTTGTCGGACAGACTGCACATGCACTTGCCTCGGAACCGGGCCGCCAGGGAGGATTCCGACATGACATCAGGGTCCGGAATCCCCACCTGGTGAGCGACGGGCTCGGAGACCACATTGCAGCTCTGGAATCTGCGGCACGTGCGGCTGAAGAGGATTCCGATGATATGTTCCGGAAACAGGAAATTGCCGCGGCCCGTGCCGCTCTGCAATCCGTCCGCACGGGGATTGCGGCCTTTCTTGAGCAGACTGACAGGGACCTGACGTACTGGGTGGAACTCCCCCCCGGGGGGAGCAGGAACGTTACGCTCTGTGCCGCACCATCCGACATCGGCCAGGTGCTGGGGCCCCGCCTGTTCCGTGAGGGATCCTCCGTGATTATGACGAGCGCCACGCTTTCGGTGAACGGCTCTCTCGAGTACTTTCAACACCGGGTGGGAGCTTCGGGCACGGAGGGGCTGATCCTTGACTCCCCGTTTGACCACGCGCGCCAGATGACGCTCTGCATCGCGGGCGACATTGCCGAACCCGAGACCGAGGGGTACGCAAGTGCACTCCCGGGCTGGATCATGCGGAGCATTGAACGCACACAAGGGAAAGCGCTTGTGCTTTTCACAAACACTTCGACGATGCGCTCCGTCGCGTCCGCGCTCGCCGATGAAATTTCAAGCCGGGGTCTTACGCTGATGGTACAGGGGATCGACGGCCAGCGACATCAGCTGCTTGAAGAGTTCAAGCGGGATATTCACTCGGTACTCTTCGGGCTGGACAGCTTCTGGATGGGGGTTGATGTCCCTGGAGAGGCGCTGGAACACGTTATCATCACCCGTCTCCCCTTTGCGTTTCCCAGCCATCCCCTGATCGAAGCCAGGCTGGAAGGGATCGCCGCACGGGGGGGAAATGCGTTCATGGAGTACACGCTCCCGGAGGCAATACTTAAGTTCAAGCAAGGGGCAGGGAGGCTGATTCGCACGCGGGAGGACAGGGGGATAGTGACAATACTCGATGCTCGCATCGTACGGAAGAGCTATGGAAGAGCGTTTATTGCATCCCTCCCACGTTGCCCTGTAGAGATTTTGACGTCAGAAGGGGATGTCGAGTACATGGAACCCTTCGACCGGTAACTCCTTTTCCTGATGTGTCTTACGGATGTCTCCCCCCTTTTTACTTCTCCTCTTCGCGTCAAGCGACTGATTTTCGCACGTTTTTGCTGGCTTTTTTTTGATTTGTTGTTTGAATTGTAAAGGCATTATGGTATCTTCCCAATGAAATCAAGCCTATTTCTGCGGTGGAATGAACACGATTCTCACTCACAACCTTTAAGGAGGTTCAATGGGTAAACCAATGTCAAAGACTGCAACAATCGCCCACTTTGCCAAGAAATTCGATCTGAAGAAGAAGTTTGTTGCATCGTTTTTCGAGGAACTTGCAGCACTCTCCTACAAAGAGGCAAAGAACTCTTTCACGCTCCCGGGCATAGGCAAGCTGGTTCTTGTCAATCGGAAGGCGCGTCTCGGACGAAACCCGAAGACCGGTGAGACGATTCAGATACCGGCAAAGACAGTGGTGAAGTTCCGCGTTGCAAAGGCCTGCAAGGAAGCAGTGCTTCCGAAGAAACCCGCGCCTTCGATGTAGTCCTGCAAGGCGTTCGATATGCTGCAACCTGAGTCCCGCGAACGGTGCGTGACTGACAGTCCCGCTCACCGGAGCGGGACTGTTGTTTTGGGGGGGGTCGTTTTGTACATTGAAATCCCATGAAAAACCCCGTAGCGGCATTCCGGCTGTTCGTACGCAACCTGGGCCCCGTAGAACAGGCGCAAATTGTGGCTTCCACGGCGGTTATCGTCTCCATGGCAACCATCATCAGCGCTATGGTGGTGACAGGACAGACTCCCAGGCTGATGGATTTTATCAGCATTCTCACCGTCGGAACGATCGGGTTCACCAACGTCTACTTTTCGCTCCGCTACAGCCGCCAGCTCGACGAGCAGAGGCGCCAGCTACTGGCGATGAACACGATCGCCGAGGCCGTCAACCGCGTTGTGGAGCTCGACGTCGTCCTTCAGACCGCGCTCGACAAGATCACGGAGCTTCTCGGGACGGATTACGGCTGGATTTACATGCTGGAAGGTGACAGGCTTGTCCTGAAGTGCTCCAAGGGAACTTCCATGAGGTTCCTGCCGGTGGACGACCACTCGCCCGACACGCCGGCCGTCTGGCTCCAGCAGCCCCGCGTCCAGCGCGAGCGGCTGACGGAGAACGCCGGTGAGATCGCCCCCCCCTTCAAGGCGATGGGAATCCAGTTCTGGAGCTCGATCCCGCTGAAAGTGAAGGAGTCTGTGGCCGGAGCATTGATTGTGGCGGGGCGCGCCTATGATACGTTCACGAGCAAACAGGCTGAACTCATCGAAGCGTTCGGCAACCAGATCAGCGTCGCGCTGAATAACGCGCAGCTCTTCGAGCGGCTCAAGCAATCCGAGAAAGAATACATCGACCTCTTCGAGAACGCACCCGACATCTACCTGAGCGTCAGCAGGCGCCATGTTATCGTAGGGTGCAACACGACGGGGGCGGCGATGCTCGGCCTGCCGAAATCCGAGATGATCGGCAAGTCCTTCGAGCAGTGCTTCGCGCACGACCGGCGCGACGCAGTGAGGGATCTGGTCGACCGGATGTTCACGGAAGGGCGCGGGCTGAAGGATGCGGAGGAGCAGATGCTCAAGAGCGGCGACCAGCCGTTCCCCGTGACGCTGAACTCATCGCTCGTCTTTGATGAGAAGGGAGCCACGGTCAACGCGCGGATCGTGGCGCGGGATATTTCCGAGCGGAAGATGATGGAGTCCGCGCTCCTCCACGCACAGAAGATCGACAGCATCGGAAACCTCGCCGGGGGGATTGCGCACGACTTCAACAATATTCTTGCGGCTGTTCTCGGTTCGGCGTCCATCATGCGGCGCCGACTGACTGAAAAATCAAAGCTCTACAAATACGTCGAGATTATCGAATCCTCCGCCCGCAGGGGTTCCTCGCTGACACGCCAGCTCCTCACGTTCGCGCGCAAGACCGAGACCATCGTCAAGCTTGTGGACATCAACGCGCTGATCGAGGAGACGCTTCACCTGTTCCAGCGGAGCGTCACCAGGGAAATCGAGGTCATCACGCACCTGACGGGGGAGGGCGTGACGGTCAACGGCGACGACGGCCAGATCCAGCAGGCACTGCTGAACATATTCCTGAACGCCCGGGACGCAATGCCCGACGGCGGCACGCTCACGATCGGGACCGCCGTAACGATGGCCGACGCCCACACGACGAGCCAGTTCTCATCGATAAAGCCCGGCCCCTTCGTGGTGATCACGATCAGCGATACAGGGCACGGCATCGACGGAACCATACAGAACAGGGTGTTTGAACCGTTCTTCACCACGAAGGACTCGGGAACGGGGCTCGGACTTTCGGTCGTCTACGGGGTCATCCAGAGCCACGGCGGGTTCATCAACCTGGAGAGCGAAGTGGGGCGGGGGACCACCTTTTCCGTCTTCCTCCCCCGGTCCAGCGCACACGCCCCGCTTGCGGCGCGCCAGCGGCGGCGGCGGCTCCCGCACGGGAAGGAAAACATACTGATCATCGACGACGAGATCAGCGTCTGCGAGATCGCCCGGGACATGCTCGCCGGGCTCGGCTACACCGTGTACGTGGAGCACGACGGTAAATCAGGCGTGGACCTCTACCGCATACGGCAGGCCACGATCGACCTGATCCTTCTCGACATCAATATGCCGGTGATGGGGGGAAAACAGACGTTTGAGGTCCTCCGCTCGATCAACCCCCGCTGCCGGATCATCATCATCACCGGATACGGCCGGGAAGGAGTCGAGACATCCAGATTCTCCGGCGGGGTGAACGGGTTCATGCAGAAGCCGTTCCAGCTGGAAATGCTGGCACTTAAAGTCCGGGAGATACTGGACGACCGCATGCCGGCACCAGCGGAGGCTGTGACGCCATGAAAATGTTCTTTCAGGAGCTGAAACGCACGCGGGAAGAGAAGAGGATAAGCCTTGCCGATATCGCCGACAGGACGCTGATCAACATCAAACACCTGGAGGCGATCGAGCGGGGAGACACCGCGATACTCCCCGAGGCCTATGTGCGGGCGTTCATCAGGGAGTATGCCGCGGCGATCGGCCTGGATGGGACGGAGACACTGCGCCGGTTCGACGAGGCCCGCCGGATGGAAGAGGAGGCGGTGCGCCCCCGGGAACGTGTGGAGCCCCCCAGGCCCGCGAAGCGGCCCGCATTTACGC
>Ga0335085_10014021_pt1 | contig 11720 bp, 14 predicted proteins | sample Lox_Sample_45_FD_206712 | JGI IMG/M metagenome (GOLD analysis project Ga0335085, IMG submission 206712) | Soil microbial communities from Loxahatchee National Wildlife Refuge, Florida, United States - Lox_Sample_4.5 | ecosystem: Environmental > Terrestrial > Soil > Wetlands | place: USA...
GTGATGCAGCGCTGCGTACTGACCTTCATGCTGTTTAGTTTACCTGGGTGGCGCAAGACGGCTCCACCGGTTAATCGCCGCCCGCTCGGCCAGCGTCCAGGTGGCCGTGGTGAGCAGGTACAGGCCCGCGGCCAGGGGCACGATCGCGGCCATCAGCAGGGACCCGAACGGCATGACCCGGCCGAGCAGGGAGACGACCCGGTCCGCCGCCCCGGTCTGCCCGGCGGCCCCCGGGGCGGCCGCCCCGCTCTGCCGGGCCGTCCCGGCCGGGGTGCGGGCCTGGGTGCGGGCCTGGGTGCGCCGCGCGGCCCGCAGCGCGGCCAGCCCGGCCATCGCGAGCAGCACGAACAAGCCGGCGAACACCAGGCCCTGGGCGCTGACCGGGCCCGCCCCGCCCAGCCACCAGCTGCCCAGCGGCGCGGCCAGCAGCCGGTGGCTGAGCAGCGTGTTCGGCGATCCGGCCACCGAATGGGACAGGAACAGCCGGTACATCACGCTGAAGAACGGCAGCTGCAGGAGCAGTGGCAGGCAGCCCGCGTACATGCTGGTGCCCTCGGCCCGCTGCACCGCGGCCAGCTCACGGCGCAGCCGCTCCGGGTCCTTGGCGTGCTGCCGCTGCAGCTCCTGGACCTGGGGCAGCAGCCGGCTGCGGGCCCGTTCGCCGCGGACCGCGTAGTAGCTGAGCGGCACCAGGGCCAGCCGGATGAGCATGGTGAACGCGACGATGGCCGCCGCCGCGGCCAGCCCGCCGAACAGCGGCGCCAGGATGGCGGCGAACCAGCAGACGAGGTGATAGGCGAGATCGACAGGCATACCGAACAGGACAGACATGACGGAAGCACCCTCCAGCGGGTCATGGACTGATTGACGGCTGGAGACGGCCGCATCACCCGCGGCCACGCCGGGCGGGCGGGGTCAGGCGGCCGCCGGGGCCGCCGAGGGTGCTCTGGGCCGGGCCCGGCCCGGTGCGTCGGGATCGCGCTGCGGCAGGAACGCGGCCCGCCAGGACTTCTCCCGCAGCGCCGCCACCCGGCGGCCCAGCGGGATCGCGGTGGCCGCGGCCGCCACCTGGGCGCCCGCGGCGAGCAGCGCGACCAGCACGGCGGTCAGCGTGATCGCGGCCAGCACGGCCAGCCCGGCGGACGGCTTCCCGCCCATCAGGGCCAGCGCGAGCAGCGCCATGTTCACGGGTTCAGCGTACGCTCGCGTAGACCGCGTCGAGCAAGGTCATCTTGCGCGCGTCGTCCACCAGGCTCCAGGCCATGCCGTTCATCACATAGCTGAACGCGAAGCCCGCCTCCGGGTCGGCGCACACCGCCGAGCCACCCGCGCCGTCGTGGCCGAACGCGGCTGGGTTCGGCCCGAAGTGCCCCTCAGGACCGGACAGCGCGAAGCCGAGACCCCAGTTCATGGGGATGCCCAGCACCAGGTCGGTGCAGCGCCCCTGCCCGGTCCGGGCGGCCGCCAGGGTGCCCGGCCCAATCAGAGGGTGCGAGCTCGGCCGGCCCGGCGCCCCGTCCACCGCCGCGCCGAGGATGGTGGCCAGGGCCAGCGCGGTGCCGTGCCCGTTGGCCGCCGGGATCTCCGCCATCCGCCAGCCCCGGTCGTTACCGCGGAACCTGGTCGCGGGCTGCCCCAGCGCGGCGGCCAGCGCCGGGTAGCCGCTCAGGTCGGCCGCGCCCAGCCGGGCCGCCCGCCCGGACGGCTCGCCGGGTCCGGGGGCCGGGAGGTTGTGCAGCTGAGCGCAGCGCGCCAGGTCCGCCTCGGCCAGCCCGATGTGGAAGTCGGCGCCCAGCGGGCCCGCCACCTCGGCGGCGAGGAACCGGCCCAGGCTCTGCCCGGTCACCCGGCGCACCACCTCGCCGACCAGGTAGCCGAACGTGACCGAGTGGTAGCCGCTGACCGTGCCCGGCGGCCATAACGGCGCCTGGGCCGCCAGCCGGCTGGTCATCGTGGCCCAGTCCAGCAGGTCATCCTGGGTCACCGGCTGGCTGAGCGTGGCCAGCCCGGCCCGGTGGCTGAGCACCCAGCGCACCGGGATGTCCGCCTTGCCCGCGGCGGCGAACTCCGGCCAGTACCGGGCCACCGGCGCGTCCAGGTCCAGCTCGCCCCGGTCGATCAGCGCCAGCGCGCACAGCGCGGTCATCGCCTTGGTGCTGGACCACACGTTGGTCAGCGTGTCCTGCTGCCAGGGCTGAGTACGGGCCCGGTCGGCCCAGCCGCCCCACAGGTGCACCACCGGCTGACCGCCAGCGACCACGGCGACACTGGCCCCGGTCTCGCCGCGTTCGGCGAAGTTGGCCGCGAACGCGTCCCGCACCCGCTCGTATCCCGGGGCCACCGTGCCCTGGATGCCGGCGCTCACCGCCCCTCCCCCGCCGCCGCTGGTGCCTGGCCCCCGGCCGGCGCCTGGCCCCCGGCCGGCGCCTGGGCTCCGGCGGGCGCATTGGCCCCGGCGGGCGCGATGACCGGCAGGCCGGGCGGCGCGCCGTGCTCGATGAGCCGGTCCACGGCCGCCTGGTCGAGATGGTCGGCCACCAGGTCGGCCAGTGTGTCCAGCCGGGCCTGCCGGACGGCCGCGAAGCTGGTGCCCGGCTGCGGCGTGAAGTCCCGCCCGGCCAGCGCGGCGATCTCGGCCAGGAACGCCCGCCGGAACTCGTCGCACTCCAGCGTGCCGTGCCAGGCCGTGCCGAACACCGCGCCCAGCCGGCAGCCACCCGGGAACGCCCCGGCCGCCCCGGTGACCTGCGGCACCCCATGGTGGATCGCGTAGCCGGTCACCGGCCCGCCGTACCCGGTGCCGCGCACCTGCCCCAGCACCTTGCCCGGCCCGAACACGGTCCGGGCCGGCAGCAGCCCCAGCCCGGCCACCTGCCCAGCCCGGGACTCCACCGGGTCGTCGATCTCCCCGCCGAGCATCTGGTAGCCGCCGCAGATGCCCAGCACCGGCCGCCCCGCGCGGGCCCGCTCCGCGACCACCGCGGCCAGCCCCCGCTCCCGCAGCCAGCCCAGGTCGGCCACGGTGGCCCGGGTCCCGGGCACGATGACCAGGTCGGCGTCGGCCAGCTCGGCCGGGGTGGTGGCGAACCGGACCAGCACCCCCGGCTCGGCGGCCAGCGCGTCCATGTCGGTGAAATTGCTGATCCGTGGCGTCCGCAGCACGCTCACCCGCAGAACCTCTTTACTGAACGCCAGCTGGCCCGTCCCGGCCGCCGCAGGCCGCGCCGCCATCGCGGGCCGGGCCGCGTCCAGGGCCAGTGAATCTTCCATGTCCAGCGCCAGCCCGTCGCGCCACGGCAGCACGCCGAGCACCGGCCGCCCGGTCAGCCCGGTCAGCATGCCCAGCCCCGGCTGCAGCAACGCGGCGTCACCGCGGAACTTGTTGATCACGAACCCGCTGACCAGCGCCTGGTCGGCCGGGCTGAGCAGGGCCAGCGTGCCGAACAGCGCGGCGAACACGCCGCCCCGGTCGATGTCGCCCACCACGATGACGGGCATACCGGCCGCCCGGGCCAGCCCCATGTTGGCGATGTCGGTGTCCCGCAGGTTGATCTCCGCCGGGCTTCCCGCCCCCTCGCAGATGACCACGTCATACTCGGCCCGCAAGCTGGCCAGGCTGTCCAGGGCCACCCCGCGCAGCCGGCCCGCGTGCTGGCGGTACCCCGTCGCGCTGGCCTCTCCCGCTGGCTGGCCGAGCACGATGACGTGGCTGCGGGTGTCGCTGCCCGGCTTGAGCAGCACCGGGTTCATCCGCGCATCCGGCTCGATGCCTGCCGCCTGGGCCTGCATGGCCTGCGCCCGGCCGATCTCCGCGCCACTGGCGGTGACGAACGAGTTGAGCGACATGTTCTGCGCCTTGAACGGCGCCACCCGGACCCCGCGCCGGGCCAGCGCCCGGCACAGACCCGCGGTGAGCACGCTCTTTCCCGCGTCTGACGTGGTCCCGGCGACCAGCAGCGCACCCCTGACTGTCATCGCAATGACCCTATCGATGTGTCCAGCGTGTGACCTTGGACGTGCACAATGGGATCTCCGGCGCCGGTAGCTCAGATGGATAGAGCGGCTGCCTTCTAAGCAGCGGGTCGCGGGTTCGAGTCCTGCCCGGCGCGCACAGCCAAAACCCCAAATTTCAAGATCGCAGACTATCCGTCTGTAGCTACTCTCTGTAGCAACGGCTCAAGCCTGGCCTTGATCGAACAGTCAATGTAGCCGGGTCAGTGCATCGCGGCGAGCCCTGTTCGCCGGTGGCCTCGGCGGGCGACCAGGGCCGGATGGTGCCTGGTCTCCATTCGGGCGGTTCGACGAGGCGGGCGACGCTGCTGACGGCGAGTTCTTCCCCCATGGCCGGGTAAGCACGGTGCGCATGACCTACTGAGTCGCCTCTGGCCAGGCGCTGGTTCGCCTGCCTGGCCGTTGCGCGGGATACTCGTGCGGCGGGCGAGCGGGTGAGCCAGCCCGCCGGGCAGGGCCATAGCTGACGAGGCTGGGCGGGCCTTGTGGTGGAGGTGGGGACATGGACTGGACTCAGTCCGGCCGGGCCTGGGGTGAGCGGGCGGCCGATTGGGCGTATCTGTTCGAGCCGTACGCGCGGCGGGTCAACGACGCGCTGTTTGACCGGCTGCGGATCGGCCCGCAGACCCGGCTGCTGGACATCGCCTGCGGCTCGGGCTATGCGGCGAACGTGGCCGCTGGCCGGGGGGCCACGGTGTCGGGGCTGGATGCTTCCGAGGCGCTGATCGCCATCGCCCGTGCACGCACCCCGGCGGCGGATTTCCGGGTCGGCGACATGTTCGCGCTGCCCTTTGATGACGACAGCTTCGACGTGGCGACCAGCTTTAACGGGATCTGGAAAGGATGCGAGGAGGCCCTGAGGGAGGCGCACCGGGTGGTGCGGCCCGGCGGCCTGGTCGGGTTCAGCTTCTGGGGGTCCCCCAAACGCCTGGGCCTGCTGCCATATTTCGCGGCCTTGCTCGAACTGTCGCCCGCCGACCACGTCGACGCCACCATTAATCAGGGCGATACCGGGCGCCCCGGCGTAGCGGAGCAGATGCTCGCTGACGCCGGCCTGGAGCTCGCCGGGCGGGGCACGGCGCAGGCCATCATGGAACTGCCCGATCTCGACACCGCCGTCCGGGCGCTTGCCGCCGCGGGCCCAGCCTGGCCTGCCCTGCAACAGGCTGGCCCTGACCGGTTCGCCGAGGCCGTCCGCGAGGCGCTGCGCCCGCTATACATCGAGGGCCTGGGCGTCCGCATCGTCTCAGAGTTCGGCTGGATCATCGGCACAGTGCCAAGCGCCTGACACGGTCCAGCCACTGCATATGCCGCGTTCCCCGCTCGAATGTCGCGGATCTGCCCTGCGGCGACGTGCCCGTTGTGCATCCGTTCGCTGGCCGGCGCGGCAAGTGGGTTGACTCTGCCCTTGGGGCAACCTTGATGATTCCGGCCATGAGATCAAGCGACGGTGAAGCACTCGATCAGCTCCTCGGTGAACAGCTCGCTTACTACCAGGCCTTGGCTCCCGACTATCTGGATCAGGTCCTGGATCTTCCGGGCGCCGACGAGCTGATGGCAGCGCTGGCCGCATTCCAGCCCAAGGGCAGTGTGCTCGAACTGGCCTGCGGTCCTGGGGTGTGGACCGGCACGCTGCTGCGCTACGCGGCCGATGTCACCGCCGTGGACGGGTCTCCGGAGATGCTCGCCCTCGCGGCAGCCCGGGCCGGCCGGGAGCGGGTGCGCTTCATCCAGGCCGATCTCTTTACCTGGCGGCCCGACCGGCGCTACGACGTGGTTTTCATTGGCTTCTTTCTCTCCCACGTCCCACCCGAGCGCTTTGCGTCCTTCTGGTCACTCGTGGCTGACTGCCTCAAACCGGACGGCCGCGTGTTCTTCGCCGACGACGCCTACCGCACCCAAGACGAACTCGTGGCAGGCCCATCGTCCCCGGTCATCCGCCGGCAGATCCCTGATGGAACCGCATACCGGCTGGTGAAGGTTCCCCATCACCCACCCGGCCTCGAAGCACGGCTCGGCGAACTCGGCTGGGACATCAAGGTCGCCGCGACGGCCGGACCTTTCTACTGGGGAGCGGGACGTCCCGCAGCGAGCGCCACAGCCACGTCACTCCCCCGGTCGGGACGATGACCAGGGCCAGGGCAAGCACGGTGAACGCGGCGAAATGCGCCCATGAATGGAAGTACGCTGATTCAGCGTCGAGGGCGAGCAGGAACAGCAATCCCAGCACGAAGATCAAATAGCTAGCCCAGGCCCCGCCAGGCTCTTGCCGTCGCGCCTCGGGTTCGTCAGTGATCGCTCCTGGCGACTTAATCCCGCCCATAACTCGCACAGTACGTTGGCCAGCCCTGTCAAAAAAGACAGCACAGCAGACCAGCGAGTTATCAGCAGGTAGCCCCCCAGATACCCAGCCTGGTGCATCGCGGCAGCGCCCCGATCGAGGACGAAGCGGTGTCGACATGGGAGAGCCAAGCGGCTACCGTCGGCGACTCAGGGTGGAGTGATCATGGCAAAGGTAGAATTCGGAAACCATTCGGCGATTCGAGTTCCCCGGGCCGAACGGGACCGGATCAGGGCGTTCTATCGCGATGTCCTGGGTGGCGAGATCACGCGAGAGAGCGAGCAGAAGGACGACTTCCGGCTGGGCGTCCGCTTCTACATCGCATTCCTCTACGAGGAGGATGGCGTCGCCCTGGATGAGAGCGGGTTCATGAAAGCGACCTACCTGGAGCTGAAGTCCGACCACGTCGACGAGATGCGGCGGAGGATCGTGGACTTCGGCGTCAAGGTGCTCGACGTACCGGACCCGCACCTCTACTTCCAGGCCCCAGGCGGGCAAGTCTTCCGGCTGGTCGGGATCGGCGAAGACCTCACCAAGTACGAAGGGACCGAGCACGGCGAGCAGTTCGCCGGGCAGCTGTTTGAATGAGAGAGCGCGGTAGATGATGCTGTCCTGGAGCGCCTGAACGATGAACCCGCCGTCCAGCTCCCCCTGGCCGGGAATGAGCGGCTAGCTGTTGGTGATGTTTCGCTGCCGGATCAATGCCCGGACGTAGCCATTCGCCGTCCCCCACTGACTCATCCAGACTCCAGCATCTCGGCCCGGAGTTTGGCCACCAGCCCGGCGAGCGTCGTTGAGACGCAGAACCACCGGGCGGTTGGGGTGGGCCGGTATTCGGCCGTGTAGCAGTACTCCCCCGACCAGATGGTCCACTGGGAGAACGCTGTCTCGACTGTCCCTAACGTCAGGTCTGTAGCAAGAGGATCGCCCATAGGTCTTACTCTAACCTAGGGTGCCCGAGGTACACAGGGTACCCAGGGAACCCTCGGCGCGTTCGGTGGCTGTGGGTTACCTAACCTGGCTGGGTGACTATTGATCATCTCGGCAGCACCCCGGCCTACCTGCAGCTGGCCGCGATCCTGCGCGACATGATCACGTCGGGGAAGATCGGCCCGAACCAGCCGCTGCCCTCCATCAAGAGCCTGGCCCAGGAGTACGAGGTGGCCAAGGGCACCGCCGAGAAGGCGCTCGGCGTGCTGCGGGCGGAAGGGCTGGTGCGGACGGTGCCGGGCCGCGGCATCTACGTTGTCCCCAGGTAGTCAGCTGACGGCTTTGCGGATGGGCGGGAGCTGGTAGGTGCCGCCGAGGATGGGCTGCTGGGGCTGGTAGAGGCGCATGAGGGGGCGGAACGGGGCGGCGGGGGCGGGCAGCCAGTTGCTGGTGTCGGCCGGCTGCTCGTGCTGGATCAGGATGGTGAGCGAGCCGTCGCTGTCCCGGCGCAGGCCGGGCGTGCGGTCGCCGATGGAGTAGCGGTCGATCGGGTTGGCGACCAGGTAGAAGTCCGGCAGGTCGTACATGGTGATGGACCAGAACGCGGCGACCGGCGGATCCTGATCGAACGTGAGCGTGTAGCGGTGGCGCCCGTCGAGCTGGTCGCCGTCGGCGTCGGTGTAGGTCATCGGGTAGGCGGCCTCGTAGCCGTGATTGCCCCACAGGCCGCCGCGCGCGGCCAGCGCCCGGGCCAGGTAACTGGCCCGCCGGTCGGGCATCTTCCAGGCCGGGTCGTCGATGGTGCCCAGGCCCAGGTGGTCGAGGTTGTAGTCGAACGAGTGCACGGTGAACCGCCAGCCGTTGACCTCCGGGGCGAGGTCGCCTGACTTCAGCGCCGATTCCATCCGCTGTTTCGCGGTGTCCACACCGGCCGTGAGCGCCCGGGCCAGCTCGGCGGGCGGGTCGGCGTAGGGCGGTTCCGGGTCGAGCAGGCCGAGCGGGGCGAAGCGCTGCTGGTAGGCCTGGTCCGGGGCGGCCGGCGGGAAGGCCCGCAGCCAGGTCCGCAGCTGCTCGAAGAACCCCAGCTCGGGCCGGGCCGCGGCCGGCCATGGCACGCCGCTGGGCGGCACGGGGCGATCGTCCAGCGCGTCCAGGGCCAGTTCGCCCTGCAGCGCGTGGACGGCGGGCTGGTCGGCGGGGCCAGCGCAGGCCCACCGGCCGACGATGGTGGCCACGGTGGTCGGGGCCTCGATCACCCGGGCAGCACCGGGCCCTCGTCCCGTCCAGCCGGGCGGGACGATCAGGAACGAGCCGGCGCCCGTGCCGGTGGCCCGGCGGCCGACGTAGGCGAAGTTGCTGGTCCAGGCGTCGACGAACTGCAGCACGTAGTACCGCCCGGCCGCGTCCGGCACGCGGAGCAGGAGCGGCCCGGCATCTAGGTCCAGCTGGGCGATCGAGTAGAGGGTGTCGTTGTTGATCGACACGAACCGGTCCGCGGGACTGGCCAGCGCCGTCGCGTGACTGAACCGGTTGAACGGCGCCGGGCTCAGTGAGCCGATGCCCTGCCGGACGAAGCGGTCGACCTGCTGCAGGTCGAAAACGAGCGGAAAGCCGTACACGTAGGCCTCGGCGGCCAGCGCGGTCAGATCGGTCGTGTCCACCAGGGCAGCATCCGCCGCGAACGTCACCCGGTACGTCACCCGGCACGGATGAGGTGGCCGCTCAACTGCGGCAATTTAGGACACTCGGCGCGGCCAGCTGCCCGTACGGTCGAATCTGGGGCCTTAGGACACAAGTGGGTACGACTGGGTACACAAATGGCTAAACACCTCAGGGGGGCAGGTAATGATCCGGAAGCTCGCGGTTGAGTTCCTCGGCACGGCGATCCTGGTGTTCTTCGCCGTAGGCGTGGCCACGCTGATGTTCGGCTTCAAGTTCGCCGGGGCCAGCGTGGCGGCCGGGGTGGTGGCGACCGCGCTGGCGTTCGGCCTGACCCTGCTCGCGCTGGTGTACCTGATCGGGCCGGTGTCCGGCTGTCACGTCAACCCGGCCGTCACCATGGGCGCCCTGCTGACCGGGCGGATCAAGGCGACCGAGGCGGTCGGCTACTGGATCGCCCAGTTCGCGGGCGGGATCGTGGGCGCGCTGGTGTTGTGGGGGACGTTCAGCACGTCGCCGCTGTACAGCCGCACGGTGACCGGTCTGGGGACCGATGGCTACGGCAGCGAGTCGATGATCCACATCGGGGCGGGCGGGGCGTTCATCTTCGAGGTTGTCCTCACGGCCATTTTCGTCTTCGTGGTGCTGCGGGTGACCTCAGCCACCGCCAATCCGGCCACCGCGGCCATCGCGATCGGGCTGGGCCTGGCCGTCGTGCACCTGGTTGGCATCCCGGTCACCGGCACGTCGGTGAACCCGGCGCGCAGCCTGGGGCCGGCCCTGGTGGTGGGGGGCACGGCGCTGAGCCAGGTGTGGCTGTTCATCGTGGCGCCGCTGGCCGGCGGGATCCTCGCGGCCGGGCTGCACCGGTCGCTGTACCGCGAGGTGGATGCCGGGCTGGCCACTGAGGCGCAGCAGGCAGGCGAGGAAGAGGCGGCCGCGGCCGCCCGCCCCGGGGCTGGCTAGCCCGGGCCTGGCTGCCGGGCGAAGAACGGAGCTGATTCCTTGCGGAACAGCAGCACGATCACGGCCAGCCCGATCAGCCACAGGATCGCGCCGACGATGATGTCGCCCACGCCGCGCCCTTCGGGGAACGAGACGATCAGGCCCAGCGTGCTGATGCCGAAGAAGACCGCCGAGACCACCCTGGCCCAGTTGCGCCCGCGGCCGTTGGCCCAGGCCATCCACAGCCACAGGGCCACCGCGACCAGCGCCCCGACGATCAGGACGACGGTCTGGGCGCTCTCCGCGGTATGCAGCTGGGTGGCGGTGTAGTGCGGGTGCCTGCGCAGGATCGCCGCCTTCAGCGCGCTCCTGGTCAGCAGCGCGATGATCAGCGCGACCACCTCAATGCCGGCGGCCACCCACATCAGCCGGACGGCGGTGCGCACCGAGCGTGGCTGCTGGGCTGGCTCGGGCGTTAACTCGGCCTCCGAGGCCCCCGATGACGGATACGGCTCGTACATAGCTACCTCCATGTGCCCCTGCGCTCAGCGTACCGGCCGGCCAGAAAACAAATACCGCATCGGTGGTAACGAGCGTTACGCTGATTACTAGCGAAACCCCGAGGGAGGGCGGACATGAACCAGGAGGCCACCGACCACCTCCAGGCCCTGCTCGACCAGCAGATCAAAGACCGCTTCCCGGACGGCTCGATCACCCAGGTCGAGCTCCGGCGGTACGGCGACGACCCGGAGATCGAGCCAGGCAAGCTGCTGGTCCGGGTGCACGTCGAGCCGCCGGCCGAGCCCGGCGACGATGACGACCCGATGGACGACTGGGAGCACGCGCACCGGGAGCTGACCCGGGGGCTGCATGACCAGCTGTCACGTAAGGTCCCCGAGGTCAGCAAGATCGAGTTCGTGATGGACACGGCCACGGGCCGGCATACCTCCCGGATCGGGATGCTCAACGTCTCGCTGTCCGACATGGAGGAACGGGCCCGCAGCGGGGGCGGCCCGCTGACCCCGGTGATGGCCCGGCTGGCCACGATCGACCTGGAGACGCTGGACACCCTCATCACCGCGGGCATCGCGCCGACCCGGGCGGAGGCGGTCCGGTGGGCGCTGGCCCGGATCCGGGAGCGGCCCGCCTACGAGCGGCTGCGCGAGCATACCCGCGAGCTGGAGCGGCTGAAGTCCCAGTTCTAGCTGGTCAGCCTGGCGGCGAGCAGGCAGATGTCATCGGCGCGGGCGGCTGAGCCGAGCAGCGCGGCCTGCACCGCGGTGCAGGTCTGCTCGGCGCTGCGGGACGCGGCCGGGCCCATCGCTTTGGCCAGCGCGGTGAAGCCCTCGGTGATGTCCCGCCGCCGGTCCTCGATCAGCCCGTCGGTGTACAGCAGCAGCCCGCTGCCCGGCGCGAGCCGCCGGCGGCCAGTGCTGAACGTGCCTTCGCCGGGCGCGCCGAGCATGGCCCCGCTGCTCGTCTCCAAGTACTCGACCTGGCCGGACGTGGCCGCGTAGACCGGGGCCGGGTGCCCGGCGTTGGCGAAGCTGAACTCGCCGGTGGCCGGGTCGAGCACCGCGTAGACCACGGTGGCCATGGCATCGGGCAGCAGCCGGGCCATGGCCGTGTTGGTGCGATGCAGCACGTCGGCGGGCTGGATCGTGTCCACCGCGTAGGCGCGGAGCAGGTTGCGCACCTGGGCCATGATCGATGCTGACGTGATGCTGTGCCCGACCACGTCGCCGACCGCCAGGCCGACCAGGTCGTCGCCGAGCGGGAACGCGTCGTACCAGTCCCCGCCGACCTCCACCCCGTCGGCGCCCGGGATGTAGCG
>Ga0335085_10014022_pt1 | contig 11717 bp, 10 predicted proteins | sample Lox_Sample_45_FD_206712 | JGI IMG/M metagenome (GOLD analysis project Ga0335085, IMG submission 206712) | Soil microbial communities from Loxahatchee National Wildlife Refuge, Florida, United States - Lox_Sample_4.5 | ecosystem: Environmental > Terrestrial > Soil > Wetlands | place: USA...
GGGAAACGAACCCTGTTTTGTTCTTTGAAACCATAAGTATGAGGTTCCGGCAAGAAGGTTGCCGGGTAAAACTTCTGCCGTCAAAGAAATAACCATGACGCCGGATCATGAATTTCGCTAAATCCATAGTTCGAGGTGCATATGCTCGCGGTACCCCAACGACCAAGGGAACGTCTCTTCACTCCCTCAATCCTTTTTTAAGTTTCCCGATCACTTCGTCGATCTCCGCTTCCGTCGTCTCTCTCCCGAGGCTGAATCGTATTGCGCCCCTGGCGAGCGCAGGGTCCGCGCCCATGGCTGCAAGGACATGCGATGGCTCGACTAGATTGCCGTGGCACGCAGCTCCGGGAGATACGGCCACACCGGGAAGCGCTTCCATGACCGATACAGCATCAAATCCTGCGAAGCTGATGTTCCAGGTGTTCGGCAGTTTCTTGTCGGGGTGTCCGTTCAGATATACACTGAGCCCCGCCTGCCTGAGCCCGTCGTATAAACGCCAGCCAAGCCGCGTCTGGCGCGGTCCCTCGGTCTCAAGAATCGGCGCCGCGATCTCGCATGCCGTGCCAAGTCCGACAATATATGCGGCGTTCTCCGTGCCCGGCCGCAAGCCGCGCTCATGTCCTGCACCGTGCAGAAGCGGCTCAAGTTTCCTTCCGCCCTTGATATACAGAGCGCCGATGCCTTTCGGTGCATAGAACTTGTGGCCCGCTACGGTCAGAAAATCCACACCGAGCTCCTCAACCTGCATACGCACCTTACCTACGCTCTGGGCGGCGTCCGTGTGAAGCAGCACGCCGCGGGACGCTGCGATGCGGCTGAATTCCTCGATAGGCTGGATGGTACCGACCTCATTGTTCGAGTGCATGATCGTAATGAGGACGGTCTTCGGCGTGATCGCTTCCGCGAGTTCATGGGGATTCACCGCGCCGTAGTGGTCCACCGGCAGATAGGTGACTGAATATCCCTGTTTCTCGAGATACCGGCATGGTTCAAGAACCGCCGGGTGTTCTATCTTCGATGTGATGATATGACTTCCCCTCGGCGAGGCGGCGGCAACCCCCTTGATCACCATGTTGTTTGATTCCGTTGCCCCACTCGTGAAGATGATGTCCGAGGCTTCGCATCCGAGCAGGCCCGCCACCCGCTCCCGTGCCTGTTCGATGCCTGTCCTGCACGCTAGACCGAAGCCGTGGCTGCTGGACGGATTGCCGTACTTCTGCTTCAGATAGGGCAGCATCCCGTCGAGCACCTGGGGATCAACCGGAGTACTAGCATTGTAGTCGAGATATATCCATCTCATGCTCATTGTACAGCAAACCGGGGAACGAAAGTAGCCCGGCCCTCAAGAAGTTCCAGCAAATTCAAATGAATTCCGCATCTCGTTTTCTATCCCTGCAGGATGAACGTTCTTGCCAGATAAGACTCGAACAGGTATTCGAACAGATTCAGCACGCCGATTATCACGCCCGCAGCCATAAAGGAACCAACAGCGTACCACGCCGCCTTACTGCGTTCCATGTTCAGAAGAGACCCGATACCGAGATGAATGAGGTAGACGCAGTAAAGGACCGCACCATATGCAAGCCAGCCCATTCCCGGAATGGAGACCACCATCCCGACCATAAAAAGCGGCGTTGCGGAGTATGCCGCGACCTTGAGCCCCGCCCTTCCATCATGCTGGGAGCCGCCCGGGGTGACGAATGCGGTGATGATTGCTCCGAGAATAATGATATCGAGAACGATCATCACGTACCACAATAAATACCTCATGAACAGGGAACCTATCGAAGCAAACTGATCACCATGCTTGACGCCAGATCCGAAGGCGATGGTTTCAATCGCCGATATGGCAAGAGGAACTGCTGCCAAGACCGCAACGTAGCCGGCGATGACCTGTTTGTACGTTGTTGGTTCATCCTTGATCGCGTGCCACTCATTCTTTGGGCTGATGAGGATATTGTTCGCGCGAAGCAGGAAGGCTTTCATGAATGCAGTTCTTTCGGTGAGCATGTTCGATCAGGCTCCACTTTTTCTCCCGAACATCCCTGTTGACAGGTACCGTTCTCCGCCATCGGGGAAAAGCGTGACGACTCTCTTCCCCTTTCCAAGTCTTGCCGCGACCTGGAGCGCGGCCCAGCAGGACGCGCCTGAGGAAATGCCGACCAGCAGCCCTTCTTCGCGCGCGAGCCGCTGTGCCATCTCAGCGGCCTGACCATTGGTCACCTGAATGATCTCACCGTACACCTTTGTGTTCAGGATGGCAGGAACGAATCCTGCGCCGATTCCCTGGATGGTGTGAGGTCCGGGCTGGCCGCCGGAGAGCACTGGTGAGGCAGCCGGTTCAACAGCAAATATTTTTATGCTCTTGAACTTTCTTCTCAGCACCTCGCCCACGCCCGTGATCGTCCCGCCGGTCCCTACGCCGGCCACAAAGGCATCTATCTTTTTTGCACCCATGAAAGAGGTAATCTCTTTTGCGGTGGTCCTGCGGTGAATCTGGGGGTTCGCGGGGTTGCCGAACTGGTCCAGCTTGAAGTATTCTTTTCCTGAGGCAAGGATCTCATCGGCTTTTGCAATGGCGCCCTTCATACCTTTGTCTGCAGGGGTAAGCACCAGTTCTGCGCCGTATGCTTCCAGCAATCTGCGGCGCTCAAGGGTCATGGACTCAGGCATGGTGAGGATAACGGGATAACCCTTGACCGTGGCGACCATGGAAACGCCGATACCCATGTTTCCGCTCGTGGGCTCCACGATCTTCATGCCTTTTTTGAGCATGCCTTTTTTCTCGGCGTCTTCTATCATGGCGAGGGCCGGTCGATCCTTCACGCTCCCGCCGGGATTGAATCCTTCGAGCTTAACCCAGACCTCGGCAGAACCTTCGCTTACAAGCCGGCTGAGCTTCAGCATCGGCGTATTCCCGATCAGGTCAAGTATGCTTTTTATGTTCGGCATAAAAGGTTCCTCCCTGCTTTTATCCTTCTTACTTCGGGACAGTCTGTGTTTTAACCCGATCTGTGTCTTTGCCAAAGCTGCTCTGTATGGTGCTCAGTATCTCCTCGACCGAGAGCACGGCGCCGCCCGGCCTGCCGTAGAACGAGACCGGCACCTTTCCGTTCACTGCCAGCCGGACGTCCTCGACCATCTGGCCCATGTTCATTTCTACGACAAGGAAGCTTTCCGCACGCGCTGCTATCTTCGCAATGATCTTCTCAGGGAATGGGAAAAGCGTCACCGGCCGGATGAGACCGGCCTTGATCCCTTCGGTCCGCGCGAGATTCACTGCAGTCTTGGCTATACGCGCAGAGGTCCCGAAGGCGACCACAACGATATCGGCGTCATCGGTCAACACAGTCTCGTACATTACCTCGCGCTCTGCCATACGCTCGTACTTTGCCTTCAGTTTATAATTCTGCCGCTCAAGGGCCCCTTCCTCTCCCGGCAGCGCGAAGAGCGAGCGGATTACCTTACCCGGCCTGCCCTTGGCGCCTGTCAGTGACCATGGTTTTTCAATCTGTTTCGGCGTAACGTCCGGAAGTTCGACCGGCTCCATCATCTGGCCGAGCACTCCGTCGCCCAGGATCATGACGGGGTTGCGGTACTCGTCGGCCTTGTCAAAGGCGCGGACCGTAAGGTCCACAATCTCCTGAAGGTTTGATGGCGCGTAAACGAGCAGCCTGTAATCTCCGTGCCCGCCGCCCTTCACTGCCTGGAAGTAATCGGCCTGGGATGGCCCGATGTTCCCGAGTCCCGGCCCGCCGCGCTGCACGTTCACAATCACGGCAGGCAGCTCCGAAGCGGCCATGAATGAGAGCGCCTCCTGCATCAGGCTGATGCCGGGACTGGACGACGAGGTCATGGCGCGCTCGCCTACAGCCGCAGCACCGTAGACCATATTAATGGCCGCTATCTCGCTCTCGGCCTGGACAAAGGTCCCGCCCAATTCCCGCAGCCGGCGCGATAAGTATTCCGGGATTTCGTTCTGCGGCGTAATGGGATATCCGAAATAGCGTCTGCAGCCGGCGCGCACCGCCGCTTCGGCCAAAGCTTCATTTCCGGTGATTAGCACTTTTGGCATTTATCGTTCCTTGACCTTTAAGTTTTTTTTACAACAGGTGCACAGATACGCTGAAAAAATCTTAAACCCGACGTCAGGTAAATTCAAAAAAATGAAGCTCAATCGTCAAACCGTTCGATCCTCTTCGAGGCACACTATCCCGAATTTAGTGTTTCTTCCCTGTATCTCCACGTCTCAGGGGCAGAAGTTCTGGATTGTTATTTCCAGACCTCGATCGCCACATCGGGACACATCTCGGCACAAAGCGCGCAGCCGGTACACTCGCCTTCCTTGCCGCAGTACTCGACGGTATAGTAGCCGCTCTTGTTGAAGGCCGAACCGATCTTCAACAGTTTCTTCACACATGCGCTAGTGCAGAGTTCACATCCCTTGCAGTATTTTGTGTTGATAACGACCTTCCCCATGTATTCGCTCCGTTTCTTGCATTCGAGATGATGTTCCCCTCCCCTGAACCACCTCAGCACGGGGCGAGGAAGCTGTTTTCTCCCCCGCTCCTGCAAGAGAGAGGTTCGTGGTAAGGGGCATGCCGCGATCTGAAATCCGCGATTCCCCAGTGTTAAAAATGATCCACGAAAAACTTTGCCAGCCGAATTGCTAAATCGTGAAAATATGTCAATCGAACTGACTGACACCCTTCCTATATCTTACGAGATGAACTAGGCTCTTCCTCTCTCGATCATCTCTTCAGCGTGCTTAAGAGTCGCCCCAGTGATGATCTTGCCACCGAGCATGCGTGCGATCTCTTCTACGCGCTCTTTCTTGTCGAGCAGCCGGACCTCCGTGTTCGTCCGGTCCTTCTTCACGGACTTGGACACTCCGTAGTGGCTTGTCGCCATGCTTGCTATCTGTGGCAGATGGGTGATGCAGAAAACCTGGTGCTTCGTTGCCACGCTCTTGAGCTTTTTGCCGACCTCTTCGGCAACCGCGCCACCGATACCGGCGTCCACTTCATCGAAGACAAGCGTGGGGATGCTATCACCCTCCGCGAGTATGGTCTTGAGCGCAAGCATGATGCGCGACAGCTCGCCGCCCGAGGCGATCTTCACGAGCGGCTTGGGCTCCTCACCCGGGTTTGGAGAGATGAGGAATTCCACACGGTCTGCGCCGCTCGGGCCGAGCTTATGGCCGTCGAGCGTATCCTGCCCCGGCTCCTGAGTGATCGTCACGGTAAAGGTCGTCTTCTTCATGCCGAGATGAGAAAGCTCGGCCTCGATCTTTTTTTCGAGCATCCGAGATGCCGCGCCACGCTTCTTTGTGAGCTCCTGCGCCTTTGCAGTAAGCCCGGATTTGATCAACTCGATCTCTTTTCTCAGCCGTTCGATTTCGTCTGTGCTCCGCTCCATGCGCTCGAGCTCGGCCGATGAATTCTTCCCGAACTCGATGATCTCATCGATAGTGCTCCCGTATTTCTTCTTCAGTTTTTGGAGCAGGTCGAGCCTATCGCCAATCTGTTCGAGCCGATCAGGATCGAATTCCACGCGGTCGGCGTAGGCTGAAACCTCACGGGAAGCCTCTTCAATCTGTGCCCGGCCTGCTTCGCAGAGCTCGAGTACCGGCGCCAGCCGGTTGTCAATGGCCGCGATATCCCGAAGGTTGGTCATAGCTTTCTTAAGCCCGGTGAGGACCGAGTTCTCCGATGCATAAAGACCATCGACGACGGCGTGCGACAGTCCGGCAATCTTTTCCGAATTGGTCAGGAGCTTCTGCTCGTTCGCCAGATCCCTATCCTCGCCTGGCTTGAGCATCGCTGCCTCTATCTCGTTCTTCTGGAACCGGAGCATGTCCTCGCGCTGTGCCCTGTCGCGCTCGCCAGATTCGAGCAGAGCGAGGTCCTTCCTGACATCCTGCAGCCGGTGATAAGCATCTGACAGGACATCGCGGAGTTCAGACAGCCCTCCGAAGGAATCGAGCAGCTCCATTTGGCGCTCAAGTGATAGGAGCGATTGGTGCTCGTGCTGACCGTGGATGTCGGCGAGACTCGCGCCGAGCGCCGTAAGCGTATTGAGGTTAGCAAGGCTCCCGTTGATATATACTTTGTTCTTTCCCGATGACGAAAGCACCCGGCGCACGATCAGATCTTCTCCGGGGTCCACCTCTATGCCCTGCCCGGAGAGCAACGCAGTGATTTCAGCCGTGCCGCGGCCGTTCAGCTCAAAGGCCGCCTCCACTACCGCCTCCTGGCAACCGGTGCGGATGAGGTCAGCGCTTGCGCGCTCACCCAAAGCGAGATTGAGCGCGTCGACAACGATGGACTTGCCTGCCCCGGTCTCGCCGGTGAACACGTTCAGCCCCGGCGCAAACTCTACGCGGAGCTGGTCGATGATCGCAAAATTTTTGATGTTCAGTTCCTTTAGCATTTAAGTTTTTTTATCGTCTTTCTATTTCCCCTGAACTGCCGCTGCTTTCTTGAGAGCAAACCGCCCTTGGTTGGAGCGGCCATTCCCTCCGGCCTTCAGGTAGTACTCTGCAGCATCCTCTGTCTTACCCCTTCTCTCGGAAGCCCTGCCTGCCCAATAGTATGCCGTACCTACCCACATGCCTGAGGAGGGATAGCGTTCAGGAATCTTCAAGAATTCGGTCACTGCTTCGGCGTCATTGCCCATGAGCAGGCAGCAAAATGCAATCCAGTACTGGGTTGCAGGCTGTTCAGAGGTTTTCTGGCTCCCTAGGGCCAAACGGTATGCCGGGAGTGCGTCCTTATACTCTCCGAGGCGGAAGTAACTGTCACCGATTCGGGTGTAAATGCCGCTGAGGGGGACCTGCTCGGGAGGTGAGGTGAGGAGCATCTGGTACAAAGCGATGGCTTCCTTATACCGGGCCGTAGCGAACAGCTTGTTCGCAGTACGGTATTGCTGTGCGGGTGACTGCATGTTGGACGCATGCGACAGACCGTGTGGCAGTAGTATAATGAGAATAGGAATCCAGAGGCTTTTGCCCATACCACACTCCCCCCGTAAAACCGCAGTGTAGCAAATTTACCACAAACAACGGGAAGGATTCAAGGATTATCTTTCTGACACTAGGTTAGGAAGACGTTGGGCAGGGCGCGTACGGACGGCTCTCAATCGGAAAGAATCCCTAAGGGCACAGGCTAAGAGTGGTTTCCCGTGGTGAAGACAGATCCCCTGTCAGGCTGCCTTTTTCCGTTCCGTGCTCTGCCCACCCGTCCGTTACCAACTCCTCACGAACCTCTTTACGGCACGGCAAAACGCTCCGGGTTGCTCCACCTGGGGCAGGTGGCCAGCCTTATCGATCACAACCAGCCTTGACCCGTGAATGCCTTTTGCGAACTGCCCGGCGAATTCAAGCGGGATAAGTGTGTCCTGTTTTCCCCAGATGATGAGCGTGGGGACTTTGATGTCAGTGAGCCTGCTGTCGAGAAGCGGCATCCTGGTCTTCAGGGAGTCAAGCGTGGCCTGTACCGTGGCGCGGATGTCCCTGCGGTATTCCCACTGGTCATTAATCATCCTCTCGGTCACCCGCGACGGGTCCGCATAGAGGGCGAGCAAGAGGGTATTCAGCTCTTCTTTCGTGGAGGGGTTGAGGCTGACAGGAGGATAAGTCTCTCGGTGCAAGCCTGCGCTGTCCACGAGGATCAGATGGCTCACCTTATCCGGATTGTTGAGGGTAAAGACCGCCGCTATCCAGCCTCCCATGGAATTTCCGGCGATAGCTACCTTGCTCTCGCCCATGGCATCGATGAATTCCTTGAGCATGGCTGCTTGGTAATCGATCGAATAATCGGCCCGCGGTCTGTCTGATTTGCCATACCCCGGAAGGTCAGGAGCGATTACCCGGTACGTCTTGGCAAGGATACCAATATCTTCACTCCAGACGTCGGAAGAACTGCCGAGCCCGTGGACAAGGACGAGCGCCGGCCCTTGGCCCGCCTCCAGATAATGGACCACGGTATTGTCCTTGAGCACGACCCCCTTGCTCCGAACATCAATCTTTGCCGACGTACACGAGGTGAACACAGCGATCATGCAAAAGAACAGCAGCATCTTTTTCATAAAAGACCCTCCGTCCTTCATGTCCCGATTTCGAATATCATTCTGCGCCCGACATTGGCCGCTCGATATTCGCGGGCCTTCCGATTCGCGCTTCCCGCATCACAGCACATGCTCTCGCTTCTCGGAAATCATCATGCAGCATGCGTTTCGCGGTATTTCTAAGGCCACCACAGATAAGCGAGCCTGACCCCTGGGCCGGCAAGGTCGCCGAGGTTGATGTTGATCATATTCATGGAATAGATGTTGGGCCGATATTCTCCAGGCCTCAGATAGGTAACAACCGTTGCTCGCTCAAGGTTCGCCAGCTTCCTCGCCTGCACGAATGCGTCGTCAAGGTAGCCGATGTCGTCAATGAGCCCCGCATCTTTTGCCTCCTGGCTCGTGTAAACGCGGCCATCGGCCAACTGCCGCACCCGCTCGGGGGCCATTTTTCGTTCGTCGGCGACAACGCCTACGAACCTGCCATAGAGGTTATCAATCATCGTTTGGAATATCTTCTTCTCCTCGGCGGAGACGGGACGGAACGGCGAGCCCATGCCCTTGTGTTCTCCGGAGGATATTTCGAGCGTCTGCACCCCGATCTTCTGCATCAGACCGGTAGCGTCTATACGGAGCAAGATTACGCCAATACTGCCGGTTATGCTCGTAGGCTGCGCAGTTATCCTGTCCGAAGCGAGTGCCGCATAGTACGCGCCGGAGGTGCCCGCGTCGAGAAAGTGAGCGATGACCTTCACGCCGGTTTCCATCTTAAATTTTTTGATCTCGTGGTAGAGCGTGTCAGAGGCGGTCACTCCGCCGCCGGGGCTGTTGATCCTGAGGACTACTGCCTTGACGTTCCGGTCCTTGCGCGCACGGTCAAATCCTTCCCGCATTTCAGCGAGCATGCCCGGTTTCTTGGTGCCACCGATAGCCGAGCTGCTTTCCTCACTCGTGATCACACCCGTAATATCCATGAGCACGATCTTATCCTTGCCCTCACCCGAAAGCACGTGCTCCTCGAGTGGCTGGACCTCCGGCATAAGAGAGACCCTGATGAAGGCACAGCCGGAGAGCGCGGGCAGAAGGATGGACGCGAGAGCAGCAAAAAGTATTTTTTTCATTGTGACGCTCCTTATGCGATATATATGGTTAACAACGGCCGTTCACTTTGCTCATGAAGATGTGCCTCCTCGTCTTTCGTCACGAATTTATCCGCACATCAGCCTTGCCGCGGAGCTCGGCGAGGTACTGCTCCACCTGCCGTCTGAACTTGTCCTGGTAGAGCAGTGCCATAATCTGCCTCTGGACATCCTCGAACCGCTTCCCCTTGAATTCAGAAGGATGGGCATCGTAATAACTCTGTGACTCTTCACGGCTCACCCGGACGAATATCCCGATTTTTTTCTCCACGAACCGCTCAGCGAGGAGCCGCTCGCCCAGCATGCGGTCCAACTGTCTCCTGGTGATGTCCAGCCCGGTAAGAAAATCCGAGAACTCCTTGTCCGACCCGAACCGCTTCCGGAGCTTTTCGTCTTCTGCGCTTATATCCTGAGCCGATACCTCCACGAACCGGAGTCTGCCTGCCTCCTGGATGAGCAGCTGCCTGTTGATCAGCCCTTCGAGGGTCTCGGTCCGCAACCCTTTCCCGTCACGGCTGCCGCCGGAGAGCGCGGCATTGAAACGGACTGCCTGTTCAAGGTCGCTCCAAGTGATCACATCGTAATTTACGGCCGCGACTATGCGGTCGATTAGCTCGGCCCGTGCTGCGCAGGGGAGCACAAGTAAGAGGAGGGCCACCAACGTGATCGACACATAATCCAGCCACAAGGTGCGCTTGATTATGCATTGAAGACAGGAGATTTGAGATTTGGAATTTGACATGTACACTTTTCAATATCCCTGCTATCCCTGCTTCAGGTCCGTCATTGTGACGCCCCTGAGATATTCCACGACCTTGTCCTGCTTGATGCCTTCGAGCCGCTTCACAATCTCCGCGATCCTGAGCGCATTGTTCAAGATCATATCGAGCCGCGCCTTGAGATCGGGATCTGTATTCTCATACCGCTCGATCAGCAGTTCCGTGTTGCCGATGACCGTGGTGAGCGGGTTGTTGATTTCGTGCCGGACCGCGATCCCTACCTGACCGATGGCGCCGAGACGCTCGGCCTTGACGAGTAATTCCCTGAGATTTGTCCGCTCCGTTATGTCTCTCGCCGAAACCTGAAAGCCCACAGCCTGCCGGCCCCTGAACATCTTCCGTGCGGTTACCTCAATGAATGCGTGACTGCCATCCTTCTTCACGACCTCGAACTCGATCATCCGGTTCGTGCTGTTGTGCTCGCCGGTGAGCACCCGCTTGGCGACATCGGCCCCCTCGGGCGTCAGAAAATCGAGGATACTTTCCCCGGCGAGTTCGACCTTCGAATATCCGGAGAATTTTTCGGCGGCCTTATTCACTGCGGTGAGCCTGCCTTCGGTGTCCATGGTGAAGAGAATGTCCCGGGCGTTTTCAAAGAGGTCCCAGTATTTTTCGCTCGACTCCTTCACTTCTGCATAGAACCTTAAATTCTCAACGGCCATGCCGAGCTGCACACCGATGGCCTCGAGCATCTGGACATCCGAGGGCTTCAGTGCAAATTCCTTCTTGGGGTACAGAAATATGACCCCCAGCACGACCCCCCTCGATTTCATGGGAATAATGATATGAGAATGCCTTTCTTCACCGAGAAGGCGCGTATGGCGCGGATCGGCGCATCCCTGTTCCGTAAACAGCATCTCCCCGGTCTGCGCTACCATCCCGCAGAGACATTCTCCCATCTTGATCGTTTCCTCGCGCTGTACGAACTCCGGCTCAAGCCCATTCTGCGCCATAAGCCGCATGACATCCCCGCCCGGATCGCACAGGAAGACCCCTCCCTTCGGCTCTATGTCGGACAGGCTGTCCAGGATCTTGAGCAGGGACTTATTGAGCACATCCTTGAGGTTCCCGGCATGGCTCAGCGCAAGGGCAACTGAATCGAGCGCCGCGAGATTGCGGGTACGGTCGAGAAGTTTCCGCTCGAGATCTGCATAGGATCCTTGGAGTTTCTGGGCCATCTGATTGAAGCGTTCCCCCAGCCTGGCGATATCGCCGTCGCCGCGCAGCTTCATCTGGTAATCGAGGTTGCCCCGGCTGATCTCCTCGGTCCCCATCCACATGTCGCTCAGGGGCGCTGACACCTTCCGGTGGATATACATGCCGAATGCAAGGAGAAATCCCGCGGACGTGCACAGGATCATCATGAACAGGAAGTTGGTCCTCACCTTATTGTCGCGGATCTGCTTCATGATCAAGCCCATCTGGGCAGCATGATCATTCTGGTACCTTACAATGTCCTTCTCCAACCGCGTGAACAGGCTGTCGAGCTCAGCGAGGAGGTTCTGAGCGGACGCCCGCTTCTTCCCTGCCGGTGACCGCAGGGATAGGATACGGTCGGCTTTTTTCTCCATTTCCTGGATATCAACAATAAGGGATGCAACGATTGTCGTCTCCTTCTGGTTGAGATCGAGGCTGGATATATCATTCAGAGTCTGACGTACATCCGTGAGCGCGGCCACGTACGTCCTTTGGTAGGCCTCATTGCCGGTCTCGACGAAGTTGTGCAGGGCAA
>Ga0335085_10014023_pt1 | contig 11717 bp, 10 predicted proteins | sample Lox_Sample_45_FD_206712 | JGI IMG/M metagenome (GOLD analysis project Ga0335085, IMG submission 206712) | Soil microbial communities from Loxahatchee National Wildlife Refuge, Florida, United States - Lox_Sample_4.5 | ecosystem: Environmental > Terrestrial > Soil > Wetlands | place: USA...
CTGGTGATCTGCCTGGTGGCCTCGATGCCGTCCATCTCCGGCATCCGGACGTCCATCAGCACCACGTCGGGCACGTGCCGGCGGGCCTGCTCGACGGCTTCCGCGCCGGTGCCCGCCTCGCCCACCACCTCGAAACCGGGGGTGGCCGCGACGATGCCGCGGAACCCCGCCCGTACCAGGGCCTGGTCGTCCGCGACCAGCACGCGCAACGTCATGAACGGGAATCTAGCGGCAACCTGGCCCGAATCACGAAACCACCGCCAGGACGCGGCGCCGCGCTGAACTCGCCGCCGCACAGGGTGACCCGTTCCCGCATGCCGATGATGCCGTGCCCGGCCCGCTGGCCGGTGCCTGTCAACCCCGTGCCGGTAAATCCATGGCCGGCGAATCCCGGCCCGCCGTTCATCGTGGCCGTGCCCAGCGCGGCCGTGCTCACCGCGGCCGTGCTCACCGCGGCTGGCTCGGGCGCGCCGTGATCGGTGACCTCGATGAGCAGGTCGGCCGGCCCGTAGTCCAGCCGGACCTGGCAGCAGTCGGCCCCGGAGTGCTTGACCACGTTGGTCAGCGCCTCCTGCACGATGCGGAACGCGGACAGGTCGATCCCGGCGGGCAGCGGCCGGACGGTGCCGGTGCGCTCCACCGAGACCGTGACCCCGGCTCCGGCGGTGCGCTGCACCAGCCGGTCCAGGCTGGCCAGGCCGGGCGCGGGCGCCAGTGGCGCCCCTGCCCGCGGCGGCCGTCCCCGGGCCGGCTCCTCCTCCGCGGTCCCGCCCGGGGCCGCCGCCGGCCCGGCCGGGCCGCTGGCGGCCTGGCCCACGGGAGCGGTGTCAGCGTCCGTCTGGCGCAGCACGCACAGCAGCCGCTGCAGTTCGCCCAGGGCCTCCCGGCTCACCGTCTGGATGGCGCCCAGCGCCGCGCGGGCCTCGGCCGGCTGGCTGTCGAACACGTACTCGCCGAACCCGGCCTGCACGGTGACCACGGTCATGCTGTGCGCCACCACATCGTGCAGCTCACGGGCGATGCGCAGCCGCTCACGGGTGACCGCGTCGCTGGCCGCCCGGTCGCGCAGCTGGGCCAGGTAGGTGCGGCGCTGCTGCACCGCGTAGCCGACGGTCCAGACGACGACCAGGAACAGCGCCCCGCCCACCGAGTCGCCGGGGCCGATCCCGGCGTAGTGCGAGAGCGCGCCCTGCGCGGCGAGCAGGGCCAGCGCGCCGGCCAGGGCGGCCACCGCCACGTTCCGGCGGCAGGTGGTGGCGACCACGTACATCACCAGGCACAGCGGGAGGAACGGGCCGGTGGTCAGCGACGCCCCGAGGACCAGCAGCACCACGCAGCCGGCCAGCACGATGGCCAGCGCCCGGAGCGGGGCCTTGCGCCGGATGGTGACCGGGAAGGCCAGGCCGAGGGCCAGGAGCAGCACCAGCGGCCAGGCCGCCACCCGCAGGCCCATCCCGTACCCGGCGCGCTCGGTGTGCGTCAGCACGCCGAAGACGATGACCGCGCACAACGCGGCGGCGGTCCAGTCCAGCACGGTCCACAGGCGGCGGAGCCGCCGGAACGGCACGGACGCGGGTTTTGCGCTCACGTGTTCACCGTAACGCCGCAGGCAAGCCTCATACGTCCGCCCGTGGTCGTACGCTGCCGGGCGGATCTGTGCCCCGCCGCCGGGCGGATAGCGCTGCGGGGGGACGCGGAAAGCCACTCCTGAGGCTGATGACGCGGCGGCCGGCCGGCCGGCATGCTAAACCCGCACTGTCCCAACCGCACTGTCCCAACCGCACTGTCCAACCCATGGCCGGGAGACATCGTGACCGCTCAACTGCCGCTGCGCGCCGGGCCGCCCGGCCCTGGCGCCCGGGACGCCGCGGCTGTCATCGAGACGACGGCGCTCAGCAAGCACTACCCGGCCGGGGTAACCGCGCTGGACGAGCTGACCGTCCAGGTGGAGCCGGGGATCACCGGGCTGGTCGGCGCCAACGGCGCGGGCAAGTCCACGCTGATCAAGATCCTGCTCGGGCTGCTGCCGGCCAACGGCGGGCAGGCGGCCGTGCTGGGCCTGGACTGCGCCCGCGAGTCCGAGCAGATCCGCATGCTCACCGGGTACATGCCCGAGCACGACTGCCTGCCCCCGGACGTCGCCGCCACCGAGTTCGTCACCCACCTGGGCCGGATGTCCGGGCTGCCGCCGACGGCCGCGAAGGAACGGGCGGCCGAGTCGCTGCGGCACGTCGGCCTGTACGAGGAGCGGTACCGGCAGATCGGCACGTACTCCACCGGCATGAAGCAGCGGGTCAAGCTGGCCCAGGCCCTGGTCGGCGACCCGCGGCTGATGCTGCTGGACGAGCCGACCAACGGGCTCGACCCGGCCGGCCGGGCCGCGATGCTGGACCTGGTGGCCCGGATCGGGTCCGAGTTCGGCATCTCCATCCTGGTCTCCTCGCACCTGCTCGGGGAGATCGAGCAGATCTGCGACCACCTGGTGGTGATCGACGGGGGCCGCCTGCTGCGTGCCGACTCGATGACCAGCTTCACCCAGGTCAGCCAGGTGCTGCTGGTGGAGGTGGACGAGGGCCTGGCGGAACTGGCTGCGGAACTGGCCGTGCGTGGCCTGCAGCCGACCCAGGAGGAGCGCGGCCTGCTGGTCCAGATCGTGTCCGCGGGCACGTACGACGACGTACGGGACACGGTCGCCGACCTCGGGCTGCCGCTGCACCGGCTGGAGCAGCGCCGGCGGCGGGTCGAGGAACTGTTCCGGGAGGAGACGCCATGACCGCCGAGCACGGCGCGCTGCCCGCATCCGGCGGGGTCATCCACGACATCGGCTACCGGCGCTACACCGGGCTGCGGCTCGGCCGCCCGGCCATCATCCGCGCCCTGGTCTGGCACAGCCTGCGCTCGTCGGTGGGCATCGGCCGTGGCGCCAAGGCCAAGATCATCCCGGTCATCGTGTTCGTGGTGATGTGCCTGCCCGCAGTAGCCAACGCGGTGGCGGTGGCGCAGGGGGGTCACCGCCTGGTGCCCTACGACACCTACCTGTTCGGCCTCCGCGTGCTGGTCCTGATCATCTTCATCGCGGCCCAGGCGCCCGAACTGGTCTCCAGGGACCTGCGCAGCCACGTGCTGCCGCTGTACTTCTGCCGGCCGCTGCGCCGGCTGGACTACCCGCTGGCCAAGCTGACCGCGTTCATCCTGGCTTGCCTGGCGCTGATCGAGATCCCGCTGCTGCTGCTCTACCTGGGCACGATCGCGCAGGCGAGCGGGCCTAGCGCGATCTGGGCGCAGACCCGCGCGCTGATCCCCGGCCTGCTCATCGGGCTGCTGTGGGCCGTGCTGCTGGCCGCGATCGGGCTGGCCCTGGCCTCGCTCAGCGGGCGGCGGGCCTACGCCACCGGGTCCATCGCCATCTACTTCTTCCTGACCTGGATCCTGGCCGGCCTGCTCGACACCATCGGCGGCGGCCGCGGCCGCGGCCCGCTGACCGAGGGAGCCGTGCCAGCCGCCGCAGGGGCGCGGCTGTCCGGCCTGGTCAGCCCGTTCACCACGGTGGACGGCGTGCGGCAGTGGCTGGGCGGCACGTCGCGCGGGCCGATCCCGCCGCCGGGCGGCTACGGGCCGCTGTACGGGGTGATGTTCCTGCTGCTGCTGGCGGGCGCGCTCGGCCTGCTGGCCGCCCGCTACCGGAAGGCGGACCTGACATGACCACGATCGAGCTGGCCAACGTGTCCCGCTGGTACGGCAACGTGGTGGCGATCAACGACATCACGATGACGATCGGCCCGGGCGTCACCGGGCTGCTCGGCCCGAACGGGGCGGGCAAGTCCACCCTGCTGCACCTGATCTCCGGCTTCCTGGAACCGTCCCGCGGCACGCTCACCGTCGCCGGCGCGCCCAGCTGGCGGAATCCGGACCTGTACCGCAGGCTGGGCCTGGTCCCGGAGCGGCCGTCGGTGTACGGCTTCCTGACCGGGCAGGAGTTCGTCCGGGCCACGGCCCGGCTGCACCAGCTGCGCGACCCGGACCGGGCCGCGGACCGGGCCATCGGCATCGTCGAAATGGCCGAGGCGCAGCACCGCCGGATCTCCACCTACTCCAAGGGCATGCGGCAGCGGATCAAGGTGGCCGCCGCGCTGGTGCACGACCCCGAGCTGCTGCTGCTCGACGAGCCGTTCAACGGGATGGACCCGCGGCAGCGGCTGCACATGATGGACCTGCTGGAAGCGCTCGGCGACGAGGGCCGGACCATCCTGTTCAGCTCGCACATCCTGGAGGAAGTGGAGCGGCTGTCCGGCACCATCCAGGTGATCGTGGCCGGCCGGCTGGCCGCGTCCGGTGACTTCCGCGCCATCCGGCGGCTGATGACCAGCCGGCCGCACGTGTTCCTGCTGCACACCTCAGACGACCGGCGGATCGGCTCGGCGCTGATCGGCAGCCCGGCGGTGACCGGGGTCGAGATGACCGGCCGCGGGCTGCAGGTCAAGGCGTCCGATTACGGGGCGTTCAGCCGCCAGATCGCCGGGCTGACCCGGGATCAGGGCGTGCAGCTGCGTGCCCTGCTGCCCGAGGACGAGTCGCTGGAGAGCGTCTTCGCCTACCTCGTCGAATCCTGAAAGGACCAGCTGACGTGTTCTCCGGTCAGGCCGGCACGGTCGCCTCGATCACGCTGCGGGCGACCATGGGCCGCAAGCGTGCCTTCCTGTTCGCCCTCCCGGCGGTGATCCTGATCCTGATCACCGCGCTACTCAAGATCGCTCACCCGTCCGCGCCGGACTGGCCCAGCGCCATCCTGGGCGAATTCGGGTTCGCCGTGGTGCTGCCGCTCACCGCGCTGATCATCGGCACCAGTGTGCTCGGCGCCGAGATCGACGACGGCAGCGTGGTCCACCTGCTGGCCACGCCGGTCCGCCGGTCCACCGTGATCATCAGCAAGTTCGCCGTCGGCGCCGTGCTGACCATGCTGTTCACGGCGGTGCCGGAGGTCATCGCGGCGGTGATCGCCACGGGTGGGCTGACCCGGCTGGCCGAGGGCCTGTTCGTCGGCGCGCTGGCCGGCTCGGTGATCTACAACGCGGTGTTCGTGATGATCTCCGTGCTGACCACCCGGGCCATCGCCGTGGGCTTGCTCTACCTGCTGGTCTGGGAGTCGCTGCTGGGCAATTTCGTGAGCGGCGCCCGGATCCTGTCGGTGGAGCAGTACTCGCTGGGCATCGCCAACTCGATCGCCTCGGACAGCAACCTGAACGCGCACCTCGGCGTGGTCACCGCCGTGGTCATGGGCGCGATCGTCACGGCCGGCACGCTGATCCTGGCCGTTCGCCGCCTGTCCGCCTTCTCCCTCAAGGGCGACACCGTCTGACCTTCAGCCCGCGGGCGGGCGGAAGGCGGGGCCGTGGCCGGGGATGATGACCGTGGCCACGGCCAGGATGCGGCGGCGGCTCTGGTCCAGCGCGGTCTGGTCGGTGGCCAGCGGGTCCTGCTCCGGGCCGTCCGGGCCCCACCAGGCGTGCGTGCAGGCGTAGACCCCGTCCGAGGTGGCGGCCAGGGTGGTGATGTCCTCGGCGGTGTGCCCGGGGGTGGCGATCAGCCGCACCGACGGGGTCAGCTGGAAGTCCCCAGGGTCGCGGCCGGTCCACAGGTCACCCTGGTAGCTGGCCCAGTGATCGTGGACGGTGGCCCGCGGGAACAGGGCCGCGTTGACCGTGTGATCGGGATGGTGATGGCTGAACACCACGTCGGTCACGTCATCGGGGCCGGGCCCGGACGCGGCCAGCGCGGCGAGCAGCGCGTCCCGGCCGGACACCATGCCCGGGTCGACCACGATGACCCGGTCGCCGTCGGCGATCAGAGTGACCGAGCTGCCGACCCGGTCACCGCGGGGGTCCTCGCGCACGTACCCCTCGTGCAGCACCGAGACCTGGGCGGTCCCTGGCGCCGCGAAACCTGAATCTGTCACCCCGGCAGACTAGATCAGCCGCGTCCGTCCAGGGCGCGCTGCACCCGGGTCAGCAGGGTGGTTTCCGCGAAGGGCTTCTCCAGCAGGTCGCTGTGCGGGTCGAGGGCGCCCTGGGTGTCCAGGATGGGCTGGGCGTAGCCGGACATGTAGATGACCGGCAGGCCGGGGCGCAGCGCGCGGATACGGGCGGCCAGCTCGTTGCCGAGCAGCCCGGGCATGATCGCGTCGGTGAGCAGCAGGTCGATGCGCTGGCTGGAGTCGCTGGCGTGGCGCAGGGCGTCCTCGGGCGTGGTGACCGTGATGACGTGGTATCCCTGCCGGTCCAGGATCCGGTGGATCAGCCGGGCCAGGCTGTCCTGGTCTTCGGCGACCAGGATGGTCTCGCCCTGGCCGCGGGCCGGCGCCGGCGGCTCCGGCGCGGCCTCGCCCGCGGTCTGGTCGGTGACCGGGAGCAGGGCGGTGATGGTGGTGCCCAGCCCGGGCTCGGAGTAGATCTGCGTGTAGCCGCCGGCCCGGGTGAGGATGCCGTGCACGGTGGCCAGGCCGAGGCCGGTGCCCTGGCCAGCGGGTTTGGTCGTATAGAACGGCTCGAACGCGTGCGCCACGGTCTGCGGGTCCATCCCGCTGCCGGTGTCGGACACCCGGATCCGCACGTACCGGCCCGGGTTCAGGCCGGGCCGGTCGGTGGCGTAGACCTCGTCGACGTCCAGCCCGGCGGTGTCGATGGTGAGCTTGCCGCCACCGGCCATCGCGTCCCGGGCGTTGACCGCCAGGTTGATCAGGACCTGGTCGAGCTGGCCCGGATCGGCCAGCACCGGCGGCACGCTGGCGGCCAGGCTGACCGACAGCTCGACCTGCTCGCCGAGGGTGCGCCGGAGGAGGTGCTCGGTGTTGCCGATGACCTCGTTGACGTCGAGGACCTGTGGGTGCACGATGTCCCGGCGGGCGAACGTGAGCAGCTGGCGGGTCAGCGCCGTGGCCCGCTGGGCCGCCCCGCTGACCTGCTGCACATCCCCGAGCATGTCCTCGCGCTGCTGGCGGTCGGCCAGGGCCGCGGCCTGCTCGGTGATGAACGCGGTATAGCCCGTGATCACCCCGAGCAGGTTGTTGAAGTCGTGCGCGACGCCGCCGACCAGCTGGCCCAGGCTTTCCATCCGCTGCGACTGCTCAAGCCGCCGCTGGTAACGCTCACGCTCGGCTACCGTGCGCAGCCACTCGGCCTCGGCCTGGGCGGACAGCCGTTCCGAGATGTCGCGCAGCGACACCAGGCCGATCACGCCGGTGCCGGAGGGCATCGCGGTCACGGTGGACTCGACCGGGAACTGGCGTCCATCCCGGGTGATCCCGGTGGTTTGCTGGGCGCTCTCCCGGGGCGTGTTGACCAGCTGGACGAGGTGATCGGGTGCCGCGTCGGCCGCGTCGGGCAGCAGCGAGTCGGCCCGCTGGCCCACCAGCTCGCCCGGCCCGTAGCCGAACATGTGCTCGGCCCGGGCGTTGGCCATCAGGATGGTCCGGTCCTCGGCCACGGTCAGCGTGGCGTCGGGGGCCGCGTCGAACAGGCGGCGGAACTTCTCCTCGGCCGCCTCGGCCTCGCCCAGCGAGGTCACCAGCCGGATCCGCATCAGCTCGGTGCTGCGGCCCAGCTCGGCCAGCTCGGCCGGGCCAGTCGCGGGCACGGTGGCCGCGTAGTCGCCCGCCGCCACCCGGTCGGCGGCCCGGCGCACCGCGGTGAACGGGCGCAGCAGCCAGCGGCGCACCACGTAGAACCCGCCCGCCGCGATCACCGCTACCACCGCGCCCATCGCGATCAGCGCCCCGACCAGCACCTGCTGGGCGTGGATGAGGCGGCTGGTGACCATCGCCTGCTCGTGGGTGATCATGTTCTGCAGCACCGTGATCCGGCTCCGCACGGCCAGCGAGAACGGCCGGGTGTGCGGGATGTCAGCCTGCAGCGCCCGGGCCCGGGCCAGGTCACCACGCCGCATGGCGGCCAGTTGCGGCGCGGCCACGCTGGCCAGCCAGGCCCGCCGTGCGGATTCCGCCGCGGCCAGGATGGCCGGCATGCGGTGGTACCCGGCCACCAGCCGGGCCAGCCGGGCCTGCACGGCCGGGATCTGCGCGGCCGCCTGCTGGTATGGCACCAGGCCGGCCGGCTGGGCGCTGGTCACATAGTTACGCAGCGCCACCTGCTGCGCGGTGTACCGCTCCAGCAGGCCGCTGGTGGTCCCGGCCGCCGGTACCAGCTGGCTGGACAGCTCCCGCCCGCTGTCGCGCGCGCCCGCCGCGGCAGCCAGGGCCGCCGCCAGCGCGCCCGCGGCGAAGAGCAGGGACAGCAAGGCAGCGAGGGCCGCGCGCGTCCCCAGGCCGAAAGCCTTCCCCATCTGCCGCCACCGATCCCGGCTGCCGCTGTCCATCCGGTAATACTAATAGTAATTTTCCAGTTACAAATAGCGATGTCTAGATTTGAAACCCGTTGCCGTCAGCCGCGCCCGGCCTTGGCCGCCGCCTTGAGCTGCTGCTTGTACGCGCGGACCTCGGCCAGCGAGTCGCCGTCGGTGATGTCCGCGACCGACTTCCTCGACCCGTCCTGGCCGAACGGCCCGGCCGCCTCGCGCCACCCGGGCGGCCGCACCCCCAGCTGCTTGCCCAGCAGCGCGGCGAAGATCTGGGCCTTGGCCGGGCCGAAGCCGGGCAGCTCGGCGATCCGCCCTACCAGCTCCTTTCCAGTGCCCGCGCCCAGCCACACCTGGGCCGCGTCGCCGCCGTATTTGGCCACGACGAGCTGGGCCAGATCCTGGGTCCGGGCCGCCATGGCCTTGGGGTAGCGGTGCAGAGCCGGCCGCTCGCTGAACACCGCGGCCAGCGCGTCCGGGTCAAAGCCGGCCAGCTCCTCGGCCGTCGGCTCGTGGCCCAGCCTGCGCGCCAGGTCGCGCGGCCCGCTGAACGCCTTCTCCAGGGGCACCTGCTGATCCAGCAGCATGCCGATGAGCAGCGCGAGCGGATCGCGGGACAGCAGCTCGTTGGCGTCCTGGTCGATGGGCAGCGAAATGGTCATGGCGAGTCCTCCTGATCACTGCGGCCATCCTGGCACGGCTGTGGCGCCGTGACCGCCGCCGGGCGCGTAGCCTGAAATGGCCGGGTGCAGCCCCAGATGGCGGACGCTGAACGGGACCTGGGAATCTGCGCCGGACCAGCTGACCACGGAACTACCCACGGGTCGGCCGGCGTTCTACAGAGCAGGCACGGCTGTGATGCGGCTGGCTCCTCATGATCCAGCCCGGAAGCACAGCCTGGCCGCCTAGGAGGCAGAAGTTGTCCGGTCGAATGAAGCTCGCGATCGCCGGGATCGTGCTCGGCCTTATCTTGTTCCTGGTCAGCCCGTGGCTCGCCATCGCCGTGATCGTGCTGGCGATAGGGATCCCGGTCGGGATGTACTTCGCGCTCGACCCGTCGCAGCGCCGCCGGCTCAAGGGGATCCGCAACCGCCAGATCGGTAACTGACGCCCCTTCGCGCCGTCAGCTCAGATAGCCCGGGTAGAGCAGGGCCAGCTCATGTGGGTATCCAGCGATGAGCCGGAGCTCGTCGTCGGTGAGCGGTTTGCCAGTGGCCGACGCGCACAGCTGGACCAGTGAGAACACCAGGTCCTCATCGCCGGCCGTGGTCTCGATGCCGAGCGAGTCCAGCACGTGCCGGAAACCGGCTTTGCCGCCGTACTCGCCGGTGAGCACCACCCGGCCGCGCTGCGCGAACCAGTCGTCAGGGAACGGCCCCAGCGTGTCGTCGTCGTACAGCTCGTAGTTGTTCCGGTCCTTGAGCGCGCCGTCGGCGTGGATGCCGGACTCGTGCGCGAACGCGTTCCGGCCCAGCCCGGGCTGATTCTGCGGCAGCGGCTGGCCGAACGCGTAGCTGGCCCACAGCCCGAAGCGGCGGGCCCAGGACAGGTCCAGCTGGTCGCCGATGACGGCCTTCCCGGCCAGCCCGAAGCCGTGCCGCAGGGCCAGGATGCAGGACAGCAGGTCCGCGTTCCCGGCCCGTTCCCCGATCCCGTTGACGCACGTGTTGACCCAGGCGTCCTGGCCCGCGTCCAGGTCGCCGAGCGCGCCGGACACCGAGTTGGCCACGGCCATGCCCAGGTCGTTGTGGCAGTGGGTCTCGACCGGGATGCGCACCGCGGCGGCCAGCTTGGCGAACCGCTCGCGGATCCGCTCCGGGGTGTCCCCGCCGGTGGTGTCGCAGTAGCGCACCCGGTCCGCGCCGGCCTCCCGGGCGGCCGTGGCGAACTCGAGCAGGAACCCGTCGCCGGTCCGTGACCCGTCCTCGGCGTTCACCCCGATGGTCTGCGCGCCGCCGTCGCGCGCCGTGCGCACGGCCGCGGTCATCTCGCGGATGATCGACGCCCGGTCCAGCTGGCCGCGGAACTTGTGCGCGATCATCTGGTCCGAGGTGGAGATGGACAGGTTGTAGTGCCGCAGCCCGAGCGGCAGCGCCGCCTCCACGTCACCGGGCACCGCCCGGCACCAGCCCGACAGCCGCAGCGCGCCGAACGCCCCGGCCCCGGCCAGGGCCACGTTGGCCCGGATGTAGGGCACCTCGTGGAACAGGAACGGGAAGCCCAGCTCGGACTGGGCCACCCCGAGTTTGCCCAGGTAGAAGTGGACCATGGTCTTGCCGAACTTGGACAGCCCGGTGCGTGCGGTCTGCACGCCGTCGCGGTTGGTCACGTCGAGAAAGTGAATGGCTGGCATGGCCACCACGATGACACTTCTGTCCATGCGGATCAACGTTGATTATAATCAATGTTAGTGGCAGGCTGGCCGGCGACCGGACAGGGGAGTGAACGGTGACGGAGTGGATCGGCGCGGCCGAGGCGGCCCGCCAGCTCGGGGTCAAGCAGGCCACGCTGTACTCCTACGTCAGCCGGGGGGTGCTCACCCGGCGCCGCGGCACCGGCGGCAAGATCAGCCTGTTCGATCCGGCCGAGGTCGGTGAGCTGGCCCGGCGCGGCCGGCCGCGCCAGCCACCCGGCCTGACCGGGCTGGTCATCGAGTCCGCGCTGACCGAGATCGCCGGTGACGCGCTGCGCTTCCGGGGCCTCGACGCGCTGGACCTGGCCCGGGACCGGGCCTTCGAGGAGGTGTCGGCGCTGCTGTGGACCGGGTCGCTGCCCGCCGGGGGCGCGGCGGCCGGCTGGCGGGCCACCCCGGAGGCGGTACGGGCGGGCGGCGCGGCCCAGGCCGCCCTGCCCCCCGGCACCCTGCCGCTGGAGCGGCTGCAGGTCATCGTGCCCGCGCTGGCCGCGGCCGATCCGCTGCGGCTGCACCTAGACCCGCCCGCGGTCATCGCGGCCGGGCAGGCCATCATCGGAGGCATGGTGGACTGCCTGCCCACCGCGGCCCGGGCCAGCCTGTCCGACCCGGGGGACGGGATCGCCGGGCGGCTGTGGCCCAAGCTGTGCCCGGACCCGCCGCCGGCCATGCTGCTCGACGCGCTGAGCGCCGCGCTGGTGCTGCTGGCCGACCACGAGCTGGCCGCGTCCACGCTGGCCGCCCGGGTCGCCGCCTCGGTCCGGGCCGACCCGTACGCCGTGGTGGCCACCGGCCTGGGCGCGCTCGGCGGGGCGCTGCACGGCGGCGCCTCGCTGGGCGCCGAGGCCATGCTGGCCGCCGCCGATGATCCGGCGGGCGCCCCGCGGGTGGTCGGTGACCTGCTCCGGCGGGGCGAGCGGGTGCCCGGGTTCGGGCACTTCGTGTACCGGGCCGGCGA
>Ga0335085_10014024_pt1 | contig 11717 bp, 10 predicted proteins | sample Lox_Sample_45_FD_206712 | JGI IMG/M metagenome (GOLD analysis project Ga0335085, IMG submission 206712) | Soil microbial communities from Loxahatchee National Wildlife Refuge, Florida, United States - Lox_Sample_4.5 | ecosystem: Environmental > Terrestrial > Soil > Wetlands | place: USA...
GGTGTTCTATGTAACCCCGGACCTCAGGCGGGCTGAGGGGAGCAATCCGCGCGACGACCGAGACGCGCTGACGAAGCTGAACCATCGACGGAGAAGCGAGCGTTTTGGCGAGTTGCGGCTGGCCTGCCAACACAATGTGCAGGAGCTTTTCCTGATGGGTTTCGAAGTTCGAAAGGACTCGCAGTTCTTCGAGAACGGAGTCGCTCAAGTTTTGCGCTTCGTCAACGAACACGATGACCCTCTTGCCCGGGCTCGTCCCGTGCACAAGCACTTCGTTCAGCCTGCCCTGCATCGCGGTGAGACTCTCGCCGGCGTCCCGTACGCCCAGGTCCTCCAAAATACTGCGCAACAGGTCGCGTTCACTGCACAACGTCTGAAAGAGGAAAACGGTTTTGAGGTTGCTCGGAATCCTCTGGAGAAGATCGAACAAAAGAGTGGTCTTTCCCATTCCAGGGTGTGCAATCAACGCTGTAAATCCGCGATTCTGCATCACCCCGGAATAAACACTGGCCATTGCCTCGCGGTGTGTCGGACTCAAATAAAGATAGTGCGGATCCGGCGTCACACCGAAGGGCTGGCTTGTCAGTTTGTAGTAGCGCAAGAACATTTCGACTACGCCGCCTGTCTTGGGACCGCCGCCAGCACCGGAATCTTCAAGGTGGCGGTTACCTCGTCCGGGGTCCGGAAGTGGGGGTCCATCCATTCCGCGGCAAACGCCGCGGCAATGGCAGCAAGAAACGCCAGAATCAGGCCGCCCAATCCGACTTGGAAAGGATTGAATGCCGGAAGCGCCGCGGCCACGGGAGGAACGGCGATCGCCACATCGGCAATACCTTTCTGGTCGAGGGCATCAGAAGTGCGCGCCTGTTCCCGCTTATTCAGGTACAGCAGATAGTTCGCCTCGTCCGCCTTCTCTTCACGGAGAAGCACTGTCTGCTTAACCGACTTTCCATCCAAATCCACCATCTGCCCATGCAGGGTCTTGATGCTGTCCTCTATCGCGGCGGAGTTCGCCCTCTGTGTCGCCAGATCCGACCGCGTTCGCGCGATGTCTTGTTGCAGCAGTTGGTAAGTCGGATTGAGATCCGTCGTTTTGTCCGCATAATTCATCTGCTTCGCCTTCTCGATCGCGGCCTGGGTTTTTGCAATCTCCTCGTCGGCTTCGCGAACCAGGGGAAAAGATGGGTCGTACTTCACCGCCAGCTGAGTTCGTTTCAATTGAGCGTTCAGCAGAATGGTTTCCAACTGCTGCATAAGTAGATTTGCTGCATTGGAGGATTGTTGGGTCGTGATTCTGTCCGGTGTGTTCTGCAATTGCGCCTCATCAGCCTTTAGCCGTTCTTCATCCCCGGCAATCTGCTGCTGCGTTTGATGTAACTGTGCCATGGAAGCCGCCACCTGTTGTGCTATGTCCGTGCGCAATACGTCGGGAGCCGCCACACCTTCGTTACGACTGAAATCGGCCAGGCGCGCTTCAACATCCGCAAGTTCCCCGCGATACCTTTCGGTCTGTTCAGCAAAGAAGGTCGCGGAACCCGAGGGGCGGCGCATCTGAAGGTGCTTTTCCAAATACAGCTTACCGATGTTCTGAAGAACGCAGGCTGGGGTCTTCGGGTCGCCTAGCGCCCCGTACTTCACTGTAATCACGTCGGACACCTTCTCGGCCTCTGCTTTTACGCCCTTTTCCAACTTAGCGGCAGCGTTCTGAATTCGCGCGGCTTTGAGCCGGTCCGGGTCGTTGGAAAGAAATATTTCCGACGTAGACCAACCTTCGATCCAACCGTTGCCAAGCGCGCATGTTTCGGCAACCCTTCGCAGAATATCCTGCCCTTTCAACAAGGCGATTTCGGAGCTGATCTGATCCGGCGCAACGCCCTTGTAGGTGCCCACGGCTGCGTTCTGCCCGGAGGTAATCGCCGGATCGGTTCGCAATTGGGCAACGACCACCTGCATCTCAGACACGTAGTACCGAGACGCCCAGAACCAGGCGACAAATACCGACAACAGAAACAAAGCTGAAAAGACACCCATCACGAGGCGCTTGTGACGGAAGATCGGCGTCAGCAGTTCGCGCGGAGTTGGAGTCGGCTTTGCGTTTGCGTTCGACTTGTTCATGACACGCTCTCTCCCTCTTCTGCCTTTCCCGGACCTGCTGTCGCCCGAAACCTATATCGGAAAGTAAATCCCTGAGCCAATGCCTATGCTGTAGGGGATGTACTTACGAACCTTGGTAATGGTCTTCTCCGGCACAAATATCATATCTCCCGAGTGGATGCCGACGTCTTCCTCCACATTCTTCCCGTGCAAAAAATCGGATAGCTTTAACTCTCGCGCTTCGACCCAGCCGGAAGCAGAACGGTGATACAAGTAGACACGCGTCTTGGCCGTCGGCAGGAACCCGCCGGCCAGCGCAATCGCCTCGGAAACTGTCAGGTCGTATCGGAGATCGTATTGGCCAGGCTTTGTGACTTGCCCCGTGACGATGAAGTACGCCTTTTGGAAGTCGATAAGGTCTACGTCCACGATAGGATTGTGAAGCGTTTTCACGTAAGCTTGTTTGATCGCTTCCACCGTCTGCGGCACCGTCAACCCGAGGATTTCAATGCTGCCGGCGCTTTGCAGCGAGATGTATCCATCCGGTTGAACCGTCACCCTTTGATCGAATTCCGGTGAGAGTGCGAACGAAATCATGAGCACGTCGCTCCGGTTAATCCGGTAGCGCGGATTTCTTTCCGCAAACGTCAAACGGATGGGATCATCAGTTCTCTCAGGCGGGGCATTTTCTGCGCCAGCTTCCAGTGCCATCCTTGCCTCCTGAACCACTTGAGCACAAAGCGTCCCGCAGGAAAAGAAAGCGAGTAAGGCGCACGAAAGAACGATTCGCGTGTTGTTCATAGCTGTTCTGCTCCCCCTTAATGTAAACATCAGAATGTGTGGGCCCTACATACATTTGTCATCCTCTCCGGTCATTCGCCACCTCACGAACCCTGTCTGAGATGAGTGGGAGGCCCCTTCAAAACCCGATGCCCGCTGCTCCACCCCCGGCTTTCGGACGATACGGGCGTAGCGAGCTTTAGCTTCTCCACGGGAACGACAATGCTTTGCTCATCGTCAAGCTCGACGATTGCGAAGGCGTGGCGCTTCATACCTGAATCGGAGAAATTCACAATGGCACCCTCCACTTCCGTGTCTGCTGAAGGCCCTTGAGACAGGTCCTCAGGGCACGGAAGGAACGCGTCAGAAATCCGAAAGCGGACTCTCGCCCCCTTGTCCGTGGGTAGCTCCTCATGGTGTTCTTTGACGCCCTGCTTGCTGCCGCCTTTTTACGTTGCAATCCAGAGACCGCTCCGGAGTATCGTTCTAAATACGTGGTTAGCGATGCTACATCATATCTGGGAATGACTGAATCTAGACAGATTGGAGATTAACCTGCCTCACCGATCAAAGGCCCCACCGCGAGCGCTTTTCGCAGAGAGGCTGCGGGGATGGCTGCATAAATTAGCAGTGGAGAATGCCGGGGAAAGTGAAACGAGTTGCGATTCCAAACCTCAACGGTAGGTAAGTCTAGATTTTCTGCGGTTTGGGTAATTGGGATGACATGCTGCAGGATTCCGCAGGCCATCTGCGAGTACTTGCAGTGTGATGTTGAAGGACACGTTTAAGAACAGGGGCTAGGGGTAGTCCATGCGAGGGGTCGCTTTATTTTGCTGGGGAAGTTGAGGGAAGTTGCGTCGCGTTCGCAAAAAATCGAGCGGCATTCCGTCGAAATCTACACCACGACACGGCCACCCTACATGACCATTTAATATCGTGAATGACTTAGCCGGTTAGATCATTAAGATCTGCTCACGAGTTACGCTGGCCTCCCAACTCGTAAACCCGTATCTTATGGTAGAGAGTGCGCTCGCTGGTCCGCAGGCGTCGGGCAACTTCTTTCCGTGTGCGACCTTCGTCATTCAGGGCGGCTTCGAGCACCCTTCGTTCAAGTTGTTGGATGGCCTGCGCGTACGAAAGGCCGTGCGCGGAAATCGCGCCCCAAACCTTGTCGGCTGCCTCATTGAGCAAATCCAGGTGGTCTTCTGATTTGGCCTCGGCCGACCGACGGCACCAGTCAGCCAATCCAAGAGAGGAGCCGCCTACCTTCGAAAAAAGCATCGTTTGCACATCATTCTCCAGTTCGCGCACATTCCCGGGAAAGGACTGCGAGCGCAAGAACCTCACGAGGTCGGGATCCAGCTTCTCGATGGGCTGATAGATGTCCCGATGCCGGTGGGCAAAGGCGAGCACGAGGTTAGGCAGGTCTTGCATTCGATCCCGCAATGGAGGCAGCCAGAACCGCACCACATTCAACCGGTGGTACAGGTCGGCGCGAAAGCGGTTTTGGAGGACAAGGGGTTTCAGAGGGAGATTGGACGCGGCGATGATTCGCACGTCCACCTGAGTCTCGAGGTCAGATCCTATCGTGCGCACCATACTTCGTTGCAACACGTCCAAAAGCTTGGCCTGGACATAGTGGGGAAGATCGTTAACGTCATCCAGGAAGAGCGTCCCCCCTTGGGCGGATTGGAAAAGACCCTTGCGATGGGTGACGGCTCCGGTGAAGGCGCCTTTGACGTGACCAAATAACTCGCTTTCCGCCAACGCCTCGCTAAGAGAACCGCAATGCATGGTGACGAACGGGTAAGCCCGGCGCTTTTGATCGAGGCAGTGGATGGCGAAAGCCAGCACCTGCTTGCCGGTACCCGTCTCCCCCTCCAACAGGACGGTGATGTCGCTGACGCAAGCGGCCTTGTAAGCCTGGCGCAAGAGAGGCAGGAGGGCGTCGGACCCGGTGACGAATCCGAGCTCATTAAAGCTGCGGCGCAGCTCGTCATCTGTTAACAAGGGACCCACAACTTCCATGGGGATGCCTCCGAGGCTGAATTGAAAATCCAATGAGGTCCCCAACAGGCAAGCCCAGTCCTCCTAGCGAAGAGGTGCCTCGAACGGTCTTTGCACCTCGGAGGCTTGGGGGAAACTGTCCTCACCCTGCGCACCTCATGGGGACGTGACTTTCAGCACGCTCAGGCGCAAGGATCTCGTGTCTTTAAATCCACAAACATATCAACTTGGTTTCTTACGTAAAGGATATTTATCAAGTCTTAACTACTGCGGGTAAACACATCCTCCCTCCTCGTCGAGGACGATAACCATCTATATTATGGGAAGTGAGCCCAGCAAATCATACCACATCCGCGATGGCAGGGCATGAAAAGTTTCCGCCCCGCCAGTTCGATGCAGAGCACACCCGCAATCACCAAGAAAATCGTGTCTCACAACTTGACTTACACCTAAATGCAAAGCATTTTCTTGACCAGACGCTATCACATTGCCTGGTAATAACTTAGAACGAACTTGGGGTGCCATACGGTAGGTAAATTCTATACAATTTGGACAGAAATACCGACTGGAGCCTGGTTTCAGCATCGCTTTTCCTTCGAAGTTTGTCAGAACTCCATGGGCTTGAAAGCAATTGCTCATTCATCCGCTTTGTGGTCGCCAGACGATCATTTTAAGGCTTCGACCTCCGACCTCGCTTGAGCCAAATTTCCACCTTTCCGCTGTGAAATCCTGGGCCAACCATTTTGGAGCCCCTTCGCTGTCATCAGATGGCCGTCTCACTTTCAACCGTGGGCAGGACCTGCCGCGATGAGCCTAGGGTGGATATGCCTCATTGGCTTGCGAGGCTGTGAGCTACGAAGTGTTTTGACAGCCGGTGTGCTGTGAATCGGGCTCCGAAGGTAAAGCGCAGGAGGGGCCCGAAGGAATTCGCTGCTGACGCGCCCACAAAATACAGGCCGGGTACGGACGACTCAAAGTCCGAAGACAGAACAGGAGTTTGGTCAACGCACCGGATTCCCGCTCGGACCTCCGAATCCAAGAATGTCAAACGCCGGAGATCGACCTTGTAGCCTGTTGCCGCGATGACGTGATCCGTCACCAGCGTCCGGTGGCCGCCGGCTCCATCGGTAAGCTGAAGGCTGACCCGGCCATTCTGAAGGCTTGCTCCGGTAATGGTAACCCCAAGGATGAACGGCACTTTTCCGACAACTTGTTCCCTCACGAACCAAGCGGGGGCTGGGCCAAGGTGCTTCCGTACAAAATCCAGCCGAAATTGCTCCGGCAGGTGGCGGAATACCAGAGGTGCGTTGGTACAGAAAAGCGATCTCCAACCGGGCCCGAGCCCCGTAGTCGGGCTCCGAATCCGCTCCCAAAGTGGCCGGGGAACTTTCCCCTGATTGTGAAAGCCGACCACGGGGTTTCTGGCCACTATGTGGACAAAGGCCCCGGCCTGGTGTAGAAGGGCTGCCAAGTCCAATGCCGAGGCTCCTGCTCCTACCACAGCAACCTCCCGTCCCTTAAATCGGTCAACCGTACTGTGCATGGAACTGTGGGTTACGAATTCCTTTCCAAGCTTCGAAAGGACGGGCGGAACATACTTGAAGTAGCACAACCCAACCGCGGCCACAACCTTTCGTGCGGCAACAATCTCGCCCTCCCCTATGCTGATTTGGAAGCCCTGGGAGGACTGACGCAGCGAAACAACTCGCGTGTTCTCGACTTCCGGCACAAACCTTTTTTGGAACTCCAGTCCATAGGAAACAAACGTCTCCAGCGGAACTGGGAGGCCCAGGTCGGCATAGGGAAACCCTTCCTGGTGGCAATACTGTGCAAGGGTAAACGTCGAGTCAGGATCGTAGAGGGAAGAAGCAAAACCCTCCGATTTAAGCCGCATGCCTTTGGGCATGTGCGTTTGCCACGTGGACATGGGGCTGCCAAAGATACGATAGTCTAGGCCTCGCGCTTTGAGGTAAGCAGCTATTGACAGCCCATAGGGCCCTGCTCCAATAATAGCGATGTCGACCATGGCTTTTGCCGACGGCGGCGTTAGTATTTGCAATTTCTTGGGGGCACTGAACAAATTTGGGATCGGGCGACCCTACTTGTCTGCTAGCAGCAATCCATTAACAGCTCATCTTGGCGGTTCGATTTGGATCGACGACGTGAAAGCCTTTTCCTACTTGATCAACGGCGCCAGAATGGTTCCCCCGTCAAGGGTTCGCCCCCCCCAACAACGGCGCGCCCTCTCACGCTCCGGGTCATTCTGAGCAGACACCTCCGTCAAGTAAGGATGCTCAAAGCTGAAAAGGAGGCCAAACCGCCGCCATTTTGACCCACCTTTTCGCCCCCACCAACATACTTGTCATTACACGTTGCTCATCGTAGCGCGAACTCAGAAATGGTAAACTCTTCAGCGTTTTTAGGTTTGAGCATAACAGGTGTGTCTGGGGTTTTCAAACGCGAGGACCGAACCTCAATGACCCCAAAGGTTTTGTTGGCGGACACGATCAGGAATGGTTGTTCCACACGACTTGCACTCGCCTTCTCGAAGGCGGGCATCGAGGTTTCTGCCGTCATACCTCAGCGCGGTCATCCCCTGCTGAAGGCACAATTTCTTTGGCAGATATTCCCTTACAGCGGCTTTCGTCCACTGGAATCCCTCGTGGCAGCCATTGAGGCAACTCAACCCCAAATCATTGTTCCCTGTGATGAGATTGGCGTCCAACATCTGCACGAATTGTATACCCACGCGCGCACCCTTGGGAAATCGGGAAGCGAAATGGTGGCGCTGATTATGCGGTCGTTGGGCCCGCCAGAGAGTTACCCCATCGTCTCATCACGTTACGGTCTCCTCAAGATTGCTCGTGAGGAGGGGCTTCGCGTGCCGCAGACAGACGTTATCACCACCGTGGATGATATCAAGTCCTGGGGGGACGGACGAAAACTCCCCTGGGTGCTGAAGGCGGATGGAACATGGGGTGGTCGAGGGGTGAGAATCGCACGCACGCCGAAAGAGGCTGAGCGGTTCTTCTTACAACTGAATCGACCGGTTCGAACCGCGCATGCCGTCAGGCGTCTGGTCGTGAACCGTGACCCGTTCGTATTGCGATCTTGGTGGAGCCGCTCGAAGCCGGCGATCATTGTTCAGTCTCACATTCAGGGTCGCCCCTCGAATTGCGCAGTCGTATGCCAAGAAGGAGAGCTATTGGCAGGGGTTGCCGTTGAAGTCGTCAGCGCCCAGGCATTGACAGGACCTGCAACGGTTGTGCGCGTAGTCGACAGCCCTGAGATGATGGTCTGCGCGGAAAGAATTGCGCGCCGCCTGAAGCTTTCCGGATTCTTCGGATTGGACTTCATGATTGAAGAGGGAAGCGGCGTTACCTATCTCGTCGAAATGAACCCGCGCGGCACTCCCCTTTGCCACCTGCAACTCGGGAAGGGACGTGACATGGTTGATGCGCTGTGGGCACACCTATCGCGCCAACCACTCCGCGAGCCACCACCTGTTACTCAAAAAAATATGATCGCCTACTTCCCGCAAGCCTGGCAGCATGAGAGCGATCTACTAAAGTCGAGTTTTCAGGACATCCCCTTGGACGAGCCAGATCTCGTGCGAGAGCTTCTTCATCCTTGGCCGGACCGAACTCTTCTGGTCCGTGCCAACAATAAGCTACGGGAGATGTGGCTCCACTTGAGGTCTGCAAAGGCACGGCTGTCCAAATCTTTTGAATCCCGCCGCAGCTCGCACTGAAAACTCTGGGCATGCCTCTCCCTTGGCCCCGTTTCGAAAAATGCGGTTGGCCGGCTGTTTGCCATGACTTGCTCTCCAGAGTAACCTCCGAATTTCTGCCCATGTCCAAAATGCGACAATGGAGCGTTCGCTGCAAAAACAGCCGCCCCACGACCGCAATATACGTTCGTTGCTTTGGAAATCGACTTCCAGCACATCGTCGCCCATGTCCTCACACCACCAATTGTCAAGGACGAGGTCAGCTCCTAGGGGGGTAAATTCTATACGGATTGGAAGAAATTACATGGGGGAGCAAGACCGAGCGTCTTTCAAGGCAGCTGAAAATAACTTCTCTGATTTGTTGTCTCGCAGGTTCGCCAACTGAATAATCCCGCTTTTCTGCGTCGGAGATGCCCGTGTCTGATTGCCCGAGGACGATGTTTTCAAACCGAAGCGACGTTATTTCGGGATACTGTTCAGCAACTCGCTTCATACCCTCAAAGGAGGTCGCGAGCCCGGAAAGACGCTACGCTCTTTACCGGTGTGTAGGCTCGACGCGGCGGAGCATTTCGAGCCTCTTGTGAACGAAGGCTCACTCCGATTGCTGTGCCCGGAGCCTCTCCAGTGAAACCGGATCGCGGAGATGGTGGGGCCTTTCGGCCCATCGTTTGCAGGCTTACAACGCTGCGCCTTGAGCCGAGAATCGGATCTGGACCCTGGGATCCGATGCCGGCGTGATCAAGCTGCAAAAAGTCTGAGCAATCGAGGCCACCAGCACGCTTGCCATAAGCAATTTTAGGGTACGGCATCTCGCGCAGGACCACCCGCGAAAGGGCAGCCCCTCCTGTCTGGTGGGGCGTCCCGCGCGAGAGCGTCCAGCTGCGAAATGGGCTGGAGGCATTCATGCCTAAGCCCATCGAAAACTGCAACCAAGCCGCCCGGCCCTTTTGCTTCATGCAGTCTGGCGCATCAAAGGCTCATCTCGTAATGAGCCGGGAGGATATCGGACTCGATCGTCGGGATACGTGTACCCGCGACGATTGCCAGAAATCAACCTTTGAGAACAATTCGTGAGCAGCCCATTGCGCCCCGACATGATTAGTACTAGTGAATCGATCTCATATCTATGGGGTGGCCATCGTGCTCTTACCGAGTCTTGGTGGCCTCATTAAGCAAATCATAAATGAGCGGGCAATCCTTGTCCTCTCTCGATCCTTCCCTCACGAATCCTCCAAGGTGACAAAGCTTTCTGCTGCTAACCCTATCTGGACATGAAGAGGTTTGCCGTCCCCTGTAATTGTGCCGGTTGTCTCGGCGATCGCGCAGCAGACTGATGCGCTAGCCGCTTGGCGGCTCCGGACCCTAACCAAGCCCTAAAAGGAGAATTATGCCTTACCCATTTCATCTTGCGAAACCCGGAAGGATCTGGTACGCCCTTCACTGCGCTAAACTCTCCCTGTTCGCATTTTCTTTCATCCTGGCCCTCAGTGTCGCTAAAGGTGCAGGACCAGCGCCGAGCCTCACCAGCCTGTCACCGGCCTTAGCCGTGGCGGGAGGAGGGGGGCAAAACCTGACGTTGAGTGGAATGAATTTCCTGCCCACGTCGACGGTGACTTACCACGGGGTGGTCCATGCGGCGTCGTTCATGAACGCGCAGAAGTTGATGATTTGGCTGACATGGGCGGACCAAGCGGCGGTAGGAACCTACCCTGTGGTCGTAACCAACCCGGGGTCGGGTGGGGGTGTTTCCAACTCGTTGAGTTTCACGGTCACGGGTTCATCGGCCGTCGCGAGTCTTTCCCCCACCAGTCTCACTTTCGGCAGCCAAGCCGTCGGCGTCACCAGTGGGGCTCAGACCGTAACGCTCAACAACATCGGCAATGCGGCCTTGACGCTCACCAGCATCGCGCTCACGGGTACGAATCCCGGTGACTTTGCACAAACCAACAATTGCGCGGCAAGCGTAGCGGTAGGAGCCAAGTGCACGATCAGCGTGATCTTCACGCCAGCCACGAGTGGAACTCGCACCGCCGCCCTCAGCTTCACCGATAATGCCACCGGCAGCCCGCAGACCGTGGGCATTACCGGCACAGGTACGGCGGCCGTCGCCAGTCTTTCCCCCAGCAGTCTCACTTTCGGCAGCCAAGCCGTCGGTGTCAGCGGTGTGGCTCAGACCATCACCCTGACCAACACCGGTAACGCGGCCCTGAGCATCACCAGCCTGGCATTGACCGGCACCAATGCCAGCGACTTCGCTCAAACTAATAATTGCGGCAGTTCGGTGCCGGCGGGAAGCAACTGCACGATCAGCGTGGGTTTCACGCCGGCCGCGGCAGGGACTCGCACCGCAGCCGTCACCCTCGCTTACAACGCCATCGGCAGTCCCCAGGCCGTGAGCCTCTCTGGGACGGGCACTGCCCCGGCTGCCAGCCTTTCCCCCACCACCCTCGCCTTTGCCAACCAATCCGTCAGCACGACTAGTACGGCTCAGACCATCACCCTGACCAACACTGGTAATGCCGCCCTGAGTATCACCAGCCTGGCATTGACCGGCACCAACGCCGGCGACTTCGCTCAAACTAATAATTGCGGCAGTTTGGTGGCGGCGGGAGCCAACTGCGCTATCAGCGTGACCTTCACACCTTCCGCCAGCGGCAGCCGCGCGGCCTCGCTCGCTCTCACTGACAACGCCGCCGGCAGTCCCCAGACGATTAGCCTTTCCGGGACGGGCGCTGCCCCCACTGCCAGCCTTTCCCCCACCACCCTTGCGTTTGCCAACCAATCCGTCAGCACGACCAGTGCGGCTCAGACCATCACCCTGACCAACACCGGTAGTGCCGCCCTGAGTATCACCAGCCTGGCATTGACCGGCACCAACGCCGGCGACTTTGCTCAGGGCAACAATTGTGGCAGTTCGGTGGCGGCGGGAGCCAACTGCGCTATCAGCGTGACCTTCACACCTTCCGCCAGCGGTAGCCGCGTGGCCTCGCTCGCTCTCACTGACAATGCCGCCGGCAGTCCCCAGACGGTTAGCCTTTCCGGGACGGGCGCTGCCCCCGCTGCCAGCCTTTCCCCCACCACCCTTGCCTTTGCCAACCAATCCGTC
>Ga0335085_10014025_pt1 | contig 11717 bp, 15 predicted proteins | sample Lox_Sample_45_FD_206712 | JGI IMG/M metagenome (GOLD analysis project Ga0335085, IMG submission 206712) | Soil microbial communities from Loxahatchee National Wildlife Refuge, Florida, United States - Lox_Sample_4.5 | ecosystem: Environmental > Terrestrial > Soil > Wetlands | place: USA...
CCGCCCCGGCGGGGCGGTACGAAGCACTGCTCCATCGAGCTGTCATCCTGAGCGAAGGCCGCTCGTCGCGCGAGCGGCCGAAGTCGAAGGATCTGCGGTTGCCTCTAAGCTGGGGGCCCCTCGTCTCGATTCTGAGACGTGGAAAACAAGCTCCCTACGCCACCACCCGCAGCCGCACGCCCTCCTGCTCCTGCAGGCAGGCGATGATATTGAACAGATTCGCGGCTGTCGGATTCCCCTTCGGCCCGAACATCTGGTGCAGCGTCTTCACGTGAATGCCTGTCTTCTCGGCTAGGGAGGGGAAGCCTAGAGTTGCATTGATAAAGTCGCGCAGAATCTCCCGGCCCTGGTCGCCTTCGCCCGACAGCAGCGCTTCGATCGCGTCGCGCAGCAATCCGCGGCGAAACTTCTCGTCTTTCCGCACGCGCGCTTGAACCGTTTCGCGAAAATCCCGTGTCAACGCCATGATGTGCTCCTCTTCTGCCGCTTGTAATCCAGCCAGTATTTCTTCGCAATCGTAATGTCGTTTTGCTGGCGAAGCTTCGTTCCGCCGCAGAGCAAAATCACGATCTGCTCCCCGTCTTTCCCGAAGTACACGCGATAACCCGGTCCGAAATCGATCCGGTATTCAAATACCCCGCTGCCAACGCCCTTTACATTGGAAAAGTTGCCCAATCCGAGGCGGTAAAGAGCCGTCGTCACCCCGCCGAGCCGCCTCGGAATTGAGCCCATCGAACCATTCGCCGAACACATTGCGCCCATCCTGCAACACGTACTCACGGATGTCGATCGTCTGACGAATGGTAACATATATTATCCCATCATAGCAATGCTCTAATTCGCTACTTCGCGCCGCGCGTTCCGCCATATGGCGAGGCAGCTAGCCGCACCGAACCTCTCCGCTACAATAAGGGGAAGCTTTCCCAACCGGGAACCCGAATCCCTGGTTCGCCAGGAGTGCTGACACATTATGCTGCCTGAAAATTTACCTGAAGCTCTTACCTTCGACGATGTGCTGCTGGTGCCCTCCTACAGCGAGGTGGTGCCCGCACATGTGAACACGCAGACGCAACTGACGCACGCGATTACGCTGAACACGCCGCTGATCTCCGCGGCCATGGACACGGTGACGGAGTCGCGCATGGCCATCGCCATGGCCCAGCAGGGCGGCATCGGCATTGTGCACCGCAATCTCTCCATCGCCGACCAGGCCGGCGAGATCGACAAAGTGAAGCGGTCGGAAAGCGGCATGATCGTCGATCCGGTGACCATCGCGCCGGACAAAATGATCGGCGACGCGCTCGACGTGATGCGCCGTTATCGCATCTCCGGCGTGCCGGTGACGCAGGGCAAGCGGCTGGTGGGCATTCTTACCAATCGCGATCTGCGCTTTGAAACGCGCACCGATATTCCCGTGGGCGACGTGATGACCAGGGAAAACCTGATCACCGTTCCCGTGGGCACTACGCTGGAAGAGGCCGAGCGCATCCTGCACAAACACCGCGTAGAGAAGCTGCTGGTGGTGAACGATCAGTATGAGTTGAAAGGCCTGATCACGGTCAAGGACATCCAGAAGAAGCTGAAGTATCCCAACGCCAGCAAGGACGATCAGGGGCGGCTGCGCGTAGCCGGAGCTATCGGGGCGACGGGAGATTATCTGGAGCGCGCGGCGGAGCTGGTGCGCAACCGCGCCGACGCGCTGGCGATCGACTCCGCGCATGGGCATTCTTCACGCGTGCTGGAGGCGGTTCGCGAGGTGAAGAAGCGCTACCCTGGCGTGGCGCTGCTGGCCGGCAACGTGGCCACATACGAGGGCGCGATGGCGCTGATCGACGCGGGCGCTGACGCGATCAAAGTGGGTATTGGGCCCGGCTCCATCTGCACCACGCGCATGGTCACCGGCGCGGGAATGCCTCAGATTACTGCGGTTGCAGAAGCCTACCGTGCCGCGAGCCCGCGCGGGATTCCGGTGATTGCCGACGGCGGCATCAAGTACTCCGGCGAAATTACCAAAGCGATTGCCGCCGGCGCCAGCTCGGTCATGATCGGCTCGCTGTTTGCCGGCGTCGACGAGAGTCCCGGCGAGACCATTCTTTACCAGGGACGCAGCTTCAAAAGCTATCGCGGCATGGGCTCGCTGACGGCGATGAGCCAGGGCTCGGGCGAACGCTACTTCCAGGGCCCGGATGACTTAACTACGCGAGAAAACGAGCCCGCGGACGTGGTGCAGCGCGAACGCGCCAATGAGAACCGCCTGGCCAAATTTGTCCCCGAGGGCATCGAAGGACGCGTGCCGTACCGCGGCCCGCTCGAAGCGATGGTCTTTCAGCTTGTCGGCGGCTTGCGTTCAGGTATGGGCTACCTGGGCTGCAACTCAATCGCTGAGCTGCAGCAGAAAGCCAAGTTTGTGCGCATCTCCAGCGCCGGACTGCGCGAGAGTCACGTACACGACGTGATTATCACCCGTGAGGCGCCAAACTATCGTGTCGAATAGCAGGCGCGGCCTGAGATTCTCCACCCCGCTGACGGAGACCTGTCCGAGGGGGCTCAGATTCTGGATCCGCGCGTGGCTGCCCGTAGCCGTGTGCGTGGCACTTGTCGCCTTGGAGTCTACGGCAACCTTCGGCGCGGACCGCACCACACATCCGCTGCGCTGGCTCGTGCAGTTGTTCTTCGGACACCTGCGCGATAACACTTGGAACTTCGTCCATCTCTGTATCCGCAAGTCCGGCCACTTCCTCGGCTACGGAGTGCTGGGGCTGGCATGGCTGCGCGCGTGGCGAATGAGCCTTCAAGGCTCCCGCTTTTTGGTGGACTTCCTGTTCGCGCTAGCGGGAACGGCGCTGGTAGCCAGTTGCGACGAGTGGCACCAGACCTTCCTGCCGAACCGCACCGGCTCGCCCTGGGACGTGCTGCTGGACTGCTCTGGCGCGCTGGTGACGCAGTTAGTCGTCTATGTGTTCATGCGCTTGTTCCGTCCTGGGATGCTGGTTCCCCGAAATTGACAGGCGTTCTCGCGCATCAGAAAGCCTTCCGAGAAAAGGCCGCTTAGCGATTGTGGCTTTGCCTCACAGCAACTGGAAAACCGCTGTGGTGGTGCGCTCGGGATCGGGTTCCTGCGAGTTCCTTGCCCGGTAATTCCGAGATTTTTTCCAGGACGGCAGTTTCCCAGCGGCAAAGAAGTGTGTTCGCGAGGATATTGAGATCGGTCAGAAAAGTAGCGCGGGCCATGTACTCGGCATCGAGATGCTGCTTGGCAGGCAGCACCACGGTGTGGATGTAGACATTTAGATGCTCTTTGGCTATACGGGCAAGAATCTTCTCCTCGCGGGCGAATACTATGGTCGCCATGCCTGTGATCCCAGGGCGGCACGGCAGCTGGCGAGTCACATATTCCGGCAGTTTGGGGCGCGGACCAACCAGGCTCATATGCCCGGCTAACACGTTTACAAGCTGGGGCAGCTCATCCAGTTTCCAGCACCGCAGGAATGGGCCGATGGGCGTCAGGCACTGATGGTGGGTCGCAGCATTTGGATCGTGCGCCGTTTCAGCAGCGTGGACGAGTGTACGAAACTTGAAAATGGTGAATGTCTGGCCGTGGCGGCCCATGCGCTTCTGCAGGAACAAGACCGGCCCCGGTGAAGTGACGCGCACAGCCACGGCGATCACCATCATAAGCGGAAGCAGCGCTGGCAGCGCCAGGAGAACCCAAGCGCAGTCGAAGAGACGCTTGGCCGCGGAACGCGACCATGGACTCAACTGATTCCAGGCCGGACGAACAGGCTCATGCGCCTGTAACACATCAGCTTTCTCGCTTATGACCCGCGCCCGGAATAAAGATGAGATTACAGAAATGAAACTTTGATGGCCCGACAGCCCAGTGCTCAACTCGTCCCTCCCAAAAGTGGAAGTGATCGAATCGCAGCAGAACTGAAGGAATTGCAACATCAAGCGGCTGGCGGCGTTGCGGCCGGTGCTGTCAATTCACCGCCCACTCTGCGCCGCGACGTGCAGGCAGAGACACTGACCTATCTCAACTTCCACAACCGTTGCGATCAAACACAAGGCCGCTCAAAACAAATCAACCGCAGTTACGACGATTCCGGAATTGTGATGCCCGTTGTCGGTTCCTGCTAGGTCGCCGCTCCCTGCTGGTCGCGTCGACTCGGCGGCATCCGCTCCGAGGCACAGCTATACTGGAATCGCGCTAGCGGAACAGTGAAAACACTATAACATAGACCGGAATCGTCTTTTATCCCCCAAAAGATACACGGGCACATCCGAGAGGGATATGCCCGCGTGATCTTGTGATTGAAGTTAGCGCACGCTGCCGGTGCTTATGCGGCTTGCTCGCCGCCCTCGCCTCCGGCCTCGGCTTCCTTTTTCTGCTCTTCGAGCTGCTTTTCGAGCTCGGCGCGCTTCTTGGCCTTGATGTCGGCGCGCTTCTGCCGCTTCACTTCGAGCTGCTTTTCGGCGCCGAGCAGCTCGATGAACGCCTTCTCCGCGCCGTCGCCCTGCTGGAAGCCGGTGCGCACGATGCGCAGATAACCGCCGTTGCGGTCGCCGTAGCGCGGAGCCACAACGTCAAACAGCCGCTTGACGGCCGTATCGGTCATGAGGAAGCTGAGCGCCTGCCGGCGCGCGTGCAAATCCCCCTTCTTGCCCAGCGTGATCATTTTTTCGATGTGCGGACGGACAGCCTTGGCCTTGGCCACGGTGGTCTCCACGCGATCTTCCACGATGACGGACGTGACCAGATTGCGCAACAGCGCGCGGCGATGGCTGGTGTTGCGTCCGAGCTTGAATCCTGCATTGCGATGGCGCATAACAAACTCTCTTTCCAGGTGTCAGGTGTCAAGGTTCAGGGGTCAGTAAGCGACTAGCGATAGGCTAACGGGGTTTTTCTCTGATCCCTGAAACCTGATCCCTGTTCCCTGTCTTTAGAAATTCTCCGTTTCGGTCGGCAGCTGCAAATCCACCGAGTCAAGCGGCTCGTCTTCGTCGTCGTAGTGTCCGTAGCCGGCGGCCAGCGTTGTCTGCGGCAGAATGCTGGTGGGCCCGGGCACCGCGTTGCCGCTGGCGTCGATCTTCATGCCCAGCGACAGGCCCATCTGCGCAAGAATCTCCTTGATTTCGTTCAGGCTCTTGCGGCCGAAGTTCTTGGTCTTCAGCATCTCCGCTTCGGTCTTCTGCACCAGCTCGCTGATGGTCTGAATGTTGGCGTTCTTCAGGCAGTTGTAGCTGCGTACCGAAAGCTCCAGCTCTTCCACACTGCGGTTGAGATTGTCGTTGGGGAAGAGAATGCGTCCTTCTTCGCCGCGAGCTTCGGTTTCGATCTCCTCTTCAAAGTTGATGAAGATGTTCATGTGATCTTTGAGCAGCTTGGCGGCCAGGCCAACTGCGTCGGCGGGCAGCACCGCGCCGTTGGTCCACACTTCCAGCGTCAGCTTGTCGTAGTCGGTGATCTGGCCCAGGCGGGCAGCGTCTACCGCATAGTTCACGCGGCGCACCGGCGAGTGGACTGAATCCACGGGAATGAAGCCCAGTCCGAGGTCGGCGTCGAAGTTCTTGTCGGCGGCGATATAACCGCGGCCGCGCTTGAGGCGCATCTCCATATCGAGCTTGCCGCCTTCAGAAAGCGTGGCCAGATAAACGTTCTTGTCGAGAATCTCGACGTCGCTGTCGGCTTCGATCATACCGCTGGTGACCACTCCGGGCTGGTCAGAGCGCAGATACAGCGCCTTCGGACCATCGCCCACGAGCTTGAAGGGAACCTGCTTGAGGTTGAGGATAATGTCGGTGGCGTCTTCGACCACTCCGGTAATGGATTGGAACTCGTGCAGTACGCCCTCAATGCGCACCGCCGTGACTGCCGCGCCCTCGATGGAGCTGAGCAGCGTACGCCGCAGGGCGTTGCCGATGGTCGTGCCAAAGCCCCGCTCAAATGGCTGGGCGCTGAACTTCCCGTAAGTCTCGGTAAGCGTCTCGGCATCGACTGCAAGGCGCTTCGGTTTCTGAAATCCTGTCCACAACATATTCGTCTCTCGTTTCCCGCGCAGCATGTACGTCGCGATGCATTTTGCGGCGGCCGCGCAAGTGCTCCTTTGGTTGAAATGCAGCTCTTAGCTATTAGCTCTCAGCCTTTAGCTCCATTCTGCGAGAGCAATCGTTCTCGCTCCAGCACAAAGAAGCTAAAAGCTGACAGCTAAAAGCTGATAGCTGTTACTTCGAGTACAGTTCGACGATCAACTGTTCGTTGATCGGCAGGTTCACGTCCACGCGCTTGGGCAAATGCAGTACGCGTCCCGACAGATTCTCAAAGTTGGCTTCCAGCCAGGCGGGAACAGGGTTTTGCGCGGCGAACTGCGCGGCCTGTTCCACGATCTGCAGTTTCTTGGCGGTATCGCGGATGGCGATTTCGTCGCCAACGTTCACCTGGTAGGAGGGAATGTTGACTTTGCGGCCATTCACCGTGACATGCCCGTGGCGAACTACCTGCCGGGCCTGACGGCGCGACATGGCGAATCCAAGCCGGAAAGCCACGTTGTCCAGCCGCCGCTCCAGTTGCTGGATGAGCAGCTCGCCGGTAACGCCGGTGGCGCGGTTGGCTTTCTCGTAGTATTCGCGGAATTGGCCCTCGAGCGTAAAGTACATGCGCTTGGCCTTTTGCTTTTCGTGCAGTTGCAGGCCGTAGCCCACGATCTTGGCCTTGCGGTCCTTGCCGTGCTGTCCCGGCGGAAAGTTACGCTTCTCCAGCGGACAACGGTCCGAGGTGCACTTGGTGCCCTTCAAAAATAACTTGGCGCCTTCGCGGCGGCAAAGGCGGCAAACTGCTCCGGTATAACGTGCCATTTCTTCTCCTGACTTCGGATGACGGCCGGTTTACGCGCGATGCAGCTTTCAGCTCTCAGCTTTCAGCCCGTCGCGCAAGGGCGATCGGCATTGGCTTGAACATTCCACTGACTTACTGCAATGGGCTGCTTCATCCCGGCCCGGTTTAACTTTAGCCATCGGCTTTCAGTTCTCAGCTTGTTCTTGCTTCACTCGTTGACTGCGGAATGCAGCAACGGCTCGATGAGGCTGATAGCTGAAAGCTGACGGCTGATAGCTGCTTCTTACACTCTCCTCCGCTTTGGCGGCCTGCAGCCGTTATGCGGCACCGGCGTCACGTCGCGGATGGTGCGGACTTCAATGCCGGCGGCTGCCAGAGCGCGGATGGCCGACTCGCGGCCTGATCCCGGTCCTGCAACCCGCACATCGACCGCGCGCACGCCGTGATCGCGCGCCATGCCGGCAGCGTTTGACGCCGCCTGCTGCGCGGCGAAGGGCGTGCCTTTGCGTGACCCGCGGAATCCCAGCGAACCCGAGCTCTTCCAGCTCAACGTGTTGCCCATCTGATCGGTGATGGTGACGATGGTGTTGTTGAACGAGGCCTGAATGTACGCAATCCCGAACGGCACATTCTTGCGCTCGCGCTTCTTGAACTTCTTTGACTTGCCTTTTTTGCCGGAGTCGGCCTTCTGTTCTGGTTTCGCCATTAGGTCTTCGCCGTCGCTTTCTTCTTGCCGGCAATCGTGCCCTTGCGCGGGCCCTTGCGAGTGCGGGCGTTAGTGTGGGTGCGCTGGCCGCGCACGGGCAAGGAGCGCCGGTGCCGCGTGCCGCGATAGCTCTGGATATCGATGAGGCGCTTGATGTGCATCGAGACGTCTTTGCGCAGGTCGCCCTCGACGTCTCCTTCGTCCTCGATCACCTGACGGATGCGGTTGACCTCGTCCTCGCCCAGATCCTGAATCTTCTTGAAGGCGTCAACATTCGCCTTGTCCAGAATCTTGCGCGCACGGGGCTGGCCGATCCCGAAGATGTAAGTGAGCGCGATTCTTGCCTGCTTGTTGCGAGGCAGATCGACGCCAGCAATACGTGCCATTTGAATTCCTTTGCTGCTTCAGGTTGTGTGCCTCCGGCCTTAACCGGTTCGCACGGGTTATGCGGAATACTTCCAGAGGTTCATCGCAAGCCTTGGTTCCAGCTAACTAGCCTCGTACCAGGTGTCAGGGCGCAGGTTTCAGGGGTCAGTCTCATCGTGCTACGAATTGCCGTTTCAACTAGTCCCTAGTCCCTTTCGTGGAAGTCTCCGTTCCTGCCAGGGCTTGCTTATCCCTGGCGCTGCTTGTGCTTTGCGTTCTCGCAGATCACACGCACCACGCCGCGGCGTGTAATGACCTTGCACTTAACGCAAATCTTTTTTACCGATGCCCGTACCTTCATGGTTCCTGTTTCCCTTTTCTGCGCTTAAAACTCAGGCGCGAAATCCTTTTGTTAAAGCCCTTAGCTAAAAGCTCACTTATACCTGTACACAATCCGCCCGCGATTCAGGTCGTACGGACTCAGTTCCACGGCCACGCGGTCGCCTGGCAAAATGCGGATGAAGTTCTTGCGCATCCTTCCCGAAACATGGGCCAACACCTCGTGATTCGTCTCGAGTTTGACCTTGAACATTGCGTTGGGCAACGTCTCAACGACGGTTGCCATTACCTCAATCGCATCTTCTTTCGGCAATCTGTGTCCACTTCTGCCGGGCTTCGCTTGCGCCCTCCCGGCTATTCAGGACCGAACCGTTCTAGTCGGTCAAAATTCTCGCGCCGTCCGCGGTTACCGCCACCGTATGCTCAAAATGAGCGCTCATGCTTCCATCGATGGAAACGGCTGTCCAACCGTCGTCCAGCACCTTCACATCGGGCTTGCCGGCATTGACCATAGGCTCGATCGCAAGCACCATGCCCGCCTTCAGTTTCATGCCCTGGCCCGCTTCGCCAAAGTTCGGCACTTGAGGGTCCTCGTGCATCTGAACGCCGATGCCGTGGCCCACAAAATCCCTCACCACCGAGAACCCTTCACCCTCAACCACGCCTTGCACCGCGGCGCCCACATCGCCCAGGGTCGCGCCTGGCCGAATTACCGCGATGCCAGCCTGCAGCGACGCTTCCGTCGCCTTGAGCAGCCGCGCGGCTTTGGCGTCAATTGCGCCTACCGGCACCGTGATGGCCGCATCGCCGTAATAGCCGTCCACCACCACGCCAAAATCCACCGAAACGATGTCGCCTTCCCTCAATACCCGCTTCGGAGAAGGAATCCCGTGCACCACCTCGCTGTTGACCGAGGTGCACAGAACGCAGGGAAACCCATGGTAACCCTTAAACGCCGCCTTCACGCCGAGTTCGGCAAGCCGCCCTTCGGCGGCTTTTTCAAGATCATAGGTCGTGGCGCCCGGCTTTACACGGCTGCGCACCAGTTCCAGCACCTCGCGGACTACCTTCCCCGCCCGGCGCATCTTCTCGATCTCTTTCGACGACTTCAGAACAACAGCCACGCAACCCCAGCTTTGAGGGTTCAGGGATCAGAAACTGTTCACTGCGCGAAAAGGCCAAAAACTGATCCCTGAAACCTGATCCCCGATCTTACGCACAAACCCGCCATCGCTTGGTTACGCTCCATGGCGCAACCGCTCGACGGCGGCAATAATTCCGGCCGCGACTTCTGCGATCGGCCGATCTCCATCCACTTCCGCAAATCGTCCAAGATCCCTGTAATGATCGACGACAGGCGCGGTGAGTTCCGTATAAGCGCGCATGCGCTCCTTGAAAACCTCTTCCGTGTCATCGGCTCGCTGGGTCAGCGCTGCGCCTTCTACATCGCAAAATCCATCCTTTTTAGGCGGATTTATATAGACGTTGTAGATGGTCTGGCAGACGGGACAATTCCGGCGCCCGGTAATCCGGCGCAGTAACTGATTATAGTGCACTTGGATGCTGACAGCAACCACAGGCAGCGATTCGGTTTGCGCTGCCAGGCGTTCGTCGAGCCACGTGGCCTGGACCAGCGTGCGCGGGAAGCCGTCAAGAATATATCCACGGGCCGTGTCAGGCTCCTCGAGCCGGGCTGCCACCATATCGTTGACCAGAGAATCGGGAACAAGTTCGCCGCGTCCCATGATCTCTTTCGCCAGCTGGCCTAGCTTCGTCCCCTGTTTCACATTGCCGCGCAGCAGGTCGCCGGTGGAGATCTGCGGGATGTTCCATAGCTTGACCAGCTCCTTGGCCTGAGTCCCTTTGCCCACGCCTGGCGCTCCCAATAAAAGAATCGGGCCGGGCACGGTCTTCAATTCCGTTGCCCGGCCAGCGTCTAATGACGATGCAGGTGAAGACATTACCATGTTTTCCTTCCGCGTATGCGACCGGAGCGCGGGGAGAAGCCGTCATAGTGGCGCATGATCAGCTGCGATTCGATCTGGTTGACGGTATCCATGGCCACACCCACAACAATGAGCAGCGAGGTGCCGCCAAAGTAGAAGTTCACGTTCATGCCGTGAATCATAAACGTGGGCAGATTCTCGAAAAACCTCCCGATAAGCCATATCTTGTCGAAGCGGATGCCGGAGATCAGAGCCGTCGGGATCATCTGCACAACAATCAGGTAGAGCGCGCCGACCAGCGTAATGCGGGTAAGAATATCGTTGATAAAGTCAGAGGTGCGCTTGCCGGGCCGGATGCCGGGAATAAACGATCCCGATTTGCGAAAGTTGTCGGCAATGTCGTCTGGCCGCATCACAATCGAAACATAAAAATAGGCGAAGAAAATAATAGCCAGCATATCGAGGAACTCGTACCACGGGTAGCCGGGCGCGAGCGCCTGCATAATGGGTTGCAGAAAATGGCTGTTCTGCACCCATTCCACTTGGCCAAAGAGCAGGGGCGCGGAGAGAATCGAACTGGCGAAGATAATCGGCATCACGCCGCCGGAGTTCACCTTTAAAGGCAGGTGGCTGGATTGGCCGCCCATCATGCGCCGGCCCACAATGCGCCTCGCGCTTTGAATCGGGATGCGCCGCTCGCTGCGTTCGACAAAGACGATGAAGCCCACCACCACCGCCATGCCCGCAATCAGCAACAACTCCAGCGGTAAGGTCATCGCTCCCCAGGCGCCGGTCTGGACCTTCTGAATCAGATCGCCTGCGCCGCGCGGCAGGCCGGCCACAATGCCGGCAAAGATGAGCAGGCTCATGCCGTTGCCGATGCCGCGGTCGGTGATTTGCTCGCCGAGCCACATGATGAAGGCCGTGCCCGTGGTGAGCGTAAGCACAGTCAGCAAAATAAATGCGGGGCCGGGATGCAGCACCAGTCCCTGCTTGGTGAGAATCGCTGCAATTCCGATGGACTGCAGTGCGCCCAGAATCACGGTGAGGTAACGCGTCCACTGCGTAATCTTGCGCCGGCCCAGCTCGCCTTCCTTCTGGATGCGCGCCAGCGGTTCGTAGACCACGGTGAGAAGTTGAAAAATAATGGACGCGGTGATGTAAGGCATGATGCCCAGCGCGAAGATGGTCATGCGGCGCAGCGTGCCGCCGCTGAACATATCCATGAGGCCGAGAGCCGATCCGCCCAGCCCGTTGAACATCAGCTCAAGCTGGCGGGTGTTTACGCCCGGCGTGGGAATCCACGCGCCCAACCTGTAGACGGCCAGTATGCCCAGCATGAACAGAACCCGCTTGCGCAGGTCGGGAATTCGAAAAATGTTGAGAAACTTCTCAAGCATAATGATTTATCCGCTTCAGGCGTTTGCCGCCACTCAAATCTCCGGTCCGTCTGTCTTAGAGCATTTTCCGGTTTCCTATCAGTCTACCGAAACCGGGATGCTCTGCCTATTCGAGCCGCCACACCACT
>Ga0335085_10014026_pt1 | contig 11717 bp, 8 predicted proteins | sample Lox_Sample_45_FD_206712 | JGI IMG/M metagenome (GOLD analysis project Ga0335085, IMG submission 206712) | Soil microbial communities from Loxahatchee National Wildlife Refuge, Florida, United States - Lox_Sample_4.5 | ecosystem: Environmental > Terrestrial > Soil > Wetlands | place: USA: Florida...
GACGATGACCGCGCTGTTCGGAGAGATCGTGTTCTCGTTCGCGTTGTCGTATGTCGTGCTCAACGTCGCGACCGCCAAGGAGACGGAGGGCAATTCGTATTTTGGGTTGGCGATCGGCTTCACGGTGGCGGTCGGCGCCTTCGCGATGGGCGCGATCTCCGGCGGGGCCTTCAATCCGGCGGTCGGTCTGGCTCCGGCGATCGTCGAGCTCGCGGTGGGCGCCTCTCCCGCCTCCGCCGCGTGGATCTATGCGGTGGGACCACTCGCCGGTGCCGCGCTCGCGGCCGCGGCATTCAAAGCACAACACGAGGTCGCGTGACATGCGCCTGATGACATCGCGCGGATTCCATGCGCTTGGCCTGGCCGCCGTGATGACGACGGCCATGGCCGGTGGAGCACGCGGGCAAGCGGCCGCGCCGGCTGCGCCCCCGCCCGCGAAGACGTCGTATACCGGCGACCTGGGGTATGTCAGCGCCACGGGGAACACCGAGCTTTCCACGCTCAACGCCGACGAAAAGATCATCCGGACGGACGGGCGATGGATCTTCACGGAGTTGGCGGCCTACGTCCAGGGAGAGACGAACCACCAACAGAGCGCGAACCTCACCACGGGCGCGCTGCGCGTCGACTACGCGTGGGCGCCTCGCCTGGGCGGCTTCGTGGGCGTGACGTACACGCGGAATCCGTTCGCCGGCTACAATCGGCGTTTCGATGAGATTGCCGGCGCGCGCTGGCGGGTCCTGGACGACCCCGACGACTCACTCAGCTTCGATGGCGGCGGCGTGCTCACCCAGCAAACCGATGTCGACAGCATGCACGAGACGTTTCCCGCCGCGCGGGTGGCGGGCAACTACAAGCACGCATTCACCAAGGCCGCCTATTTCCAGCAGCTCGTGGAGTACATCCCCGATCTCAAGATGGGCGGCGCGTACCGTGTGAACACCGCGTCGGCGGTGGTCGCGCCGATCTCGGTGCACATGGGGATCAAGGTGAGCTACGTGGTCAACTTCAACAACAGGCCGCCACCGACGTTCGGGACCACGGACCGGACGCTCACCACCGGGGTGCAGATCACGTGGTAGGACCACCGGCGGCGAGCGCCACGGGCTACGGCCGCAGGCGATGCATCATCCGGGGGAAGGCGCTGGCTTCCCGGATGTGCTGGAGTCCGCAGATCCAGGCGACGGTGCGCTCGAGGCCCAGACCAAACCCCGCATGCGGGAACGTCCCGTACTTGCGGAGCTCCAAGTACCAGCCATAGGCGTCCATCGGAAGTCCCTCGTCGTGAATGCGACGGACCAGCTTGTCATGGTCGTCTTCGCGCTGTGAGCCGCCGATGATCTCGCCATAGCCTTCGGGCGCGAGGCAATCGTCGCACAGCACCGTGCGCGGATCGGCCGGATTCTCCTTCATGTAGAACGCCTTGGCTTCTTTGGGATAGTTCATCACAAAGACGGGTTTCTCATAGTCGGCGACCACCAGCGCTTCGTCTTCGGCGCCCAGGTCTTCGCCCCACTGCGTGGCGCTGCCCTTGCGTTGCACCAGTGCCACCGCGTCGGCGTAGTCGAGGCGCACGAAGGGGACGGTGACGTGCCGCAGCTTGGAGGTGTCGCGCTCCAGGATCGAGAGCGCTTCCCCGCACCGCTCGAGGGCCCGCCCCACCAGGTAGGAGACGAAGTCCTCTTGCAGGCGCATGTTGTCGTCCGAGTCGTTCCAGGCCACCTCGGGTTCGATCATCCAGAATTCAGTGAGGTGGCGGCGCGTCTTGGACTTCTCCGCGCGAAACGTCGGACCAAACGTGTAGATCTTGCCGAAGGCCGCCGCGGCGGCCTCGCCGTACAGCTGCCCGGTCTGGGCGAGGTAGGCGTTGCCCTCTTCGAAGTATTCGGTCGCAAACAGGCCGCTCCGCTCCCCGATGGCCGCGGTGAGAATCGGCGTATCGATCCGGAGAAAGCCACGGGCGTAGAAAAAATCGTGGACGGCTTGCTCGACTTCGTTGCGCACCACGAAGATCGCCCGTTGCCGGTTGCTGCGGAGCCAGAGGTGCCGATGATCGAGGAGAAAGTCGATCCCGTGCTCTTTGGGCTGAATGGGATAATCCAGCGGACTGGGGCCGACGATTTCGAGGTTCGTCACGCCGATCTCGTAGCCGCCCGGGGCGCGCGCGTCCGCGCGCACTTCCCCGGTCACCAGCGCCGACGTTTCGATCGTGAGCGTCGCGAACCGCTCCCACACCGCGGGGTCGACCTGGTTCTTGACGAACACGGCTTGGAGAATCCCGGTGCCGTCGCGGAGCACCGCGAACGCGACCTTGCCGGACGACCGCACGTGCGCCACCCACCCTCGCGCCGTGACGGTCTGGCCAAGAAAACGGTGCAGTTCTGCGATACGGGGCGTCGGCGTCATTGTCTCAGGGGGGAAAGAAGGCTGTAACCTATTCGCGCCGACCGGAGGAGCAACAGGCTCGTGGAATCATCCTTGCAGCACACGAGCGCGTCACCGCGGCTTGGGGTCCATGTCTCTGCGCTCGACCCTCGTGATCGGCCTCCTGACGATCGCGCTGATCTTCGTCATCCCGTTGCTCTTTGCCGCCCAGTCGCTCTCCCGGCTCGGCAACGACGCGCGAGCGCTCCAGAGCCACGAGTTCGCGGGCTCGTTGCTCCTCGGACGGCTCCGTGAAGGCCTGTACACGCTCCGCAACCGAGAGACCGCGCTGCTCTTTCTCCACACGGCGGGCAGCCGGGACGCAATGGCGAGTACGATCGCGGAGACCATGCGCCTGGGGGATTCGCTCAAGGCGTATCAGCTCACCGCGGCGGCGGACGACGCGCAGCGCGAGATCGGCGTCGTCGCGCGGTGGGCGCCAGACGAGTATCAGGCCGCGCTGGCGGACCGCAAGGCGGAAGCCGATTCGATCTCCGAGCATTTCATTCGGCCGGCGTTGAGCGGAGCCGACAGCGCGGTCCAGACCGCCGAGCGCGACCTCCGCGTTCGCACGGCCCAACGGGTGGCAGACGCGACCGTGACGATTGCTCGTGACCGTCGAATGGCGGTCACCGCGCTGGTCCTTGCCCTGTTCGTCGCGGCCGGGATCGCCGCCTGGCTGACCCGGTGGGTCAGTGAACCGGTGCTCGCGCTTGAGAGCGGCATGAGGGCTGTCGCGGACGGCGACTTGGGGCATCGGCTCGACATGAACGTCGCGCGCCGCGACGAGTTCGGTCGCTTGGCGCAGAACTTCCAGGAAATGACTCGGCAGCTGGTCGAGCTCGACAAGTTGAAAGCCGAGTTCGTTTCGATCGCGTCCCACGAACTCAAGACCCCGATCAACGTCATCATGGGCTATCTCCAGCTCTTCGACGAGGGTTTGTACGGCCCGCTCACGGAGGCGCAGGCCGACGTGCACCGGACCCTCGAAGCCCAGGCACAGGCGCTCCTTCGACTCGTCAATCAGTTGCTCGACGTGAGCCGGTTCGAGGCGGGCGGCGGGCGCCTGGACCTCCACCGGGTTTCGCTGCCGCGCTTGCTCGACGACCTCGAGCGGACGTTTCACGTGTTGGCGGCGCAGCGGGGCGTGTATTTCGTGGTCGACCGTCACGAGGGGCTGCCGTCTGACGTGACGTGGGACGGCGACCGGGTCAACGAAGTCCTGGGGAACTTGCTGTCCAACGCGTTCAAGTTCACGGGACGAGGCGGGCGCGTCGAGCTGGCGGTCGAGCCGGCGGACGGCGGCGTGCGTATGGAAGTGCACGACACGGGGCCGGGCATACCCCCCGACCAGGTTCCACGCATTTTCGAAAAGTTCTTTCAGGCCGACAATCAGCGCGCGGCATCGGCCCGGGGGTCGGGCCTGGGGTTGGCCATCGCGAAGGAGATCGTCGACGCGCACGGAGGAACCATCTCATGCGAAAGTATACTTGGCGTGGGCACGACATTCGCCCTGGTGTTGCCAGCGCGGGTCACGCGCCGCGTGTCGAACCAACGGACCCAACCCGTGGAGACCCGGGAGACGGCCGGCGCCGGAGCCCACGCGGGCTGAGCAGCGGCGAGTGGGCGATCGTCGGCGCGGTCCTGTGCACCTCGGCCTGCGTGAGCGTCCAGCGCCCGTCGTTCTTGCAGCCGACGCCGGAGCGCGAGTGGAACCACGCGTTGGCCGCGGCGCAAGCGCTGGACGGTCACGGTCAGGTTGCCGGCGCGGATTCCCTGCTCGGCGCGTTCGCCCTCCGGTATCCGCGATCGCGCGGAGCGGCTGAAGCGAATTATTGGCGGGCGCTCTTCCGCTTCGATTCCATGTCGGTGGAATCCGCCGTTCCGCTGCTGCGCGCGTATCTCGCGTCCCCCGCTCCGCGGTCCCACGACGTCGAGGCGAACATCATGCTGCGAATCGCGCTGCTGACGCGGCAGCTCGACACGATGGTGGCACGCACGGCTTCCCGGGCCGCGCTCGCGAACGCGGTGGCGACGGCCGCGGCGGCGCGGGCGGACTCGGCCGACGATCGTGCGGCGGCGGCGACCCAGGCCATGCGCGCCGCGGCCGACGGCGCCCGGGCGAAAGATGACTCGGTGGCACGTCTCAAGTCCCAGTTGGCGACGGCGAACGACGAATTGGCCCGCATCAAGAAACGGCTCGCGGAGGCGTCCAAGAAGCCGCCGGGCGCGTCCCCGAGGTGAGCGCCCGGCCAACCGGCTCCATCAGCCGACCCTGAACAGCTCCATGGCACGCGCGTAGCGGTCGCCGAGCACGTGGCGCATGGGCGCGTGCTCGGGCTTGGCCAAGTCCGGGTCGGCGGTGAGGATGCGCTCGGCCGCTAGGCGCGCCTTCTGGTTGAGCGCTTCGTCGCGGATGGGATCGGCCACGCGAAACATGGCGATGCCGCTCTGCCGCTCGCCGAACAGGTCGCCCATGCCGCGCAATCGGAGGTCCGCGCGGGCGATCTCAAAGCCGTCGTCGGTCTCCACAAAGACCCGCAAACGCTCGGCCGACTCGGGCGACACATCGCCCAGCAGAATGCAGTACGACTGCTCGCCGCCGCGACCGACCCGGCCCCGCAACTGATGCAGCTGCGAGAGCCCGAAGCGTTCCGGGTGCTCGATCAACATGACGGTCGCATTCGGCACATCGATGCCGACCTCGATCACGGTGGTGGCGACCAGCACGTCGATCGCGCCGTCGCGGAACCCGCGCATGAGGGTGTCGCGCTCGTCCGCCGGGATCTTGCCGTGCAGCAGCGCGACGCGGCGGTTGGCGAACGGCCCTGTGCGCAGCAGTTCGTACATCGTCGTCGCGGCTTTGAGATCGCGCTTTTCGGATTCGGCGATCACCGGATACACCACGTACGCCTGCCTCCCTTTCCCGATCTCGCGATCGACGAACTGGAGCACGCGTTCGCGGGCGGACTCCGGACGCAGCGCCGTCATGATCGGCTGTCGCCCGGGTGGACGTTCATCGAGCGTGGACAGATCGAGGTCGCCGTAGAGCGTGAGCGCGAGCGACCGCGGAATCGGGGTCGCGCTCATGAGCAGCACATCGGGCGCCTCGCCCTTGGCACCCAACGCCTTCCGCTGCTCGACACCGAAGCGGTGCTGCTCGTCGATGGCCACGAAGCCGAGTGCGCCGAACATCGTCGCGTCCTGGACCAGCGCGTGGGTTCCGATCACCACGAGGGGTTCGCCGCTCGCGAGCCGTCCGGCGATCGCTTTGCGCTCGCGCGAGGGGAGGCCGCCCGTGAGCAGAACGACGGGCACCCCGAGCGGCTCCATCATCCGGGCGACGGTCGCCGCGTGTTGCTCGGCCAGCAATTCGGTTGGCACCATGAGGGCCGCCTGGTAGCCGTTCTCGATCGCCAGGAGCGCGGCGAAAATCGCGACGATGGTCTTGCCGCTTCCCACGTCTCCCTGGAGCATCCGGTGCATGCGATGCTCGCCGCACATGTCGCCGAAGATCTCGCGCAACACGCGGACCTGAGCGCCGGTGAGCGTATAGGGCAGGTCGGCCCGCAACCGCGAGGTGAGCTCGCGCTTGTTGGCGAACGCGATCCCGCGGCGCCGCTCCCGGGCCAGGCTCTTGGCCCGTTGGTGGAGCACGTGCACGAAGAACAGTTCCTCGAAGGCCAGACGTGCCCGGCCGCGCATGGCCTCCGCGACCGAGTCCGGCCGGTGCACCAGCCGAAGGGCTTCGCCGATAGGCGGAACGCGCGCGAACCTGAGCAGCCCGGCGGGCAGGTATTCCTCCACCAGCGGCACCAGATCGTCGAGGTGTGCCTGGATCACGGAGCGAATGACCTTGAACGACAGGCGGTCGGTCGAGGGATAGACCGAGAGAACCATGCCCTTGGCCATCGACTCATCCGCGGCGCCCAGGTTCACGAATTCGCGCGGGTGGAGCTGGCGGCCATGGTAGAATCGCACCGTGCCGGTAATCAGCAGGGTATCGCCCTTGTTGATCGATCGATCGAGAAACGGCTGCCCGGGCCAGGAGACTTCGATCATGCCGCTGTCATCACGCACGACCGCCTGAAACACCCGCAGGCCCTTCCGCGTCGGGATGATCCCCTTGGAGAGGACCTGGCCCACGACGGTCGCGTTCATGCCCGGCTCGAGGCTGGCGACCCGCGCGATCGTACTGGCGTCTTCGTACCGGTGCGGGATGTGGTAGAGCAAGTCCCGCGCGGTCAGAATGCCGAGTCGCCGCATCGCGTCGGCGCGCACGGGACCGACACCCTTGAGATAGGCGATCGGCGTCGACAGCTGCGGTCGTCCGGGGCGCGGTGTCGGCACGGCGATGGGCGGCTATCGGGTGTCCGACGAGACCGGGCGGGCCGCCCGCGTGGCGCTCATTCGTCGCTCAGCAGGTCCGCGGCGAACGCGTGCGCGTCGAACGGGACAAGATCGTCCGCCTCTTCGCCGACGCCCAGGAACTTGATCGGCACGTCGATGGCTTCGTGCACGGCCACCACGATGCCGCCGCGCGCGGTGCCATCGAGTTTCGTGACAACGAGCCCGGTCACCGGCACAGCGGCGGCAAACGTCTTGGCCTGCTGCACGGCATTCTGGCCGATCGTGGCGTCGAGCACGAGGAAGGTTTCGTGCGGAGCCGCCGGCAGCCGCTTCGCGATCACGCGCGCGACTTTCTTGAGCTCGGTCATGAGGTCGTCGCTGGTGTGCAGGCGGCCGGCCGTGTCCACGATCAAGACGTCGACCTTGCGCGCGAGCGCCGCGTCGATGGCGTCGAACGCGACGGACGCGGGATCGGTTCCGGCCGCCGCCCCGATGAATTCGGCGCCGGTACGATCGGCCCACACCCGGAGCTGGTCGATCGCGCCGGCTCGAAACGTGTCGCCCGCGCCGACCATCACCCGCTTGCCTTCGCCGCGAAAGCGGGCGCTGAGCTTCCCGATGAAGGTCGTCTTGCCCGCCCCGTTCACGCCGACCACCAGGACGACCATGGGCGGCGCCGCCGCGACCGCCAGCGCCGTATCGCTCCTGCCTTGCCGGAGGGCCGCTTCGACGCCCTCGGCCAGCGCCGACCTGAACTCATCCTGCGACTTCACGAGGCCGCGGGCCGCCCGCCGCCGGACTTCCTCGACCAGACGCATGGTCACCGGCACTCCGAAATCCGCCTCGAGCAAGAGCGTTTCGAGGCGTTCCAGCGAGCCCTCCCGTACGCCGCCGCGCAGCGCCACGCCCACGTCCATGAGCGCGACGTCTTTGAGACGACCCCACAGTGAACGACGCGGAAGATCGGTGGATTTACGGAAGAGCCGGGCCATTCAGGTTCGCTCGATCGAGGGTGATAAATTCGCAGGTGACACCGTCATCGCAACCCAACCTGACGGCGGACCAGCCACTCGGCGCATAGCGCGACGACGATCACGATGTAGATCCACGGCAGGGTCCGAATCCGCGCATCGCTTCCAGCCAGTTGGCCCCCGCGGACGGCACCGGATTGAATCGCGGGCACCCGCGGAAGCAATTCACTCGCGCCGTTGACGGCCAGGAGCGAGACCCCGCCTTTCACCGACACGTCGTAGACGCCCGGGCCAACGGGCGGAGACTCGACAACATTGGTGCCCGGACCGAAGCGAAGCGTCAGCGAATCCACGCGGGATGGACCGTTTCGCCGCCTGAGCGTGACCGTCACGACGGTGTCCGTCGCGCTCCCTCGCCGCCAGCGAATCGGCTGCCCCGCGCGAAACGACGACGCATCAGGGACGGCCGAACGCCGATCGGCCCGCTCGGCGGCTAGCCAATCGAAGATCCCGCCCCAGATGGCGGTGAACGCGTCGGCCGAGACGCCTCCGCGAACCGTCCACCGCCACAACCCGCTCGCGGCTACGACGACGACTCTGCGGGGGGATTCGCTTCCGACAATGATGGTCCGAGGGCTCCCGGAGCGAGCCTGCCGGACTTCGACCGCGCGCCAGGTGCCAGCGGGTTCCCGGCCGCTCACACTGAGGGGGGCGAGGCTGTCCCACTGGATTCCCGCGAGAGTGGCGGCCAACGGAGAGTCATCGGCCTCCGCGGCATACCACTCCCCTGACGTGTCCCGGCCTGGAGCCAGGAGCGCGACCGGACCGGTCGTTGCCGACAGGGGAGGCCCGAAAAAGGACGTGTCGCCCTGCAGGACCGCGATCGGCGCGTCGTGCAGGGCGTGTCGAACTTCCTGCTCGGGTACGGGCGTAAGGGCGCCATCGAGCCGCCACGCGTTCGGAGCGACCCGAAAGAACCCTCGCGTGGGAATCGCCAACGCGCCGCGCAGCACCGCGATCGCGTAGCGCGCGTCCGGGTCGGGCGATGTCGAGGCGAACACGGCGCTAGCCGAGGCCGATCGATCGATCGCGACGGAGAGCGTATCGTTTCGAGTCTCGACGTCGCCGGGAACGGAAGCGACGACTTGCAGGAGCCCCGGCCCAGGCGGGCCGTCGATCGGCACGCGAAAGTCTATGGTGCGCGAGGAAAACGGCGCCAGCGGATCCAGGCGCTGATTCCCGATCGCGCGACCGTCCAGGAGCAACCCAACCGAGCCTGGCCCGGTTGAGCTCCCGCCGGCGGATACCGCCACCCGAATTGCGGTCGAGTCACCGGCTACGACGGCTTCGGGAGCGTCGACCGCTGTCACCGCGGCGTCGGCAGCCGGGCGCCGCGCCAGGACGACCACCCGCGATCCAGCCGGGAGAGACGACATCGCGTCCGGATCATCGACCTCGCCATCGGTGATGACCAGGAGCCCGTGGCCGCTCGACGCGGCGCGATCAATGACCGGACGCACGGTCGATCCCAGATCCCCCGACACCGGCGCCTTTGGTGCGGCGCGTGCCGAATCCCCGAAGACGAACTGGCTGTCGGCGTGCGCGGAACGCAGGGAATCGAGTCCAGCGCGCCACAGGGAGCTATCCCCTCGTGTCATGCTCTGGGACGCATCCAGCGCCGCCCAGAGCGCCGGCGGGCGCTCCGGAGCGACCGGGGCATTGAGCAGGACCGCGACGATGAGCGAGACGCCCATGAGGCGCAGCGTGGCCGCGACCAGGGGGGCTCGTCCAAAGGGGGGCCGGCGCCACCCGTACTGCACCAACGCGAAGGCGACGCCAACGCCGATCGCGACGAGCCAGAGCACCATGGAGGGAAGCTAACCGTGGATCGCCAAGTGCTCGTCGCGGCACTCGGCGGTGGATCAACTACCGGTGCGCCACCACGGTGGCCGCTCCGATCTGCGTCGCGTCGAGGATGCCGAGGAGCTGATCCCGCGCGGCCAGAAACGCGGCCAGTTCGACGCGAGGCACCGGGTCGCCGCCTCCGCGGCTGAGGGCCAGGCTCGGGTCGCGTGGAATGCCGTTCACGTAGACCGCGAAGTGCAGATGGGGTCCCGTGGTCAAACCGGTCGACCCGACATAGCCAATCAGCTGACCGATGTGAACGCGGAGTCCGGGGCGAATGCCGGTTGCGAACGCGCTGAGATGCCCGTAGAGCGTGACGAGGCCGTTCTTGTGCTGGATCTTGATGCGATTGCCGAATCCGCCGTCCCATCCCGCGTCGATGACTTCGCCGTCGCCAATCGCGCGGACGGGGGTGCCCGTGGCGGCGGCGTAATCCATTCCCGCGTGCAAACGATAGTCGCCGGTAATGGGATGGACCCGCATCCCGAATCCGCTGGAGATCCGCTTGAACTCGAGTGGCGCGCGGAGAAACGACGTCCGCATGGACTTGCCGTCCTGATCGAAGAAGTCGCCTTCGACGGTCGCGCTCTTGAACCGAATCGCTTTGTAGACGGAACGCGAAAGTGTAAATCCACCGGCGAGGACACGATTGATCTTCACGCTGCCGTCCGGCGCGGTCGACCGCTCGGCGACCACCCGGAAATCGTCCCCCGGCTGGAGATCGCGACTCATATCGATCCGGTACTCGAAGACGTCGGCCAGCATCTCCGTCAGGTGTTGACGGGCGGCCGGCGGGAGAAGATCGACGGCGCTCGCGTCCATCGCCGCGTACAGGTTCGAGTGGATGATCCCGCCGACCTCGATCGTGTCGGTTCTCCAGGGAACCGAGTCGTCGGTGCCCACCCAGGTGTCGCCGTGCCGCTGCAGATGGAGAATGCGATCCACCGCCACACGGAGCTTGATGTCGGACGGCGCGGAATCCAGCAGCGAAGCGATCGTGATGGACATTCCGGCGGCGAGATGTCCCTGGTTGACCGCCATCGCCACTTTGGCGGCTCGGCCGGCCGCAGTATCCGTGAGCCCGTTTCTGCGGAACAGCGTCAGGAGATTCTCACCGCGCGCCAGCGTATCGAATCGCTGGTTCCACGACGGGACGACCGCCTGGCGTATCTCGTTGGCTGGGCGGCTGTCCGGCAGCCGCGGAACGAACCGGAACGCAATCCCGACCGCGACCACGAGGCCGCCGTAGGCGATCGCGCGAACCGCATGCAACTTCAATCCATCTGTCTCCGAATAAACGTGGGAATTTCCATATCGCTGAGGTCTTCGGTCGACGACTTGGGGGCGGCGCGGGGCACGGGGCGGGTGATCGGCTGGTCGGTGAGCCGCCCGGTTCCGCCACCGGCCATGCGCGCGGGCCGGTTGGCCGGGAACTTGATCACCGGCGCGCCCTGCTGCGTCGGGAGAACCGGGCCGGACCCTCGCAGGACGGCGCTCTGTCCGCCGATGTCCTTGTCGAATCCCGTCGCGATAACCGTCACGCGGATCTCGCCTTGCATGGCCGGCTCGTGGACGGCGCCAAAGATGATTTCAGCGTCGTCACCAACCGCGTCATGAATGATCTCATTGATCTGATGCACTTCGCCGAGTGTGAGATCCGCTCCCCCCGTGATGTTCACCAGGACACCGACCGCACCGGCGACGCTGACGTTGTCGAGCAACGGTGAGCTGATGGCTTGCTGGGCGGCTTCCATGGCGCGGTTCTCCCCGCGCCCGATCCCGGTGCCCATCAAGGCGGATCCGCCGTTCTGCATGACCGTCCGCACATCCGCGAAGTCGACGTTCACGAGGCCGGTCACGCTGATCAGGGACGAGATGCCTTGCGTCGCGTGGAGCAGCACTTCGTCCGCTTTCTTGAGCGCGTCCTGAAACGGGATCCCCTTGCCGACGACCGCGAGCAATCGCTCGTTTGGCACGACGATCATCGTGTCGACATTCTTGCGCATGTCGGCGATGCCCTGCTCGGCCTGCCGCATCCGCTTGCGCCCCTCGAACAGGAACGGCTTG
>Ga0335085_10014027_pt1 | contig 11716 bp, 8 predicted proteins | sample Lox_Sample_45_FD_206712 | JGI IMG/M metagenome (GOLD analysis project Ga0335085, IMG submission 206712) | Soil microbial communities from Loxahatchee National Wildlife Refuge, Florida, United States - Lox_Sample_4.5 | ecosystem: Environmental > Terrestrial > Soil > Wetlands | place: USA: Florida...
AAAAACATTCTTAGACGTGTCCATACCAATTCGGCTAATCTTCTCCATGGGCGGCTCCCCTGTTTGAGATCTTCAACGACCTCATTCTGGCACATCGATGCCGTCAGGGAGCCGTCCACTCCAACAATGCTGCGAACGAGCCGGGCTTCGTCTTCGACTACGCCCCGGTAAACCGAGGGCGGCTCGCCGCGGTGTAGCCAACGGCGAAGCCGGGCTGGCTCGCAAATATTTGGTCCCCTCGCCTAATCCCCTAACCCGATGGAGATGGAGGCGTAGGGGCCGTTGAAGGTCAGGTTGGATGTCTTGCGCGCGTCGATGCCCACGTCCATCGCATTGAGGAACGTGTCGTAGCGGTAGCCGAGGCTGACCTTGAAGTTCGGATATTTGACAGAGAAGCCCAAAGACCCTCCGACATTCGGCACCGTCACCGAGCGTGAGCGCGTGTCGTGATGCGGCACCGTTGAGGTGAATGTTGGAATGGCACCCCCGACACGACCTTCAATGACATCGCGTGTCGTATGATCGATTTTTGCCTTTTGCTTGCCGAAGAGCAGCGCAGCATCGACGCCCCAGTCCAGCATCAATTCCCCCGCCTGCGGGTTGCCCGCCAAAACAGCCGATCCGGCCCAAGACAGTGATGGCCCGACGCCGTTGAACTCGCGCGATGCACCGGCGTGCATCGTATAGTGCTGAATTGCAGTCACATATGGGTAAACGTGGAACTGTGTCGGGTATCCTATGGCGACCGATGGTATCGCGTGGATATCAACATGCGATTTCATCACGAATCGCGCGAGGCGTACCCCGGCGCTAACGATGGAAGTACCGCCAGGTCCCAACAAGCCCAGCCCAACATCTTTGCCCGCACTAAAGTCCATAACGACATGTTTTTCGCTGTTTGTAACCTTCACATCGCTTAACAGCTTCTGTCCGACCGCCAGCGTACCCGAGTAGCAATAGCTATAGCCGTAGTAGGTAAAGCAATTGTCGAATGAAACAGATGGAAGGGCCGTCTCGTGGTGAACGTGCCGCCTGCTATGGCTGCGGCCATAGCGGATGCCGGCAGAAAATATCCAATCCGAGTCCTCCGGTTGGAAAGTAATCTTGCCATCGATACCCATGGCATCGCGCGGCGGGCGCTGTAAAGCGATCGGCGAGTCAATCAAATAGGGACTGGGCGTTGGTGTCACAAGCAGGAACGGCGGGACGAAGGGCTTGGAAAGCCCCTGCATCATTTGCATGTCGCCACCCAACTCGATCCAGATGGTAGGGCGGTCGGTATCGTCGGCGCGTGCCAGCCCGGTTGACGAAACGTAAGCGGTCAACGCCAGCGCAGATGCACCCGTCAGCAGCTTCCAGCGGATCGTGGCGCGGTTGTCGTGTGTGTTGATGAGTTCGCTCATGGATGTTTCCCCCTCACCAGTTCTTCGTGACGCGCACGCCGAACAGGCGCGGATCGGTCAGGAACACATTGGTGGTCAAACCGGTGTCGTCGCTGTTCAGGAACGTGCCGGTGATGGCGGTAGTATCGAAGACGTTCTTGAGATAGCCCATGACCTGCCAGCCCGACGCGCTGGTCAGGATGAGCGCGAGATTGACGTTCGAATAGCCTCGAATCTTGTCATAGGGCCGATCGTTGAATACGCGCGCAAAACTCTGCGACTGCCAGTAGAAATCGGTGTGGAACGTCGCCGCCCAATCCTCCGACACCGGCAATGTGTATTCGCCGCTGAGTGACACCGTGAAATGCGGCGCATTCGGCAATTGATGGCCGCTCAGATCCTTGGCGAACCCTTCGCCATCGTTGGGCGCGGGCCCATAATCAACACCGTTATACGTGTTCTGACCTGTATAGGGATCGCCCGGCGTACCTGCGAGCGGGTCAAAACCGGGATACGTAATTCCGTTAATTGTTACCGGATAGCCGTGATAAACATGTTGGGTTGAAATGTAAAACGTGTCGAAATAAGGCTGCCCGGTGACGAGGCCGCGCGACGGATCATCGGCGCCGCTCCATGACGAGTAGTAATTTCCGGTGACAACCGGATCGAGCTTGATGCCCGGATCGTAAGCGTACTGGCATGCAGAGACGGCGGTGTTGCCCTGACCGGCCGTGCCACCTGGCGTTATCAGGGCAGCGACAACGTAGTCGGGGAAAACGCAGTTCGACGTCGCGGTGACGAACGGCTTCATAACCATCCAGCCCGGATGACCCGCCGTGCGGTCCATCAGGTCGATGGAGCTTTGCCCGTTGTCGATCCGCGTATCTTCGTAACCGCCCGCGAAGTTGAATTTGAGGCCCGGTATCGGCTCATACATCGCTTCAAGTTCGGCGCCCCTGACCGTGGCATCGAAATTGTCGTTGATCGCGGTGCGGTCCACGATGCGGGAAATTTGATATCCCTTGTAATTATAGAAGAAGGCATCGCCGTTCAGCGTCAACCCGCCATCGAGCAACGTATTCTTGGTGCCGAGTTCGTAGGCGTCAATGAATTCCGGCTTGAACGTCAACGGATGGATAGGAACGCCACCGACGCCGCCGCCATTATAGGTGAAGATGTTCGCGCCCGGCGGATTGGCACCGCCGGCCTTGTAGCCATGCGCATAGGACGCATACAGCAACGTCTGATCGGTGAAGTCGAGTTTGGGTGTCCAGTCGGCAGCGAAACGGCCGGTGAACTGGTTCCATGCCTGGTTGACGGTGCCGGTGCTGGGATAACCATGGCCATACATGATCGTTTCGCTTGGAATATCGATGAAATGCTTATGGTCACTGGTCCAGCGTATACCGCCTGTGAGTTTCAAATTGTCCAAGACGCTGTAATAGGCCTCGCCGAAACCGGCATAGGAATTGAGCACATAGGGATTGCGGCTGAGGAAATAATTGTGCCCGTCGTCGTTGACGCTGCCGAGCGAATGGGTATCGATCGCGGCACATCCGATGGTCCCATTCGGTTCCGCGAGATCGCTGTACGTGTTCCCGTCCAGTTCGACGGCATTCGATCCCGGCAGGCAGTTGTGATTGTCGGATATGCCCGGCTGCCAGCCAGCCGGAGCGAGATCGCCAGATTCCGAGAACATCGTGAGCGTGTTCGCGAAGACATAATAATCCTCGACGGTCTCATAATGCATGTAGTTGCCGCCCACGCTGAAATTGAACGGGCCCTTGAAATTGGAGGCGAGCCGGAATTCCTGGGAAAGCTGCCAGGCACGTTCGCGTGAAATATCCTGCACAACCATGCGGGAACTGCATCCGAGCTGCGGATCGCAGAAGTAACCTGTCGCCGTGCTGCCGCCATGACCGTCAGCATCGCAATTGTCGGCCCCGATTTCGAGCGTACCATCGTGGCAACGATAGTCGCCGTCGGGATGAATCATATTGGCCGGCGTCTGGTTTGCCGGATTGTAGATAATGGTATCGGGGGCGGTATCGAACCTGTCGTAATCTTCGGTGGACCAGAGATAGTCTTCGTTATAACCCGTCTGCGATGTAAAGGTGAGCGCGGGCGCGACGTTATAATCGGCATTCAATTCCATCGTGTCATTTATCGCCCGATAGCGCGGATCGATCTGCGTTTGGATGTCGCGAAGATTGCGCGATTGCGTGGTACTGGCATAGGGATCTATGACGTCAAGCCCATGGCTGACCCACCCCGCCACGACGAGAGGCAATGCGTAGCCATACGGCACTTCAAACGACTTCGGCGCATAGAGTGACGCCGGAAGGCAACCCTGACTGAGATAACTTGTCGAGACCGCGAATGCATCATTGATCGGACTTCCGGGAGGCGCCTCCGATACCGGCACGCCGAGAACATTGAGCAGACCGGGATGATTTGTGGGGTTGTCGGAGTAGCACAATTGCTTGGCCGTGCGCATGCGGTCGTCGGATTCCGAGAAATGTTCCCAGACGGCATAAACTTGCACGCTTGGCAGCGGCTTCCAGCCCAATGTAACGCGGCTCGACCACAGGTCCCGGCCATCGACCTGGTTGCCGGTGATTTCGTTGGTCGTGTAGCCGTCGCGCTTGGTCCATTCGCCTGCAATGCGCAGATCGACGCGATCATCCACAATAGGAATGTTGACCATGCCTTCGTAGCGGCGGTTGGTGTAGTTGCCCCAATCGGCAGAGAGCATTGCTTCGAATTGATCGGTGGGCTTTGCGGAAATAACGTTCACCACGCCCGCAGTGGCATTTCGCCCATAGAGCGTGCCCTGTGGTCCGCGCAAAACTTCGACCTGGCCAACGTCGTAAAATTCCTGCTCGAAGAAGTGATTGCGGATGAATGGAATGTCGTTCAACGCCACCGCCACCGCCGGATCGGTTGAAACCGAAATCGCCTGCGTGCCAATGCCACGGATTTGGATTGAATAGCCGGTGAAATTTGTTTTCGTGAAAGTAAGGTTCGGCACTTCCTTCACCAGATCGGGCCCGCCTGCGATCTGTCGGGAGGTTAGCTGCTCCTGCGATAACGCCGTAATCGCAATTGGAACCGTCTGGATATCGCCCTTGATCTTCGACGACGTGACGACAACCGTTTCCACGCCCGCTGCCGCGTGGGCGGGCGTAGCTGCGTCGGCGAGCCGGGCGACGGGTTCATCGGACGAGCGCGGCGGCGCATTCTGCTTTCCGCGAATGATGGAGACGCCGCCGGCCGGATCTGGCGACGGCACGAAGCCCGTGCCTTTCAGGATGTGCGCAAGCGCCACTTCCGACGGCAACTCGCCCTTCACGCCTTGCGTCTTGATCCCGCGGATCGCATCCGTGGAAACCATCAGGAAGATGCCGGATTGTTGCGAAAACGCATTGAGCGCCTGGGTGAGGTCGCCGCCCGGCACATCGAACTTCGCCGCATACGCGCTGGTGCTCGCCGCCATAAACAGCGCCACCGCCGAAGTCGCCTTCAAATAATTCCGCATTTGTGTCCCCCCTGTTCGCGGACGAATTTTCCGTTCAACGCGAGATGACGATCGCGCCATTCACCCTTTGCTCATGCAGGCCAAACACGGTTTGCACCATGCGCAGGAATTCCATCGGCTCGGTGGCCGACAACGTACCGGTGATCGGCAACCGACCGATCGCGCTATCGGCGACCACAAGGCGCGTCTGGTTGTAGCGGTTGAGTTGCCGTACGGCTTCGGCGAGCGGCGTGTTGTCGAACACAAGCACGCCGCGGCGCCAGCTCAGCTCGCGCGCAAGTTCGCTTTCGGCCTTGCGCGACATGATCGTTTGGGCCGGCGTTGCAAGGGCCACGTCGCCGCGCGTCAGCACCTGCGCGCTCTGCGCCTTGTCCGCCTCGAAGCGCACGCGGCCTTCGACGACGGCAACTTCGAGACCGGCCGTCTCTCGGCGCACATCGAATTGGGTTCCCAGATCGACGATGCGCCTTTCGCCGGCATAGACGGTCAGCGGGCGCTTCGCATCATGGGTGACCTTGAAGAAGGCCTCGCCCTTCTCCAGCCACACCTTGCGTTCGGCCGTCGTATCCAGCACGTGCACGGCGCTGTTTGTATTGAGTTCGATGCTCGTGCCATCGGCCAGCATGATGGTTTCGCGCCCGCCGATGCTTGTGGCGTAGGTCGCGCCCTTGGGGTGTGCGTAATAGATCCAGGACGCGGCAGCAGCCGCCGCGACGAGGGCCAGCACCGCCGCTATGCGAAAAAAGAACGGGCCTTTCGATTGCCGCTGCCCGGTTGGCAGGTTCAATGCCGCGAGGCGCTGCGTGCGGTCCCAGGCCTCCTCCACGCGCCAATAGGCGATGCGATGGATGGGCTGTTCCTCCAGCCAGGCTTGGAAGAGCGTCTCGTCTTCGTCCGTCCAATCGCCACGGTCGCGCTTGTCGAGCCAGGCGGCTGCGCTTGTTTCGACATCCTGCGCTTTCGTTTGCGTGCGGCGTGGTGTGAATTCGCTCACGGCTTTCTCCGGAAATCGGTGCTTTCGCCGAAGAACAGTTCGGTCAAGGTGCGCATGCCGCTTGTGACATAGGCGGAGATCGTTTCTTCGCTGATGCCCAGCCGGGCCGCGATCTGCACGCGCGAGAGCCCTTCCACGCGGCGCATCACAATGACCTCGCGTGTTCTGGGCGGAAGTTCGTCGAGCGCCTGCTGAAGCCGGCGCAATTCGTCGCGCGCGGCAAGCGTGCGTTCCGGATCGGCGGTTTCGACGGCCGATTCCAGCGCATCGAGATCGGCCATGGCCTCGATGGGCACGACATGCTCGCGGCGGAAGCGATCGATGAGAAGGTTGCGCGCGGTCGAAATGACGAATTGCCGGGGATTGTCCGGGAACTGCTTGAGCGCGCTTTCGAAGATCGAGACATAGATATCGTTCCGCAAATCGGGAATGTCTTCCCTGCGCCTCCAATTGCGGCGCAGATAGGCCATCAGCACCGGCTCAAACGGCAGAACCTCCCGGATAAACCAGGCACGCACGTCCTTCATCGCCGCGAGCCCCTTTTGAGGTTTGCGGCCCTTCTCGGCACGATCCGTGTCTGGCGTTTCGACCATTCCCCCAGCGCCTGCCTCTCGACGGGCCAGCTTCACCCGGATTGACGAACGGAGACGGAAAATCTGAGTGGCGGTTTTCGAACTTTTTTTGAGGGCCCGATTATGCCGGGTTTTGAGGCCGTCAGGCGGTCACAAGATGGACGCCGACGAGCTTTTGTGCGCAGGCGAAGATGTTCGCGGCTGCGAGCATCCAACTGCGCCGGTGATTTGCTCGGCCATATCCAACCGGCCCAAACAATGTCTTCTTAAAAAATCGAGCGGCGAGATCGCCGCCGCTCAGAAGTTCCGCGAACCCGCCGGGGGGCGGCTCGTCGCGGCGTAGCCGTCAGGCGAAGCCGGACAGGCTCGCAAATATCTAATCGCCTATTCCGAAACTGATACTGGCGAAGGGGCCGTTGAAGGTGACGTTGGATTTCTTCGTCGCGTCGATGCCGGTGTCCATCGCGTTGAGGAATGTGTCGTAGCGATAGCCGATGCTGAGTTTGGCGTCGGTGTAGCGGTACGACAGCCCCACAAACCCGCCGACGTTGGGCACGGTCACGTTGCGCGAGCGGATACTTGCGGTGGGCGCGATATGGGTTTTTGTGACAAGCTCGCCGTAGAAGCTTTTGTGAGGATTGTAATTGTGGAAGATCGGGCCGAGGCCACCACTATTGTACCGCACCGTCGTATGATGCTGTACACGCGTTTTCTGGCGGCCGAACAGGGCGGCCGCATTCAAACCCCAGTCGAATGTCAGCTCGCCATCCTGTTAATTGCCGGCGAACGGTGTCGATGCGTTCCAGGATACCGAGGGACCAACACCGCGGAAGCTTCGATCCGCGGTCAATCCCGCCGAATTGCTGTGATAGGGCTGAATGTCTGTTCTGAAAAGGAGCCCAAAGAAGCTCTTTGGCAAGTATTTTGCCTGGAAATGCCAATCGGGATCGGATTGGAGCGCAATGTTCGATTTCTGCCGGAATTGGGCAATGCGGACGCCTACACTGACATTCGATGTCGTGTTTTTGCCGAACAGACCAAGCCCGACATCCTTGCCCGCCATAAAATCAAGAATCGTGTGCTGCTCGCTGTTTCGCGCTCGCGTATCGGCGAACTGCGCGGCACGCGGTCTTTGCGTTTGCACACGGGCAGAATAGGGAGGCGTTCCGAAACTGGCCGGAGCGGTGGGATATCTGTGAAAGACAACCGAACTCGGATAGGTCTGCTGGTGTCTGTGCCTGGTTTTTGTCGCGCGGCCATAACGGATGGAGGCGGAGAATATCCAGTTCGAATCTTCCGGCTGGAACGAGATTTGTCCGAATTCTTCCATGCCCCAGAGCGGCGGCTTTTCGAGGCTTTGCGGCTGATCGAAGATCGAAGGCCGCATTGACAGAAAGCTTGGCGCAAAAGGCTGCTGATTGTCGTTCAGATTGTTGAGTTCGGCGCCCAGTTCGATCCAGACTTGCGGCTTGCTGCTGTCTTCGGCAGCGGCGATCGCTGTGGATGAAACATAGGCCGTCAGCGCCAGCGCCGATGCGCCGGTCAGCAGCTTCCAGCGGATGGTGGCGCGGTTGTCGTTTTTTTGAATCAGTTCGCTCATTGTTATATCCCCCTCACCAGTTCTTCGTGACGCGCAGGCCGTAAAGCCGCGGATCGGTCAGGAACACGTTGGTGGTTAAGCCGCTGTCATCGCTGTTCAGGAAGTCGCCGGTGATGGCGGTGACATCGAAGACGTTCTTCACATAACCCATCACCTGCCAGCCCGAAGCACTCGTCAGGATCAGCGCGACGTTGGTGGTCGAGTAGCCGCGTATCTTGTCATAAGGCCGGTCGTTGAACACGCGGGCAAAGCTCTGCGATTGCCAGTAGAAATCGCTATGCAGCGTGGCGGCCCAATCCTCCGACACAGGCATAGTGTATTCGCCGCTGAGCGACACGGTGAAGTGCGGCGCATTTGGAAGCTGATTGCCACCCAGATTCTTGGCGAAGCCTTCGCCATTGTTGGGTGCAGGCCCTGCACCATTGTTGGTCGCATTGGGACTGACTGGATCGAAGCCCGGATAGCCGGAGCCGGTGAGTGAATAATCAGGATTGCAAGGATAACCGGTGCCTATTGGGTCTTGACTGCAACGATAGATTGGCGGAGTCCCAGGTCCCAGTATCGGTATCGCTCCCCCGGGGCCGTTAGGTACATCAACTCCCGTGTCCCCATATGGCAGCTGCGTAACGGGATCCAAATGCTGGCTGTAAGCGAGTGCACAAGCACCCGGTAAACCAGTCGAACCGACATCTCCGTCCTTAAGTTCTTCGACAACCACATACGTTGGCAGGATGCAGTTCGATGCCTGGGTGACAAAGGGCTTGATGACCATCCAGTTCGGATTGCCTGCCGTGCGGTCCATCAGATCGATGGAGCTTTGGCCGTTGTCGATCCGCGTGTCTTCATACCCGCCGGCGAAATTGAATTTCAGGCCGGTAATCGGCTCGTACATCGCTTCCAGCTCCGCGCCCTTCACCGTGGCGTTGAAATTGTCGTTGATCGCCGTGCGGTCCACGATGCGCGAAATCTGGTAGCCCGTGTAATTGTAGAAAAAGACGTCGCCATTTAGCGTGATCCCGCCATCCGCAAGCGTGTTCTTGGCACCGAGTTCATAGGCATCGATGAATTCCGGCTTGAAGGTGAGCGGATGGATCGGATTGAAGGTGTCTCCATGCGCAAATCCCAGCAGGGTGGCGCCGGGCGGATTTGCGCCACCAGCCTTGTAGCCATGCGCGAACGAGCCATACACAAGCGTCTGGTCCGTGAAATCGAGCTTGGGCGACCAGTTCGCCGCCAGACGGCCGGTGAATTTCTGCCATTCCTGATTGATGACGTTGATGATCGGGTAGCCATAGCCGGCGGTCAGAACCTGGCTCGGAATATCGATGAAGCGCTTCTTGTCATCCGTCCAGCGCAAGCCACCGCTCAGTTTCAAGTCGGGCGTGACGTTGTAATAGGCTTCACCGAAGCCAGCGTAGGAATTCAGCTCATAGGGATTCTGGCTAAGGAAATAATTGTGCCCCTCGCCATTGACGCTGGAGATCGGATTGGGATCGATATATTGGCACGCCTGCGAACCTTCATTCCCCAATTGGTTGGGCACGTTGAGATTTGCGACAGTCATGCCGCCGATAAGACAATTCGAATTGTCCGAAACGCCCGGAATCCACGGCTGTGTTTGCTGAATGAGGCCGGGGACGTAATAGCGAGACCACGTATATGAAGCCAAAGTCAACGTATTGATGAAGACGTAGTAATTTTCCTCAGTTTCGTAATGGAGATAATTGCCGCCGACGCTGAAATTGAACGGCCCACTGAAATTGGATGCCAGCCGGAATTCCTGACTCAACTGCCAGGAATGTTCGTCAGACAGATCTTCGGCAACCAGCCGGTCGCTGCAACCCAATTGCGGATCACAAAAAATGCCAACTCCAGTGCATACCGGCGTTGGATCACCGACCGAGGCGGGCGAACAGGCATCGCCGACAGCCGCGCAGCTGCCACTGACGCTGGTACAGATTCCGTTGTTGGGGTCGAGCGGCGATGTAGTACCAAGTTGGCCATCCGCCTGGAAGGCGCCAGGCCTTGTTTCAAAACGGTTATAATCCTCGGTGGACCACAGGAAATCGTTGTTGTAGCCCGTCTGCGACGAGAACGTCAGCGCGGGCGTGACATTGTAATCGGCGTTCAGCTCCAGCGTGTCGTTTTTCGCGATGTATTTCGGATCGATGGTCGATTCGATAACCCGCAAATTGCGCGATTGCGTCGTGCTGGCATAGGGATTGAATTCGAAATCCTGCGCCGTAATCGGCGCGCCTATAGATCCGAGCGGTTCGTAATAGGGCAGCTGCAAGCCATTCGGCACTTCGAAGGCCTCAGGCGAGTACAGCGAAACCGGCAGACATCCCTGACCCAGATTGTCGTGCGGATCATAAGCCTGTGTCGTGGTAACCGGGACGGGCACGCCATCCACTTCCGTCTTGGTCGGATCGGTCTTGCAGAGCTGCTTGCTTGTGCGCATGCGGTCGTCGTTTTCGGAGAAATGCTCCCAGACGAGATAGACTTGCGCTTTGTCCGACGGTTTCCAGCCCAGAGTGACGCGCGTGGACCACAGATCGCGGCCGTCGATGGGAATACCGGTGAGCTGATTGGTCGAATAGCCGTCGCGCTTGGTCCATTCGCCTGCAACACGCAGATCGAGCCGGTCATCTACGATAGGAATGTTGACCATGCCTTCATAGCGGCGGTTGGAATAGTTGCCCCAGTCAGCCGAAAGCATGGCTTCGAACTGGTCGGTTGGTTTGGCGGAAATCACGTTCACCACGCCCGCCGTTGCATTGCGGCCATAGAGCGTGCCCTGCGGCCAGCGCAGGACTTCCACCTGATTGACGTCGAAGAATTCCTGTTCGAAAAAGTGATTGCGAATGAACGGAATATCGTTCAGCGCCACGGCCACGGCGGGATCGGTCGCCACCGAAATTGCCTGCGTGCCGATGCCGCGAATCTGGATCGAATAACCTGTGAAGTTGGTTTTGGTGAATGTGAGGTTGGGAACTTCCTTCACCAAGTCTGGCCCACCAGCGATCTGCCGCGTCGTCAATTGTTCCTGGCTCAGCGCGGTAATCGCGATCGGAACCGTCTGAATGTCGCCCTTGATTTTTGACGATGTAACCACCACCGTTTCCACGCTCGCCGCTGCGTGCGTGGGCGCCGCTTCGGCAAGGCGTGTCGTCTGGCGCTGTGGCGCGGCTTCGCTCTTCTGTTCGCGGCCCGGCTTGATGAGATAGACGTGGTCGATGCTCTGCTCGGCGTGCAGATCGGTGCCCTTGAGCAGCAGCGCGAGCGCCTCTTGCCGCGAATACGCGCCTTTGAGCGTGGGGCTGGAGCGGCCGGCGACCGCGCTTTCGTTGAACAGCACCTGGCTGTCGGATTCCACGCTGAAAACCTTGAGCGCGTTGGCCAGCGGCTGGGCCGGAATGTCGAGTTGCGCCTTCGGGTCGCCGGTCTCCTGTGCATGAGCGCCCGCGGCGCCCGCCAGCAAGGCAATCGCCGCAGCCCCGCCCAGAAGGTTGCGGGCCCGTTTGTGCAGTATCGTCGATGGCGTCATCTATCCCCCCATGCGCGCGTCTTGTCCTGCATTCCGACGCGGCAGGGCCCAACCTCCACAGTTGTAAAGTTGCAACAATCCTA
>Ga0335085_10014028_pt1 | contig 11716 bp, 10 predicted proteins | sample Lox_Sample_45_FD_206712 | JGI IMG/M metagenome (GOLD analysis project Ga0335085, IMG submission 206712) | Soil microbial communities from Loxahatchee National Wildlife Refuge, Florida, United States - Lox_Sample_4.5 | ecosystem: Environmental > Terrestrial > Soil > Wetlands | place: USA...
CCAGCACCGCTGAGACCGACAACAGCACAGCGACCGTTAAGAGGAGTACGCGCTTACGCGACATCTCGGGCCTCCTCTGTAATTTTCGGCCGCGCGCAGGAACCACAGCATCCGGGAGATCACGTACAGAAGCCCCCGTCTAGGAAGAGGATCGCCGCCTGGGCCAGTGTTCGGGAATGACCCCTGACGACCGATACTGAACAGATGAGCGAGATGGCGATGTTGGCGAGCCGACGTATCGTGGTTGTCGTCGCGGGCGCGGTTTGTCTTCTCTGCGCGGCCGCGTTGGCGGGTTGTGGGGGTTCGGGAGTTGCGGCTCGGGACTCGGTCTGTCTCCGGAGTCACGGCTGGAAGGTCGAGCAGCTCTCTAAGGGGTTCTTCGTGGCAACTCGCGGTCAGGAGGAGTTGAGCTATGGCTCCTCCGGTGTGCCGGACTATGGCGGGCGGCCTGGCTCGACTGGTCCGCCCTCGAAGCCAGGGCAGCTCCGTTTTGCGTGCTTCCCGAAGTACACGGTCAGCTGGATCGAGGGGGGCAGTTCGTCCACCGTGACCTTGTCTTCGTCGCCCAGCCGATGAGACCCCTTACGGAAGCGCGTTCACTCGACTGGGCCAGTGTTCCGGAATGACCCCTGAGGCGATGGTGCGCAACTGTCGAGACGTTCGAGGCGGGCTCCGCCTATTGCATCCCAGCCGTCCCCGCGGGATGGACATACCACGTCTTGTGGACGATGCGCCAGACGCCGTCGATCCGAAGCATGGATAGATCGTCGCTGTACCACTCGCCCGCGAACTGGTCACCGAGCCTGACCAGTGCCGTGTCTCCCTGAAAAGACAGACCCTCGATCCGCCACTCGTGAGATCCTGAGTCGCTTGTCGCTTCCTTGCACTCCGCGACAAACTCCTCGAAGGTCTGCCATTCCAACTTTCCCTGGTAGTTGCCGACGATGCACGCACGCGGGTGAAACGCTCGGGCGAGCCTCACTTCGTCGCCCGCCATCATCCCCTCGTAGTACGAGAGCACCACCTCGGTCACCGCGGCGATGTCTGCCTGGTTCGTGCGCTCGGTCAACTCGCTCATGGCTGCTCCCATCTCGGTCAGGACGTTCAGCGGCCTGCGCCAACCTACCCACTTGTCGTTACGGATGCAACAAGGTCGCTTTGTGAAAGCTCGGGGCGAGTCCCGTCCACCGTGCCGGGCGAAAACGCCCAGTTGAGTGGTTCGCGCGACAGTGCTCTCGGCTGGGCCAGTGTTCCGGAATGACCCCTGAGCAGCGATGGTTGTTGACCGGTCCGTGCCGACTTTAGATAATGGCTTTCCGCAGTTAAGAAGGGTGGAGTTGATCCTGCCCTTCTTCAATCGAAGGGGAGGAGTTGTTCCACATGAGGAAATTGTTTGTGCTCGCTGTGAGCCTTGCGGCGGCGGGTCTGCTCACTAGTGCGGTCTCTGCCGCGAGCGCATCGACGCATCAGTCCGTAGACGGGTCGGCGCTCGCGTCGAACGTCTGCGCTTCGACACTTCCCGGCGCCGCGGGCCTGACCCATCTCGCCGGGGTTGTGCGCGCGCAGTCGATCACGACTTCATGTCCGGGCCAGAAGGCGAGCGGTCCCCCCAACGGGGCACCGCCGCTGCTCTGGCACGGCGGCCCGGTGATGGGCACGGCCAGGACGGGCCCGGTAGTCGTGACCCCGATCTTCTGGAACCCCTCGGGGCATCCGATGAGCAACAGCTACAAGAGCATCATCACCCGATACCTCTTGGATGTCGCCTTGGCCAGCAACTCCAAGACGAACGTGTTCTCGACGCTGACCGAGTACTACGGGATCAACGGCTCGATCAACTACAGGGTGGGCCTGGGTGCACCGGTCAACGACACTAACCCCCTGCCGGCCAACGGCTGCACGCTCGAGAACGTCGACACGACGGGAATCTATGCCGACAACACCGGCTACGACTCCTGCATCGACGACGACCAGGTGATCGCCGAGACCCAGAGCGTCGTCGCCGCCCGGCACCTGCCAGTGAATCTCTCGCACATCTACGTGCTCTTCATCCCCAAGCACGTCGAGACGTGCTTTTTCGCGGGCGCGACGAACACTGGCGCGAACGCGTGCACGATTAATCATCTGCCGAGCGCCGCCTACTGCGCGTACCACAGCATGGCTCCGAGCGGCATGGTGTACGCGAACCTGTCCTATCCGATCTACGAGTCGCCGGTCGGGTACACGTGCGGCACCGACAATGCCAACCTCCCACCCAGCGTAATCCAGTCGCCGAACGGCAACCCCGACGCCGACACGGAGATCAGCCCGACGAGCCACGAGATCATGGAGTCGATCACCGATCCGGATACCGAGACCGGCTGGTACGACCAGTTCGGCTTCGAGGACGGCGACGAGTGCGCCTACATCTACGGCCCGACATATGGGGCGCCAGGTCAGCTCTACAACCAGGTGATCCACGGGGACCACTACATCACCCAGGAGGAGTTCAGCAACCGCAACTGGGCCGCGTCCCCCGTCGTCAACGGCACCCACCAGGGGGGGTGCATTCAGGGCACGTGGTTCCAAGGCTCGTGACCTAGCTGAGAAGCGACCGACAGCGGATCAGCTGCATTTGGGCTGACCGGATCCGTTCGGAGATACTGAGGGGGCGCAGTCCGGCGCCCCCTCCGTGTCCAGGGTCTCGTGCCTACTGGTGCACGAGCGGTGCTAGGAGGCTGCAGTCTTGCAGAGCCCCGGGGTAACGTCCAGGGCAGCTAGTTGCAGGTGGATCAAGGCGATCTGTCCGCTGGCGCGATTCGCAACTGGTATACGCGAAAGGCACTTGGGCGAGCCCACAAGTCGGGACGATTTCAGCAGGAGTGTGGGCGGGCAGTCGGACCTGAGGGCGCTGGACTGGTCGAGTGTCCTTACGCCTGAGCCTCCGAGTGGCCTGCTGACGGCGCGCCGACCAAGAGCTATGGCAGCGCGAGGAGTCCCGCCTAGGCAGGGGCTAGACATGCGGTTGCGGCGGCAGGAGCGGTGTACAACGCGAACCCGCATGTTCCGGGCGGGGCGGAGTACGACGCCGCCCAGCGTGAGGGCGGGCGCGTGCTCAGCTACGAGTACCGCTTCAGCAACGAGCCAATAGCGGCGGCGAAGGCTGACGTGCTGCGGACGCAGTTTCCGCGCGACGCGAAGATCGCTTGGTTCACCGTCAAGCAGACCAGACACGCTCCAGACACGTGATTGCGGTCCGAATGCTCCCCATCGCTCCGTGGCCGGCCGCATCGATCCCGGAGAATCAAGCGGTTTCAGCCACTCGGCGACATCCCCCGACACCCCCCTGAGAAGACTGGCTAGGTTCTTTTCGTGATCAACCCCGTCCTTTTGGAGATGGCCGCTTACCCGTTCACACGGCTGGAGGAGGAGCGGCGGAGGTTGCTGGCGGCAGGCGTCGAGGTGATCGACTTCGGCAAGGGCGATCCGAACGAGCCCACCGACCCAATGATCCGCCGGGCGCTCGTCGAGGCGCTGCCGGAGCGGGCGCCCTATCCCCTGGCGCAAGGACTGCCCGAGCTGCGCGAAGCCGCGGCCGGCTGGCTCGACCGGCGCTTCGGGGTCGCCGTCGATCCAGAGACCGAGATCGTGCCGACCTACGGCTCCAAAGAGGCGATCTTCTCCCTCGCGCAGGTACTCGAGACGGGCGGCCGTGTCGTCGCGTTCGGCGAGCCCGCGTATCCGGTGTACGAGCGGGGCGCGCTCTTCGCCGGCGCCGGGGTGCGGACGCTCCCGCTGCAACGCGAGCATGGCTTCCTGCCGGATCTCGACGGACTCGACGACGACGTCGCGCTCGTCTGGGTCAACTACCCGCACAACCCGACGGGTGCGGTCGCCCCCCGCGAGTTCTACGACGAGCTGGCAGAGGCGGCCGAGCGGCACGACTTCGTGATCGGCTCGGATGAGGCGTACACGGAGCTCTGGTTCGACGAGCCGCCGCCCTCGGCACTCCAGGCGGCCGACCGCTCGCGCGTCGTCGTCTTCCAGACACTGAGCAAGCGATCCTCGATGACCGGCTACCGCTCCGGCTTCGTGGCGGGGCCTCCCGAGATCGTGGCGGCACTGAAGGCATACCGCCCCACCGTGGGAACCGCGCCGCAGGAGTTCGTGCAGCGTGCGTCGGTCGCCGCGTGGAACGACGAACGCCACGTCGAGGAGACCCGCGCGCGGTACCGCGCGAAGCGGGATGTGCTGATCCCCGCGATCGAGAGCCAGGGCTGGGAGATCGTGGCGAGCGAGGCGACGATGTACCTCTGGGTCGTTGGGCCGGATCCGGCGGCCCTGCTCGAGCGAGGACTGATCGTGTCGCCGGGCGAGATGTTCGGACCGAGCGGCGAGGGCTACGTCCGCTTCGCGCTCGTGCCGACGCTCGATGAGTGCGAACGGGCGGCGGAGATCCTGCGGGAGGTGGGCTGATGGACGTCGACGAGACGATCGCGGCGCTCGACTGCGGCGAGCTGCGGGTCGCGGAGAAGGTCGACGGCGAGTGGCGCGTGAACGAAGAGGCGAAGGCCGCGATCCTCGAGTATTTCCGTGTCCGGAAGGTCGAGCCGATCGAGGTCGGCCCGTTCGAGTACCTCGACAAGATCCCGCTCAAGCACGACCACGCCGAGCGGGGCGTGCGGGTCGTGCCACCGGCCACCGCGCGCTACGGGTCGTTCCTCTCCCCCGGCGTCATCCTGATGCCGAGCTACGTCAACATCGGCGCCTGGGTCGGCCCGAACACGATGGTCGACACGTGGGCGACCGTCGGCTCGTGTGCCCAGATCGGAGCCGACGTCCACCTCGCGGGCGGCGTCGGGATCGGCGGTGTCCTCGAGCCTGTCAACGCCAGACCCGTGATCGTCGAGGACGGAGCCTTCATCGGGTCCCGCTGCATCGTGACCGAAGGCTGCATCGTCGGGGAGCAGGCGATCCTCGGTGCCGGCGTCGTGATCACAGCGTCGGTGCCGATCGTCGACGTGACCGGCTCCGAGCCGGTCGAGCACCGTGGAGTCGTGCCGCCGCGCGCGGTCATCGTCCCCGGGGTGAGGCAGCGCGAGTTTCCGGCCGGGACCTACGGGTTGCCGACGCCGCTCATCGTCGGTTGGCGGGACGCCTCGCACGACCGCATCTCGCTCAACGACGTCCTGCGCGAGTTCGAGATCGGCTCCTGACAGATCAGCCGTCGAGCGGTTCCGCCGGCCCGGTGAGCCAGGCTCGTCCACCGGCGAGTCGCACCCGCAGGTCGCCGCCGGGGAAGTGGACGACGACCTCGCCGTCGTCGTGCGTGGCGGCCGCGACGGCCACGGCGCTCGTCCCGGACGCCGACGTCTCCCCTACGCCGCGCTCCCAGACGCGCGCGGTGACCTCGCCCGGCCCTTCGACGCGGACGACCTGCACGTTGGTCCGCTCGGGGAAGCGCGGATGCCTCTCGAGCCGCGGGCCGAGCTCTCCGATCCGCGTCGGGTCGCCCAACACGACGGCATGAGGATTGCCGACCGAGACCGGAGTCAGCTCGATTCCGTCGACCAGCTCGGGCGGCCCGACCTCCACCGGCCCCAGCTCCGACTCGTAGAGGCCGTCGTCGGTGCGCCGCACCGCCACGAGCCTCGGCCCCACGTGCACACGCACACTCGCCGAGCCTGTTTGGCTCATGAGCCAGGCGGCGGCGATCCTCGTGCCGTTCCCGGACAGCTCGGCCCGGGAACCGTCCGGGTTGACGATGCCGATCGTCACGTCGTCTCCGTCGACGGAGAGGACCTCCACGGCGCCGTCCGTTCCGGACAGGTCGACCTCGAGCGCCGGGCCCTCAAGGACGACGTAGACGTTCCCGTGTGCGTGCCAGCGCGACGATTTCAGCGGCGGTCTCCTCCGGCGGCCGGTCGGCCGCGACGATAACGAGCCCCTCGAGGCGCCGCAGCCACTTCCGCTGGTACGCGGCGTAGCGGCGCGTGCGCACGACGAGCGCCTCGATCGCCTCCTCGCGTGGCAGCGTCGCCACTTCGTGGAGGCCGATGATCTTCTCGGCGGTCGCAGACGGCTGGACCGCGAGCGCCTCCCGCACCTCTCGCTCGACACCGGCGTCGAACATGCGCCGCGTTCTCTCCGCGATCCTCCGGTCGAGCTCGACCTGCGGGAGCTCGAGCCCGACGACAAGCGTCGGGTGGCGCCAGCCGCCCCCGAAGAGCCGTTCCCGGCGCGGAACGAGCGACGCGCCGGCCTCGGCGAGCTCGAGCGCTCGTACGACTCGGCGGCGGTCGTTCGGATGGATCCGGGCCGCGGCCGTGGGGTCGAGCTCGGCGAGCCGCGCGTACGCCGTCTCCGCCCCCGCCTCGTCGTAGAACCGCTCCCAACGCTCGCGGACTCCCGGCGCCGGTGCGGGAGGGAGCTCGAGCTCGGCGAGCGCGGCGCGGAAGTACAGGCCGGTTCCGCCCACGACGAGCGGTGTTCTGCCGGCGGCGAGGATTTCGTCGACCGATGCGTGCGCGAGCGGCCCGTACTCGCCCACCGACGCGACGTGACTGAGCGGCCAGATCCCCACCAGGTGCTCCGCGTGGCGTGACCGGTTCGTGAGGATCGGGAGGGCGTCGTAGACCTGCATCGCATCAGCCGAGACGACCTCGGCGCGAATCAGCTTCCTCACGGCTGCCGCGACGTCGGACTTTCCGCTCGCAGTCGGCCCGAAGACCCCGATGACGAGCTCAGCCACGAAGACGCGTGCGGACGAGCTCGAGCTCCTCGTCGGTCACGCCGGCCGCGTGGAGGTACGACTCCACGCCGCCGTAGCGACGCTCGAGCTCGGCGAATACGCCGACCATCGAGGCCGCCGGCGTCTGCGCGATCCGCCGGAGCCGTGCGAGCTCCTCCTCGGTCTCGGCAGCCGCGAACCAGGCCTCGTGACGCGGGCGCAGCCGTTCCTCGCTCAGCGCGTAGTCCGCGGCGATGTCCTCGTCTTCCACACCGGCGAGATCGAGCAGGAACGCCGACAGCAAACCGGTGCGATCCTTGCCGCCGGCGCAGTGGATGACGACGCCGCCGGCCGGGGCGTCGGCGACGGCACTCACCGCGGCGCCGATACTCGAGCGGAAGCGCTCGAGAAAGATGAGGTACACGTCCCGTGTCGCCGTCGCGACGTCGGGCGCCGCCGCGACGGCCGTCTCGATCTCCTTTTCGATCTCCTTCCGCTCGGCTTCGCTGGCCTCGAAGAAGGGCACGTGCACGACCTCGACCGGGGACGCCGCGGGCGGATCCTCCGCCAGCTCGTGGTCTCCGCGGAGATCGACCACCGTCCGGATCCCGTGGTCGACGAGAGCCTGCCAGCCGTCGTCCGACAGCTGCCGGACGCTGTCCGCACGGACGACGGCCCCGAAACGGGTCTCGCGTCCGTCCCGCGTGGGCAGCCCGCCGAGGTCGCGGACGTTGAGACACCCGTCCCAGACGAGGTCCCTAGGCTGCAACTGCTGCAAGCTGGGTGCCGGCGAGGGTCGTCGAGGTGGCAGCCTCGATCGTGACCGGGACGAGATCGCCCACGGACGCGCTGCCTCGGAAGTTCACCGTCGTGTTCCGGCGTGTCCGCCCGCGCAGGAGGTTCGAATCAGTGCGGCTCGGTCCTTCGACGAGGACTTCCTCGACCGCCCCGATCCGCGTCGCGTTGCGCACGGCCGCGACCCGCTGGACGACCTCGACGAGCCGCTCGATGCGCTCGCGCTTCAGCTCGTCAGGGACCTGATCCGGCATGGAAGCCGCCTCCGTCCCGGCGCGAGGCGAGTAGACGAACGTGAAGGCGGCGTCGAAGCCGACCTCCTCGACGGCCTCGATCGTCTCGAGGAAGTCGTCCTCCGTCTCCCCGGGGAAGCCGACGATGAGGTCCGTCGTGAGCGCCAGGTCGGGGATCGCCGCCCGGAGCTCCTCGACGAGCCGCAGGTAGCGCTCGCGCGAGTACGTCCGCCGCATCGCCTTGAGGACCCGGCTCGAGCCCGACTGAAGCGGCAGATGCGCGTGCTCGCAGACGGCGGCGCACTCGCCCATGGCGGCGATCACATCGCGGCGGAAGTCCTTCGGGTGCGGACTGGTGAAACGGATCCGCTCGATTCCCGTCACGGCGTCGACCGCGCGGAGGAGCTCCGAGAAGCTCGAGCCGACGTCGCGGCCGTACGAATTGACGTTCTGGCCGAGGAGCGTCACCTCGCGCACGCCCTCCGCTGCGAGCCGCTCGACCTCCGCGACGACCTCGCCGGGGCGCCGCGAGGTCTCGCGCCCCCGGACGGCCGGGACGATGCAGTAGGAGCAGACCGAGTTGCAGCCCATCGAGACCTGGACCCAGGCCTGGAACCGCCGCTCGCGCCGCACGGGGAGCGTCGCGGCGAAGGTTCGCTCCTCGCCGGTGCCGAACGCGCCGCGGGCGACTCCCTCCCCACCGGCGCCGAGCCACGCGCCGAGGTGCGAGATCGTGCCGGGGCCGAACGCGACGTCGACGTCCGGATAGAGCGCGAACAGGCGCTCCCGTTGCGCCTCGGCATAGCAACCGCCGACCGCGACGACCGTCCCCGGCCGCTCGCGCTTCAGCTTTGCCGCGTTGCCCATGTGGGCGGCGAAGCGCGTATCGGGCTTCTCGCGAATCGTGCAGGTGTTGAGGACGATCACGTCCGCCTCCTCCTGCGAGGGCGCCTCCGCGAGCCCGAGCTCCTCGAGCAGCCCTCGGATCCGCTCCGAGTCGTGGGCGTTCATCTGGCAGCCGAACGTCGTCACGCTGTACGTCCTGCCATATGCGGAGCGGCGTTCGTCCATGACGCCGAAGCACGATAGCGACGAGTGGTCCGGCCAACCAGGAGGGCCCGGGAGGGCCGCGGCTCGAGAGTCGCGACCCTCCCACTTCCTTGGGTCAGTCTCCCAGCGCCTCGAGGACAGGCGTGGGCGGGATGCCCTGCATCTGGTGCGTTCCTGCGTTGTTCGTGACAGCGGTCGTGCCGTTCGAACCCGCCGTCTGCGACGCGTTGCTCGAGCCGCCGTCGATGTTCCCACCGGCGGTCGAGTTCGGAGCGTTCGAGTTGACGGCGTTCTGCTTGCTCACCGCAACGCCGGCAGCGCACTGCTTCGTGTCGGCGAACTGGCCGCCGAGCTGGAAGCCTCCGTTTCCGCCGCACCCGACCGAGCAGCCGCCCTTCGGGGTGTTGGAACGTTCACGACCGTCGCAACCACAGCTCTTGCCGCCCAGGTCCTGGTTCTGCGTCTGGTCCTGGTGCGTCTTGGAGTCGTTGCTCACGTTCGTGGTCGCGTTCGAGTTCGCGGTCTGCGTCGCCGAGCTCGAACCGGAGTTCACATTGCCACCCGCGATCGTCACGGGAGCGTTCCCGTTGACCGCGTTCTGGTTGCTATAGGACGAGCCAAGGGCGAACTGCTCGGTGTCGGCCTCCTGCACGCCGAGCTGGTATCCGCCTGCGCCTCCGCAACCGACCAAGCAGGACGAGCCGCCGATGTTCTGGTTCTGCGTCTGATCCTGATGCGTCTTGGAGTCGTTGGAGACGTTCGTCGTCGCGTTCGAGTTCGCCGTCTGCGTCGCCGAGCTCGAACCGGAGTTCACATTGCCACCCGCGATCGTCACGGGCACGTTCGCATTCACTGCGTTCTGATCGCTGTTCGAGGTGCCAACCGCCACCTGATTCGTGGACGCACTCTGCACGCCCGCCTGATAGGCACCCGCGCCTCCACAACCAGCCAAGCAGGACGAGCCGCCGATGTTCTGGTTCTGCGTCTGATCCTGCTTGGTGTCCGCCGTGTTCGACACATTGGTCGTGGCGGTCGACGTGGCTGTCTGGTTCGCCGAGCTCGAACCGGAGTTCACATTGCCACCCGCGATCGTCACGGGCACGTTCGCGTTGACGGCGTTCTGGCTCGAGACCGCGGCTCCGAGCGCTGCCTGGGCAGTGATCGCGTTCTGCAGCGCCGCTTGCGCGCCGCCCGCGCCACCTCCACCCGAGGCCAGCGCCTGGGCAGGGGCCGCTAAGGCAACGACCACTACCGCCACGCTCACTAGCTTGGCCTTCATCTCCTTCTCCTTTTGTCGTGTTTCGACGGACCACGCGTCGTCGCAGAACGACGCGACTTGGGCCGGAGAGGAGGTCAGCCGGGGTGCCAGGGGGGAAGTGCGAGGCGTCTCGGCTTCCGGAAGGCCGATCTCGGAAGCAGACGAGACAGAAACTCGAAAAGGATGGCGAACAGCGCTACGCCGAGCGCGGCAACGACCGGCGGCGCCGTCCCCGACCCACTCGCCTCGACACTGCCGCTCAAGCCCTGCGAAGGGGCCGGCAACGGCGGTGGGCGATGCGGTACGGCGCTGCGGTGTCGCGCGGCGCCGCCAGGCGCCTTCGCACGTGGGGGCGCGGCAGGCCGCGGGAGGTCGATCGATCGCTCACTGCTCGCACTGTCGGCTGCCCATTCGCTCCACCGAGCCGACGCCTTGGTCAAAGCCGCATGATGCGAGCCGGTCGCTGCGCGGTGCGGGTGTGGATGCGCCGCGGGCCGCGACACCGGAGTCTGCGCCGTCACCGCCGGCGGCTGCAAGGCTGAGCTGCTCGCCGCGGTTGCCGCTGCTGTCGCAACGGCTGCCGAGACCGCTTGCGCCGCGTCGCTCTCGGCGCTCGCCACAGTCGCAGGGACGGGAGCTGGTGTCTCCGCCATCGCAGCAGAGACAGCAGAGGAGGTCGCCGCAACCTCCTGGGCAGCCAGCGCCTGCGCGTTGCTCATCGCGGCGTCGGCCTGCTGAAGCAACTGTGTGGTTGTGGAGGAGCCGGGATCGGAGTGCGCCGTCGCAGGAACGGCGAGAACGCCGAACGCGATCACCGCGACGAGAACGCAGGCGCGCACACGGGCATATTCACGCCGGCCACGTCCGCGCGCTACCGGCTAGGCGGGGGGTCGATCTCCCCCCGACCAGGGGTTCTAGGAGACCCGCCTCGGGATCGGCGCTTCCAGCAGCCCGCGCCGACCCGCCTCGACGGCGGCCTCGACTCGGCTGCCGACCTCGAGCTTCCGCATCGCGTTGCTGAGGTACTCCTTGACCGTGTGCCGGCTGAGGTAGAGGCGCTTGCCGATCTCGCGATTCGTGCATCCCTCGGCGGCGAGCCTCACGACTTTCAGCTCCTGGTCGGTCAGGGCCGGTCGCACGCTCTGCTGCGGGGCACGGAACAGTGCGGCCGCTGCCGCCGAATCGACCACCTGTTCCCCCGCTGCGATCCGCCGCAGAACGTTGGGCAGATTCGCATCCACCGTTTCCTTGAGCAGGTACGCACGGGCACCGGCCAGCGCAGCGTCGAGCACGTCGTCGTCGTCGAGTTCGTCCGCCAGGACGACGGTCGCCGTCTCGGGCGACCGATCCGTGATGGCGACGCACGCAGCTGCGACGGTGCGCTCGGACGCCGATACACCGAGGATCAGGACCTCCGGCCGAAGCCGCTCCGCCTCGATCACGGCTTCCGCGGCGCTTGCGACCTCTGCCACGACCTCGAAGTCGTCCGCCCGCAACCACGACCGCAGCCCTTCGCGGACGACGGGTTGCCGGTCGGCGACGAGCGCGGTCAGCCGCGTCGCCACACGGTTGCTGAAATCTTCTTTGCAGGAACGGACGGGAGCCCTCTCGCCACCTGAGATAGGAGCGCTATTCGTCCACACGATTCGTCCGGTGGTCATCGCCGCGGCC
>Ga0335085_10014029_pt1 | contig 11716 bp, 8 predicted proteins | sample Lox_Sample_45_FD_206712 | JGI IMG/M metagenome (GOLD analysis project Ga0335085, IMG submission 206712) | Soil microbial communities from Loxahatchee National Wildlife Refuge, Florida, United States - Lox_Sample_4.5 | ecosystem: Environmental > Terrestrial > Soil > Wetlands | place: USA: Florida...
GTAATAGACCATGCAGTAGGCGACCGCGAGCACGACCAGCCGGTCGAATGTCTCGACCGCGATCCTGAGCCAGCCGTGCATGCTCTCGGTGATCGCGGAGAGGTAGAGATGATCGTTGCGCCGGGTCGCCGCCGCCGCCCCGATGAAGGTGCCGTAGACGAAGAAGGTGCTCGTGACCTCCTGCAGCCAGAGCCACGGCGCGTGGAGGATGCGCGTGAGAACGTCGAGGAAGACCGAGGTGCTGAAACCCGCGAGGCAGATCCCGCATAGGACCATTGTGATCGCCTCGAGCGGGTCGAGCAGGCGCCATTTGAGATGGCGCTGCGTCTCCAGGACGAGGCGGCTCGGCTTCCTCGCCGGAACCGTCGCCCGCGCCCCTCCCCGAGCGGGAGGAGAGGGGCGCGAAGCCGCGGGGCTCAAACGGATTTGTCCGGCTCGGCTACTTCACCTCGCGCACGAGCTTGAGGATCTCGACAGCGTGCGGGCCAAGCTCGCCCGCGATCTTGTCCTGGATCGGCTCTGCGATCTTGATGAACCCGCTCTTGTCGACGTCCTTGACGAACTTGACGCCCATTTTCTGGAGCTTTTCCATCGACTCGTGCTCGAGCATGAGGGCGTGGGTGGGTTCGAGGCGATTGACCTCGTCGGCCGCCGCCTGCACCCATTTCTTCTCCTCGTCCGAGAAGCTGCCCCAGGCCTTGTCGCTGACCCAGAGGCAGTTGGCGTTCGCCTCGTGCTCGGACATCGACATCACCGGCGCCACCTCGTAGTGCTTGTTCGAGAGGTAGACGTTGATGCCGTTCTCGGCCACGTCGACGACGCCGGTCTGCAACGACGTATAAACCTCGCCGAAGGGCATGTGCACGACCTGCGCTCCGTAGGCGGTGAAGAGCGTGTCCTCCGTGGGCGTCGCCTGTACGCGGATCTTGAGGCCCTTGAGATCGGCGATGCTGTGGATCTCCTTCTTGCTGTAGAAATTGCGCAACCCGAGCGTGATGAGGGTCAGCACCTGGGCGCCCTGCACCTTGTCCTTGACCATCCTGCGGAAGGCGTCGACCACCTTGGGATCGCTGATCGCCTTCTTCAGGTGATCCTCGCCCTTGAAAATGAAGTGGATCGAGAGGACGCCGGCCTCGGGCACCACCGTCGCGGCGTTCGCCGTCGCGGTTATGATGAAGTCGATGTCGCCTGTGCGGATTTTCTGGAGCATCTGCGGCTCTTGGCCAAGCTGCGCGCCCGGGAACTGATCGATGATCATCGTCCCCTTGCTCAGCTCTTTGAGCTTCGCCGCGAAGACGTCTCCGGTATAGCCGTAGGCGGTGGTGTGCGGCTGGTCGTAGCCGAAGGTGAAGTGGCGCTCGGCGGCGCCGACGCTTCCGGCGGCGAGCGCGAAGCTCGCGGCCGCGGCCAAGGCACAGACGGTCGTCCAGAGTCTCATGACTGGCATCGGTTCCTCCCCTGATGGATCGTGCTTCCGGCCGGGCTGGCGGGCACGAGTTTTTTATGCGTTCTTTATACTCTAGGGGTCGAAACCCCTTGGCGGCAAGCACCCTGAGGGTGGGGTCTACCCGCGATATCCCCGCCGCCCGGCGTCCCGGAGCCAGAGGCGCACTAGGAGCCGCTTCTCCTCGGGCCGCTCGCCGTCGACGAAGGCGGTACGCATGTGGCCGGTGCTGCGGTTGTTGACGTATTGGATCTGGCCCGGACGGAGCTGCAGCTCGGCAGCGAGGCCAGGCCGGTGCATCACCTCCTGCATCGCTTCGAGCGCCGCCGCGCCCACCGCATCAAGCCGCTCGCCGCGGAGCTCGTAGCCGCCCCATATCTCCAAGAGCGCCAGTCGCGCGGTGAGCCGCTTGCCGTCATAGTCGAAAATCGGCGCCGCATGGGTCTCGGGCTCGCCCGGGAAGAATTCGCGATGGCGGTCGTACCAGAAGGGCTGGTAGAGCCGCGGCAGCAGATTGCCGTGCTCGCGGAGCAGCAGATTGTGCGCGGCATAGAAGTTGAGGACGCGGCTCACGCCGCCCTCCTTCGCCTGGGTGACGCAGAAGAGCCCCACATATTCCGGCGGCGCCTCGTTGTAGGAGTTGTCGTTGTGGTAGACGAGCTCGACGTTGGTGACGGTGGGCCTGATGCCCGAGCCGGGCTTCAGCGTCGCCCCGGTATCGCGCACGAGATAGACCATGGTGCCGTCGAGCTTCTGCGCGACCGGCCGCGCTAGCAGCGAGGAGAGAAGCCAATAGAGCGCCGTCGCCTCGTCCGTACTCCAGCGCTCGACGGGGAGCCGGTCCAGCACCGTAAAGCCGATCCCGCCCGCGAGCATCTCCTTCACCTCGCCCATGAGGGCGCGGCAGCTCGCGAGCTCGAAATCCTCAGGCCGGCGCAGGTAGAGCGGCAGCGGCTCCGCCCGGATCGCGGCGAGCGCCTGCTCCAGCTCCTCGAGGCAGGGCTCGGGGATGGCAAGGGTCCACGCCTCGGGCCCGAGCTCCGCGCCCGTCCAGGCTCGGCGGTCCCTCACGATCTCCGTCAGCATGGGCTCACCTCCTCCGATGGCGCTGCGCTTATAGCAGCCCGTCAGACCTTCTCGAAATCGATCCGCTCCGTGACGGGCAGGCCCAGCAGGTAACGCCTGAGACAGTCGAGCCCCAGCTCCATCGCGCCGAGCCGCACCCAGTCGCGCCCGCCGACGATGCGGGAGCGGCGCACCGCGGTCTCGCGCTCGGTCGCGATTCCGATGCAGATGGTGGCGCCGAGGTCGATGCGGTCGGCGCCCTCGTCGAGATCGACGAGCACCGCGAGCGCGTGGCTCGCGCCGGAGGCCGCGCGCAGGGCCTTCGCCACCGCCTCGGCGCTCTCCTTGCCGATCTCGGAGGGCGGGGGCGCGAGGCCCAATGCGGCGCCGATCTGGCCGAGGTCGCGCGCGGCGATGCCGCGGCGGAAGAGGCTCTCGGCGCCGGGCAGCGGCAGGAGCCGCGCCGCGATCTGTCCGCCGGTGAAGGTCTCCGCGACCGCGAGCGTCGCCCCTTGCTTCCGGAGCGCCTCGAGGATCACGCCCTCGAGCGTCCGGTCGTCCTCGGCGAGGATGAAGTTGCCGAGACGCTTGCGCACCTCTGCCTCGACCGGCGCGAGCTTGCGGCGGACCTCGTCCATGTCCGCGCCGCGGACCGCAAGCTTGGTCTCGAGCTGCGGATAATGCGCGCGGAAGCCCAGCTTCACGCTGCCGTCGGGGACGAGGTCGGTCACGCCCTGGAGCATCGCATCGACGTGGGATTCGCCGAGCCCGTAGGAGTGAAAGCGCTTCAGGAAGATCGCCGCGGGATTGCCGCTGCGCTTGAGGAGCCGCGGCACGATCTGCTCCTCGAGCATGCGCCGGAGCTCCCGCGGCACGCCCGGCGTGAAGAAAAATCGCGCCTTGCCGATGTCGAGCGCGAAGCCGCAGGCGGTGCCGACGGGGTTGTCGAGGATCTCCGCGCCCTGCGGCAGCATCGCCTGCTTGCGGTTGTTGGGCGGCATGATGCGGCTGCGGCGGGTGAAATACTCTTCCATCCGCCGGAGCCAGGTCTCGTCGAGGACGAGCTCGACGCCCGCGGCCTTGGCGGCGATCTCCTGCGAGAGGTCGTCCACCGTGGGGCCGAGCCCGCCATTGACGATCACCGCATCGGCCCGCGAGGAGGCGAGGCGGAATGCCTCGATGAGCGTCTCGCGGTCGTCGCCCACTGTCGTTCCCCAACGCACGGCGAGGCCCACGTCCTCGAGCTTCTGCGCCATGTAGCTGAAATTGGTGTTGACCGTCTTCCCCGTGAGCACCTCGTCGCCGGTGCAGATGATCTCGATGCGCATGCGGTTTCCTGTGCTTGTGCCCCGAATAATATGGACCACCACGACACCAAGGCACCAAGTTTTCTTTGGCGGCGCAGCCGCAATCCCCTTCTCTGTGTCCTCTGCGCATCCTCTGCGACCCCTGCGCGATAAGGTTTTCGCGCAGAGGGCGCTGAGGCTTCGCAGTGGGCGCAGGGAAGCAAGCCCGCGGCTGCGCCGCTAATGAGAACTTGGTGCTCTGCTGTCTTGATGGTTCAATTCTCGAATGGGCCCGGCCGCCGAGAGCCTGCAGGAGTGGCACGAGTTCTTCGCCTATGTCGGCACCATCGCGGGGACGCTGGTGGGGGCGATGTTCGTCGTGGTCTCGATCGGCGTGGGGTTCCTCACCCGCGAGCGCGCCGGCGAGATCCGCGAGTTCGTGACGCCGACGCTGATCCACCTCGCGACCGTGATCCTGGTCTCGGCGCTGCCGCTCGTGCCGGCGCTCGAGGGCCGCGAGCGCGCGGGAGCTCTGGCGGTCGCCGGCGTCTTCGGCCTCGCCTATTCCGCAAGCGTGGGACTGCGCGTCCGCCGGCGCGGGGTGGGCGTCGCCGACCTTCTCTGGTACGGGCTTCTGCCGGTCCTGGGCTACACCGCCCTCTGGGCCGCGGCTGTGCTCGCGGCGGCCGATGCGGAGGCGGGCCCCAGGGTCCTGGCGCTGGCGGTCGCGATCCTCCTGGTGGCGGGCCTGCGCAATGCCTGGGACCTCGTCCTCTTCATCGTGACCCGCCCCCGCTGACTCCGGCGCCGGCCCCTGCTAGGATCGTCCCGCCACATCGGAGGAATGACGCCATGGCGAAGCTTCGGCACATCGCGCTCGCGACCGACGATCCCACCAAGACGGCGGAATTCTACAAGGAAGTCTTCGGCTTCAAGGAGGTCGGCAAGATCGGCGGGCCCGACTCCAAGACCGGGCTCGCCTGGGGCTATTACCTGAGCGACGGCACGCTCAACCTCGCCATCCTCAAGTTCATGAACGTGGACCAGCTCGGCAAGGGCCTCGACTACCGCGGCGTCCACCACTTCGGCGTCCTCGTGGAGGACCTCGAGGAGACCACGAGGAAGCTCGAGAAAGCGGGCTCGCCCTGCGTCCTCAAGCCCGAGCCCAACACGCCGAACTCCTATTTCGAGATCAAGTATCGCGGTCCCGACGGCGTCGTCTTCGACATTACCGACCACCCCTGGGTCGGCGCCGCCCCGATCGGCGTCGGCGAGGTCGAGATCGTCGAGCGCAAGAAAGCCCGCGAGCCCGAGCCCGCAAAATAAAGACCCTCTCTCCCTCCGGGAGAGGGTTGGGGCCCATCGCGTAGCGATTGGAGGATGAGGGTAGAAGACAGCGAGCGCACGGAGAGACCCTCACCCGACGCCGCGCGCCGACCTCTCCCCGAGGGAGAGGCGCTAATCCAATGGCACAGCCGCGGTCATCGCGGGGCCGATCTCGTCGTGGAGGACGAGATCGGCATAGGCGTCCTGCTCCGTGGGCTCGCGATTGACGATGACGAGGCGGGCGCCGTTCTGCTTCGCGAGCAGCGGAAACCCCGCGGCGGGATAGACCACGAGCGACGAGCCCAGTACCAGGAAGAGGTCGCAGGCGAGGGTCTCCTCCTCCGCGCGCCGCATCGGCTCCCGCGGCATCGCCTGACCGAAGGAGATAGTCGCGGTCTTCACGAGCCCGCCGCAGTCGCGGCAGGCGGGCACCTCGTCGCGGCCGAGATAGCTCTGCTTCAGCACATCGAGCTCGTGGCGGAGTCCGCAATCGAGGCAGGTCGCATAGCTCGCGTTGCCGTGGAGCTCGATCACCCGCGGAGCCGGCACGCCCGATTGCTGGTGCAGGTTGTCGACGTTCTGCGTGATGACGGCGCTCGCCTTGCCGCGCGCGACGAGCCGCGCCACGGCATGGTGGCCGGCGTTGGGCTCCTTCCCCACCCAGCCCGCGCTGCCGTTGAAGACCCGGTCCCAGGCCTCGCGGCGCTTTGCGGGATCGCTCACGAACTCGTCGAAGTAGATGGGCTTCATCCGGCTCCAGACGCCGCCGGGGCTGCGGAAGTCGGGAATGCCGGATTCCGTGGAGATGCCGGCGCCGGTGAAGACGACGACGCGCCGGGCGGCGGCGACGTAGGCGGAGAGCTCCTCGCGCGGGGACATGCGGGGATCATAAGGCCGGGAGGGGCGCGCGATGCAAGGCCCGCGAGGCCGCTGCAGGTGATTTGCAGGCGCAATTCGGGCTAGAATGCGGCCATGCCCGTACCGCCTGCGGCACCGATGAGCGGGCGCGCCCGCGCCGCCCTGCGGCGGTGGGGCATCGTATTTACGGCGCTGGCGGCGCTCGCTGCGGGCACGACCGAGGCCTCGGCCCAGGAGAAGGTCTCGCTGCAGCTGAAATGGCTGCATCAGTTTCAGTTCGCGGGCTACTATCAGGCGCTCGAGCAGGGGTACTATCGGGCCGCGGGCCTCGACGTCGAGATCCGCGAGGGTGGGCCGGAGACGGATGCGCCCACCGAGGTCGCCTCGGGCAAGGCCGATTTCGGCGTCTGCACGACGAACGCGCTGCTGCAGCGGACCGGGGGGAGCCGCCTCGTGTCGCTCGCGGCGATCTTCCAGCACTCTCCAGCGATCATGCTCGTGCCGGCGCGCACCCATATCGGCTCGGTCTCCGAGCTTCGGGGACATCCGATCATGGACGCCCCCGGGAGCGACGACATCGCGGCGATGCTGAAGAGCCAGGACGTCGATTACGCGCGCCTCCCGCGCGTCCCGCATTCCGGCGATCCCCGCGACCTCATTTCCGGCGACGCCGACGCCATGGTCGCCTACAGCGCCAACGAGCCCTTCGTCCTCGACCGCCTCGGCGTTCCCTATCGGACTTTCTCGCCGAGGGCCTTCGGCTTCGATTTCTACGGGGACACGCTCTGCACCTCAGCCGACCAGGAGGCGGGGCACCGCGAGCGCACGCGCGCCTTCGTCGCGGCGAGCCTCAAGGGCTGGGCCTGGGCGCTCGCGCACAAGGAGGAGACCGTCGACCTAATCCTCGACAAGTATTCCAAATGGAAAAGCCGCGAAGCGCTCCTCTTCGAGGCTCAGCGCAGCGACCCCCTCATCGAGGCCGACCTCATCCCGCTGGGAACGCAGACGGTCGCGCGCTGGCAGAGCATCGCCGGCGCCTACCGCGACCTCGGCATGCTCCCGAGCGCGGAGCTGCCGAAGGACTTCGTTTACGGCGAGGGGGGCATCGAGCGCTGGGCGCGGCTCTGGCCGCTGCTCCTCGGGCTGGGCCTCCTCGGGCTCGCTGCCATACCCGCATGGCTTCTCTATCGCAGGATCGAGCGCCGTCTCGCGCTCTCGATGCGCAAGCCCAAGCTCAGCCTCATCATGTCCGCGCTCTTCGTGGGGCTATCGCTGCCGGTGCTCGCCTTCATCCTCTACTACAACCATCAGCGCAACACCGAGGCGATCATCGAGACCCTCCGCACCGAGGTCGCGAAGACGCGGCTCGTCAACATCGAGACCCTCGAGGCGACGATCCAGAACGTCGCGGGCACGCTGCACCTGGTCGCGCAGGTGGCGGCGGCCGATCCCGGCTTCTTCCGCGGCGAGCGCAGCCGCGATGCGCTCTTCCAGGCGCTGACCTCCGCGCCGGAGATCGACGCCGCCTATGTGAGCTTCGAGGACGGCTACTACCGCGTGGTGACGCGGATCAGCGACGCGCGCCGGCGCTTCGATCCCACGATTCCCGCCGCCGCCAACTGGCATTCGAGCTGGATCGACCCGTTCTCCGCGGGCAAGAGCCGCCTGCGCCACCGCACCTATTTCGACACCTGGGACCACGAGATCGCTATCTCCGAGACCCCGAGCGATCTCGACCCAAGGAGCCTCCCGGGCTACGCGCAGGCGAAGGAATCGAACGCGCTCGCCATCAGCGATCCCGCGATCAATCCCGACACCGGCTATCCCGTGGTCTCTCTCCGCTATCCGATCGTGCGCGACGGGCTCTTCATCGGCTGCACCTCCATCAACATCACCTTCGACGTGCTCTCGCGCTACCTCGCGACGCACCGGGTGAGCCCCAACAGCAAGACCATCATCTCGGATCCTACGACGGGGGCGATCATCGCGGGCTCCGAGAGGGGCATGAGCATCCACGCGGCCGGCGGGCGCCTGGAGATCGCGCGCCTCGACACCGTCGACGACGCCGACGTGCGCGAGGCCTACCGCATCCACATCGAGACGAGCCGCGACGAGTTCCTCTTCGACTCGCCCCGCGACGGGCGCGAGATCAGCGCCTCCTTCACGCGCTTCCCCAACAGCTTCGGCCGTCCGCGCGAGGCCGTGATCCTCACGCCGACCGACGATTTCGTGGGCTTCCTCAAATCGACCAACCGCAAGATCGTCGCGGTGATCTTGGCGTTGACGGCGCTGGAGCTGATCTTGATCTTCTTCCTCTCGCGGCGCCTGTCGCGGCCGATCGAGAGCATGTCCCGGGCGCTCAAGGCGGTCGAGAACCTCTCCTTCGAGGACGCCGCGGTTCGCCGCTCCGCGGTGCGCGAGATCGACCAGCTCCAGCACGCGATCGGGCTCCTCCGGAACTCGCTCCGCTCCTTCGCCTCCTTCGTGCCGGTCGACCTCGTGCGTGGGCTCGTCAGGTCGGGGATACCGCTCGCGCTCGGCGTCGAGCCGCGCGAGGTCACGGTGTTCTTCTCCGATCTCGAGGATTTCTCCTCGCATGCGGAGCGCACCAAGGCGAGCGACCTGCTCGCCCAGATGTCCGTCTACTTCGAGCAGGTCTCGCGCGCGGTCGCGGAGGAGCAGGGGACCGTCGACAAGTTCATCGGCGACGGCGTCATGGCCTTCTGGGGCGCGCCGATTCCGCTCCCGGACCACCCGCTCCGCGCCTGCCGCGGCGCGCTCCGCGCGGTACGGCGCATGGAGAAGGCGAACGCGAGCTGGCGGGCGGAGGGGCGGCCGACCTTCCGCATCCGCATCGGTATGCACTGCGCCGAGGCGCTCGTGGGCAACGTCGGCTCCTCCGAGCGCTTCAGCTACACGGCGATGGGCGATGGCGTCAACGTCGCCTCGCGGCTCGAGGGCATGAACAAGCTCTTCGGCACCTCGATCTGCATCAGCGACAGCATGGTGGAGGCGCTGGGCGAGCAGATCCTCGCGCGGCCCATGCGCCGCGTCCGCGTCAAGGGCCGCAAGCAGGCCTTCATGATCTACGAGCTCCTGGGGATCGCCGGGAGCGCCGACCCCGAGCTCGCTCCGAGACGCCGCGACGAGCGCCTCAGCGAGCTCACCGCCGCCGCTTCGGCCGGTTTCGAGGCCGGCGCGCTCGAGGCGGCGGCCGATGCCTATCGCGCGCTCCAGCGGGAGTTCCCCGACGACCCCCTGGCGAAGGCGATGCTCGCGGAGTGCTCCCAAGGCGCCCGCGCCGCCACGGCGGCGGAGAGCTGAGCCGCTCAGGACGGCCACCGCGGCTGTCGTCCGGCTTTTCCATCGTCATGGCCGGGACAAGTCCGGCCATGACGACAAAAGAGGGCGGAGCGAGCAGTGGCACTTCTCTTGCACTGTATCGAAAGCTGAACCGGACACTCGTGGGCTTGTTCCGGCTATGACGGAAAAGGAATTTCCGCGCGCGTCCCTACTGCTTCGCGCCCGCCTTCGCCTTCTCCCGCTCCTCCGCCCTTTCCGTCACGAGCTTGTAGGCGACGTAGTATTTGAAGATGTTGCCGACGTAGGTGACGGTCTCCATGCCGACCTTCTCGGCCACGACGACCTCGACGTTGTTGAACCAGATGTTGGGATTGAAGCCGCGCTCCTCCGCGAGCTTGCGCAGGCGAATGATGCGGTTCGGGCCGGCGTTGTAGGCGGCGAAGGAGAAGAGCAGCCTGTCGAGGTCGTCCATCGCATCGTCGTGGAAATACTCGTCGCGCATCAGCGTCAGGAACTTGACGCCCGCGTTGATGTTGGGATCGAGCTGCGTGACGTCCCCGACCTTCATCGATTTGCCCGTCGCGGGCATCACCTGCATGACGCCGACCGCGCCCACCCGGCTCTTCACCTTCTGGTCGAGTCCCGATTCCTGGTAGCCCTGCGCCATCATCAGTAGATAGTCGGCGTGGTACTCACCGCCGTATTTCTTGAAGATCTCGACGGTCGCCTGGAACTTCCTGAGCTCGGCGTCCGTCGTGGAGTTCTTCACGAACTTCGTGCTCCTCAGATATTTGCGCACGATCTCGCCCCGCGCGGGATCCTTCTCGCCGTGGCGCTTGAGGAAGTCGTTGAGGACCTTGGCAAGCTGCGGGCTTCCCTTGCGGATCATCCAGCCGAACTGACCGCCGGAATTGACGACGAGGTCGGACCGCACCTTGATTTGCGGGAGTATCTTCGCCCAGAGCTCCGCGACGATGTTGTCGACGACAAGGAAATTCACGAGGCCGCCGTTCAGCATCTCCATGAGGTCCTCGTCCTCGAGGCTCTCGGGTGCGGGCTTGAGCACGATCGGCTTCTTGCCGGCGGCCGCGAGCTTCGCGTTCAGGGCCTCGAGATGCTCCCAATAGGAGCTGGACTTGCGGACGAAAATCTCCTGTCCGGCGAGATCGTCGATGCTCGCGACCTCCGGCGAGTTCGGGCCGGCGACGACGACCTCGTTGACGCCGGTGAAAGTGGGATCGCTGAAATCCACCTGCTTCTGCCGCTCCGGCGTGATCGTGATCCCCGAGGCCGCGATGTCGCCGTGCCCGGCAAGAAGCTCCGGGATGAGGCGGTCCCGGGCCACCGGGATGAACACGATCTGCAGGCGGCGCTTCTTCAGCTTGAGCTGCTTCCTCAGCTCCTGCTCCAGTATCGAAAACCCCTCGTAGGTGAGGCCGCGCTGTTGGCCCTTGTCGATGAAGTAGTAGGTTTTGCTGAAGACCACGAGCACGCGGATATAGCCGCGCTTGACCATCGCGTCGAAGTCGTCGGTGAAGGTGAGCTTGCGTATCCGGTCGACCATGACGGCCGAGGAAGCCGCCCCGGGCTTCGAGCCCTGCGCTGGCGCCTCTGCGGGTACGACGGCGATTGCCGCCAGCACCAGGAGTGCGAGACCGAGACCCTTGAGCGGGCTCGAACGGCCGGCAAGCTGCGTCGCGGTCATGGTTTCCCTCATGCCCCGGTATCAAGCCCCTTGAACGTGCTGATGCGATGCAAGCTCGGCCCGGGAGGATACCGGTCCGCGCCACGCGCGGCAACGCGGCGGACGCGACTCTCTAGGAGCGGAGGACGCGCCCCGCGGCGGCTCCGGTCAATTTTCCCTCCGACCAGGTGACGGCGCCGTTGACGATGGTGGTCTCGACGCCGCGGGGGACGCTCACCATGCGCTTGGCGCCGCCGGGGAGGTCGTGCCGGCGCTCGGGCCGGCTCGGCGAGCCGATGGTCGCGGGATCGAAGATCGTGACATCGGCGTGGTTGCCGACCGCGAGCCGGCCGCGACGCTCGATGCCGAAGAGGTCGGCGGGCTCGGAGGTGAGGCGCTGCACGCCGCGCTCCAGCGGCATGATCTCGCGCTCGCGCACCCAGGTACCAAGGAAAAATGTGGGATAGCCGCAGTCGCAGAGCATGTCGAGATGCGCGCCGCCGTCGCCGAGCGCGATCAGCACGCCGGGGTCGTTCAGGATCTCCGTCATGCGATCGACGCGGGAATTGTAGGACTGCATCGCCAATCCAATGCGAAGATCGTCCTCGAGCGTCAAGTCCAGGAGCGTATCGACCCCGTCTTTGCCGCGCTCGCGCGCGATCTCCGCGATGCTCCTGCCCTCGAGCGGGTGCATTGCGGGGTTCTGTACCTCATGCACACTGATGCGCTCCCAATTTCCGAAGCCCATGG
>Ga0335085_10014030_pt1 | contig 11716 bp, 9 predicted proteins | sample Lox_Sample_45_FD_206712 | JGI IMG/M metagenome (GOLD analysis project Ga0335085, IMG submission 206712) | Soil microbial communities from Loxahatchee National Wildlife Refuge, Florida, United States - Lox_Sample_4.5 | ecosystem: Environmental > Terrestrial > Soil > Wetlands | place: USA: Florida...
CGAAAACGAAATCAGCCCGATGGACACCAGTGCGTAAGCTTCCCCGGCCAGACTGAAGTAGAGATAGCCCAGCACCAGGATCAGCACGATCGCCCCGCGCCGGATGCCCAGCAGCAGCCCGGACAGATCGCGCCGCTCGGTAAGCCGCGGAGTCTTCAGGCGCAACAGCACCGGCATGACGAGGTCATTGCATACCATGGTGGAAAGCGCGATGGTCTCGACGATAACCATGCCAGTGGCCGCCGAGAGGCCGCCGATGAAAGCGAATAGCGCAAGCCAGGCCTGCCCCTCCGCGATCGGCAGGGTGAGCACGAACGTGTCAGCATCCACCGTGCCGCTCGGGAAGTGAAGCAGACCGCCGAAGGTTATCGGCAGAACGAAGACGTTGATCGCGAGGAGGTACAGCGGAAACAGCCAGATCGCCTTGGTAAGGTGGCGTTCGTCGACGTTCTCCACCACCGTGACTTGGAATTGCCGCGGCAGGAACATCACGGCGGCCATCGAGAGAAAAGTGAGGGAAGCCCAGGTTGCATAGCTGCCGCGCTCGCCGCCGAAGGTCAACAGAGCGCTGAGCTCGGCCGTCCGCCCTGCGCGACCGAAAATGTCCCCGAAGCCGTCGTAGAGCCAGAAGGTGACGAACAGCCCCACTGCGATGAACGCGAGGAGCTTGACCAAAGACTCGAATGCCACCGCCGCGACCAGCCCCTCGTGGCGCTCCGTGGCGTCGAGGTGACGCGTCCCGAAAAGGATGGTGAATGCCGCAAGCAACATTGCGATGTAGAACGTGTTGTCCCCGAGGAAGAGCGGCGCGCCGCCTTGCTCGGGGATTGCAACCTGCGGATAACGCAGGATGATGGAAAAGGTGTTGGATATGGCCTTGAGCTGCAGCGCGATGTAGGGGATCACGCCGACCACCGCGATGACCGTTACCAGTCCGCCCAGCGTCTGGCTCTTTCCGTAGCGCGAGGCGATGAAGTCCGCGATCGAGGTAATCCGATTTTGCTTGCTGATGCGAATGATCTTGAGCATCACGTACCACCACAGCGCCGCCATCAACGTCGGTCCGAGATAGATCGGCAGGAAGCCGATTCCGCTCGTCGCGGCGCGCCCGACGCTTCCGTAGAAGGTCCAGGAGGTGCAGTAGACAGCGAGAGAAAGCGCGTAGATATAGGGGTTGGCGATGATGCTGCGTCCGGCATCTGCGCGCTTGTCTCCGTAGTAGGCGATCGCGAACAGCAGGCCCACGTAAGCGAAGGAAGCAACGAGGACGACGGGCGCGGTGAGCATGTCTAGCAGCCTGCCGGCGAATTCAGTCGCTGCGCTTCTCGACCACGAGCGCCATCAAGCCGATCAGCAGCGCCCACACGACGAACACGTAGACGTAGAGCGTGGGGATGCCCAGAACCTGGCCCGGACTGGCAAACAGATCAAGAAGCGGGTAGTTGAACAGAAGAAAGCCCAACAGAAACAGGGCAGCGAGGCGCTGCCCCTTGATGCTCGGCCGGATCATCGCCACCTCCTCTCGCGGCTCTGGGCCGCGGCCCGCAAGCATCAATCAGTGTAGCAAAGGCAGCGCCGGCCCGTCCCCAAAAGAAAAGCCCCGCCGGAGCGGGGCCTTTGCACTCTGATGCGGAGGGGGTAACGGGGGAACCTCGGGTTCCCCTGTTCCTGACCTACCGGAATGTAATGCGCGCTAGGCGCGCATTACATATCCATGCCTTCCATGCCACCCATGCCACCCATACCGTGTGCGTGGCCGCCGGTGTTCTTCTTTTCCTCGACCAGCTCCGCAACCGTTGCATCGGTTGTAAGAAGCAGGCCGGCCACGGAGGCTGCGTTCTGCAGCGCCGTCCGCGACACCTTGGTCGGGTCAAGCACGCCCATTTCGACCAGATCGCCGAACTGTTCGGTCTGAGCGTTGAAGCCGAAATTTCCCTTACCTTCGGCGACCTTGTTCAGCACAACCGAGGGCTCGGCACCGGCGTTGGCCACAATCTGCCGCAGCGGCTCTTCGAGAGCGCGGCGGATGATCTTGATTCCGGCTTCTTGATCCGGGTTGTCGCCCTTGAGCTTATCCAGCCCGCCGCGAGCGCGGATGTAGGCGACGCCGCCTCCGGCGACGATGCCTTCCTCAACCGCAGCGCGAGTAGCGTGCAACGCATCCTCGACCCGGGCCTTCTTTTCCTTCATCTCGACTTCGGTCGCGGCACCGACTTTGATCAGGGCGACGCCTCCGGCGAGCTTCGCCACGCGCTCCTGAAGCTTCTCCTTGTCGTAATCGGAGGTTGCCTCGTCGATCTGGGTGCGGATGTTCTTTACCCGCGCCTCGATCGTCTTCGCGTCACCCGCGCCGTCGATGAGGGTGGTCTCTTCCTTGGCGATTTCGATGCGCTTGGCGCGGCCAAGATCCTTGAGCGCCACTTTCTCGAGGGTCAGGCCCAACTCCTCGGCGATCACCTGGCCACCGGTGAGAATGGCGATGTCCTCGAGCATGGCCTTCCTGCGGTCGCCGAATCCCGGTGCCTTGACGGCGCAAGTCTTCAGGATGCCGCGCAGATTGTTGACCACCAGCGTCGCGAGAGCTTCTCCCTCGACTTCCTCGGCGATGATCAAGAGCGGCTTGCCGGACTTGGCCACCTGCTCGAGAATCGGCAGCAACTCGCGGATGTTGGAGATCTTCTTGTCGTGCAGGAGAACGTAGGGGTCTTCGAGTATCGAGATCTGCTTTTCAGCGTTGTTGATGAAGTAAGGCGAGAGATAACCACGGTCGAACTGCATCCCTTCGACCACTTCAAGCTCATTCTGCAGGCCCTTGCCGTCTTCGACCGTGATGACGCCTTCCTTCCCGACCTTGTCCATCGCATCCGCAATGATCTTGCCGATCTCGCTGTCTGCGTTGGCGGAAATCGCGCCCACCTGGGCGATTTCCTTGCTGGTCGTGCAGGGCTTGGAAAGCTTCTTCAGCTCTTCGACGACCGCGATGACGCCCTTGTCGATGCCGCGCTTCAGATCCATCGGGTTCATGCCCGAGGCGACAAACTTCATCCCTTCCTTGACGATCGATTGCGCGAGCACGGTTGCAGTCGTGGTGCCGTCGCCGGCAACATCCGAGGTCTTGGAGGCGACTTCCTTCACCATTTGCGCGCCCATGTTCTCGAACTTGTCCTTGAGCTCGATCTCCTTGGCGACCGAGACCCCGTCCTTGGTGACAGTGGGGGCGCCGAAAGAGCGCTCAAGGACAACGTTGCGGCCCTTGGGACCGAGGGTAACCTTGACCGCATCGGCAAGGATATTCACACCGGCGAGCAGCTTGTGGCGCGCCGGTTCGTGGAAACGTACATCTTTGGCAGGCATTGTTTTGACTCCTGAGATTGGGAATGGTTGGATTAGGCGACGACGCCCATGATGTCGTCTTCGCGCATGACCAGATACTCGGTCCCTTCGACCTTGACGGCCTGCCCGGTGTACTTGCCGAACAGGATGCGGTCGCCGACCTTGACGTCGAGGGGGCGCACCTTTCCGTCTTCGAGGATCTTGCCGTTGCCAATAGCGACGACTTCGCCTTGGTCGGGCTTCTCCCCGGCTGTGTCGGGGATCACGATGCCGCCGGCAGACTTGTTTTCCGCGTCGAGGCGCTTCACCACGACCCGGTCGTGAAGGGGACGAATCTTCATGAGCTATCTCCTTGTATGTAAGTTAGTGGCCACCAGCGTACAGCGGCCAAGAATAATAAGGGATTGAAGACTGCTAGCACTCTATTGCGATGAGTGCCAGATGATACGGGCAGGCGTGCCTAATTTCAAGTCCTCTCGGGAAGTTCCGGGGAAACTTCCCTGGACGACAACCAGAGGGATCTGGACGGCGAGATACAGCCGGTCGCCCGGCTTTGGCCTGTTACAGACCCAGCTCCTTCCAGAGCCGATCGATCCGGTCTTTCACATCCGCATGCATTACGATGGGCCGGCCCCAGACGCGGGAGGTCTCGGCCGGCCACTTGCTCGTGGCGTCGATCCCCATTTTGGAACCGAGGCCCGCAATCGGACTCGCAAAATCCAAGTAGTCGATCGGCGTGTTCTGCACGATGACGGTATCTCGGGCGGCATCCACCCTCGTGGTGAGCGCCCACATCACTTCTTTCCATTCGCGGATATTCACGTCCTCGTCGGTGACGATGATGAATTTGGTGTACATGAATTGGCGCAGCGTGCTCCAGATTCCGAACATCACGCGCTTGGCGTGACCGGGATACTGCTTTCGCATGCTCACGACCGCGATCCGGTACGAACAGCCCTCGGGCGGGAGGTAGAAATCGGCAATCTCGGGAAACTGCTTCTGCAGGATCGGAACGAAGACTTCGTTCAGGGCCGCGCCGAGCACGGCGGGCTCGTCCGGCGGCTTACCCGTATAGGTGGAGTGGTAGATCGGTTCCCTGCGCTGGGAAACGCGCTCGACGGTGAATACGGGAAAGCGCTCCCTCTCGTTGTAGTACCCGGTATGGTCGCCGAACGGGCCTTCGAGGGATGTCTCGCCTTGCCGGATCACTCCTTCGAGGACGATTTCGCAAGACGCCGGCACCTGCAGGCTGGAGCCGAGGCATTTTGCGATCTCGGTGCGCGAGCCGCGCAGCAGGCCTGCGAACTGGTATTCCGAAAGCGTATCGGGCACCGGCGTCACGGCAGCGAGCAGCGTTGCCGGGTCGGCACCGAGCGCCACCGCGACTGGGAATGGCTCGCCCGGTCGCGCCTTGCAGTGATCGAGGAAATCGAGCGCACCGCCCCGGTGAGGCAGCCATCTCATGATGAGCTTGTTTGCCGCAATGACCTGCTGGCGGTAGATGCCCAGGTTCTGGCGCGCCTTAAGGGGCCCGCGCGTCACCGTAAGGCCCCAGGTAATGAGCGGTCCGGCATCTTCGGGCCAGCAAGTCTGAATCGGCAGACGCGAAAGGTCGACGTCCTTCCCCTCCCATACCACCTCCTGGCACGCGGGGCTGGAGACTTCCTTGGGCGCCATGTGCAGCACCTGCCTGCCGATCGGGACCCAGCGCTCAAGGGCGTCGCGAAATCCCTTGGGGGCTTCCGGTTCCTTGAGGAAAGCGAGCAACTTGCCGATCTCGCGCAGCGCCTCTCGCGGATCGGAGCCGGCGTCCGCGCCCATTGCGAGCGCAACGCGGCGCATCGTGCCGAACAGATTGCCGAGCACCGGCATCGCGTGCCCTCTCGGGTGTTCGAAGAGCAGCGCAGGCCCCCCGGCCCTGAGCACGCGATCGCAGATCTCGGTCATCTCCAGCTTGGGGTCGACCTCGGCGCTCACGCGCTTCAGCTCCCCTGCGGGCTCGAGCTGCGACAGGAACTCGCGTAAGTCCCGATAGCTCATTGGCGCCTATACGATCGTCGCCGTGGCGGCACCGTCCATCGAGATGACTGACCCGGTGACGTAACTGGCGCGATCTGAAGCCAGGAACACGGCCACCGCGGCGATTTCTTCGGGTCTCGCGTAACGGCCCAACGGAATCCTCTGCTCGCCCCGCTGGCGTGCCTCCTCCTCGGAGATTCCGAGCATTCTTGCTTCGGCGGCATGGCCCGCCTTGGCGCGTTCGCTGAGGGTCACGCCCGGATTGATGGCGTTCACGCGAATCCCTTGCCGCCCGTAGGCGCTGGCCAGGCCCGCGGTAACCAGCATCAGCGCGGCGTTCGCGGAGCCGCCCGGCAGGTGGCTCGGATTTGCCACCTTGCCGCCCTGGCCGACGATGTTGACGATCGCACCGCGTTTCCTGGCGGCCATTCCCGGCAGCACCGCCTGCATCGCGTGTATATACGGAAAGTATTTCGACGCCATGGCGCTGTGCCATGCCTCCATGTCGAGCTGATCTGGCGCGTAGCGCTTGGCGGCGCCAGCGCAGTTGACAAGAACCTCGACGGGACCGAGGCGCCGCTCGACTTCGGCAAACAATTCCTGCGCCGCCTTCGGATCGACGAGGTCTGCAGCGAACACGGCAAGCTCCCGCCTCCTGCTATTCAGCGCGCGCTCGGCGGCAGCCAGATTCTCTGAATTGCGCGAGGCGATCGCGACGCGCGCACCTTCCGTCGCGAAGGCTTCGGCGCAGGCGAGCCCGATTCCCTTGCTGCCACCGGTAATAAGGACGATTCGACCTGCAAGATTCAGATCCAAGGTATCCCCTGCCTCAATGCGAAGTCGGCGAAAATTCCTGCAAAGACCACGCCGCCCACCCAGTTGTTGTGATTGAAAGCCGTGAAACAAGCGTCCCGGTCACGGCCGCGGATAAGGCGATAGTGATACGCCATGAGCCCGGCCGCCCCGGCCAGGCCAAGATAGTAAACGGGTCCAAGCCGATGTTGCACGCCGATCCCGGCGAGGATGAGGAGCATTGCGCCGTAGCAGATCATCACCGCCAGAACGTCGTGGCGACCGAAGGTGATGGCCGCCGTCTTGATGCCGATGCGCAGATCGTCGTCGCGATCCACCATGGCGTATTCGGTGTCGTAGGCAATCGCCCAGAATATATTGGCGAGAAGCAGCCACCAGCCCTCCGCCGGGACGGTCCACTGGATGGCGGCGTAGCCCATTGGGATGCCGAACCCGAACGCGATGCCGAGATAGGCCTGCGGAATCGTGAGAAAGCGCTTGGTCAATGGATAGGTTGCGGCGAGCACGAGTGCGATCACCGACAGCATGACAGTGAGCCAGTTCAGAACGAGGACCAGGGCGAAGGACGCCAGCAGGAGCGCGGCAGCGAGGATGAGGGCCTCGCGGCGGCTGACCGCGCCGGTCGCGAGCGGACGATCCCGCGTGCGCTTCACCTCCCCGTCGAAGCGCCAATCGGCCATATCGTTCATGACGCATCCCGCGGAACGCATGAGCAAGGTACCCAACGCGAAAATCCACACGACTCGCCAGTCGGGACGGCCGTTGCTGGCCAACCACAGCGCCCACAGCGTCGGCCAGAGCAAGAGCAGCGTGCCGATCGGCTTGTCCAGCCGCATCAGGCGCTCGTAAAGCGTGAGCCTGGCTCCCAACGCGTTCAGGTTCATGAGGAGAGTCATTCTAGCCCGGCCGGGAGCCGCGGCGCTCAATGCCGAGTGCACGCTCAGGCTTTCAGGAAATGGTCGCGGCCTGCCAGCCAGCGCTCAAGATGCTGCTCTGCTCTCTCCGGATGCTCGGTGAGGAGAACCTCGGCCGTTTCCCGCGCGGATTCAAGCAGGTCGCCATCCTGGCCGAGATCGGCAAAGCGCAGCAGCGGTGCCCCGCTCTGGCGCGCGCCCAGATACTCGCCCGGACCGCGCAGTAGCAGGTCTTCCCGCGCGATCGCGAAGCCGTCGGAATTCTCGAACACCACGCGCAGGCGCCTGCGCGCCGACTCGCCGAGCGGATTCTGGTACAGCAGGATGCAGACCGATCCCTCGGTTCCGCGACCGACGCGCCCGCGCAGCTGATGCAGCTGCGCGAGTCCGAAGCGCTCAGCGTGCTCTATCACCATCAGCGAGGCATTGGGAACATCCACGCCAACTTCGATTACGGTGGTCCCGACGAGTAATTGGATTGCGCCGGCAAGGTAAGCAGCCATAGTCTGCGTCTTCGCCGCCGGCTTCATGCGTCCGTGAATCAGCCCTACCCTAAGTTCAGGAAATTCCTTGCTGAGGGCGGCATGTGTATCAAGCGCCGTCTGCAATTGCAGCTGCTCGGATTCCTCGATCAAGGGGCACACCCAATACGCCTGTCTGCCGGCTCGGCACGCTTCCCGGATCCTGCGCATCACTTCCGGGCGCCGCGACTCGGCGACGAGCTTGGTGACAACCGGCTTCCTCCCGGGCGGCAGCTCGTCGATGACCGACACGTCCAGATCCGCGTAGTAGCTCATCGAAAGCGTCCTGGGAATCGGCGTCGCGCTCATCATCAACTGGTGCGGCTCTCGCCCTTTCACCCGCAGCGCCAGGCGTTGCGCCACACCGAAACGATGTTGTTCGTCGACGATGGCGAGGCCGAGTGAGCGGAATTCAACCTGATCTTGAAACAACGCATGCGTGCCTATGGCGACCAATGCCCTCCCCGAGGCAACAGCGGCTCGCGCTGAGTTCCGCTCCTTCTTGGTCTGGCTTCCGGTAAGCCAGGCTATCTCAAGACCAAGCGGGCGCAACCATTCGCCGAACTTGCGAAAGTGCTGCTCGGCAAGAATTTCCGTCGGAGACATGACGGCGGCCTGCAGGCGGTTTTCGGCGGCTCGAAGTGCCGCAAGCACCGCGACCAGAGTCTTGCCGCTTCCGACGTCACCCTGCAGCAGCCTGTGCATGGGGTGCGGCTGCTCCAGATCTCGCTCGATTTCCCGCCAAACCCGCCATTGCGCCGGCGTCAACCGAAACGGGAGGCCCGCGATCAGGGCGTCGGTGTAACTCCGTTCCTTCCCCGAAGGCCGCGCGAGCCGTGGCGCAACGCGGGCCTTACGCTCCCGGTAATGCTTGCGCATCGAGAGCTGCTGGGCGAGCAGCTCGTCGAATTTCATGCGCCGCCACGCAGGCCCGCTGCGCTTGCTCAAGGCCGCTGGGCTGTCTCCGGGGAAAGGATGATGCAATACCTCGACAGCCTCGCGAAACCCGCACAATCCCAGCCGCTCGCGCACCGGCTCGGGAAGCGTGTCGTCGAGGGAGGCGCGAGACAGCGCGGCTTCTATGATTCGGCGCAACCGATCTTGCCCGAGTCCGGCCACCGTCGGGTAGATTGGCGTCAGGGCGGAAGGCAGGGGAACTTCGCCGCGCAGCACCCGAAACCGCGGGTGAATCATTTCTCCGCCGAAGAAACCGGCGCGCACTTCGCCGAAGGCTCGCACGGTCGCTCCAGGAGCCAGCGCCTTGACCTGGCTCGGATAGAAATTGAAGAAGCGCAGCACGACTTCTCCGGTGGGATCCTCGACGCGCGAGACGAGCTGGCGACGCGGCCGGTATACGACCTCGGTGGAGCGCACCGTGCCTTGCACCTGCGCGGGGGAATCGGGACTGAGGCTCGCGATGGGGCTGACGCGTGTTTCGTCTTCATACCGAAGCGGGAGGTGCAGTACCAGGTCAAAATCGCACCGGATGCCGAGTCGCTCAAGCTGAGTCCGAAGCGACGTTTCGCGCCCGGGGGCTTGCGGCTTCCCTTTCACGTCCCGTTCGGACCGGCGCGTTTCGTCTTATTTCTTGCCATCAAGGCTTTGCGCTCCCTTGTGTGTTGCCGAGAACGAGGACGGCGTCGGCCTCGATCAGCGCTCCGCGGGGCAATGTCGCGACTCCGATTGCGGCACGGGCCGGATAAGGCTGGATGAAATAGCGCGCCATGGCTTCGTTCACGCGCGCGAAATGCGAGAGATCGGTCAGGTAAACGGTGAGCTTCACCACGTCGGCGAGCGTTCCACCCGCAGCCTCGGAAACCGCTCTCAGATTGCCGAAGACACGCTCGATCTGATTCTCGATTCCCACGACGAGTTCGCCCGACTTCGGGTCCAGGCCGATCTGCCCGGAGAGATAAACCGTGTCGCCGGCGCGCACCGCCTGGGAATAGGTGCCGATCGCCGCGGGCGCATTTTGTGTTGAAACGATCGACTTGGTCATGGCGTCTTGGGTCGAGGTGAGACTGAACTATAATATCCGCGCTGGGGCTGGCAGCGCCAGCAAGTCCCGTCGCCGATGACCTCCGCGCACATCGACAAGCTTCTCAAGCTGATCGGAACGGCCAGGGACGGTGCACTCTTGCGTTTTTCCCTCGGCAGCGAATATCTCAAGATCGACGATTTCGAGCGCGCCGCGGCCAGCCTGCGCGAAGCCGTGCAGATGGACCCGGATTACTCAGCGGCCTGGAAGCTGCTGGGGCGCGCGCTCGCCGATTCGGGCCGGACGGACGATGCGCTCCAAGCCTGGCGCGCCGGCATCACGGCAGCGAAGCGCCGGGGCGACCTCCAGGCGGCGAGAGAGATGCAGGTGTTTGCGCGCCGTCTGGAGAAGCAATCGTCCGGCCCCCGCACGGAGACGCCGCATTGAGCGAGACCGGGAATCTACGCCGGAAGATCTTCGGCGCGCCGCTCGACCCGTTCAGCCCCCAGACCCGCCAGCACATCGCGCTGGTCGCGTTTCTCGCGTGGGTGGGCCTGGGTGCGGACGGCCTGTCCTCGTCCTGCTACGGACCAGAAGAAGCCTTCCGCGCGCTCGGCGATCACACGCACCTGGGTCTGTACCTCGCGCTCGCCACCGCCGTAACCGTTTTCGTCATCGCGCTCAGCTACAACCAGGTGATCGAGCTGTTTCCGACCGGCGGCGGCGGCTACAAGGTCGCCACGCGCCTGATCGGGCCCTACGCCGGGCTCGTCTCCGGCTCGGCGCTGATCCTTGACTACGTGCTGACCATCGCGATTTCGGCGGCGAGCGGCATGGACGCTCTCTTCTCGCTGCTGCCAGCGAGCGCCGGCACCTACAAGCTCGGGGCGGACCTCGCGTTGGTGGTTCTGCTTGCGTACCTCAATCTGCGCGGCATGAAGGAATCGATTGTCATTTTGCTGCCCATCTTCGCGGGGTTCTTCGTCACCCATGCCTTCCTCATCGCTTGGGGAATTTTCGATCATGCGGCGGCGATTCCGGCGCTCGTTCCCGACACGCTGTCCGAGACAGCCGGCCTCGCGCGCGAGCACGGATGGATGTTCGTCGCGGCGCTGTTCCTGCGTGCCTATTCGCTCGGCGGCGGCACTTACACCGGGATCGAGGCGGTATCGAACAACGTGCAGTCGCTCGCCGAACCGCGCGTGCAGACCGGCAAGCTCACCATGCTTTACATGGCACTGTCGCTCGCCTTCACCGCTGGCGGCATCATCTTGTTGTACCTGCTGTGGGAGGCGAAACCGGTTGAGGGACAGACGCTGAACGCAGTCGTGTTCGGCTCCATCATCCAGAGCTTCGGACAGAACCACGGCTTTATGTCCGACGCTGCGCTGTGGCTGGTGCTCGCCTTCGAGGCCGGCCTGCTGTTCGTGGCCTCGAACACTGGCTTCCTCGGCGGGCCGGCGGTCCTCGCGAACATGGCGGGCGATTCCTGGGTACCGCACCAATTCCGCTATCTCTCGACACGCCTGGTGACCATCAACGGCATACTGCTGATGGCCATCGCCGCGCTCGCCATCCTGATCTTCACCGCCGGCAGCGTGGCACTGCTCGTGGTCCTCTACAGCATCAATGTGTTCCTGACGTTTTCGCTCTCGCTCGCCGGCCTGTGCATCTACTGGTGGCGGGCGCGCGGGAAAGATGGGCGCTGGCTGAAGCGCTTGGCGCTGTCCGGGATCGGGCTTGCCGTCACGCTCGGCATCCTGGTCGTCACCCTTGTCGAGAAATTCACAGAGGGAGGCTGGGCGACGGTGCTGTTCACGAGCATCGTCATCGTCGTCGGGCTGACCGTCCACCACCATTACTCCGAGACGAAGAAGCGCATCGGGGAGATCGACAAGGTTTTCGCCAACCAGGCTTTCGGGAGCGTAGTCAACCCGCCGAAAATCGATCCGGCCCTGCCTACCGCGGCCTTCATCGTTGGCTCGAGTCGCGGCGGCGGGCTGCACGCGCTACTGTGGGTGCAGCGCATGTTTCCGGATCACTTTCGCAACTTCGTCTTTCTCAACGCCCGCACCGTCGATTCGCAGAGCTACGGCGGGGCGGAGTCCCTCGCGCTGATGAAGCAGGAAGCGACTGTC
>Ga0335085_10014034_pt1 | contig 11712 bp, 11 predicted proteins | sample Lox_Sample_45_FD_206712 | JGI IMG/M metagenome (GOLD analysis project Ga0335085, IMG submission 206712) | Soil microbial communities from Loxahatchee National Wildlife Refuge, Florida, United States - Lox_Sample_4.5 | ecosystem: Environmental > Terrestrial > Soil > Wetlands | place: USA...
CAATTCCAGCCGCATACCGCCGACCGCCTGCGTGGTCGCGCCAGGTTCTGGCCGCGACCTCGGCGACGGCTCGATCTTCCTGCTTTCCTAGGAGAGGGGAAGCTCTTCGGCTTGGATGGAGCGACAGGGGATGACCGACCAGAGAGAGGACCACGAGGGCCCGGCGGCAGCGATGCCGGGGGAGCAGCGGTGGCCGGCGGGGAGATCGGAGCGACTGCTCGGGCTGGCGGTCGCGGTCGTCTTGCTGGTCTCCGTGGGCGCGGGTGTGCTCATCGCGCACGAGCTGCGGGCGGGGTCGCACCGGGCGACGGCTCCCGGGGGCGGAGGATCTCCGGTCACCGCGGCGGTCGAACGCGCGCTCGTCGACATCGGGGTCAGCTTCGGCTACGACGGGAGCGCAGGCGCGGCCAGCGGGATCGTCGTCAGCCCGGACGGTGAGGTGCTGACGAACAACCACGTGATCGACGGCGCCACCGCGATCACCGCGACCGATGTCGGCAACGGGCGGACCTACAAGGCCACGGTCGTCGGGTACGCCCCTGGTCTCGACCTTGCGGTGCTCCAACTCCAGGGCGCTTCGGGGCTGGCAACCGTGAAGACGGGCGGTTCCTCGAAGCTCGTCGTCGGCGAGGCCGTGCTCGGGATCGGCAACGCGGGCGGAGCCGGCGGCACCCCGGAGGTCGTCCGGGGCACGGTCGCCGCACTCGACCAGTCCCTCGTCGCGACCGACGATTCCGGAGTCGCGACCGAATCGCTCACGGGGCTGATCGAGGTCGACGAGTTGATCCAGCCCGGCGACTCCGGAGGTCCGCTCGTCGACGAGCAGGGCCGCGTCGTCGGCGTCAACACCGCCGGCTCGAGCCCAGGGCTCGGCTCGCCCCGATCGTTCGCGATCCCCATCGACCAGGCGCTCTCGACGGCCCGGCAGATCGAGTCGGGACGAGGCTCGGCAACCGTCCATGTCGGACCGAGCGCCTTCCTCGGCGTCCAGGTTTCCGTCTCGCAGTCACCCGGCCGCTCCGGCGGCTCGCCGAAGAGCGGTCTCGCGATCGGCGCCGTCGTCAGCGGCAGCCCGGCAGAAAAGGCCGGGTTGGGTCGCGGCGACGTGATCACCTCGTTCGACGGTCGACCGATCGCGTCCCCGAGCGACCTCAGAGCCCTCATGCTCGGCCATCATCCCGACGACCTCGTGAAGCTCGCCTGGACCGACAACGCCGGCCACACCCGTATCTCGTCGGTCGAGCTCGGCAACGGCCCGCCCACCTGACCCCTCGGCGCGATCAGGACGACGTGAGTAACGATCGCGGTCGTGGCCAAGCCGTGGGCGTACTGGCGGAAAGCCGGCTCACCTTCAGCGTCGGAGGCAGGTCGCAGACGGTGCGCTTCGGCATCGGGGGCGCTTGCCCGGGCGGATAGTGCCAGAGGTCGCCGTCACGTTGCAGCCCAGCGCCGAAAGCCGCCCTCCGAATCGATCACCTGGCCTGTGATCCACGCGCTCTCGTCGCTGCAAAGCCAGGCGACGACCCGGGCCGCGTCATCGGGGCGGCCCCAGCGACCGAGCGGCATCAGCGGCCGCGGGTCCCGGCTCGCGATGTCGCAACCGGTGTCGGTCGGGACCTGGATCGACGGTGTTCACGGTGATTCCCCGCTCGATGAGCTCGTCGGAGAGCGTCTTCGTCGCCTGGTGAAGGGCGCCCTTCGAGACGGCGTACGCGACCTCGCGCAGCATCGGCGCGAGGTGCTGACCGGAGGTCATCAGGCGCGTCGGCGTCGGCAAGATCCGCCTCCAGGTGGCGCACGTTGCCGCCGAGACGCCGAACCGCGTCGGCCCCGTCTCGATCCGCTCCCCAGGGCTGAGAGGCGTCGTGCGGCGTCCATCCTTGCGCGAACACCGACGCACCGTCCGCGATCAACCGCTCGGCAATCCGGAAGCCGATCCCGGCACGACGACTCACCCCGGTGACGAGTGCGTTCCGGCCTTGAAGCGGCGCCCTCACGACGTCTGGAACGCTACGTCGAAGCGCCGGACCGGTTCGCGCACGAGGTCTGGCGTGCCAGGAGCGGTCGCGCTCAGGCTCTGCTGATGTAGCGCTTCTCGCGTGGGTCGACCTTGATCTTGTCGCCCACGTTGACGAAGAGCGGCACCTGCACGACGCCGCCCGTCTCGAGCGTCGCCGGCTTCGTGACGTTCGAGACCGTGTCGCCCTTGATGCCGGGCTCCGTGTCGGTCACCTCGAGCACGACGGAGGCCGGAAGGTCGATGCCGGAGGCGCGCTCGCCCACGAACATCACCTGCACCGACGAGGACGGCTGCATGAAGGCGAGCTCCTCCACGACCGCGGAGCGCGGCAGCGTGAGCTGCTCGTAGGTGTCCTCGTCCATGAACACGACCTCCTCGCCGGAGTCGTAGAGGTACTGCATGTTCTTCGTCTCGGTGCGGATGCGCTCGAACTTCTCGCCCGCGCGGAAGGTCCTGTCGACGACGGCGCCGGTGTCGTAGGCCTTCAGCTTCGTGCGCACGAAGGCGCCGCCCTTGCCCGGCTTCACGTGCTGGAACTCGACGATGCGCCAGGTCTGCCCGTCGACCTGGATGTGCATCCCGTTCTTGAACTGGTTCGTGGAGACGACCTCGGCCATCGGCGCGCCAGTGTACCGCCGAGGGTTCAGCCCACGTTGATGAGCTCCTTCGGGAAGCTCGTCAAGAGCTCCACGCCGTTCTCACGAATGACGGCGAGGTCCTCGATGCGGACGCCGCCGAGACCGGGAACGTAGATCCCCGGCTCGATCGTGATCACGTTGCCCGGCTCGAGCACGAACTTCGACGTCGTATTGACGGTCGGCCCCTCGTGGATCCAGAGGCCGACGCCGTGGCCGAGGCCGTGGCCGAAGCCCTCGCCGAGGCCGGCTTCCTCGATGATCGTCCGCGCGATCGCGTCGGCCTCGGCGCCCGTCATCCCGGGGCGGATCCCGGCCACCGCGGCGAGCTGCGCGCGCAGGCAGACGTCGTAGAGCTCGCGCAGCCGCGCCGGCACCTCCCCGGTGCCGACGGTGCGCGTGCAGTCCGACCGGTAGCCCTCGAGCCGCGCGCCCCAGTCGACGGTGACGAGCATCCGCGTCTCGACGATCAGGTCGGTCGGCGCCGCGTGCGGCTTCGAGCTGTTCGGGCCCGCGTGCACGTGCGTGTCGAACGCCAGGTGATCGATGCCGTGCGCGTGCATGAGCTGGCGGAGGCGCCAGGCGAGCTCGCGCTCGCTCCGTCCCACCCACGTCTCCGCGGTCAGCGCCTCGAACGCCCGCTCCGCCGCACGCGCCGCCCGGCGGATGAGGGCGATCTCGGTCTCGTCCTTCACGAGCCGCAGCTTCTCGACGAGCCCGTGTGCCGGCTCGACGACGAGCCCGTGCGCGCTGAGCAGCTCGACCTGGGCGACCGTGAGGTGATCGGCCTCGAACTGCACTTTGCCCCTCAGGCGCTCGCCGAGATCGCCGATCAGCGGCTGCTTCGCCCGCATGGCCTCGACGCCCGGGATCTCCTGCGCGCTCTCGAGATAGCGAAAGTCGGTGTAGAGCTTCGTCGGCCCGGCGGGATCGACGAGCACGGCGGCGTTCGAGCTGTCCAGGCCGGTGAGGTACCGGACGTTCAGCGGGTTCGTGACGAGCAGCCGCTCCTCGAGCTGCTCGCGGAGGCGTTCGAGGCGGGTCATCCCGGCTGCCGTGCCGCGAGGAACTCGAGCGCCTCCCGGTAGCCGTCCGGGCCCCTGCCGACCACGCGGTGGGTCGCGAGATGCTCGATCACGGAGGTCCTGCGCCACTCCTCACGCTCGTTGATGTTCGACAGGTGCACCTCGACGATCGGGATCTCGAGGATCTCGAGTGCATCGTGGATCGCGTAGCTGTAGTGCGTCCAGGCGCCGGGGTTGATGACGATCCCGTCGCTGCGCCCGTGCGAATCGTGGATCCAGTCGATGAACTGCCCTTCGTCGTTCGAGTGCAGGCAGCGCGCGGTGACCGCGAGGTCGTGCGCCCATGCGTAGATCTGCGTCTCGAGCTCGTCGATCGAGAGGCCGCCATAGAGCGCGGGATCACGGTAGCCGAGCATGTTCAGGTTCACCCCGTTCAGCACCATGACCTGCATTGCCGGAGCCTACGCGATGAGTCGCTCCAGCTCCCGGCGCACCTCGTCCGCAGGGCGGGGCTCCACGTACGGCCCGTCCGGGCCGAGCAGCACGAGGTTGATCGCGTCGCCCGTCCGCTTCTTGTCGCGCAGCAGCGCCTGCCATGCCCGCTCGGGATCGACGTGGGCCGGCTGCGGCTGGAGCTCCCGCTCGACCTCGGCCGTGTCGCGTCCGGAGAGCCGGAGCGCCGCGAGGAGCCCGAGCGCGACCGCCTCTCCGTGCGGCAGGTCGTAGTCCGCCGCCGCTTCGAGGCCGTGGGCGAACGTGTGCCCGAGGTTGAGCCACCGGCGCGGCCCGTGGTCGTGCGGGTCCTGCAGGCAGATGCCGGCCTTGTACGCGGCGGCGCCGCGCACGTCGAGGTTGCGGCCGGCGAGGAGGCGGGTCTTCACGAGCTCCGACATTCCCTGCCGCCGCTCCCGCTCCGGCAGGGTCTCGAGCAGCGACTCGTCGAGCACGACGCGGGCGGGCCAGTGGAAGGCGCCGACGAGGTTCTTGCCCTCGGGGATGTCGATGCCCGTCTTGCCCCCGATCGCGGCGTCGACCTGCCCGACGAGCGTCGTCGGCACCGACACCCACGGCACGCCGCGCAGGTACGTCGCCGCCGCGAAGCCGGCGACGTCGGTGGTGCAGCCGCCGCCGAGCGCGACGACCGTGCCGCCGCGGTCGAGCCGGAGCTCGCGCCAGAGCCGCTGCACGACCGCCACCGTCTTCGCCTCCTCGCCCGCGGGCAGCTCGTGCACGCTCGAGAGGCGCCCTGCGAGCGCCTCCTGCGCCCGGGCGCCGTAGATCCCCATCACGGTGGTGTCGGCGACGAGGGCGACGGGCCCGTTCCCCGGGACGAGCTCGCCCAGGCGGTCGAGCGCACCCCGCTCGTGGTGGACGCCGCCGGCGGCGAGCACGACGCCCGCCGTGTCGGTCGCCACCGCGTCGGCCGTCGCGCGGTAGACCGGCTCGCGCTCGGCGTAGAGCCGCCGAAACGCGTGCTCGTCGCGCGCGAGCGGCCGCCTGTCGTTGCGGCGCACGCGCTCCCACGCGGTGTCGGGGTCGATCTCGACCAGCACGACGAAGACCGCCTCGACGAGCGCGCGCGTCTCGGGTGTCGAGATCGCGCCGCCCCCGAGGGCGACGACGAGCGGCCCGGGCGAGGAGAACGCCATCTCCGCCGCATGGCGCTCGAGGTCGCGGAAGCCCGCCTCGCCGCGCTCCTCGAAGAGCTGCGGGATCGTCTTGCCGCTCCGCTCCTCGATCACGCGGTCGAGATCGACGAACTCGCGGCCGAGCCTCATCGCGGCGTCGCGTCCGAGCGTCGTCTTCCCCGCACCCATGAAGCCGATCAGGGCGACGTGGCGCCCGAGCGCGTTCAAGTGGCGACTTGTAACTTGCACCACAAGCGTTGTCAGCGGCCCGGCACGGCGATGCGCTTCAGGTAGGCGCGATGGGCGGCCGCGAAGTCGCCGACGGTGTCGCCCCCGAACTTGTCGTGCGCGGCGACCGCGAGCTCCCAGGCGACTGCCGCCTCGGCGACGACGGCGAGCGCCTCGACCGCGGCCACGTCGGACCGCTCCACGAGTGCCGTCGCCGCCTCGCCCGTCGCGAGGTCGACCGACCGGAGCGGCTTCATCAGCGTCGGCAGCGGCTTCATCGCCGCGCGGAGGACGATCTCCTCGCCGTTCGACACGCCTGCCTCGATGCCACCCGCCCGGTTGGTCTCGCGGCGGCGGTCGACGCCGATCTCGTCGTGCGCCTCCGAGCCGAACTTGCCGGCGAGCGGGAAGCCCTCGCCGATCTCGACGCCTTTCACGGCCTGGATCCCCATCACCGCGGCCGCGAGGCGTGCGTCGAGGCGGTCGTCCTTCGCGGCATAGCTGCCGAGGCCCGGAGGCACGTTGCGGGCGCGAACCTCGACGATGCCGCCGACCGTGTCGCGTGCGGCGCGAGCCTCGTCGATGCGCGCCCGCAGGCCCTCCTCGTCGACGGTCGAGCCCGCCACCTCGACGCCGATCGCCGCCAGCAGCGCCTTGCCGACCGCGCCCGCCGCGACGTGCACCGCGGTGTGGCGCGCCGAGGCGCGCTCGAGCGCGTTCCGGACGTCGTCGAGGTCGTACTTCTGGACGCCGGCGAGGTCGGCGTGGCCCGGCCGCGGCAGCGTCACGGGCTTCGTGCCCTTCCCGTGCGGCTCGCCCTCGGGCGGCCAGGGGCTCATCCCCCACGTCCAGTTCTTGTGGTCGACGTTGCGGACGACGAGGGCAAGAGGTGTCCCGAGCGTCCTTCCATGTCGCAGCCCTGCGAGCACCTCGACGCGGTCCTGCTCGATCTGCTGCCGCGGCGAGCGGCCGTAGCCCTCCTGCCGCCGCTTCAGGTCGGCGTCGATCGCGTCCCGGTCGAGGACGAGCCCGGCCGGGAGGCCGGTGAGGATCGCGACGAGCGCAGGGCCATGCGACTCGCCTGCGGTGGCAAGGCGGAGCATGGCCTCAGGTTACGGGCGAACGGCGGCGCGCATGACGTCAACCGGCGCCTCGATCCCGGTCCACAGCTCGAAGCTCTTCGCTCCCTGCCGCACGAGCGCCTCGAGCCCGTCGACCACCTCGCACCCCGCCGCGCGCGCCGCCGCGACGAGCGCCGTCTCCGGCTCGTCGACCGAGTACGCGAGCTCGACGACGGTCTGCCCCGGCTGCGGCTGCACGAGCAGCTCGTCCCGGACGGGCGTGGCGTTCACGATCAGGTCGCATCCGGACGCGTCCGGGGGCCAGGCCCCGCGGCGGGAGAAGACGCGAGTGTCGGCCGGCAGCGCCGGCGCGAGGGTCTGCGCGGCGCCGCCCGCGCCGATCAGGCACGCGCGCGTCGCCCGGATGCCGGCGAGGATCTCCTTGTCGGTGTTGAAGCCGAGCACGCGCCCGTCGCGGAAGACGAGGGTGTTCACCGCTTCTCCCTCGGCCTCGTCGCACGCCGCGACGACCGCCGTCTTGTGCGGGATCGTGACGTTCGTCCCCGCGAAGCCGAGCGTTCGCAGTGCCCCGACGGCGGCCAGAGGGTCCTCGGTGTCGAATGCGCAGTAGTGCCAGTCGAGGCCGGCCGCGGCGAAGGCCGCGTTCTGCATCCTGGGCGAGAGCGAGTGCGCCACCGGGTGACCGAGCAGCGCGACGTGGACTGTCACTTGTATCCGTGCGCGGCCAGGTACTGGTCGAACGCGGAGGCGCTCGCGGTGAAGAAGTGGTGCTTGTGGTCGGGCTTGCGCACGTAGTAGAGGTAGTCGACATGGGCCGGGTGCGCGGCGGCCTGCAGCGAGGCGAGCCCCGGGTTCGCGATCGGCGTCGGCGGCAGGCCGTAGTGGTTGCGCGTGTTGTACGGGCTCGAGCTCGCGAGCTCGGATTCCGTGATCGACTTCGTCGGCGGGATGTGCAGGCCGTAGCGGAGCGTCGCGTCGATGCCGAGCTGCATGCGGTTGTGCAGCCGGTTGTAGATCACGGCGGCGACGAGCGCGCGCTCCGACGGGACGGAGGCCTCGCGCTCGACCATCGACGCGATCTTCACGACGTCGTACGGGGTCAGGTTCTTCGAGCGCGCATAGGACATGTTCACCTTGCGCCAGTTGCGGCAGAACGCCTGGATCTGCGCGTGCACGAGCTCTTTCGAGGTCGTCGTGGTCAGGAACTGGTACGTGGCCGGGAAGAGGAACCCCTCGAGGTTCGTCTGCACCTCCTTGCCGACGCACGGGACGACCGCCTGCTTCGACGCCGCGAGGTAGGCGAACTCGTTCAGGCGGACGCGGCCGCGGTGCTCCGCGTCGGCGATCTTCGCCACGTCCTTCACGCGGACGGCCATCTGCGCCCGCGTGAACCCCTCGGGGAAGACGATCCGGAACGGCTTCGGCGGCGGGGGCGGCTGCGGAGGCGTCGCCGCCTCGTGATGGTGATGGACCGCCGCGACGGCGACGCCGACGGCGGCAGCCGCGACCAGCAGGAAGACCACGACTGCCGCAATCCGGCGGCGCCGCACCTGCTTGTCCGTCGGGTCGCGGCTCATGCCCGCGCCAGCGAGTCGAGGTAGCTCGACAGCAGGTACGCGGCGGCGCGGGCGTCGTCGCCGCCGGCCAGCGAGGAGGTGAAGCGCTCGTCCCAGGTCACGACCGGCATCTCCACAGCGTCGCGGACGCGCTGGACGAACCCGAGCGTCTCGCGCGCCTGCTCGCCCTCCTCGCCGCGGAGCGTGAGCGGCAGCCCGATCACGACGCGCTCCGGCTCCTCCTCGCGAATCGTCTGCACGAGCCGCTCGAAGCCCGCGGGCGTGCCGACCTTCTCGGCCACGCCGACTGGCCGGGCCACGGTGCCGGTGGGGTCGGAGACGGCGATGCCCGTCCGGGCGGACCCGTAGTCGAGCGCCAGCACCTTCATCCGAGCGCGGCGGCGATCAGCTCCCGTGCCCGGGCGAGTGCATCGCCGAGCCGCTCGGGGTTCTTGCCGCCGGCGCGCGCCATCGTGGGGCGGCCGCCGCCGCCGCCCCCGACGATCGGCGCGATCTCCTTCACGACGTCGCCGGCCGAGATCCGCTTGGCGACGCCGTCGTCGAAGTTCGCGACCAGGTGGACGGTGCCGTTCTCGCGCGAGCCGAGCACCACCGCCGCGGGCGCGCTGCGCTGCTTGAAGCGGTCGGACAGGTCGAGCAGCGCGTCGGCGCCGCGGCTCGGCACCTCCATCACGATCACGTTCGTCCCGTCGACGACCGCCACCTCCGGCTCGACGTCCGCCGCCTGCTCCGGGCGCCTGGGCTTCTTCGCCTCGCGCCGCGCCAGCTCCAGCTCGGAGCGCGTCGCGTCGAGCTCCCGCGAGCGGCCGTGCAGGAACGCCCACGCCTCGCCGGCCGTGACCGCCTCGATCCGCCGCGCACCCGAGCCCACGGACGCCTCGTTGAGGATGACGAACGGGCCGATCTCGGCGGTCGACCGCACGTGCGTGCCGCCGCAGAGCTCGCGGGAGAAGCCGTCGATCTCGACCACCCTCACCTCGCTGCCGTACTTCTCGCCGAACAGCATCATCGCGCCGAGCTTGCGCGCCTCGTCGATCGGGGTCACGAAGGTGCGCACCGGGATCGCCTCGAAGACCTTCTCGTTCACGAGCCGCTCGATCTGCTCCCGTTCCTCGGGCGTGAGCGGCTGCGGGTGGCTGAAGTCGAAGCGCAGCTTGTCGGGCCGCACCGCCGAACCGGCCTGCTTGACGTGGTCGCCGAGCACCTGGCGCAACGCCGCGTGGAGCAGGTGCGTCGCCGTGTGGTTGGCCATCGTCGGGAAGCGGGCCGCCCACTCGACGACCGCGCGCACCCGCGTGCCCTCCTCGAGCACGGCCTCTCCCCCGGTCTCGACGGCCACCACCTGGTCGTCGCCGAACTTGAGCACCTCGACGACGTCGAGCTTCCGGTCCGTTCCGTCGACGACGAGGTAGCCCGAGTCGCTGACCTGGCCGCCGCCGGCCGCGTAGAACGGGCTCTGCTCGAGCTTCACGAGCTGCCGCGAGCCGGCCGGCGGGCCGACCGCGACCACCGCCGTCAGGACGTCCGTCCGCTCGTAGCCGACGAACTCGCTCGCCGGCGTCCCGGCGCCGGCGATCTCCGCCGCGAGCTGCTCGGTGGTGCTCTCGCCGCCGGCGCGGGAGATCTCGCGGTGCTCCTCCATCAGCTCGCGGAAGCGGTCGACGTCGACCGCCTGCCCGCGCTCCTCGGCGAGCTCCTGCGTGAGCTCGATCGGGAACCCGTAGGTGGTCGCGAGCTCGAACGCCTCCTCACCCGAGATCGCCGCGTTGCCGGCGAGCTCGTCGAGCTCCTTCTGGCCGCGCGCGAGCGTCTCGCGGAAGCGCTCCTCCTCGAGCCGCACCACGCGCTCGATCTCCGCCGCGTGCTCCTTCAGCTCGGGATAGGCGCCGCCCATCTGCTCGGCGACGACGGAGCCGAGCCGGTAGACGCGGTCGAGGCCGATCCGCTGCCCGTGCTGCACGGCGCGGCGGATGATGCGGCGGCAGATGTAGCCGCGCCCCTCGTTCGACGGCGTGACGCCGTCGGCGATCAGGAACGACATCGCCCGGCCGTGGTCGGCGAGCACCCGGTGCGCCTTCGTCGCGACGGGGCCGTCGCCGTAGCCGACGCCCGACTCGCTCTCGACCCAGTCCATGATCAGCCGGAAGCCGTCGGTGTCGAAGACGGAGCCGACGCCCTGCAGCAGGCACGAGCCCCGCTCGACGCCGAGCCCCGTGTCGACGTTCTGGCTCGGGAGCGGCACGAGCTCCGGGCCCGGCCGGAGGTCGTACTCCATGAAGACGAGGTTGTAGAACTCCATGTAGCGGTCGCACTCGCAGCCGGGGCGGCAGTCGTCGCGGCCGCAGCCGTGCTCGGGCCCGCGGTCGAGGAAGATCTCCGAGCACGGGCCACACGGGCCGGTGTCGGCGGCCTGCCAGAAGTTGTCCTTGCCGAGCCGGACGATCCGGTCGGCGGGGATGCCGACGCGCTTCCACGCCTCGATCGCGACCCTGTCCTCGTCGAGGCCGAGCAGCGGGTTTCCCTCGTGGACCGTCGCCCAGAGGAGGCTCGGGTCGAGCCCCATGTGCTGCGTCACGAACTCCCACGCCATGTCGACCGCCTCGTCCTTGAAGTAGTCGCCGAACGAGAAGTTCCCGAGCATCTCGAAGAACGAGCAGTGGCGGTCGGTGCGGCCGACGTCCTCGAGGTCGGTGTCCTTGCCGCCCGCGCGGAGCACCTTCTGGACGCTCACGACGCGCTTCCCGGGCGGCTCGCGCAGCCCGAGGAAGTACGGCTTGAACTGCTGCATCCCGGCGACGATGAAGAGCGTCGACGGGTCGTCGGCCGGCGGGATCAGCGAGTGCGAGGGCACGCGAAGGTGCCCGCGCTCCTCGAAGAAGCGCTGGAAGCCCTCGCGCAGCTCGGCGGTGGTACGCACCCTGGCAGTGTAGGTAGGGGTACCCCGTGTTCCGTCAGCTCTGGGCCGGCGGATGCACGCTCGAACCGCGCGCCTTCTGCAGCTCGTCGTCGAAGTCGGCCTCGCGGCGGGCAGCGGCTTCCCTGGCGCTCGCGACAGCGGCCTTCCAGTCGCGCCGGGCCCGCAGCGTCGCCCAGCCGTGGGAGGCGCCGGAGGTGGCGCCGACGAGCTTCTGGATCGGCCGCTTGACGGCGAAGCTGACGGAGCGGACGGCCTCGTCGGCGGCGACGACCGCGTCGACGGCGCTGTCGGTGGCGACGTCGGCCTTGTCGAGCTGCGTGTTGATCCGGTCGACGGAGCCGCCGACCTTGTTGATCACCGGCATCGCCTCGCGCTCGGTGCTGCGCACGAACGAGGCGAGCCGGGCGAAGACGCCTGCCAGGCTGAAGAGTGCCCAGGCGAGCAGGATGCCGACCACGATCAGGAAGCCGGTGAGGGCGTAGTTGACCCAGTCGTTCGAGGACGCCGCGAGCATGGCGCGATCCTAGTGGAGTGACCGGTAACGTTGCCCGGTTCCTGGGTCGCTAGCACCAAGCCAGAGGGTGCGATCGTCCGCAGGCA
>Ga0335085_10014035_pt1 | contig 11712 bp, 3 predicted proteins | sample Lox_Sample_45_FD_206712 | JGI IMG/M metagenome (GOLD analysis project Ga0335085, IMG submission 206712) | Soil microbial communities from Loxahatchee National Wildlife Refuge, Florida, United States - Lox_Sample_4.5 | ecosystem: Environmental > Terrestrial > Soil > Wetlands | place: USA: Florida...
TCCAGCTCAACTTCGGCGGCAACTCCGACTTCCTGAACATGTTGGAGCGGGAGCGGCTCGAGTCGAAGAAGATCTCGAAGACGTACTCGATCAAATCGATGCTGCCGTACGAGCTCGAGGACAAGAACATCCACGTCGGCCCGTCCGACCACGTCCCGTGGCTCGAGGACCGCAAGTGGGCCTACATCCGGCTCGAGGGGACGGCCTTCGGCGACGTTCCACTGAACGCGGAGCTGAAGATCGAAGTCTGGGACTCGCCCAACTCGGCCGGCGTCGTGATCGACGCCGTCCGGATTGCGAAGCTGGCGCTGAACAAGGGCGTCTCCGGCACCCTCGGCGGACCGAGCTCCTACCTGATGAAGTCGCCGCCCAAGCAGTACGCGGACGACGAAGCGCGCGACCGCACCGAGGACTTCATCCGCAAGCACGCGCGCACGCGCGTCAAGGAGACGGCGAAGGCCTAACGCCGGCCGCGGCTGAGGACGAGGCTCACCTTCGTCCCCAGCGCGCCCTTTGCCCCGGGGGCGCGGCTCTGCGAGAGCACGCGCCCCTTGGGCACCTTCCTCGAGCGGGCCTTCGTGAGCTTGCCCTCCTCACAACCGGCGGTCAGGAGCGCCTTGTCGGCCTTGCGCTCGGACAGCCCGACGACCTTCGGCACGACGCAGCGCTGCGCCGGGAACTGGGCCACGAGCGTGGCGCTCTTCGCCGTCGCCTTGAAGTCGACGTGCCGAAGCTTGCCGGTGCGGCCGTCCGCGGCGATCGCGCGGACCGTGACCCGGCCGGAATCGGTCTTCGCCACCGCGAAGCTCGCGCTGGTGCGCTTCGCGTACAGGGACTGTGAGGTTCGGTCGGCCTTGCCGAGGACGACCGCGTAGCGGACTGCTCCCGGGGCCTTGCGCCACGTGACCTTGAGGGTCTTCCCGTGACGGGTGGCCTTGAGGTGCGAGACGACGCCGAGCCTCGGCGGCTTCGGCGGGTGGTACGTGGCGATCGTCAGCCGGCCGCCAGGGCTCGCGGCGTTCGCCGAGAAGCTCTTGCCGGCGCCGCTCAGATCCGGCACCGGCAGACCCGCCAGCTCGACCTCGGCGACGACCTGGTGCACCGTGGTGCCGGGCGGAGGCGCGAACTTGAGGTTCCCCGACCCGCCGCCGACGACGGTGCCGATCTCCTTCGCTCCGCCTGCGCTGACGTCGAGGAACGTGATCTTCTCGCCGGGGATCGACGTCGCGTTGTAGGAGAGCGTCCGCAGCAGGCCCGAGCCGGTAACGCTGCCGCTGATCTGGAGGGCTCCGGTGTCGTCGGCCTTGAAGACCTGCGTGAACGACGAGCCTGCGACCGGCGTGATCGTGTACGTGCCCGCTGCGGGGTTCTGGACACCGACGACCGTCTCCTTGAACTTCGGCGAGCGCATGATCCGCACCTTGCCCTGGACCGTCATGCAGGTGTTCCCGTTGTAAGTCGTCGAAGTCGCCGGCACGCAGTCGCCGCTGCCGCTCGTCACGTCGATCCCGCCGGGGCCGGTCACCTCGACCGCCGGCGCGTCGGTGTCGCCGTCGAGCCGGACCGCGTGGCTCGGATCGCCCGCCTTGATCGTGAACGTATACGGCTGCGCCGCGGCTCCGAGGGCGGGCAGGCGCCGGTCGTAGATGTTGTCGGCCGTGAAGCGCGACCACTTGCACCCGTCGAACGGCCAGATGTAGACATGATCCGGGAACTGGATCCCGCCGCCGACGCTGACCGGGCCGACGACGAAGCAGGCTCCGGCGCCCGAGCTCGAGACGACGCCGAAGGCGCCACTGCAGAGCACGTCGGCGACGCACGTCTGCAGGTGGCCCGTGAAGTTGAAGCGCTTCGTGACCGCGTTCACCTCACCGCTGAGGCCCCCGTCGAAGCTGACGATGCCGAGGAAGTTCCAGGTCACGCCGCCGCCGAAGGCGATGTAGCCGGGGAACGAGTAGACGAAGTAGGCGTTGGCGAGCGTCTGGTCCTCGAGGATCGGGAGGTTCATCGAGGCGTCGCCCGCCAGCGCGATCGTGAAGACGCTGAACGTCCTCGAGAAGTCCATCGGCAACTGCGCGATCTGGGTCCGGTCGAGCGTCCACCGATGATCCATCGTCGGGAATGCGAAGGCGAGGCCTCCGTGCACGTTGACCAGGTCGATGACGTTGAGGTCCCCGCCGCCCCGGACCACGGTGGGGTTGGTCCCGACGTGGAAGTTGATCGCGTCGAGGTCGACCCCGGGGAAGAGGTGGATGCAGAGGTCCGGGCAGGGCAGGTTGAGCGTCGCGCCGGCACCCGAGAAGTCACCGTCTGCGAACACGATCCCGTTGTCGGGGAAGTTCTTGTCCGGCGGGAAGCCGAAGTTGAGCGAGGCGTCGCCGACGCTGAACGAGCCTGTGATCGAGAGGCGCGAGTGCGGTGGAGCAGGCGTGTTGTTCAGGTAGTCGACGTGGACGGCGTCGATCTTCAGCGGCAGCAGGTCGCCGAAGTCGAGCGGCTGGTTGAGCACCGCGTGCACGTCGGAGAGCTGCAGCGCGCCGTCCACACCTGACGGCCCGAACGTGTTGGTCTCGCGGAAGTTCCCCGTGACCGTGGCCGGGCTGCCGTCGATGAGGCTGAGCACGTTCGGCTTGATCTGGGGCAGTGCGAGCGTGGTGTTGATGAGCGTGGAGTAGTGGCTCGGGTTCGAGGTGTCGCGCACGAACGAGAGGTCGACGTGCTGGGGGACGAGCCCGGCCACGCCGGGCAGGGCGCCTTTGGAGACGTCGAACCCTGCGACGTGCGCGATGTGGTCGTCGTGCGCGTCCTGCGTGAGCGGCGCGTTCACGTCGCGGAAGCTCAGCGAGAGCTGGTGCGGCAGCGGCACCGGAGTGCCGTTCAGCTCAACCGTGACGTTGCCGGAGAAGATCGTCTGCAGCAGCGGGGAGATCACGAGGGCGTGGCCGGGCGCCGGCCTGAAGACGAGGCCGTTGATCGCCACCGGGCCGCGCGACTCCCAGAGCAGGATCGAGTTGTCCATCAACGGGCCGGTGATGTCGCGGCGGTTGATCTGTGACACCACGGCGCAGTTCGCCGGGTCGCCCAGCAGCTTCGCGATCGCGCACAGGGCCTTCACGTACGTCACGTATTGGGCGGGGCCGTTGTTGTACTGGTTGATGGCGCTCTGGACGAGCGTCTTGTCCTCTCCCGGAGGCAGGTCGCCGAGGCCCGTCGCCTGGTGGAGGTCGCAGCCCGACGCCTCGACCACGCCCCAGTGCATCGTTGCAGGCATGACGCAGATCCCGGCCTGTCTGAAGTTGACGCAGTACGCGCTGAGGGTCCCTTGGAAGAAGTTGTAGGTCGGCGCCGAGATCGTGGTGCCGCCGCCGGAGAACGGCGAGGACTGCGAAGCGGTGCTGGTCGCGCCCGTCGCGCTCACGACTGTCAGGCGCGCCTGGGCGAGGCTGCTCGCGGCCTTGAACGAGCTGCCCGGCGCGGGCAAGAACTGCGTCTGAAGCTGGGAGGTGTTGCACGAGACGTCGGTGTGGCCGTCGCCGTTCAGGTCCCAGAGGTACCGCGACGCGTTCAGCGAGGCGTTCGCGTTCAGCGTCACCACGGCGCCCGGCCGGATCGTGCTCGGCATCGTGAAGAGCGCGGTCGGAGAGCTGCTCGTGAAGGTCGCGGTCACGCTGCGCGCCTGGTTCATGTGCACCGTGCAGGTCATGCCGGAGCAGGCGCCCGACCAGCCGGAGAAGGCGGAGCCCTGCGCGGCGGCCGCGCTCAGCGTCACGTCGGTCCCGGAGGCGAAGGCGTGCGAGCAGGTCGTGCCGCACGAGATCCCGGCCGGCGAGCTTGTGACGGTTCCCGAGCCCGCGCCCGCTTTGCTCACGCTCAGCGAGAAGCTGCCGCCTCCGCCGGCGCCTTGCACCTTCCACAGCTCGTCGCCGTGGGTGCCGTCGTCGGCCCCGAAGAACAGCGTACCGTTCACATCGGCCAGGGGGCCCGGGAACGATCCGCTGCTGCCCGGATTGATGTCCGCCACCATCGTCGTTCCGGTATCGGTGCCGTCGCTCGTCCACAGCTCGGCGCCGTCGGTGCCGTCGTCTGCCGAGAAGTAGAGCGTGCCGCCCGAGTTCGTCAACGCGTGGGGCGAGGAGCTACCGCCGGGGCTGATGTCCTTGACGAGAGCGGTGCCGGCGCTCGTGCCGTCGCTGCTCCAGAGCTCGCCGCCGTCGGTCCCGTCGTCGGCCTCGAAGAAGAGCGTCCCGTTGACGTCGGTGAGGTCGGCCGGGTCCGAGGCTTGGGCCCCCGGCCGGATGTCCTTGACGATGACGGTCCCCGAGCTCGTGCCGTCGCTCTTCCACAGCTCGCGACCGTGGTCGCTAGGGCCGCTGCCGTCGTCCCCCGTGAAGAAGAGGGTGCCCGCGACGTTCGTCAGATCCTCAGGCCCCAAGCTCGCGCCCGTGCCGCCGTCACCCTTGAGGAGCACCGTGCCGGCCCCCGTCCCGTCGCTCTTCCACAGCCCGAAGAACGTCCCGTCGAAGGCCTCGAAGAACGCCGTGCCGTTCACGTCGGTGATCTGGCTGACGTCCGACGGCGCGTTGGGGTTGGGATTGATGTCCTTGACGAGCTGCGTCCCGGCGCCCGTGCCGTCGCTCTTCCAGAGCTCCTCCCCGTTGCTGCCGTCGTCGGCGTTGAAGAACAACGTCCCGCCCACGTCCACCAGGTCGCTAGGGCTCGAGGAGCCGCCCGGGTTGATGTCCTTCACCATCGTGGTCCCGGCGGCCGTGCCGTCGCTGCTCCACAGCTCGCGCCCGTTCGTCCCGTCGTAGGCCGCGAAGTAGAGCGTGCCGCCGACGTCGACCAGGGCCGTCGGCTGCGAGGAGCCGCCCGGGTCGATGTCCTTGACCATCGTCGTGCCCGCGGCCGTTCCGTCGCTGCTCCAGAGCTCGCTGCCGTGGTTGCCGTCGTCGGCCGAGAAGAACAGCGTCCCGTTGACGTCGGTGAGCAGCGACGGGAACGAGCCGGTCGCGCCGGGATTGATGTCCTTGACCAGGCTGGTGCCCGCGGCCGTGCCGTCGGTCTTCCAGAGCTCGAAGCCGTGCGTACCGTCGTCGGCGACGAAGAAGCCCGTGCCGCCGACGTCCGTGATCGAGGCCGGGCTCGAGCTGGCGGCACCTGGGTTGATGTCCAGGACGAGCCCGGGCCCCGACGCGGCGAGGGCCAGGGCGCCGCCGCCCGCGAGGACGACCAGCGCGAGCAGGAGCGGCAGACGGGATCTCACGTGCTCACCGACTCGACGACGCGCTCGAACGGGACACGCGCGCGCTCGCACACCTCGCGCACGACCTCCGCGGAATCGCCGTCGAAGAGGTAGAAGACGACCTCGTCGCCCGGGACGAGGATCGTGCCCGTGAGCGCGACGCCGGTCCCCGCTCTCGTCAGCTCGGCAGCGCTCTGGCGGATGCGCTCGGCGGCCTCGCCGACCGACTTCTCGTGCAGATCCGGCCAGAAGCACTCGGCCAGGTACGTCGCTCCGGAGGGTCGCTCCAACACAGCCGCCAAGGTACGCGGCTGCTCCTGGCGAGTAATCGGGGGTTTCCCTACGAATTTCGGGGTCTAGGCCCGCACTGCCACATAGGTCCCGCGGATAACACCGCCGGGGGAGCGGAGCGAGCAGCGGAGGCCAATGGGCGATCGGCCGCGGCGGACGCGGACCGTGACGGTGCGCTCGCGGAAGCTGACGGCGTAGTGCTTTCCCGCGATTGTGAAGGTCGCCGCCGTGCTCGAGGCGACCTTGATCCGGACGGTCCGTGCCCGGGGGGACACGAGCAGCGGGGCATCGAAGAGCAGGTATCGCGGCTTACCGGCCACGACGCGCAGCGGCAGCGTTGCCTTCGCCGAGCGGCCGTGCGCATCGGTGGCGACGAGGCGGATGGCGGCGCTTCCCGGCTGGACGTTCGTCAGGGTGACCTGCTCGCCGGTCCCGATCAGCCGCTTGCCGAGGTACCACTTCAACCGGCGTCCGGTGAGCGGCCGGTCGGCGTCGTCGAAAGCGCTGCCCTGCAGCAACAGGGTCGTCGTCGCGAGAACGTGACCGCGGCGGGGGGCATTGAGGATCTGAACGGTCGGCGGGGCGCCGGCGGCGCTGAGCCGCCCCGAAGTCTCGGTCGTGAGGTTGAAGCCGTCGCTGACCAGCACGCGGAGCCTGGCGTTCCGTGACGCGCTCAGGAACCGGCTCGGGATGCGCGCCGAGCCCCCCTTCAGACCGTCGGCCACGACCTTCCAGTGGCTCCCTCCGTCCGCCGAGTACTCGACGGTGGAGGTCAGGCTGCCGCCGTCGGCGTCGTGGGCGCTCCAGCGCACGAACGTGGTCCGGCCGCGGAGTTTCGTCCGACGACGCGGCGCGAGGAACTTCACGACCGGAGCGTGGGCGCTGCGGGAACGGCGAGCCACCTCGTGCCCGTTGTAGGTGACCGTGACCGCGGCGGTGTCCGCGGTCAGCGGAAGCGTCGCGTCGAGCATCAGGTCGGGCGGCTGCAGGCCGTGGTCGACGTGGACCCGGTCGGTCGTCGGGACGACCGCGTCGAGAACGTGTCCGCCCGCGTCGCGCACGTCGATGCGGTAGAGGCTGCCGGCCGTCGGCCCTCCGGGCGAGCTCTGCCCGGGCGAAACGGAGAGGATCGACGTGCTCCCGTCCGGATGGACGATCGCAAGCATTCGCATCGAGGCGCCGTGGACGACGCGCAGCCGACGCGCCTGCTGCGGCGTTGGGTAGCCGATCAGGTAGTTCCAGTTGGCCAGCGAGATCCAGTGGTTCGTGTTGTCGGCGCCGTTGCCCTTGCCGTCCGGTTGGCCGTCGCCGCCCGGGCAGTAGGACATGAAGTCGTAGTACTTGGTGCCGCCGGCGGGGGTGCCGTCGTGATTGAAGTCCTGCATGTAGGTGCCCGGCAGCGACCCGGTCTTGTAGATGTCCCAGCTGCGGCGGTCGAAGCCGGCGCTGTCGAGGTACCCCCAGACGTCCGGCGACCAGGGCGTTCCGCTCTGGTTTGTGTCATCGCTGTCGTTGTCCTGGCCTCCTCCGCACTCGACGCCGGCGTGCTTGAGGCCGAGCCCGTGCCCGATCTCGTGCGTGACGCTGCTGATCGAGCGGCCGCTGTCCAGGACGGCGGACGCGGCGCCGTTGTTGAACAGCTTGTAGCCGAGGGTGCAGCCGTTCTTGATGAGGCCCATGCCAGCGAAAAACACGCCGATCTCGTAGTCGTTGGGCCCGTAGCCGTCGGCGGCGCCGCGGTTGCTCACCGTGCCCGCCGCCGCGCAGGAGTCTTGGGTCCCGTCGACCTGGAGCGGCGACTCGTACGGGAGGATCTCGAAGTGGTACGGCATCAGCGTCTCGGCGTCGTTGAACACCTGCTGCGGCGTCACGCTCGTACACCCGCTCGCATTGTTGGTGCCGCAGTTGCCGCCGATGGTGAGGGTCAGCGGGATCGGGTGGATCCGGATCGTCGCGACCGGCACGAAGGGCACAGACTGGAGCGTGAAGACGTTGCCTCGGCAGCCCCCGCACTGGCTCGGCAGGAAGGGGCCAACGGGCGGGATCACGGTCGCGCGGAAGGTGAGCGAGCTGCGGTTCGTGTCCTGCCAGGGAACCAGGAAGTTGAACGACGATCCCGGGTTCGCCCGCTCGGGATCCCTGACGCAGAAGGAACAGATCATCGGCGTCACCGCAGGAGGCGAGCTGTCGGGGCCGAGCAGCGCGATCCGGCTCCCATTCGAATCGAGCACCTCGAGCTGCGCGGTCGCACCGGAGACGGTGGTCCCGCCGAAGGTGTGGGCGAAGACGCGCACGACGGTGAACTTCCCCTGGGCCAGCGTCACCCCCTGGTAGGTCGCCTGCCCGGGCGCGTTGCTGTTCGACTGGTCGCGAGAGGGAAGCACGCCTAGGCACCCTGCGCACCCGGAGCTCTGGACGGTCTGCGTGACCTCGATCCCGGTCACGATGATGTTGACCGGCGTCGGCGGCTTGATCCCGAACGGGAGCGACGACACGGTCTGCAGCGGCGCCGTCGGACTCGCGGCCGCCGTCGATCCGCCCGGGCCCGTCGCGGTCACGACGCAGCGGAAGGTCCCGGTCGGCACGTACGGCGTGACGTGCTGCACGGCGTAGTACGTCTGGCCGGACGCCTCGTCGCGCCAGAACGTGGTCGGGTCGGTGTCGCTGCGCTGGTAGAGCTCCTGCCACTCGAACTGGTAGGGAATCGACGTGTCGTTCCCGCTCCACGCGCCCGCGTTGCAGACGTACTGGTGTGGGATCGTCGTGCAGAAGAAGTGCCCCTTGTAGAACTGACAGCTCTGGTCGGGAGCGATCGACGGCAGCGTGGTGTTCCGGGGAGGCGCCGGCGGGGGAAGGTGCACACTCAGGGCTCCGTGGCCCCCGCTCCCCGTATGCGTGCCGTCGCCCGCATACGCGGCGCTGATCACGTGGGCACCCGAGTCGACGGCACTCGGCGTGTAACCGACGACGCAGCCGGCCGACGCCGAGTTCAGCCGCGCGAGGGTGCAAGTCTCGTGGTTGAACGACCCGTGCGAGCTCGAGCTGAAGCTCACGGTCCCGGTCGGCGCGACGGTCGACCCGCTCCCTGTATCGGTCACCGTCGCGCCGCAGGTCGTCGCGCTGCCCACCGTCACCGACGCCGGCACGCACGAGACCGCCGTCGAGGTCGGTCGCTTCGTGGGCGCAGTGCCGGCGTAGACGTTCACGGCTCCCTGCTGCGCGTGATCCACGTCGTTCACGAGCGTCGCGCTGTACGCGCCGGCGACGAGCGTGCCGGCGTCCATCGCCAGCGAGGAGCCGAAAAATGGCTGCCCGAAGAGCGGGCCGTCCCAGACGAGCTTCTGATCCTCGTCGTGGGTGCCCGACCAGCCGCCCGCCGGCTCGAGGTAGACGTACGCCGCCCCGATCCCAGAACCGTACTGAGGCCCTCCCACGACGAGCGTGCTACCGGAAACCGCCACCGACCAGCCGAGATTGCTGGAGCTCGCGTCCGAAGAGGTCAGCTTCGCCGACTCGTGCACCGAGCCGCTCCAGCCGCCGCCCGGCTTGACGAAGACGTACGCCGCCTTCCCCGGGGCGCCACCGACGACCGTGTCGCCGTCGATCGCGACGCCGTAACGGCCGAGGTTGTCCGTGGCCGCACCGTCCGAAGCGGTGAGCTTGGCCGCCTCGTGAACCGAGCTGCTCCAGCCGCCGCCCGGCTTGGCGAAGACGTAGACGGCGCCCTGGAAGTTATTGGCGCCGATCTTCGCCCCACCGGCGCCGGCGACGATCGTGCCGCCGTCGCTCGAAATGCCCACGCCGCCGTTGACCGCGCCGCCTCCGAGGTTCGCACTCGCAGCGCCGTCGGAGGCGGTCAGCATCGCGGTCTCGTGCTCGCTCGCCCAGCCGCCGCCGGGCTTGGTGAACACGTAGACGGCTCCCTGGCCCTGGTTGCCGCCGATCATCGCGTTGCTGGCGCCGGCCACGACGGTGGCGCCGTCGCCGGAGACCGTGACCGCATTGCCGAGCATCGGGGCAGGGCCCTGCTCGACCGACTCGGTCAGGATCGCCGTCTCGTGCTGGTTGGGGACGCTCCCCCAGCCGCCGCCCGGCTTGAGGAAGACGTAGACCTTTCCCTCCTGGGAGTTGTAGACCGGGGCGCCGGCCACGACCGTGTCGCCCGAGATCGCCACGGACGAGCCGAGCTCGTCGTTCGCGTTGCCGTCCGAGGCGGTCAGCTCGGCGGTCTCGGTCCCGGTCCCCCAGCCGCCGCCCGGCTCGCCGAACACGTAGACGGCGCCGTCGCCGCCGTTCGCCCGCTGCGCGCCGACTGCGATCGTGTCTCCCGAGATCGCGACCGAGAAGCCGAACCAGGCGCTCGCCGAATAGTCGGAGGCGCTGAGCGTCGCGGCCTCGACGAACGGGTCGACGCGGATCGGGTAGCTCGCCCCGCGGTCGTCGACTCTCAGCGCAAGGGTCCGGTTTGAAACGACGATCCTGGCCGGCAGGGCCTTCCCGCGGGCGTCATGGGCGGCGAGGTCGCGATAGCGCAGGACGGCGAAGCGGCCGCGGGCGAGGGAAATGCTGCGCCGGTCGCGGGAGAGGCGCGGGTGCAGGCCCGAAGGCAGCTTCCCGAGCGCGAGCGTGAGCGGGGCCGTCCCTGCCGGCCTCGAGCGCAACGTGAACCCCTGCTCGAGCCCGAGCGGCCCGTTTGCGTACCACTCGACGAGACCCTTGCGCGCGTAGCTCACGCGGTTCGCGCGTGCGGCCGGCGCCGAGGAGCCGACCGGTGTGAGCGGAGGACCGCGCCCGATCGCCCGCAGGCCGAAGCCCCAGGTCGTGCCGCCGGCGCGGACCGCGACGCCCCGGGCCGTGAAGCTCGCGGCCACGCCTCCGCCGGCATGCAGTGCGAGCCCCCGTGAGGTCCGGCGGGCAAAGAACCTCCGGTCGGCATGGCCGAGCGTGCGAGCGACGACGCCCTGAGCCGCCGCCGGGAGCACCGCCGGCCGCGAGCTTGCCGATACGGGCCTGGCAGCACCACGGTCGACGGCCGAGCCCGCCGAGAGGACCAGCGCGACGAGCAGGCACGCAGCGGCCGCCCCGGTCGCCGGCCGACTCATGTCTCCGGTCCCGTCAAGGTGCTCATCGACTCGACGACACGCTCGAACGGGACGCGCGCGCGCTCACACGCCTCGCGCACGACGTCCGCGGAGTCGCCGTCGAAGAGGTAGAAGACGACCTCGTCGGCGGGAACGAGGATCGTGCCGGTGAGCGACACGCCCGTCCCGGCGCTGGTCAGCTCCGCGGCGCTCTCGCGAATGCGCTCGGCGACCTCGTCGACCGAGGCCGCGTGCAGGCCCGGCTAGAAGCATTCGGCGAGATAGGTCACTTCGGACATGGGGCCCAGGCTACGACGAGCCGTCACGCGAGTAATCGGGGGTTTCCCTACGAACCTCGCACGGTCATGGCCGCCATCGCAGCCCCGAGCTGGGCCCGGGAGCGGATGCCGAGCTTGCGGTAGGCCCGACCGAGGTTCGCCTCCACCGTCTTGGGGCTCACGAACAGCCGCTCGGCGATCTCGCGGTTCCGCAGGCCGGCGGCGGCCAGGCGCGCGACCTGCTCCTCGCTCGGCGTGAGCTCGAGCGGCGCCTCCCGGAGGTGCGTGCGCTCGAGCTCGGCGCGGGCCTTGCCGGCCCAGAGCGGCGCCCCGAGCTGCTCGAAGATGCCGAGTGCCCGTTCCAGCGACTCCCGTGCGGCCTTCCGCTGCTTGCGGCGCCGCTGCAACCGGCCGAGGGCGAGCAGCGTCCGGGCCCGGTCGAACGGGACCGTCACCTGCTCGTGGTGCGCAAGCGCCTCGTCGAGAGCGGAGGCGGCAGCGTCGAGCTCTCCCCGTGCAGCGGCGAGCTGGCCGCGGGCCCAGGCGGCGACCGCGAGTGGCGGCACGCGGCCCGTCTTCCGCGCGCGCTCGTCGAGGAGGCCGATCGCCGCCTCGGCGCGGTCGGGGTCGCCGAGCTCGATCAGCGCCTCCGCGTAGTCCGCGTAGGAGCGGAGCGGCTCACCGGTGCCCATCCCTTCTCGGAGCTCGAAGTTCCGGGCGAGCCATTCCGCGGCAGCAGCCGGATCGCCGAGCGAGAGCTCCACGAAGCCGAGGACCGCCAGCGCGTTGGAGGCGCCCCAGTCGTCGCCGGCCGCCTCGG
>Ga0335085_10014036_pt1 | contig 11712 bp, 8 predicted proteins | sample Lox_Sample_45_FD_206712 | JGI IMG/M metagenome (GOLD analysis project Ga0335085, IMG submission 206712) | Soil microbial communities from Loxahatchee National Wildlife Refuge, Florida, United States - Lox_Sample_4.5 | ecosystem: Environmental > Terrestrial > Soil > Wetlands | place: USA: Florida...
TTGCCATCCATCGCGCCGAAGGCACCCATGCCGGCGGCGTGCATTTCGAGATGACTGGCCAGGATGTCACCGAATGCCTTGGCGGCGCGCAAGGGTTGAAGGAAATCGATCTGCAGGATCGCTACCAGACCGCATGCGATCCCAGGCTCAATGCCAGCCAGGCGCTGGAGCTGGCGTTCCTGATCGCGGAAGGCATTCGCGATGAGCGCATGAAACTTTCGGGGGCGACGAGCGGCGCGCGTAGCGCGTGAGCAGGTTTGGTAGACTTGCAAAAATCACAGGCACCGCAGGCCGGGGCGGGCTGCAGGGGAAGTCAAACTAGGCGTTCATGGGCATCGCTCGTCTCTTAGCCAAAGGATGGATCGTTTTCTGCCTCTTCGCCAGCGCCCATGCCCTGCGGTTTGCGCTGTTGAGCGGGCTGCCGGTGGACGGTTCTATTGCCGCCATCGGTATCTGCGCCCTCCTGTTCATGGCGATGGGCTTGCTATTTGTGGGCGGCTTTGGCGTCTCGGCCGGACATTTCACCGGTAAGCCCTGGCTTGAGCGATTCAAGCCGCATCATCTAGTTCCCAGCTTCAATGAGGCGGTGTTTCTATTGTTTGTTCTGTTGAGTTTTCTCAACCAGGCTTTTGTCGCGCCGGTCAATATGGATCGCCGAGCGGTCAGCGCGCTGGAGAATGCGATCTATTTTGTGGTTCCAGGCCAGCGCGCGCTGGTTAGTTCGCTGGAGGCCTGCACCATGGATGGTGGACGGGCCTTTTCAGCGGCCTTTGCCTGGTTGCTGGCGGTGATCTATCTGGCCAGCGCCGCGTCGCGCCTGAAATTGCAGGCCGGGCTGATCCGGCTGGAGGCTGGCGACCGGCCCCAGCCCTTGGGTCCGACCTTGAGGGCCTTTCTGTTTGGCATTGTGGCGGTGGTGGGAATCCAGTACCTGTTTGTAGGTTCGGCCTATCCCTGGCTCAATTGCAGCGCCTTTGCAGACGTGACAGGCGCGTTACTGATCGGGCTGGCGCCCCTGATGCTGTCGTATCTGATTGTCGCGGCGCTGGCCTCGTTGCTGGCCTCGTCCCCCGAGAAAATTCAGTGATTCCAGTATCTTACTATGGTAACAAGCCGCAATATTTGTTTGCTGGCGGCCTTTATCCCCTTGGGTCCCTTATAGCGCCCTAGTCATCGGGGATTTCCACATCTTGTTTCTTCGTCGCCGCGTGCCGGAGTCAGGACCGCTGAAAGCTGCTGTTGTCGGCGCCGGCGTGTTCGGACATCACCACGCCACCAAATATAAGAGCCTCGGGCAAAGCGGCCAAGGCGTGGCGCTGTTTGCCATCGCCGATCCCAATCCAGAGATGCGGGCCAAGGCCAAGGCGCATCATGGCTGCGCAGCGGTGGCAGACTGGCGCGAATTGCTGGGCAAGGTCGACCTGGTCAGCGTCTGTTCGCCGGCCATCACCCATGCGGAGATCGTGCGCGATTTCCTTAGGGCGGGAACCCACGTGCTGGTGGAAAAGCCCATCGCCACCACCCAGGAGGAGGCGGCCGAACTGGTTTCGTTGTCGCGTGAGACCGGCAAGATCCTATCCGTCGGTCATCAGGAGCGCTTTGTCTTTGCCCGCACCGGTCTTTTGGATCTGGCGGAAACCCCGCTGGAAATTACCTGCTGGCGCCAAGGTCCCTGGACCGGCCGCGGCGATGACGTCTCAGTGGTGCTGGACCTGATGATCCATGACTTGGATTTGGTGCATACCCTGGTGCCGGGAACGGTCGAGGATGTGCGCGCCGAAGGCCTGATCGAATATGGCCCCCATGCCGATGAAGTCTTTGCCCTGCTGCGCTTCAACTGCGGCACAATCGCCAAGCTGGAGACCAGCCGCGTCGCCAATGAACGCAAGCGCGGACTTCGTGCCGTCTATGCCGACGGCGTGGTGGAAATCGATTTCCTTTCTCGCACCGTGATCAACACCACGCCCAGACCCCTGGGCGCGCTGGAACTGGGCGATCCCTTGGGTGAAGCGGTCGCCGGCTTTGTCGCATCCGCCAAGTCCGGCGTGGACGCCCTTGTCACCCCCGAGCAGGCGGCCCAGGCGCTGGAAACCGCGCTGTGGATCGAGGAAGCCTCAGGCGTGGCCGTGCCCATGCAGGCCATGCAGGCCCGAATCGCGGCTGGCCGCTAGGCGGCTATCCAGACAGGCTTTAAACAGTGGTCATGGTGGACCGCTTTCGCATCGCGCTTGCCCAGCTCAATCCGGTAATGGGCGACATTGCAGGCAATCTCCAACGCGCCCGCGCCGCGCGCGCCGCTGCTGCGAGCGCCGACGTCATCCTGTTCTCCGAATTATTCATCGTCGGTTATTCGCCTGAAGACCTGGTGCTCAAGCCAGCGCTGCAACAGGAGGCCCGTGCCGCGGTTGAGGAACTGGCCAGGGACACCGCCGATGGCGGGCCCGCCATCTTGATCGGTGCGCCCTGGGTTGAGCATTCCGAACTTTACAATGCCGTGGCATTGCTGGATGGCGGCAAGGTCCAGGGCCTGACCTACAAGTATGAACTTCCCAACTATGGCGTGTTCGACGAGAAACGTGTCTTCACCCAAGGCCCCACGCCCGAACCGTTAATCGTGCGGGGCGTGAAACTGGGCCTGCCCATTTGCGAGGATATCTGGAAGCAGGATGTCACCATCTGGCTGGCCGATGGGGGGGCGGAGATTTTCTGCGTGCCCAATGGTTCGCCCTTCGAAGCCGGCAAGGAGGACGTGCGGCTGAAGCTTGCGGCGGCGCGGGTCAAGGAAACCGGCGTTCCCCTGATTTATCTCAACCAGTTGGGCGGCCAGGACGAGGTCGTCTATGACGGGGCAAGCTTTGTCTTGAATGCCGACCAGGACATCGCAGTGGCGCTGCCTTCTTGGAACGAGCACGTCGCCATCACCGAATGGCAGCGCGACGGGGAAGGAAAATGGGCTTGCGCGCTGGGCGAGCGGTTCGTGACCGAGGACCGTTCCTCCCAGGTCTATCACGCCATGATGCTGGCGCTGCGTGACTATGTGAACAAGAACCGCTTTCCCGGCGTGGTTTTGGGACTTTCTGGTGGCATCGATTCTGCTTTGTCGGCGACGGTGGCGGTGGACGCGCTGGGGGCCGGCCGCGTGCGCTGTGTGATGCTGCCGTCGCGTTATACCAGCCGCGAAAGCCTGGAAGATGCCGATGCCTGCGCGCAGCTGCTGGGCGCCACCTATGAGACCATCGAAATCGAACGAGCGGTGAAGGCGCTTGCGGAAACCCTGGCCGCGCCCTTCGCCGGAACCCAGAGCGGCACGACGGAAGAAAACATCCAGTCCCGCTTGCGCGGCGTGATCCTGATGGCAATCTCCAACAAGTTCGGACCCATGGTACTGACCACCGGCAACAAGAGCGAGATGAGCGTGGGCTACGCCACCCTCTATGGCGACATGTGCGGCGGCTATAATGTGCTCAAGGACATCTACAAGACCGAAGTATTCGCGCTGTCGCGCTGGCGTAATCAGAATTCGCCGCCAGGCGCGCTGGGGCCGCGAGGGCTTGTGATCCCTGAACGCATCATTACCAAGGCGCCGACCGCGGAACTGCGCGCCAATCAGACCGACCAGGACTCCCTGCCGCCTTACGACACCTTGGACGGCATTTTGCAATGTCTGGTCGAGCATGAATGCAGTTTCGAGGAAACCGTGGCGCGCGGCTATGATCCGGCCACCGTACGACGTGTCGAGCATCTGCTTTACATTTCTGAATATAAACGCCGTCAGGCACCGCCGGGCGTCAAGATCAGCAGCCGCAATTTCGGTCGCGACCGGCGCTATCCCATCACCAATGCCTTCCGGGACGCCCGCTGATGACTGTCATTGTCCGTTTCGCCCCATCGCCGACAGGCCTGTTGCATGTCGGCAATGCCCGCACCGCACTGCTCAACTGGCTGTTCGCCCGGAAGATGGGCGGCCGCTTCCTGCTGCGCATCGACGATACCGATGCGGCGCGCTCGACCAAGGCCTTTGAAGAGGCGATCTATCGCGATCTTGGCTGGTTGGGCTTGTCTCATGACGCTACGGACCGCCAGATCAACCGGCTGGCGGTTTACAGCACTGCGTTTTACAAGCTCCAGGCGTCCGGCCGGGTCTATCCCTGTTATGAAACCGAGGCCGAACTTGAGCGGCAGCGTTCGCTGCTGGCCGCGCGCAAGCTGCCGCCGGTCTACAACCGCGCCTCGCTCGATTCCTCCAACCGCAAGAAATGGGAGGCCGAAGGGCGCAAACCACACTGGCGTTTCCTGCTGTCGCGCCAGCCGGTGAGCTGGGCCGACCTGGTGCGCGGGCCGGTGGAGATCGATACCGCCACCATGTCCGACCCGGTGCTGGTGCGCGAGGATGGCGCCTTTCTCTATACCCTGCCCTCGGTGGCCGACGATATCGACATGGGCATCAGCCATGTGGTGCGCGGGGAGGATCATGTCACCAACACGGCCGCTCAGATCGAGATCTTTGAGGCGCTCGGCGCCCCGGTCCCGAAATTCGCGCACTTCCCCCTGCTGGTGGGTGCTGGCGGCGAGGCCTTGTCCAAGCGCCTGGGTTCGCTGTCGCTGGAAAGTATGCGCCAAGAGGGCATCGAGCCGATGGCAGTTGCCTCTTATCTCGCGAAACTGGGCACCTCGGATCCGGCCGAGCCGCGCCTGACCCTGGGCGAGCTCGCACTGGAATTCGACTTCGCCAAGATCGGCCGCGCGCCGGCGCATTTTGTGCCCGAAGAACTGGCGGTGCTGAATGCCAGGTTGCTGCACATCATGCCCTATAGCGCGGTGGCGGCGCGCATGCCGCCCATCACTGGAATATCCGGCGAAGCCTTTTGGGATGCGATCCGGCCCAACTTGACCAAACTCGCCGACGCCGGCGGGATGGCACGGCTGGTATCGGGGCCGGTGACGCCGCTGATCGAGGATGCTGGCCTGGCGGCAACAGCGGCGAGCCTGCTGCCGCCCGAGCCCTGGGACGAAGGTACCTGGGGCGCCTGGACCAAGGCCGTCACAGCCGAGACCGGTGCCAAGGGCAAAGGATTGTTTCACCCCTTGCGGCTGGCGCTGACCGGGCTGGAGCATGGACCCGAACTCAAAAAACTGTTACCCCTGATCGGACGCGACCGTGCTCTGGCGCGCCTGGAAGGAAGAACCGCGTGACGCTTCTTGGCCTCATTTTCCGGATTTCGATTTGCAGCTGACGCTGCAATGATCCTTCTGCCCGGCCCGCATTTGCCAGTTTCAGCCCGCCATCCGGATCCGCCATGACTTTGCGCCTGTTCAACAGCTTAACCAAGACGAAGGAAGATTTTGCGCCGCTCGATGTAAAGAACGTGCGCGTGTATGTCTGCGGCCCCACGGTCTATGACTTCGCCCATATCGGCAATGCCCGGCCCGTCATCGTGTTCGACGTGCTGTTCCGGCTGCTGCGCCATGTCTATGGCGATGCCCATGTCACATATGTCCGCAACATCACCGACGTGGACGACAAGATCAATACGCGCGCCGCCGAGCGCGGCATCTCGATCCGGCAGCTGACGGAAGAAACGGCGCGCATCTATGACGAAGATGTGGCGGCGCTGGGAAACCTGCCGCCGACGGTCACGCCCCGCGCCACCGAGCATGTGCGCGAGATGATCGCCATGATCGAGACACTGATCGCAAATGGCCATGCCTATGAGGCATCCGGCCATGTGCTGTTCGATGTGTCTTCCAAATCCGACTATGGCAAGCTGGCACGTCGCTCGCTGGACGAGATGCTGGCGGGGGCACGAGTGGAAGTGGCGCCCTACAAGAAGAATGCAATGGACTTCGTGCTGTGGAAGCCGTCGGAGGAAAGTTTGCCCGGCTGGGACAGCCCGTGGGGCCGCGGGCGGCCGGGCTGGCATATCGAATGTTCGGCCATGGCGGGTAAATATCTGGGCGAGACCTTCGACATCCATGGTGGCGGCATCGACCTGGTCTTTCCCCATCATGAAAACGAGATCGCCCAGAGCGAAGGCGCCCATCACGACCATCCGCTGGCAAAAGTCTGGATGCATAACGGTTTCCTGCAGGTGGAAGGCGAGAAGATGGCCAAGAGCGCGGGCAATTTCTTTACCATCCGCGAGCTTCTGGCCGATTGGCCGGGTGAGGTGCTGCGCTTCACCATGCTGCGCACGCATTATCGCCAGCCGATCGATTTCACCTTTGCGGGCTTGCGTGAAAGCTGGAAGACGCTGGAGCGCTGGTATGCCGTGACCGAGCCGCTGGTCGATCCGGCGCCCGATGCCTATTTCTTCGAAGCCTTGTCGGACGATCTCAACACGCCGGCGGCCATCGCCTCCCTGCACCAGGCGGATGCATTGGCGCTGGCCGGCGGTCTGGGTTTTCTGGGCTTCTCCAACGTCCAGCTCCGGATTGCAGCAAAGGGCGAGGTGGACACGGTTGCCATCGCCGATGCAATCGCCGCCCGTAACGCGGCGCGCAAGGCGAAGAACTTTATCGAAAGCGATCGAATCCGCGACGAGCTTCTGGCCAAGGGCATTTTGCTGAAGGATGGGCCAGACGGAACGAGTTGGGAGGTGAAGCGGTGATGTCCTCTCCCAACAAAGAACGCCTCTTCATTTTCGACACCACCCTGCGCGACGGCGCGCAGACGCAGGGCGTGGATTTTTCCGTCGAGGACAAGCGCCAGATCGCGTTGGCGCTGGACAGTCTGGGCGTGGATTACATCGAGGGCGGCTGGCCCGGCGCCAATCCCACCGATACTGCATTCTTCGGCGACAGGCCGGCGTTGAAACGGGCCCGTTTTACCGCCTTCGGCATGACCAAGCGCGCCGGTAGAAGCGCCGCCAACGATCCGTCATTGGCACCGGTTCTGGACGCCAATGTGGATTCTATCTGCCTGGTGGGCAAGACCAGCACTTATCAGGTCAAGGTGGCGCTGGAGATTTCGCTGGAGGACAATCTCGACAATATCGCCCGCTCGATGGAAGCGATCATCGCTAGGGGATGCGAGCCTCTGTTCGACGCCGAGCACTTCTTCGACGGCTACAAGGCCGATTCCGATTATGCGCTTTGCTGCCTCAGAACCGCCCACGAAGCCGGCGCAAAATGGCTGGTGCTGTGCGACACCAATGGCGGCACCATGCCGGAAGATGCCCACCGTATCGTCAGCGAGGTGAAGGCGCGGTTGCCAGGTGCGGCGCTTGGCATCCATGCCCATAACGACACGGAACAGGCGGTGGCGGTGTCGCTGGCCGCCATCCGCGCCGGCGTCCGCCAGGTGCAGGGCACGCTCAACGGGCTGGGCGAGCGCTGTGGCAATGCCAATCTCTGTTCGCTGCTTCCCAACCTGATGCTGAAGGAGCCGTTTGCCTCGCGGTTCGAGACCGGTGTCAGCTTCGAAAATCTCAAACAGCTCACCCATGTGTCGCGGCTGCTGGACGAGATTCTTAACCGGGCGCCCAACCGCTACGCCGCCTATGTCGGTTCATCGGCCTTCACCCACAAGGGCGGCCTGCATGTCTCGGCCGTGGCCAAGAGCCCGCAAACTTACGAGCATGTGCCGCCGGAATCGGTGGGCAACAGGCGCTCGATGCCGGTTTCGTCCCAGTCCGGCCGGGCCAATGTGGCGATCCAGATCGCCGCATCAAATCTCAGCCTCTCCGGGCATGCGCCGGATGTCCAAGTCGGCCTGCTTCAGGACGTCAAGCACCGCGAATTCCAGGGCTACAGTTATGATGATGCCCAGGCTTCGTTCGAGCTCCTGGCGCTGCGCCGGCAGAAGGCGCTTCCCAGCTATTTCACGGTCGACCGCTTCAGCGTCACGGTCGAAAGCGTGCGGGACAAGGACGGCGACCTGGCGTCGCGTGCGCATGCGGCGGTGGAAATGACGGTGGCCGGCGACAGGATTCGAAACACCGGCGGCGGCAACGGCCCGGTCAATGCACTGGATGCGGCGCTGCGGATGGATCTTGGCAAATACTCTTCCTACCTCGCCGACCTGCGCCTGGTGGACTATAAGGTGCGCATCCTCACGACCGGAACCGAAGCTGTCACCCGCGTCACGGTGGAATCAGCCGATGGCAAGGGCAACCGCTGGTCCACGGTGGGTGTGTCGGAGAATATCGTGGACGCCTCCTTCGAGGCGTTGACCGATTCCATTATTTACAAGCTCTATAAGGATGGTGCCCCAGTTTAACTCCTCGCTGGTGCGTTCAGCGCTCCTTCCAGTATCTCCAGCGCCGCTTCCGCACCGTCGGCCAAGTAATAGAGCTTCAGCACCATCTCCCTGGCGAAGCCCGCCTTGATGATGGCATGCAGCATGGCGTCCAACGCATCGAAATAGCCGTTCACATTGACCACGATGATGGGCTTGGCATGAACGCCCAGCTGCGCCTCGGTCACCACCTCGAAGAATTCGTCGAAGGTTCCAAGCCCGCCCGGCAACACCAGGAAGGCGTCCGACATCTGCAGCATCAGGTTCTTGCGCTCCTGCATGTGCGGGGTGACGATCAGCTTTTCCTGGGGCGACACTTCCGGTTCCAGCGCCTGCAGGAATGCCGGCATGATGCCCTGGATCGCGCTGCCGCCATCCAGCGCCGCCTTGGCGACGTCGCCCATCAGCCCCAGCCCGCCGCCGCCGAATACTAGGGTATAGCCCATTTTGGCGATGCCGAAGCCGATGGCGCGCGCGGCGTCGCGGAAGGCGGGGTCCGTGCCAAAGGAGGAGCCGCAAAAAACGCAGACGGCCGCGCCGGTCTTCTTGATGTCAGCCTTGTCCATGTTGCCAACGGGGTTGCGTAGGGGCACGCATCTTCTTAAATCCATGACTTCCTAGACGGCTTCGCCGCTCGCGCCAATGGAGAAATGATGCCGCGCTGGCTTTGGATTTTGGGGGCAGTTGCTGTGATCGCGATGATAGCAGGATTTGTTACCTTCGGCGGCGGGAACATGGGACGATAGTGGGGCCCTGATGCCACATCCGGTCGAGGAAGGAACTGGCGCTCCGTCGCTAAGGCCACTGTGGGCCCTGATGCCCTATCTCTGGCCCGAAGATGCCGGCCTGAGGGTGCGGGTGTTCGTTTCCCTGCTCTGCATGATGCTGGGGATCGCGGCCACCTTTTATTTTCCCCTGCTGATGGGGCAGCTTACCGACCGGCTAGCGGTCAAGCCCGCCGCCGCGATCGCCATCGGCCTCACGCTTGGGCTTGTGGCCGCCTATGTGGCGTCGCGCATCCTGATGCAGGCCTTTGGCCAGTTGCGCGACGGCATTTTCGCCAAGGTGCTTTACAACGCCATGCGGCAAGTGGCGGTGCAGACCTTCGCCCATGTCCACACTTTGTCGCTGCGCTTTCATCTGGAGCGCAAGACCGGCGGACTGTCGCGGGTGATCGACCGTGGCATCAAGGGCATCGACAATCTGCTTTCCTTCGCCCTGTTCAGCATTTTCCCGACCATCTTCCAGTTGCTGGCATTCAGTATCTACATGTGGGTGAAGCTGGGCTGGGCTGTCGCAGTTACGACCCTGGTGATGGTGGCCGCTTATACCTGGTTCACCTTCGCCATCACCCGTTGGCGGGTTGCTATCCGGCGGGAGATGAACCAGTCCGACACCGATGCCAACACCAAGGCGGTCGACTCGCTGCTCAATTTCGAGACGGTGAAATATTTCAACAATGAGGCGCATGAGACGCGCCGTTTCGACAGCTCGATGAAGAGATACTCCATTGCCTCCATCCAGGCGCAGACTTCGCTGTCCATCCTCAACACTGGCCAGGCCGCGATCATGGCGCTGGGCATGGGGGTGGTGATGGTGTTGACCGCCTATGGCATCCGAGATGGGCGTTTCACGGTGGGCGATTTTGTGACGGCCAACGCCATCCTGATGCAGCTTTACCAGCCGCTGAATTTGCTGGGCACGGTCTATCGCGAGATTACCCAGGCCATGGTGGACATGGATGCCATGTTCCGCCTGTTAGGCCGGCCACAGGAAGTGAAGGACAAGCCGGACGCCAAAGCGCTGGTGGTGAGGGGCGGGCAAATCCGCTTTGAGGACGTGGAGTTCGCCTATGATCCCGAACGCGTCGTGCTCAAGGGCATCAGCTTCACAGTGCCGGCGGGCAGGACTGTGGCGATCGTGGGCCCGTCGGGGGCAGGAAAATCCACTATCAGCCGCATTCTGTACCGCTTTTACGACATCAAGAACGGCCGGGTTACGATCGATGGCCAAGATATCCGCGACGTGACACAGGCCAGCTTGCGCGCCGCCATCGGCATCGTGCCGCAGGACACTGTGCTGTTCAACGACACGGTCAAGTACAACATCGCATATGGCCGCATCGGCGCCAACGAGGCCGAGATCAAGGAGGCGGCACGGCTGGCCCAGATCGACAAATTCATTGTCGAATTGCCCATGGGCTACGACTCCATGGTGGGCGAGCGCGGACTGAAACTGTCGGGCGGCGAAAAGCAGCGCGTGGCCATTGCCCGCACCATTCTCAAGAACCCGCCGATCCTGCTATTGGACGAAGCCACCAGCGCGCTCGACACCGGCACGGAACGGGAAATCCAGAGCGCACTGAACGCGGTGTCACGCAACCGCACCTCGCTGGTAATCGCCCACCGGCTCTCCACCGTGGTTGATGCCGATGAAATCCTGGTGCTGGATCATGGCCGGATCATCGAGCGCGGCCGCCATTCACAGCTGCTAGCACTGAACGGCCATTATGCTTCGATGTGGAACAAGCAGCGCGAAGCCGCCGCCGCGCGGGAAAAGCTGAAAGAGGTGGAAAACGACCCCGACGTGGCGCCGGGCGTGGCCAAGGCCTCACCCGTTTAGGCGCGGTTCTTTTGAGTCGTGAGTTCGTCGCGGCATCGCCCGTGTAGTTTTCTCAGTACGCGTCGCTCGTTGCCTACGCTGCCGCTAGGCAACCCTGCTCGCGCCCAAAACTCCTCGCGCCTTATGCGGACCTTTTCCTGCAGTCCGGATTGAACACACGCTCAACCGATGGCGGGTATTTGACGAGCTTGCCGGCGGGCCGGATTGGCCTGGTTGCCAGATTACCGTCGCAATTCGGACACTTGCCGCCCAGCTTAGTTGCGGCGCATTCGCGGCAGAAGGTGCATTCGAAGCTGCAGATCATCGCATCTGCCGCCTCCGGCGGCAGATCCTTGTCGCAGCATTCGCAATTGGGACGAAGCGCGAGCAAGCCCTAGATAATCTCGACGCGGTCTACTTCCACGCCCTTATTACCCTGGCGTGTCGAGTAGCGGATGCGCTGGTCGGGCTCAACGGCCTGGACGCCGGAGCGCCGGAGCGCGCTGGCATGCAGGTAGATGTCGCCGCTGCCATTGTCGGGCATCACAAAACCAAAGCCCTTCTGGTCGTTGAAGAACTTGATCTTGCCTTCGACCATCGGACCTGACGGGCCGCTGTCACGGTGGTGATGGTAACCACCTCCGTAGCCGCCGCCGCCGCCGCCGAATTCGCGGCGCGGGCCGCGACTTGGCGCTTCCGCCGTGGACGTATCCACGCTGTGCACCGTCACGACTTGGAGGCCGCGCTGGCTGTCAGCGAGATCGCAGATGATGGTTGTGCCCGGCTGCACATCGCTGTGGCCCGTCGCCTGCAAGGCGCTGGCGTGACAGAAGGCGTCGCCGCCCGATTCCAGAGTGATGAAGCCGTAACCCTTT
>Ga0335085_10014037_pt1 | contig 11712 bp, 9 predicted proteins | sample Lox_Sample_45_FD_206712 | JGI IMG/M metagenome (GOLD analysis project Ga0335085, IMG submission 206712) | Soil microbial communities from Loxahatchee National Wildlife Refuge, Florida, United States - Lox_Sample_4.5 | ecosystem: Environmental > Terrestrial > Soil > Wetlands | place: USA: Florida...
CGAGGAAAATGACGTCTGATTTCAAGCGCCCGACCAAGTTCGAAAGCCGACGCACACCGAGAACTTGTTACCTAGTGCATCGGAGCATGCGGTATCGCGCCGCGCGAGTCAGGGCGGAGCAATGCTTCGTCAGTGCGCGTTGTCAGACAAATTGAGCCCGGGCGTCGAGCTTGCAGCGGGGTTGAGCGTCGCGTACAGTGCCGTGCGTTGTAGGAGATGGCATTCTCCGTTAAGCGCCGCAAGGCTGATGATGCCTACACTGTCCCCGGATGCGCGGGTGGTGTTGGGTACGGCAGTCAGGCTGGCCGACATTGCTCCCATGTGCTTCGCGCCGGGTTTTGCAACCTTGGCCTGGAACAAAATGGGATACGTCGCCAGCGCCCCGTCGCTCCGCTCTCGATCACGTGACTCGTTCTGCCGCCGCGCGCAGCTAGCGTCCCCATTTAGTGGCGTCCCATTTGCTGTTGTCCCGGCGACGACGCAGCACATGTGTCAGCAAGAAAGAGCATCGCCGTGACGCTGCGGGACGTCCTGCTCCAGATTGCCCAGGTACTCGCGGTATTGCTGCTGGCGCCGCTGCTGCAAGGCGTGATTTTGCAGTGGGAAGAACGCATCCAGCGCTGCCGCGGTCCAGGCATCTTTCAGCCGTATCGAGATCTGTGGAAGCTGTTCCACAAGCAGTTGCTGGTTCCCAATACGGCTTCGTGGATCTATTGGGTGGCGCCGGTGGTCGCGTTCACATGCATGCTCACCGTCCCCATCCTGATTCCGGTGCTGACCGACTACCCTCTGCCGCTTTCCGACATGGCAGACATCCTGGGCGGCGGGCTGATCCTCGCGCTGGGCTCGTTCGTGATCGTGCTCGCAGGGTTGGACTCGGGCAGTGCGTACGGTGGCATCGGCTCGAGCCGTGCCGTGATGCTCGGCATCCTGGCCGAACCGACGTTGATCCTGGTGTTCGTCGGCATCACGCTGCTGGCCAAGTCCATGCTGCCGTTCGTTGTCAATCACTTGCTCGTCGAGCAACCCGCTGTTTACTGGAGTCCGGCCCACCTGTTCCTGGTGTTCGCGTTTTTTGTTTTGCTTCTCGTCGAGACGGACCGGCTGCCGATCCATTCGAGCACCCACATCGAGGTGTACATGATCGATGAGGCACGCATCCTCGAATACTCGGGTCCGCTGCTGGCGCTGCTCAAATGGGCCTCGATGATGAAGCAGTTCATTCTCTACACGATCTTCTGCAACGTGCTGACGCTTCCATGGGGCCTGTCGCATGTCGGCAGCGCCTTGGGCGCCGCCGCCGCGGCCGCGGGCCTGATCGCACGAATGCTGGTGGTTGCCGCGATCGTGGTCGTCGTCGAGACGGCGCAGTCACGGCTGCGCTACTACCGGTATCAGGAACCTCTGGCGGCATCGTTTCTGTTGGCCGTGCTTGCGATCGTTGCCAACCAGTTGCGGTGAAACGATGCTGGTCGCGCGCCTCGATCCCCTGGCCTCGTCGCTCTTCAGCCTGCTTGCCATCGGCAGCTTGCTGTTGTCCTTCGTCATGCTCGGCTCGCGCTGGCTGAAGGACTACCTGCTCGCCTTCACCGCCGAATCCTGGCTGATCGCGCTGCTCTCCGCGGCAGTCGGCTACTACGGCAATTATCACGAGCTGTATTTCATCGCCCTGCTCACCGCGGTTTTCCGCGGTGTGCTGCTTCCTTACCTCATCTGGCGCATCATCGTCCGGCTCAAGGTCGAGCGTGAGTTGCACTTGGCCCTGCAGCCGAGTTCCAGCATGGTGATCGGCGCGATGCTGGTGATGTTTGCGTTCACCATCGCAACGCACCTGAGTGACCAGCTGGGCCTTGGCGGCACCGTCGTCGTTCTGGCGCTCACGGTGATGCTGTCGATGAAGCTGATCGGCTTTCTCATGCTCGCCGTTCGCTACGAGGCGATCAGCCAGGTTCTCGGCCTGCTGGTGCTGGAAAACGGAATTTTCCTCGGCTCGCAGATCCTCGTTCCCGGCATGCCGATGCTGATCGAGTTGGTGATCCTGTTCGATCTGCTGGTGATCGTGGTGAGCTTCGGCGTTCTGGTGCGCTACCTGGTTGCCCATGTCGGCAGCACCAGCAGCCGCGAGCTGCGCCGCCTGGTCGGGTAGGCGATGGCCGGCTGGCTGCTTGTCGTGATCGTCGGTGCGCCACTGCTCGCGGTTGCCGGGTGTCTCGCGATCCGTTCCCTCCATGCATGCGAAGGGCTGAACCTGGCGGCCGCGATCGCGGTGTTTGCCGCCGCACTGCCGCTCCCGGTGTTGGCATGGTCGACCACCTACCACTTCTGGGCCGACTACATCGTCGTCGATACCGCAGCGGCGTGGACAGTGCTATGCACCGCCGTGGTGTACCTGCTCGCATCGATCTACGCGGTGGGCTACATGCGCCTGCTTGGCGAAGAGCGCCCGCGGATGCACACCTTCTATGCGCTGTTTGCCGGGTTCGCCTGCACGATGCTCTGCGGCCCGTTCATGAACAACATCGGCGTGTACTGGATCGCGATCGAGCTCACGACCCTCGTCAGCACGTTCCTGGTCGGTTTCGAGCGCGGCCACGAGGCGATCGAGGCAGCGTGGAAGTACATCATCGTGGTGTCAGCGGGCATCAGTCTGGCGCTGCTCGGAACCGTCTTGTTCTACTGGGCAGGCAGCCTGGTCATCGGGCCGACCTACGATATGACGTGGAGCGTGTTGCGCAGCGTCGCGCCGCAGATGGATCCGCCGCTGGTGCGCACTGCCTTCCTGCTGGTGCTGGTCGGATATGGCACCAAGGCGGGCTTGGCGCCGATGCATACTTGGCTGCCCGATGCGCATAGCGAAGGCCCGGCACCGGTATCGGCGATGTTGTCGGGCGCACTGCTGAACACCGCCATGCTCGGCGTTGCGCGGTTTCTTGCAGTGACCGATGCGGCTTCTCCTTCGGTGCTGCCGCGCACGGTCGTGATCGCCTTCGGCGCCTTCTCGCTGTTCGTGGCAGGCTTGTTCATCGTGCGCCAGGAGGGAATCAAGCGGTTGATGGCGTACTCGAGTGTCGAGCACATGGGCGTGTTGGCCCTCGGTTTCGGATTTGGCGGGCCGTTGGGAATCGCTGGCGCGCTGTATCACATGCTCAATCACTCGCTGAACAAGTCGCTGATGTTCTTCGGCGCTGGCAATGTGATGCGTTCCTACGGGACAAAGCAGATGCCCGAGATTCGCGACGTGGGGCACCGGTATCCGGTGACTGGCGCTCTGTGGTTGGCCGGTGCCGTGGCTATCACAGGCGCACCGCCGTTCGGTTTGTTCCTGAGCGAGATCGTCATCATGCGGGCAGGTCTTGCCGCCTCTCACATCTGGGCCGTCCTGGTGATGCTCGTCTTGCTGATCGTCATCTTCGTCGGCTTTCTCAATCACTTTCGGGAGATGTACTACATCGACGCGCCGCCGGCGACAGCGGCATCCGCATTACCTCCGAGCGTCTGGATGACGCTGCCGATGTGGCTCGCGCTGGTCCCGGTTCTGGTTCTCGGGGTATGGTGGCCCGACGCGTTCTGGCAGTACTTTGAAGTCGTTGCGCAGCAACTGGCCGGGCACCCGCAATGAACGGCGTCGTCATGCGCGACATCGAACCTTCGGGGCTTGCAGCCGCGTGCCGCGAGCTGCTGGCCGCCGGTGGCCGGATGCAGATGGCGTACGCATGGTTTCCCGGCCGGCGCGGTGAAGCGGAGGTGCGTTATCTCGCCAGCGCGGAACCGCGGCGGCCATTTCAGATGTGGCGGGTGCAGTCCGGCGCCCCCGAATCCATACCCAGTCTCGCCACGATCGCTCCACTGCTCGAATGGCATGAACGCGAAATGATGGACCTCACCGGCGTTCGCGTCATCGACCATCCCCAGCCCTACCGCCTCGTGCTGCACGAAGGCGTCGTCCTTGATACCCCGCCGCTCGATCCGCAGCATCACGCCCAAGGCATGCTCGCGGTCGAAGCGGAGGACCTCGGAATCATGCCGGAAGTCGAGGGCGAGCACGTGCAACTTCTGCCGTTCGGCCCGATTCGCGCAGACGTCCTCGAGTCCGCCCAGTTCCTGTTCCAGTACGTCGGCGAAGGGATCCTGCACTATCACCCGCGCCTCTTCTTCAAGCATCGCGGGATGGAAAAGCGGTTCGAGGGTCGATCGCCCGAGCTCGGCGTGCTCCTCGCCGAGCGTATCTCCGGCGTGGACAGCGCGGCCCATGCGCTGGCCTTCTCCCAGGCGGTCGAGGGGGCCGCCGGATGCGAAGTGCCGCCGCGCGCGCGTTGGCTGCGCGTAATCGCGGCCGAGCTCGAGCGCATCTACAACCACCTGCACTACCTCGGCCATCTCTGTCACACCACCACGCTGAAGGTCGGCGAGGCGCAGGGAAAGCTGCTCGAGGAACGCGCGAAACAAACCAATGCGCGTGTCTCCGGAAGCCGTTTCCTGCGCAACGTGATCGTTCCCGGCGGAGTCCGACGCGATCTTGCCCTCGCGGGCCTTCTCGGAGCGATCGATGGGTTGCGCAGAGAATTTCGCGAGTACGTTGAGCTGCTCCAGCGCACCGACAGTCACCTCGATCGTCTCATCACCACCGGTCCGTTGGATCGCGCACTGGCGTTCGACCTCGGTGCGACCGGTCCGATCGAGCGCGCGTCGGGACTGGATCGTGATCTGCGCCGCGATCATCCCTATGCCGCCTACGACGAACTTCCGCCGGCAATCGCGCAGCACGATGCCGGCGACGCGAATGCGCGCATGCAGGTGCGCATCGCGGAACTCGAGGCGAGCTTCGACGTGGTTCTGCGCGCCGTCACCGGCTGTCCAGCCGGCGCGCTACGCACGCCACTGACGCCGCCGGCACCCGGCGAGGGATTGGGCTGGGCCGAAGGGACGCGCGGAACGCTGTTCTACGCCGTGCACTTCGACGAGGCAGGACGGCTGGCACGCGTGAAGATCGAATCGCCGTCGTTCTCCAATTGGCGCGTGTTTCCGTACACGGTGCACGACAGCAACATGATGGATTACGCGATCAACGAAGCGAGTTTTGGCCTGACCATCGCAGGGTGCGATCGCTGATACGCCGGAGGAACTGGCAGTGTCATTCTGGACCTGGTTTGGACTTTCCGCCGGCAAGGCCAGCACCGACTGGCCGCTGCGCGGCGATGCGGACGGGCAGGAGGGCGTCCTTGGCATGCCGCGCTACGACCCCGCGCGCTGCCGCGAGGACTGCGATGTGTGTGCCGATGCCTGCATCACACGTGCGATTGCCATCGATGCGCACGCGACCGGTGCCGCGCGAGTCAAGGTCGACTATGGCCGCTGCATTGCCTGCCAGGTTTGCACAGAGGTCTGCCCGACGGGCGCCTTCGCGCCGTCGGGCGACTGGGCATTCGCCGTGCGCACGCGCGAGGATCTCTTGTGGGCGGAAGCGGCGGCATCGCAGCCCGCCGCGAATCTTGCGACCCAGATTCGGCGGGTGTTCGGGCGGAGCTTGCATATCCGTCACGTCGACGCCGGTTCCTGCAACGGCTGCGAATCGGAACTGCAGGCGCTCAACAACCCCTTCTACAACCTGCACCGACTCGGCATCTTCTTCACGCCTTCGCCGCGCTTCGCGGATCTGCTGCTGGTTACCGGACCGGTGACATATGCGATGCGCGACCCGCTCCTTGAGGCGTATCGCGGTATGCCAGAACCGCGTTGGGTGATCGCGGTCGGGACGTGCGCCGTATGTGGCGGCGTGGCCGAAGGTGGCTACGCGTGCGGCAATGGCCTCGAAAACGTACTCCCGGTCGATGTTTACCTGCCCGGTTGTCCCCCGAACCCGGCGGCCTTGATCCACGCGTTGCTGATGCTGGTCGGTCGCGGCGACCAGCGTGTACGAGGAGGTCGCCTTGGGCCTTGAGCTGATCATCGCTGCCTGCTGGGCTTGGATCGCCGCGGCGCTGCTTGCGCTTGTCGGTCGAGGGTTGACGCTCTGCCGGTTCCTGCTCGGCGCCGGTTGTGTGGCGGGTGTCCTCGCGGCGCTCGTCACTCTGCCGGGCGCGCTGCCGTCGATCGCGATCGATGTGAGTGTTGCGGGCCAAACGGTCGCCTTCAAGTTCGATGCCGGAGCCTTGTGGCTGCTTGGATTCGGCCTTGCGAGTGCCGCGCTGGCGTGCTGGGTCGGTTCCCCCGCGCCAGGCAAAAAGCTGTCGTGGTTGTTCGGCTGCGCCGCGACCCTGCTAGGCGCCTTCGGCGTGTTCGGACTGCAGGACGGGGTGTCGTTCCTGATCGCCTGGGAAGTCATGAGTCTGGGGGGCGCTGTGATGATTCTGGGCGAGCGCCTGGGCACATCGTCCGGCCGATCGGTGCTGTTCATGCTCGCCCTGCTGGAGGTTGGCGCCATCGCTTTGGTGCTGGCGATCATCTTGTTCGGTGCGACGGCAATTGGTTTGGATTTCGCGAGCTTCCCTTCAGCCGCCGCGAACTTCACGGGCGCGGCGGCACTCATGATTGCCTTGCTGTTACTGGTGGGTTTCGGCGCCAAGCTCGGCCTGCTTCCCTTCTACGAATGGTTTCCTCGCAGCTACGCAAATGCCGGCGGCGCAACCGGCGTGCTGCTGTCGGGCGTGGTGCTCAACGCGGCTTTCTATGCGCTGAGCCGTGCATACACAGAATGGTTTGCGCCACGCGCGATGAGCACCGAGATGTTCACGCTGGGCGTCATCGTCGTCGCCGTGGGCGTTGTGAGCGCGATCCTCGCCATTCTCTATGCCTTCCAACAAGAGGACTGGCGGTCGCTGCTGAGCTTTTCCTCTGCCGAAAACGCCGCGATCGCTGTAACGCTGCTGGGTGCCTGCCTCGTCTTCCGCAACGATCATCTGGATGACCTCGCGGGGCTGGCATGGACGGTTGCACTTCTGCACCTTGCAGGTCACAGCCTTGCCAAGGGCGCGCTGTTCATGACGGCCGACAGCGTCTTTCTCGCCAGCGGCAGCTATGCGATCGTTCAGCGCGGCTGGCTGCGCAAGCGCGGCGCTCTACTCGGAACCGGGGCGCTGTTCGGCGCGATGAGCCTTGCGGCGATTCCCCCGCAAGCCGGGTTCGTGAGCGAGTGGTACACGTTCCAGACGGTCTTTCAGGGATTTCATCTGGGCTCGTTCGGCGGACGCCTCGTCCTGGCCTTGGCGGGCGCTGGCCTGGCGCTGACTGCTGCCATCGCGCTCGCTACCTTCGTTAAGGTCTTCGGACTGGGACTGCTCGGGGCCGGTGAGATGCAACCGCAGCGCACGGCGCGTGCGACAAGCATTGCGGTGGGCTTGCTTGGCTTGGGCGTTCTCGCTCTGGCCGCAGGCATGCCCGTGTGGCTTAACGCGTTGCTCGACGCCAACCGCACGGTCTTCGGAACCGAGAGTGCCCGCCTGATGACGGATCACTGGCTGCTCGTGCCGCTGACGTCCAAGTTCGCGTTCATCTCGCCCTCGCTGCTGGTCATCGTAATGCCGTTGCTGGCGCTGATACCGATCCTCTTGATATTGCTCTGGCGACGGGCTCCGGTGCGCCGTGTGCCCGTTTGGTATGGGGGCATGCCGGAAGACTCGACTGCGGTGGCCACGACCGCGCTGTCGTTCGCGAGCGCCTTGCGCACGTTCTACAGCTTCATCTATCGCCCGATCATGCGCACGACACGCGAGCACGAAGGCCGTGAGTACTTCATTCGACGCCTGGTGTTCGAACATGACGTGGCACCGATTTTCGGCCCGGGACTATTCGAGCCGGTAACTCGCTCGGTGCGTTTTCTCGCCAACAGGTTGCGCGCTCTGCAGTCCGGCAACTTGAACTTCTATCTCGCGCTGATTGGCGCGCTGTGGCTCATCATCCTTGGATTGAGTTTGCTTTGAGCGCAACCCGCGCCTGCCCACTAGGTTGAGAACCGTCTTCAAATCGGTCGCCAGCGCCGGTGTCCTTGGCCCGTCTGCGCACACGCGCGACGATGACACCGATGAAGCGGTCCGACGTGGGCAGCCGGGTGAACAGCCAACCGCTAAGGTGGAGAGCTTTCCACCGCGGTCAGCGTCTCCGGCCGAGTGGAAGGTGGCGTGCCTCTGGAGCCTTTTCCGGCGAGAGAGCGCATTTCATCCCAGTCCGTGCCCGTTCGAGGACGACGTGTGGCAGAATGAACTTTGGAGATGGCATTCCTCCTTTAACCGCCGCATTCGCGGCTGATGATGCCTACGCAAGCGCTGGACGCCGTCTGCGTAGGGTCGATCGAACTCACAGAACCCCCGCATTCGGTCCACGCGCCTGGCCGCGACGAAAGGGATCGAAGTGCGATTTGTCACTGCCGTTTGCAGTGCGACCTGTGCGCCTGACTTACCAGCACCCTCCTTGTACGTCATACGAAGGCTCTGTCAAAACGGCTCACACCGGGATGCGCCGGAGATGGCGCCATGAAGGCAAGGATCTTGGTCGCATACGACGACTCCAAGTCGAGCGCGAGTGCGATCGCGTTCGCCAGCGCTCTCGCGAAAAGTTCGCAATCGGAATTGCACATCATCGCGGTCGTTAAGCCTTCCGACACTGACCAGACAGCCGGATCGGAAAGAATCGTTGAGCGCACAACCCGACATTGCCAGAGGGCATTGCAGCGACTTACCGGAGCCGAGGTCGCATCTCGCTTTGAAGTCGTGGTGGGGCATACCGCCGACCAAATCGTGAAATACGCAGAGCAGAACGCTGTCTCGCACATCGTCGTGGCTCACGGCATCAAGGAAAGGTTCGACCGCTGGTTGCTTTCCGCGGCGCGAGAAGTGGTGGCTTATGCACCATGCAGCGTTACCGTCGTGAAGTCGTGAGGGACGACGCGCCCCGGCGCCAGATCACGAACCCTTCGACGGCGGCTCCCGCCTAACCAACAACTGCCTATGCGCGACTGGAGGTTTCTGTCATGCATGCGCCCTTTCAGACCTGCACGTTCTGCTCTCAAGAGAACATCGTGCTGCGGAACACGCAGGCGTTTTGCCGCTTCGAACGCGAGCCGGCAACGCGCGGTCACCTGCTGGTCATCCCGTTCCGCCATGCGACCGACTTCACTTCTCTCACGGCGGACGAGAGGGCTGGTGTGTTGATCATCATCGACGTCAATGCATGCGCAACTTGGTCTGCCTTTGAAGAGGAACTTCGTGCAATCCTCGTGACGATGCTCGTCAATGCATGAGGCCGACCTACGTTGATCGATCCAGCACAGCGCCTGTGCTCGCGCTCGATGCATTGGTCGCAAACTTCGCCATGACTCCGCGCGTGTAACGAGGCGGCGGCGCTTTCCATGCGGTGCGGCGCCGTGCGAGTTCTTCATCGCTGACGTTCAATCGAAGTGCATGCGTGTGCGCGTCGATCGTGATCGAATCGCCCTCATGCACTAACGCAAGGTTCCCACCCACGTAGGCTTCAGGCGCCACGTGCCCGACGACCATTCCCCACGTGCCGCCTGAGAAGCGTCCGTCGGTGACGAGACCCACTGATTCGCCCAGTCCATGACCGATCAACGCGCTTGTGGGCGCGAGCATCTCGGGCATGCCGGGAGCGCCACGCGGACCCAGATAGCGCAGCACCATGACATCGCCGGGCCTGATTTGGTGCTGCAGGATGGCAGCCAGGGCCGACTGTTCATCCTCGAACACACGCGCGGGGCCAGTCATGGATGGGTTCTTCAGCCCTGTGATCTTGGCGACACATCCTTCTTGGGCAAGATTACCTTTCAGAATCGCTAGGTGCCCATGCGGATACAAAGGAGCGTCGATGCGGTGGATGACGTCCTGGTCTGCGCGCGGTACATCAGGCACTTGAGCCAAATTCTCACGGACGGTCTGGCCTGTAATCGTCATGCAGTCGCCATGCAGCAACCCAGCGTTCAGCAACAGCTTCATCACTTGCGGGATTCCGCCGGCGCGATGCAGGTCGACGGCGAGGTACTGGCCGGAGGGCTTCATATCGCACAACACCGGCACGCGCCGGCGCACGCGCTCGAAATCGTCGATCGCCCATGCAACCTCCGCGGTATGCGCGATGGCGAGCAGATGCAGTACGGCATTGGTCGAGCCACCCGTGGCCATCACAACCGCCACGGCATTTTCGATGGCGTCTCGTGTCACGATGTCGCGCGGTTTCAGATCTCGCGTGACCGCTTCAAACAGGGCGCGCGCCGACTGACGGGCCGAAGTGACTTTTTCCTCGTGCACATTGGCCATGGTCGAGGAATACGGAAGACTCAGACCGAGTGCCTCGATCGCGGAGCTCATCGTGTTTGCCGTATACATCCCGCCGCAGGAGCCGCTGCCCGGAATCGCACACCGCTCGATCTGACGAAAATCCTCCTCGTTCATACGTCCAGCAGAAAACTCACCCACGGCCTCGAATACGCTGACGATGTTGAGATCCCTGTCCTGGTAACGACCTGGCAGGATCGTGCCACCGTAGACGAAGATCGCTGGCACATTCGCCCGCAGCATGCCCATCACGCTGCCGGGCATGTTCTTGTCGCAGCCACCCACCGCAAGCACGCCGTCCATCCACTGCGCCTGAACACATGTCTCGATGCAGTCGGCGATGACCTCGCGCGATACGAGGCTGAATTTCATCCCTTCGGTGCCCATCGCCATACCGTCCGAGACAGTCGGCGTTCCGAAGACCTGGGCTTTGCCGCCGGATTCCTCGATGCCAACCACTGCGGCATCGACAAGCCTCTGCAGCCCGGAGTTGCACGGCGTGATCGTCGAGTGCGCATTGGCGATGCCGATCATCGGCTTGTTGAAGTCGGTCTCGCGGTACCCGAGCGCGTAGTACATCGAACGATTCGGCGCGCGCGCGATCCCCTCTGTGATGTTCTTCGAGCGGCGATTGATGGTCATGTGTCGGCTCCATGCTGATTCGTGTGGGGTTCGTGCCGTGTCGCGGATCGAATGCCAATGCACGGACTTCGCCCATCGCCGTATCATGCGCCTGGGGAGATGGCATTCCTCCGTTAACCGCCGGCGTGGCTGATGATGCCTAGTGCATTCCTCGGATCGAGGAGGCATCACAATGGTCGGGCCGCAGCGGCGCCTTCCGATCATGAGCCTTCCTCGTTGCCGATGGCACGAATGGAAGGAGCGGGAATGGAAGGTCGATCACCCTCCAACGAGAGCGCGGGAGCGCAATGCCAGGCAGAGCCCAGGCGCACGCATCCGGAGGTCGACTCTGTCGTCGACCTGACGCGCACCAACGACGCGAAGGCCCGAGCCTGCGAGAGTCACCCGCCGTATCCGTGCGACGCACAATCGATGTTTCTCGCGCAGTGTCTCGAGGCGACGGCGAAGCTGGCGGCGGTCGATCGCGACGCGGTCCGGAATCTCCAGCGACGGCTCGGCGAGAATGCGCTCAATCTGGTGGTGGCCGGTGAATTCAAGCGTGGTAAGAGCAGCGTGATCAATGCGTTGCTCGGGGCGGCCGTGCTGCCAGTTGGCGTCGTGCCGCTGACGTCCGTGATCACCGCGGTTGGCTATGGCGATCGGCCGGGCGCAACGGTCAGTTTCTGTGACGGCGCAACTCGCAATATCGATCTCGAGCAGATCGCCGACTTCGTCACCGAGACGAGGAATCCGCTCAATGTCAAGTCCGTTGAGCAAGTCATCGTCAGATATCCCTCGGCGTGGCTGCGCG
>Ga0335085_10014038_pt1 | contig 11712 bp, 10 predicted proteins | sample Lox_Sample_45_FD_206712 | JGI IMG/M metagenome (GOLD analysis project Ga0335085, IMG submission 206712) | Soil microbial communities from Loxahatchee National Wildlife Refuge, Florida, United States - Lox_Sample_4.5 | ecosystem: Environmental > Terrestrial > Soil > Wetlands | place: USA...
GAATCATCGACTTGGCTAAGGGTCCGCCGGGGATCAATCCCTTCATCACTGAAACCCTGCGATGGGATGTTGAGATTCAGAGCTTGCTCATCGCGTTCGGGGAGGAAATGAGTCTGCCGCTGGAGCGAGACGACGATCCTGCACACTATCGCCCTTGCCAACGGTTAGCGGACTACATTCGAGCTGCCGGATATGATGGCATTCGCTATCCGAGCGCATTGAACCCAGACGGCACAAGTGTTGTGTTCTTCGATTGGACCGTAGCCACGATTGGTGATTCGAAGTTGGTTAAGATAACCCAGAACACCCTACGATACGAAGACGAAAGACCGCGGCAGGTCCTCATTCCCAGAGGAGCGGTTGCAGCACCGGAAGGAAACGATTGAGAATGGCTTTTGAATTCAGAGTCACGGCCGCCTTCGCACCCGACGATATGATGAGATTTGGGCCGCTGATTAAAGGGCGTGTTGCTCTCCCCACATCACGAAACCCAAAGGAAGGTATCGAGGGATACTTTCTTATCGACACCGGAGCAAGCAATTGTTTCATTGACCAATCGATTGCCGATGAGCTTGGAATAACCTCGCTTGGCGCGGTGACAAGTCACGGTCTTGGAGGAGCGGTTGACATTCAGCGTCATCAGGTAATGCTGTTCATCCCCGCAAAGCCACTCGGTGGGAACTATCCACCGCAGGCCGTTGCAATGCTGGGATTTGTACAAGAAGTGGGCACCGTCAGTCTCAATCGATATCACGAAGGTCTCGAAAATATTCCAGGTCGAGTCCTCGGTGCGCTCGGTCGCAATATCCTGCGATTCACAAGAATGGCTTATGACGGCATGACAGGCAATATCACCATCGACACTGACGAGTCGATGCGACATCCGAGAAGCTTTCGCTGACCCAACATGAAGACCACCGATCTTGTCGCTTGGATAGGTGCAAGCACGGGCGTAGCCAGTCTGATCTGGAACATCTACATCAAGGTTACGGCGAACCGACCGAAGTTGCTGGTGAAAGCTTATGCGAATCTGATTCAGATGCCGCGTCCGCCGAAGAACCCCAGATTTCTGAGAATCACCGTGCAGAACAACGGCACTGCACCAACGACCATTACGAATGTCGAATTCTTCGAGATGATTTCCAGATGGAAGCGGCTCCTATACACACTCCATCTCAAGAAGCGAAGCGAAGAAATCCGCGCGATAGTGAACGACTACCAAGGACCGCAGATGCCCCACAAACTTGAGGTAGGCAGCGAGTGGGTTGCATTGATGGAGCAAGATACGAGGTTCGAAGACTGGCTGAAAACGGACAAGCTTCATTGTGCGATCCATCATTCCTTCTCAAGCAAAACAGTGCCCACAAAAATCATCCGAGGACCTGTCTCAGCCGTAAGGGAATGACATTGCCCGCTACTTCTCATCTGGCAACACCTGAACTTTGCTACCCACCACGGGCTGAGTCTCTTTCAAAGGTCCCCAAGAATCGAGTCGAACTTCGTGTTGCGTACCATCCGACCCGCTGAGGATCACGATACCTGTCAAGCGGTCGATGTTGGTGACCGTGTGAACTGGTAAGCGATTCGAGAACGCTTCGGGATTTGTCTGAATGATCATGCGGAAAGTGTATCGTCGGTCACGTTGCTGGACATCACGAACGGCAGAATGCAAACTCTGGGTCATTGACTTGCCCGACATAAAGAAGGATCTTCGTAATGGGCGATTTTCCTGGTAACGATGTGGCAGTCCAAAACTCACTTTGAACTTCCGACCTTAGGCCATGTGCTCGCGAGTATTGACTGGGTGCTGGTGACGACTGATTATCGGTCGCGGCTCTCATTGTGGATTCGCCAGCACGCCGAACCTCTGGAGTGCCAAGTGTGAGTCGAGTCCTGGCACGGCATCTGGCTTTAAGTCTCAGTGTTTGAGTCGAGATTTTCGACCCTTCTTCTTGTTCGTAGAGTTCTCGAACGTGAAGAGGTAGGCGGCGGAGACTCCCAATCCCTTCATAATCAATTCCAGTTTCTTGAACGATGGCGCATTTCTTCCCCGTTCGATCAGGCTGAGGAAGTCTACGGACATACCGACCATCTCGGCGAATTCCTCTTGGCTCTTCTCCATCTCGTCACGGATTTGCCGAATCCGCTGCCCGAATTGCGCCCGTAGAGAGTTCAAATCTTCAACTTGCACCCCTGCAAAGTCTGTCGTAACCTCATTCCGGGTACCACCGAATGGGATTACGGGTTAGTTTTTGGGGTGGAAGAAACTCGTCAGAACGGGGTGTTGAAGTGCATGACAGTGCTAGAAGAACCTAGCCACGCTCAGGTGGGGATAGGTGCGATTCGACTGACGTTGCGTTGTCGAACGTGAAGAGATCGGAAACCGGGACGCCCAGTTGCACTGAAAAGGCCTCGAGGTTTTCGAAAGAGGGAGCGTTGATGCCACGCTCGATCAAACTTAAGAAGTCCACAGAAATGTCGAGCAACTCGGCAAAGTCCTCCTGGCTCATCTTCCTGGACAAGCGAATCGCTTTGAGGCGATTCCCGAATTTTTCGCGAAGACTCGACACCTAGATCACCTTGTTGGTGGCGAGTCTCGCTTAGGGGTGTTTTTGTTACCACCGAATGAGATTACGGGTACACCTCAGGTGGGAGCGTGGAACCGTGTTGCGGGGTACTCTCCGGAGAGTGGCCTGAGGACAGATCTTGGCAAGGACTTTTCGTGAACCTCTCAGTGACAGCGCGCTTGCCTGGACTCGACACAACGAAGAACTCTGAAGCAGTCAGTGTCAGCAAGAAGCAACAACCAATTGAATCTGAGACTTCCGATGAACTCCTCATGGCGCGCGTTTGCCAGGGCGACACTGACGCCCTAGCTTCGCTGTTTCGCCGGTATGCAGGTATTGTTCGGGGGCTCGCCTACCGAGTCTTGCGTGATGGTTCTGAAGCGGACGACTTGCTCCAGGATATCTTCTTGCTCGTTCATCGCCTCTGCGGAACCTTTGACAGTTCCAAAGGGTCGGCTCGGTTCTGGATTCTCCAGATGACATACCGCCGGGCCATCTCTCGCCGGCGTTATCTGACCTCTCGGCAGTTCTACACGCGTTTGGATCTGGATCAAGCGGCAGACCGACTCGGGGATGTACGGCCAGAATCAGGCAAAGGCAATTCCTTGGATTGGGCACTTGAAAGAAAGCAAGCATGGGAAAGCTGGTTGGCCGAACTCACGGAAAGTCAGAGGCAGACTCTGCATCTCTTTTTCTTCGAGGGCTACACATTCGAAGAGATCGCATCCAAAACGGGACAAACCGTTGGGAACGCTCGAAATCACTATTATCGCGGGCTTCAAAAGTTGAGAAAGCAGATTTCTGCTGGCAAATTGCCGGGCAAAGAAGCAGTATGATAAAAGACCTTAGCCGTAGGAGTGGGTGCGTTGTTGCCAAGCGGACCCCATGACGAGTTTCTGGAACTCTGTGCTGTCTCGACCTCAGGCCAGCTGAGTGAAGCAGAGCAGAAGCGGCTTCAGGAACATCTTGCTAGTTGCTCCGAGTGCCGTGATGCCCTCCGCGATTTCGAGTCTGTAGTCCACGACACTATCCCTGCCATTGGCGCGGAACAGGCAGCAGAACAATCCTCGCGCATTGATCCCGGTCCCGGGTTCTCCCAATCCAAAGCCGAAAAAGCCTTCTTCGAGCGTTTGGCACGAGAAGAAGGGGAACACTCGCCCGCAACGGAGAAGAAGAATGGCGTACCGACAGGTTTTCGCCGGATTCTCCCCATCGCTCCGGAATCCACCTGGCGCCACGTCTGGATGCTCTACGCCGCCGGAATCCTGCTTTTCATCACCCTGTGCTGCTCCGCGTATTGGGTTGGCGTGCGCCATGGCACCCAGGAGGCGAAGTTCTCTCAACCTGCAACTCAGACACTATTAGCCGCGCGGAGCATAGCTTTCTTGGAAGAAAAGCTTAGTGACACAGGTCACCAACTCGAATTGGCCAGGCAGCAGATGGCGGACCGTGAAAGGGCGCTCGCTGAACTGCGCAAAGAGGTGGAGAAGCAATCCGCCGAGAACGAGAGCCTCCAGGATTTACAGCGTCAATTACAAAACAATTTAAGTAGCAGCAACGCAGATAAGCGTAGTCTGATCGAGCAACAAGCGGAATTAGAGAGCAAGGCCCAGTCAGCCGAAGGCAAATCCCGCACGCTGGAGACCCGCATCGGAGTCCTTACCGGGCAGTTGACGGAAGGGGCAGCGCATGTCAGGCTGTTGGAAACAAAGATCAGCAATCTTACAGTTCTCCTCGAAGACCGGGATTCCCAGCTGAAAGACAAAGACGACCTCCTCGCTCACGACCGCGATATCAGAGAGTTGATGGGTGCGAGAGATCTTTACATCGCTGAAGTGCATGACGTTGCGCGCAACGGAAAAACCGCTAAACCCTATGGACGCGTCTTCTATACCCGTGGCAGGTCACTTATCTTTTACGCCTACGATCTCGACGAGCACGCCGCTTTCAAGACTTCCAGTTCATTTCAAGCCTGGGGTCGCAAAGGACCAGATCAGCACCAGGCTCTGAATTTGGGGGTCTTCTATGAGGACAGCGCCACGAACAAGAGGTGGATTTTGAAGTGTGATGATCCCAGGACGCTGGAACAGATCGATGCAGTCTTTGTTACCGTCGAGCCGAACGGGGGAAGTATCAAACCCAGCGGTCCTTCTCTTTTGTTTGCATATCTGAAATTTGCTGCCAACCATCCCTAGTCGCTGGCCTCGGCTGGCCTCTGCGCTGTGAAAGGTAATTAAAAGCCAAACCGACTGATACAAATCTCCGGCTGCACGGCGAATAATGTCTGTGTGAGATAGAGTTCCTCACGGAGTCTTGAGATGCGCTTCTCCCCTCTTGTCGTCTGCGCTGTCTGCGCATTGCTGTGTGCTCCCACGATGGCACAATCTCCGAACGGGATGTTGAATGGGCTTATTGTCGATCCCTCGAAGGGCGTCATTGTGGGAGCTGAGGTGATTGCGGTAAACGACGTTACCGGCATGCAATACGTCACCAAATCTAATAACGAGGGTATCTACGTATTGCCTAACCTTTCCCCCGGGCCCTACCGCCTCCAAGTCTCGAAGATCGGATTCAAGACTCTCATCAAGCCCGATATTGTGCTCAATGTTCAGGATGTGCTCGCCGTAAATTTCACATTGCCTCTGGGTGCCCTCCACGAGATTGTCACGGTGGAAGGTGGAGCGGCTCTGGTGAACACAGAAAGTGCGACGGTGAGCACCGTCGTCGATCACCAATTTACCGACAATCTGCCGATGAACGGACGGAGCTTCCAAACCCTGATTGACCTTACGCCCGGGGTGGTGACGACCGTAAGCAATAATGCAGATGACGGGCAATTTAGCGTCAACGGGCAACGCGCTGCGTCGAACTATTGGATGATCGACGGAGTCAGTGCGAACTTCGGAATCAGCACGACCAATCAAACTGGAAATGGACTATCGGGAGCAATGCCTTCCCTGAGCGTTCTGGGGGGAACGAACAGCCTGGTGTCAATCGATGCTCTTCAGGAATTTCGTATCCAGACCTCGACCTATGCGCCAGAATTTGGGCGTACCCCAGGGGGACAGATTTCGATCGTGAGTCGCTCCGGAACCAACCAATGGCATGGCAGCGTGTTCAATTATCTGCGTAATGATGCCTTCGACGCTAACGATTGGTTTGCGAACCACAATAATCTTCCCAAACCCGAAGAACGGCAGAACGATTTTGGTGGAACCCTAGGCGCTCCTATCCTGAAAGATCGCACTTTTTTCTTCTTCTCGTACGAAGGGCTTCGCCTTCAACTGCCACAGGTCGTGCAGACTCTGGTTCCGGATCTGAATGCACGTGAGAATGCCACCGGGGCGATGCAGCCCTACCTGAACGCTTATCCTTTGCCTAGTTCAGGAAGCCCTGACGACCTCAGCGAAGGTATTGCACAGTTTAACGCGTCTTTCTCAAATGGCGCGGTGTTGGATGCTTACAGCCTAAGGTTGGATCATCGGTTGAATGACAAGCTTTCCCTGTTCGCCCGGTACGACTACTCCCCTTCCCGCTTGAACCAGCGAGGCAGCCTTAACAATTTGAGTGATGTTTTTCCATCGCATGCTGCCGTTCAAACCGCGACTGCCGGAGGTACCTGGACGTTGTCGCCAACCAACGTCAACGAGCTGAGATTTAATTTCAGCAAAATGACGGGCACCACATACAGCTACCTGGATTCCTTTGGAGGTGCTTCGCCACTCCAGGCATTGCCGTTTCCGGATTCCTTCACAACTGACAACGCCGCCTTTACTCTGGTTCCATTTTCACTCGGCTTCGCCCGTTTGACCGCTGGCCCCCAAGGCAACAATGTTCAGAAGCAAATTAACGTTATCGATAACCTTTCTACTCAGGTTGGATCTCACAATCTGAAGGTTGGCATCGATTTCAGACGTCTCGCACCGTTTTATGGGAATCCCGTTTATCAACAGTTCGCCTACTTTCTGGATGTGCCGTCCGCGGAGACCGGCGACCTGCTGGTCGCATATACGGTTTCCACACGAGATGCAAACCTGCTGTTCCGTAATTTCGGCGCATTTGCCCAAGACACCTGGCGGGCAAACTCAAGGTTGACACTAACCTACGGCGTTCGCTGGGACGTGGATGCGGCGCCGGTTTCACACCCACCTTTCTCGGCTGTGACTGGCTTTAATTTGAACGATCTCTCAGGTCTTGCCCTTGCACCAACGGGCACGCCTGCCTTCAGGACGACCTATGGCAACTTTTCTCCAAGACTGGGTCTCGCCTACTTGTTTTCGACGAGGCAGAATTGGCAAACCGTCCTGAGAGGGGGAGCGGGCGTTTTTTATGATTTGGCCAGTTCGGAAGCGGGGAATCTAGCATATTACTTCTACTATCCATTTGGCGTGCTTAACCAGGTGAGCAGCAGCACATTTCCCCTTAGCGCAGAAGCGGCCGCCCCGCCACCGATCACAGCTGATAACGTCAAGGCCTCAGGCGGCTATGCTTTCGACCCTCATCTGGAGTTGCCCTACACGGTGCAATGGAATCTGGCAATTGAACAAGGACTGGGTCAGAAGCAGGCGGTTACCGCTTCGTACATTGGCTCGATTGGAAGACGTCTGCTGCAGACAGAGAGTCAACAGGATCCGAACGGGAACTTTGCCAGCGCTACCTTGGTGACCAACGCGGCTACGTCTGATTATGATGCATTGCAAGTGCAATTTCAGCGCCGGCTGTTCCACGGCTTGCAGGCCCTGGCCTCCTGGACCTGGTCACATTCAATCGATACCGCGTCGGCGGGCTCTTTGTATGGGAACACAGCCAATGCGTTGTTACCCGCCGCGATCAGCCAGAATCGCGGTCCATCTGACTTCGATACACGGCATTCGTTATCCGCGGGCGCCACTTACCAAGTACCAAGGATCGGGCGCGGTGTTTTAAGTCGGCTGCTGTTTGACGGTTGGTCGGCGCAAACCCTTGTGATGGCGCATTCGGCCATGCCCGTGGACGTGTATGACGGAGCCTATTTCACGCTGAAAAATGCCTACGCCTATGTACGACCCGACATCGTGCCTGGCCAAGCATTCTATTTGTTTGGCCCGCAGTATCCTGGAGGCAAAGCATTCAACCCTGATGCCTTCATATCCCCTCCCACAGATTCGAGTGGGAATCCGCTACGGCAGGGAAACTTAAGCCGCAATGTTCTGCGAGGCTTCCCGGCAGCACAGTGGGATTTTGCTGTTCATCGCAACTTTCAAATCTGGGAATCTCTCAAATTACAATTCCGTGCAGAATTCTTCAACGTGCTTAATCATGCCAACTTCGCCCCTCCGGTTGGTGACATCAGCAACATGTCCCAGTTCGGACTCTCCACGTCGACTTTAGGAAATTATCTGGCAGGCGGAAACGTGGGTGCGGGTGGACTGAGCCCCCTCTACCAGGTCGGTGGACCTCGATCAATTCAATTGGCCTTAAAGCTCTCTTTCTAGGTCTCCCGGAGTACCGAGCATGACGCCAGGAATATTCTTGCGCATTGGGTCTGTTTTGCTCTTCGCGGCACTCGCTATCAGCAATTCTTTCGCGAGTGGCAGGGCATTCACCATCATGGACTCCATCCGGGCCGCTCATTTCGGCGATCCTTATTGGGGATCAGTTGAACCTTTGATTTTCTCACCAGATGGCCGATATGTGATCGCGGACGCGGAGAGAGGGATACCCGAAACGAACCGTCCGCAATCGACGGTGCGCGTTTACCGTGTTCGAGACATTCGTGCTTTCCTAAGGCAGTCGGCACATGGAACTGCCCCAGCGGCCTATTTTGAACTGACTAGATCCACCTATTGGCAGGGACCCATTATCAGCAAACTCAGATGGTGGAGCAATTCGGCAGGCTTTGCCTTCCTTGTAAAGTCTTCTTCCGGCTACGATCGCCTTTGTGCTGTTGACCTGAAAGCCAAGAGGGTGAGGTTGCTGACGCCAGATCATCAAAGCGTGGTTGACTTCGACGTGCGTGATCTTACTAATTATGTTTACACAACAAAAAGCAAACTGATTATCCGAGAAGCGCAAATGCGAGAGCGCGTACCGGGCTCGGTCGGAACTGGTCACGCTCTGCGAGAGCTGATTTTTCCCGTCGACAAATATCCAGCCCAGCTGACCGATTCCCACAAGATCGACTATGACTTGAAAGACCTATGGGCAGTTTTGTCCGGCAGGCGCTTTCGCGTATACGACGAGACGCATCACCGCCCGGTTTACCTCCACTGGATAGGCGGGACAAAAGCCTTGACCCTCTCCCCTGATGCACATTCCGTCGTAACCGTTATGGCGGTAAATGTTGTGCCCGCATCGTGGCAAAAATTGTATCTGCCCCCGTTCGCGGGAAACCCAGATCGGGTCCCTGCAGGCCCCCAGGACGTCACCAGCGTGGATGGCGTATTGCTTGGTAGCGAATTTGTGATCATAGATTTAGTCAGGCATACCGTTAGATCCTTGACAAATGCACCAATCGGATATTCTGAAGGCTGGCGTTCAAATCAAGTTGCCGATTGGTCGAAGGATGGACGATTTGTTGTCTTGTCAAACTCATTTTTGCAGAATGAGAGCCGTCCAACCGTGCAGGACGCTCCCTGCGTTGCAGTGGTCGAGGTTTCCTCGCGGAACGCCAGCTGCTTAACAGCATTAAGGCGCGAACCCAAACAGGAGCAGCAGTTCTCGTGGATGTTCGTAGAGAACGTGAAATTTGTTCACGGAGATCCTGCGCGCGTCTCCGTTTCTTTTTCGACACACGATCAGTCGCCGGTTGAGATTCAATTCCATATGGCTAACCAACGCTGGGCTCCAGCGTTAGAAGCGGACGCGCCAGCCCCCGAGGAATCTCTCAAGCTTTTCATCGCACAGGGACTGAACGCACCACCGCGATTAATGGCCAGAGATCAGGCGTCACAGACTCCTCGGCTAATCTGGGATCCCAATCCGCAGCTCAAAGGAGTCGATTTAGGCACCGTGAGAACCCTCAACTGGAAGGATGCCGCCGGGCGAGTCTGGAAGGGAGCGCTGTTTTTGCCGAACGATTACCATGAAGGTCGCGGTTATCCACTGGTTATCCAGACTCATGGATTCGTGGAGGACGAGTTTCGTCCGGAGGGCATATATCCCACCGCGTTTGCAGCGCGGAGTCTGGCTGCAGCGGGAATCATGGTGCTGCAGGTCCCCGACTGCGAGATCCGCTTCACAGCTGATGAAGCGAGCTGTCAAAGGCAAGGATATGAGGCGGGCATCAAGGAATTGGTGTCCCGCGGAATGGCCGATCAGGACCGTATAGGAATCATCGGATTTAGTCGCACCTGCTATTCCGTCCTAGCGACGCTGACGCGCAGCGAACTGCATTTTGCCGCTGCATCAATCACCGATGGACTCAACCTGGGCTATCTGCAGTACTTTCAATTTCTGGATGAAGCGAATGGCTTCTATGCCAGAGATGCGGAGGCTGTGAACGACGGCAAGCCATTTGGGGAAGGACTCAAGAAATGGGTTGCTCGCTGTCCAATGTTCCAGCTTGATCACATTAAAACACCCCTGCAGGTTGTCGCACTGGGCCCCGACAGCCTGCTTGAAATGTGGGAACCATACGCTGGCCTTCGCTTTCTCCAGCGCCCAGTCGATTTACTCATTTTAGGGGATGGAACCCACATCCTAAGCAATCCACGTCAACGCCAGATTTCCCAGGAGCAAACCATTGACTGGTTTCGCTTCTGGTTGCAGGACTATGAAGACCCCGATCCGAAGAAACGAGAGGAGTATACCAGATGGGAACGTTTGCACTTATTGAAGACCCCGGTCAATAACAACTAGTACGTAAGCAAGGATGCTGCTTGGCTGATTCAAATGAAAAGCTACCCCGCGACCACGGAACGACCTCGGGGTAGCTGCTTCGGCCTTCAATAGCTCAGTCGTCGAGTTCACGATCGAGGGAAGGCAGTTCCTTGCCGTCTCCGTCGCCAGGGCCGTTCTTCGTGCCTTGGATCACGTAAGCGGCATTGCCCAGCGTCGTTATCTCTGGTGTCTCATACCTCATAACGTTTCTACCTCCTTTCAGCGATTTGTGTACAACACTCAATAGGCTCCTGCGAGGCCAGCTTCGGCTTCTTGGCAAGCGTCTGTGGAGTCACAATCAGCTTGCGGGCACAGCTCTCGGCGAGCCACGCTTCTACGGCGACCGTTTTCAGCAAAGGAAGGGCATAACCGGGTAGCTCCCCTCTTTTGAGCTTGGATAAGCATTCCCGTAAACGCACAGCGTCGACGATCCCAAGCTGCGCGACAACCGAATTCGAGCACAACTCTTGGAGTCTCTTCCAATGATCCCGGACGAAGAGACAATAGCAGCGGCCAAGACGGCTTTTGCTGTTTCGGTTTAATACCTCCGGCGGCAGAATATTGCCGATAGCTCTGCGCATCAGAGACCGTCTCTCTCCCGATCGTTGCAACTGGCCAAGCGGGATCGCCATTAGGAATTCCAGCAGATCTTGGTCAAGATAGGGATATCTCTTTTCGATTACCGAGGGGGGAATGCTCGAGAGGCGACGCGAGAGCGCCGCAACTGTTTGCGCTGCGTCGCGTTGTCGCGGTAGGAGCCAACGGCTGGCAAAGGTTCTCTGTGCTCGCGAGTAAAGCTCCGCGGCGCTACTTAACGGATCAAACAGCTGGGAGACGAAGCTGTAGAAGGCGACGAGACTGCCAAGACTCAGCGTTCCGGCAATGACGCTCCAGCCACCGTAGCCGATCACAGCAGACATCGCGAGCACCACCGCCATGGAGGTCCAAACGGTAAACCAGCTGGCAGTCCTGAACAGTGCCAGGTACGAACGTGTGGTCTGGGCAAGGAATCGAAATGCCCTTCTTTCCTGCCGGGCCTCCTGTCCAAGCAATTGGATCGGAAGGACAGAGGAAATGTGCTCCTCAAGGAAACCGTTCCATTTCACCAGGTTCGTTTGAACCGAATCGGAATCGGTAGAGAGTGTGCGGCGAAAGTGCTGCCGCGCAATGAGGAAAAGGGGAATCAGAGGGAGGATAGCAAACGTCAGTACCGGACTCAACACCAACATCGTGACGACGGTGAAGCCGGTTGTCAGGCACATGCGCAGAATGGCGGGAAGAAGAT
>Ga0335085_10014039_pt1 | contig 11711 bp, 16 predicted proteins | sample Lox_Sample_45_FD_206712 | JGI IMG/M metagenome (GOLD analysis project Ga0335085, IMG submission 206712) | Soil microbial communities from Loxahatchee National Wildlife Refuge, Florida, United States - Lox_Sample_4.5 | ecosystem: Environmental > Terrestrial > Soil > Wetlands | place: USA...
ACGCTGGCGTGCAGATTCCTATCATTTTTATTACGGCGCATGGAAACATTCCGATGTCCGTCAAGGCCATGAAATCCGGTGCGGTGGAGTTTCTGACCAAACCGTTCCACGATCAGGACTTGCTGGACGCGATCCAGCAATCCCTGGAACGGGACCGTACTCGGCGTCAGCAGCAGAAGGAAGTAGCTGAGTTGCGCAAGCGGTATGACACATTGACTCCGCGAGAGCGGGAGGTTATGCAACTGGTGGTTACGGGCATGCTCAACAAGCAGGTAGCATCGCAACTCGGAACCAGCGAAATCACGGTGAAGACTCAACGCGGGCGCGTTATGCGCAAAATGGGAGCGGAATCCTTGGTTGAGTTAGCGAGGATGGCCGATAGACTGAGACTACTGACCGGTAAGTAACCGTCGTTCCGGGTATCCAAAGCCGAGCGAGGGACTCCTCATCAACTCTGCGCAAGTATCAGCAGATCACGCCGAGAGCGTGGAGCATCAGCACATCATCCGCCGAGAGAAATGCGGCACCCACCACGACTTCGTAGGCATAGCGAACCGCGAGGTTGAGAGTGACGCACCAAGGTTCGGTTGCTGGACACCCGCCGGTGAGGGCAGGGATCTGTTGCGCCGAACGAATTCCTGTGCTGCGCAGGACTGTGACTGGGCATCGAACATCCCTTCCGCCCTTAAGCAACGATCGGGCATGGAGAATGATCGCACTGACAGGCTATCTCTACCTCTTCGCGGCCAGCATCACGACAAGCTTGTCCACAGTACTCTTGTCCTTCTTCCACGTTGCAAAGGCAGGGAATGTGCGCACACTTCTTAGTTGTCAGCTCTTCCATAGCAGGTTCTCCCTATCGGTTTACTTCAGTTCTTTGGCAGCAAAGCTGTGGCAATCGTCAGCCCGAATGGCTCTGTTCTGCCTTGAGGTTGACTACGGCTTATGAGATGCGACTAACGACTCAAATTCGGAGGGAAGTGCAGGAGCATCTTGCGCACCTCCCCATCCAATTTCCTAGTATTCTTTTCTGGATTCGAGAACAGCGTGTCGCTTGCGACGCCGCGCCAGATCAGGTTCTTCGTGTGGGGATCGAACATATCGACCACGAGGGTTCCCACTTTGTAAGTATCGACGGTCATAGTCGAGGTTGCGAAATTTCCGAAACCACGCCAGAGCCACGCTTCTCCTTGATAGAAAGTGTCGATCGTGTGTTCGGAGTGAGTTTTCCCGAACGCGTTGACGATCACATCTCCCCCAGAAGCAACCAGCCTCCAGCCTTTGGCGGCGAGCTGGTTATCGATGGCGCTTTTGACGCGCTCGTCCCAAAAGGAATTATCCGTCTCCAGCTTTCCCCAGGAATACGTCTTGTAGTTGCCAAAGTCTACATTGTGGTCGAAGTCCGTGCTGATTTTGGCCCACGTCGTTGCAACGACTAGAAGCAGGGCCAACCATGCCGATGCCGAACGCACCCACACTTTTATAAGTCCTTCCCACGAATCTCTGTTTCGTGTCATGCGGTTTCTCGCCCGACTGTTTAGGCGGCGCCGCCCAGGATGAGTTCGAACGGCACCCTTAGGTCGCGGAGGGTCGCCACATACAGGGCACCGAACTCATCGAGGACGAGCTGTTCAACGCGCCCTTCGGTTCTTGGCGGTGGAAGCGGATTCCGCCAAACGATTGTTATTGCCATGAATTTCTCCGCCGGCCAAGCCTTGGATCTCTTGTGTACATGCATTTCGTTGCTCAGTGACCGTTTCGCATGCACTGTACGGCAGTGCATTTGCGGGGCCAATCAATCGCGCCTCCTCGATGTGCTGCTTGGTGATCAGAGTGCCACTTGTCAGCGCTTGAGTTGCCACGTGAATAGACCCTTGATGCATTGAATGTCAGCGGGAATCCGATGTCAGGATTTGGACTTCCGCGTGCTGACAGAAAGTCGATGGGCCGGCAGACTGAGCCGCGGGGAGCAGGACGCGAATGATACCAAAGGATAATTGCGAGCCGGTTGCCTTAAGCACTAGTTTGCTGGACATGGTGAGTCAGGCAAAAACAAGGTTGGTTGCCATTGTCGATGACGATGAGGCAGTTCGCAGGGCGCTGCTCGGGCTGATGAAGGAAGTCGGCTTGCCAGCAGCGGCTTTTGAATCGGCGGAGGAGTTCCTTGACTCCGGTAAACAGCGAGAGACCGCATGTCTGATTACCGACATTCGCATGCCAGGAATGTCAGGTCTGGACTTGCAGGCAAGGCTGAATGCCGAGGATTGCAAGATTCCGACTATCTTTATCACGGCACACGGAGATGCCAGGATGCGAATGCAAGCGATTCGCTCCGGCGCGGTCGAGTTTCTGGCGAAACCCTTCAACGATGATGCGTTGCTCGAGAGCGTTCGGGCAGCGTTGGAGATGTGATCTCCCCGAAGGCACGGGTGAACAGCCCGGGAGGCTTCTGTGGCGAGTTCGGCATTCAAGTCCGGTGAACAAGATTTCGGCGGACGAAAGTTCGAGCAAATCATAGGAAACAGCCGTGCCTTGGAAGCGGTGCTCGAAAAAGTCGAACGAGTTGCGCCAACCGGCTCCACTGTCCTGATCGAGGGAGAAACCGGCACCGGTAAGGAGTTGATCGCGCGCGCAATTCACAACCTCAGCGAACGGTACGGCCGTCCTTTTGTCAAACTGAATTGCGCTGCGATTCCGCTCGATCTTCTGGAAAGCGAACTATTCGGTCACGAAAAGGGGGCTTTTACCGGAGCCATAGCGCAGAAAATTGGCCGCTTTGAGATGGCGGACAAGGGTACGCTATTTCTCGACGAGGTGGGCGACATTCCGCAGGCGCTGCAGCCCAAGTTGCTGCGTGTGCTGCAAGAACAGGAGTTCGAACGCTTGGGGAGCGGGCGTACTCACCAAGTGGACGTAAGGCTGGTCGCTGCCACAAATCGAAGTCTCATCGAGATGGTGGCCCGCAACGAATTCCGCGGAGACCTGTACTACCGCTTAAATGTTTTCCCGATTACTTTGCCGCCGCTGCGCGCCCGCCCAGAGGACATCCCGGAGCTGGTAACCCATTTTGTTGAAAGATTCAGCCACCGGATGGGTAAGCCGATCAGATTCATTCCGCCGGAAACCCTTGCAGCATTCCAGTCGTACCCGTGGCCCGGAAACATACGAGAGCTGCAGAACCTGATTGAGCGCGCCGTGATTCTGGCCAACGATGAAGTGCTTCCGAACACGCTGCCCACGACGGGGATGACCATTATCACCGAGCAACCCTACCCCTCGCAGACGATCAGAGCGGGCGAGACTGCTGCCCCGAGAACACTTCGAGACTCCGAAAGTGCCCTCATCCTGCAGACGCTGGTTGCCACGGGATGGGTCATCGGTGGATCCCAAGGGGCAGCGGCACAGCTGGGCTTGAAGCGGACGACGCTGATTCACAGAATGAAGAAGCTAGGCATCCAACGTCCCGGTCGGAGCGCGGATTCGCCGCCCGGTCTCATGGTCGCCGAGCGAACTGAACCACCAGCAGGACTGTGAGTGATCGGCGGAGGCCATCGACCGCTGTTGGGGGACTTCAGCGTGTATCAAGCGGCGTTGGCCTCCGGGTAGCGGCGAGCCATCTCTGCCCCCTCTCCACTATATGCACTCCTGGCGTATCCATCGGTGGACAACAGGTCGACACTTCCGCCTGGGCTCGGCCCCTGCGACCACTCGATTTCAACAAGTCACAAAAGAGAGACGCTGGCAGGCCGATTGCACCTAGAACAAGCACGATCTTGTTTACTTGTTCCACAATTCTGAACGGAGAAGTGACCATATGAAGCTCATGAAATCAATGGTTCTGGTCCTGAGTTTAGGAGCAATTGGATTTGCACAGGACCTCGCCACCGACGTCGGCAAGGGGGCCAAGGACACAGGCAACGCTGCAGAGAAGCTAGCCAAGGATGCGGCTCATAGCACGAAAGACGCTGTCAAAGACACGGCTCATGCCACTGGGAAAGCAGCCACCGACACGGCTCGGGGTACAAAGAAGGCAGGCGGAAAAACGGCACGGGTCAGCGAGCGGGCTGGCAAAAAGTCCGGGCAAGAGACGGGAAAGGCCGCCAAGGATGCCGGCAAGGGCGTGGATAAGGAAACGCAGGCCGTCGGCAAGGGTGCTAAGCACGCTGGCAAGGACGTGGACAAGGGCGCGAAAAAGACGGTGGATGCCCTGAAGTAGCGTCCCTGCACGACCGCAAAAGGTCGCAGGAAACATTGTTCCACGACGACAGGATTATCTGTTCGCAGATTACGGTTGATTTCCGTTCCAGCGGTTCAAGAGCTCTGAGAAGTCTTGGTTCCTTCGCCGCGAGCGGACGCGGGAGAATTGCCGTCGTTCTGGTCTGACATCAGACTCCATTATGATTTGCACAGGAACTAGCCGCTGATGTTGGAGCGAATGAGCCTTCCTGTTCAGCCGCGGACGCAGGAACACTGCGAATTTCGCCCCGGTGAGACTTGTCGGCTCCGGGATCGTTCATCAATCTGGACAGATCCTCAAGACAAACGGCATTTCTGCGCTGCAGCCACGGGCTCGGCATGGACGATGAATCGTTTCGGAGCGGCACCGATGTAAGAAAACGGATACCAAGTGATCAGCGTTAGCTCATCTTTGCCGTGAAACGTCAACTCATTCACATCGTGAGGATCGACGACTTCGAACGAGCTTACGCGATAGCGATAGGTACGGGCGGACCGTGTCGAGCGAGATTTCATCGCAAAGCTCTATATGACGGAGCGGCCGGAAAAAAGTGTCACGGTGGCCCGCGATGACCACATTTCCTGGGCTGCCCGGCCAGGACGTGCGCGGAACGTGCCCAAGGCCGATACGCAGGGTTCGGGAACTGACACCTTCAAGAACCATGGCTGAAACACCAACCCTGGGAATCTCAAGATGGGCCACGAGCCGGCTTCCAGGCCGGCCGGAACCCCCGTCCGTGGGCCCGGTTGGAAGGTCCACGGCAGCATGGTTCGCGGCATTGGTCGGATCCGTGATTGCTCAAACGAACGGACCAGTGTCGCTTGTGCACGCGACGCGTGGATCAATACGACGCCGCAATAGCCCAGAGCACAGCAACCGGCGATCCAAAGCGCAAGCTCCAGCGATGACAATCCGCGGCGCAAATGAATCCGTCCCGAGGTCATGGAAGGAATAGGGTTTACACCTGGCGCACTGGTTGATGCGCCAGATGTAAACAGCCGCGCTACTTGCATCCCAGCGACAAACGGCGAATCCCGCAAGCTGCGGCCAGGAGAAGTATGCCGGCAAACGCAATCGCGGGAATGGGACTGGCGGTCTTCGGCAACTCCGTAGGCCGCGCAACCTCCTCTTGCGTCGTGGCCAGCGAAGGCGACTGAGAGCCATCTGCCAACCCGAGTGGCGGCGGAGCCACAGGCTCCACGGTTGCATTCTTCATCGACGGAGCATCGGTCAATTCCTCGCGCGTCGAAAGCACCGGCCGCTGATTTGCCTTGGCCAACTCCGTCGCCTTCTGCTTCGGGTAGACGAATTCCACTCCGAAGTTGTCACCGGGATAGAACCATGCTCTGAGAGCCTCCGGCTGGCCCGTAGGTCGCTCATCGAAACTGATAATGGTTTTGCCAGGGGTCTTCATGCGATAGTCGGGGATCGCAAGGATGGTGGTGATCAACTTGGTCTGGTTCTCGTTGAATATCTGCACGATGGTGCGATCGCCTTCACTGTCGGCCAGCTTGAAAACATAGGTGCCGGCCGGAAGCGTAACCCCGGGAACCTGAACAGGCTGGTTGAATGTGAGCTTCGTCATCTTGTTCCACTCATCAGCTCGGGCCCCAGGAACAATCAGACTTGCCAAAGAACAGAACGCCATAACAGCGAAGCCAGTTGATTGCAAAAATCTCATTTCTTTTCTTCTCGTTTTCGCGTTGTGCTCGCGATGGCAGACCGCATGTGAAGATCGCTCGACTTCCCCCGCCGGCTGCGTGATCGTTTCGCAACTGGTCGGATGTGAAGCTGTCTTCACTGTCTTGCCCTGTAGCATTGCTCTTCGAAGGAAGAAGCACATACCCTGCCATCGGACCTGCTTCCAGAAAGCTGTCGGGATCGAGACGGTAATCGGCGCACGGTCTATCGTCTGTCGTTACTGCTTCAGCAACCTCTTCTTGGACGAGCGTTCCCGCAGCCGTACCCCAGCATGCTCGTCCCAAATCTGACGCCAGTTCTTTTGACATTGCCCTTGGCACTTGAATTCTTTCTCATGTCCGCCCATGCTTCCGCCGCATTCAGGGCAAACACAATTCACAATGCTGGAGATGATTTCTGCAGTTGGCTTTACCGAGCTCACTCTGAGATATGTCATGCAGCACCTCGTGACCTTTATCCAATCCTCCGCATCAATGTTCTCGTTCACACGAGGAAGAGTTGCGGGTTTCTGCTCGCTTCGCCTGCCTCGAGGAAGGCCGAAACCCACGATGCGATCCGTCTACTTTTACAAAACGTGAACAGCGAACGTTGCGTTTGATACCGACATTATTCCTGCCATGCCTATTGGGCGACGCGAGTCTTTTTGACTCGGGTAGAGGATCCTCGCAAACCGAAATCCCGCCGGAGCAACCTGGCGAGCTTGGCACGACCCCGCGCGAGTTGGGCTTTGATTGTGCCCTCAGGAATTCCTAGCGCCTTTGATATCCCTTCGATGCTGATGCCATCCACGTAATAGCATTTAATGGCTCGGCGGGAAGTTGGCGAGAGCCGTTCAATTGCTGTAGCAAATCGACGACGCAATTCAGACTCGGCAAAGATTTCTTCTGGGCCCGGGCGGTGATCCTTACAACTTTCGAGCAGCGTCATGCCCTCCTCACTGGAACTGAGCTGCTCCTCAAGCGAGACTAGTGGCCGCCTTCGCCGGCGTTGCATGCGAGCGGCATTCACGACAATCGTCGTGAACCAGGTAGACAGCTGCGCACTGCCTCTAAATTGAGACAGGTTCTTGTAGGCCGAGACAAGGGCATCTTGTACAGCGTCCTCGGCGTCGTGCGCATTGTCCAGCTGTCGATGGGCCTGCCGGTAAAATTTCGGCAGTATGTGTGTGACCAGGTGCTCGAGTTCTTCGAGGTGCCCGGGGGGAATCTGATGTTCGACTGCTTGGAGTGTCGTTCCTGTCACGGACATGAGTGAGGTCCTGATTCGTACTGCGAACTGCTACTGCACGGCTGATTCCAGTCGTCGGCGATCGCGTGTCAATCGAGAATGACTTTTGTGGAGAGCACCGCCTGCAAGGTGGACGAGATTGCTCATTGTTCTCAAAGCGCCGTCCCAAATCTTCAACCGACTGAGGGTTTGCATTTTCAAGATGCGGAGCTGGTAGAAACTTGCTGAGACAAGGAACCGACGAGTGAAATTCAACAACGGCCTATGATTCCCAATCCGTGCCGTAAACGACTCTCTCGTGGCTTCATCGCGGGACAAGAAGCCTGTGGCCACGATGGAGCGTTTATCCAGAAGTTGCCGTAAGGCCCGCTCGTCCTGGTACCCCATCACGAAGCGCTCAGCGCCACCATTGCTCTGGCGGAGCTGTATTACTGCGTACTGCACGGGAAACAAGTTACTTGGTATTTCCATACCGGCTCCACGGCCCGGTTCAAGTGGGCTCGCTTGTGCATGGATAAGCACGAATCAGGCCAAACGCCGACTGATATGCGACCCTTGGGTCCCGGTGCGCACCCGGCCTCAGGGACACATGCATGAAAAGAAACCGCTGCGTGATTACAGAATGACTGCGCTGACCCTCCGCGGACTGCCTGCGTCGGCCTTTTGACACGCTTGGCGAGTAATGCTCGCGGGCCACTTCCGAGATGCACCGCCACTGTAGAAAAATCCCAGACCTTCCGGTTCAGATGTCCGAGCACATCAGACTCTTCTTTTGGTAACGGACTTGCTCCACCTAAGTCCATCTTGCCCCCTCGAACAAGGCGGACGCGGAGGCCGGTCAGAGGGTCGCTTTCCTGATTCCGCTGCTGGCCTCCAGGCCGCTTGCCCGCCGCGGCGGCGGAGAACGTAAGTGTGTCCAAGTTCAATGAGCAGAAGAAAGTGCTGGATCAGAAAACCCCCTCGGATGAGGAGGTCTGGACTGCCATTCGCTATCTTGATTTCGAGCTCGACAGGAAGACTCGCACCGACCGCGTCATGATTGCCCTGGCTGCCGCTCTTCTCATTGTCTGCGTGATTGCTTTCCTGCTTCGCCCGAGTGAATTGTGAGCTCTCTAGATCTGGAGAGGCAGGCGCTCTCGGACACGATTCGCTTATTGTGACTTCTTCCTGGCGAGTGTTTATTGTTGCGGTCCACCTGAGGCGGGCGCGTTTTGTTGGGCACCCGTTTCAGAGTTAAGGCACAACCTTGAAATCGCACTCCATGGAACACCAGAGACAAAATTCGAAACCAGCTGTTTCTGTGACGGAAGAGGCTCCGGTACCCGCTTCAAATGAAGCTTCCGCCCCTGGAAAAACGCCATCGCTGGATTTGCGCTGTTGCACTGACGGTCCTTGCCCTCCTCTTTGCTGATGTCGTTCGACACAGTAGCGGAGCCGCAGTCCCTAAAACACCTTCGCGCGGTCGTCACACGCACATGGCCCGTCGTGCCGCACGAGTTCTCAACGTGCTCAGTTTGAAAGGAGAACCGTTCCGTAAGTTCGGCTAATTGACTGATAGCAGACTTAGGACACTAGGGTCGTCGTTCGGGCCAGATCGTCGCGAGGAAGAGACTCACGCCGATTCCCAGCGAGACTTCATCAAACCGCTGTATGGCCGTCAGCCACACGCTTCCCGATCCTGTCGCTAGCATCACAAGCGCGAGCGTGATTCCCGCATATGGGTAAGCGACTCTCTGGATGCGGAACAATGCACAGATCAGTCCGAGGATAAAGAGAGAGATTCCAAGAGCCCGCACATTTCCGGGGAAATAGAACGCGGCGGCCGCTCCAGGGGTCGCGCCAATGGCTGTACCGGCAAGACCCTGCATGGAACTTGGCAGTGACGTGCCCAGTGTGGACTGCATGGCGATTATGGCGGAGATTGACGCCCAGTACGCTTCTGGTAAATGAAATGCACGTGCTACAAAGTACGACCCAGCTACGGCTAGTGCGGTCCGAGCCGCATGAAGGAGAAATGGGGGATTTCCTTTGTTGACTATCCACTCATTCATTTTGTTCATCCGTCCGAAATCCTCGGCACATCACAATACCAGAGCCCCTTCGAAACCGGTGGGTTATAGGTTAGCAAGGAACTGCCGCGACGTGAGTCTTTCGGCACGCTCAAATCGCCTGAGGCCTTCGTCAACTACACCGTCGCATGCGAAGGATTCGCTTTTCGCGGAGCATCGATATTCCCTCCGCCGGCGACTTCAACGTGGGCGATGAGCTCTCTTGATCCAAGCTGCAAGTGTCAGAGCTTTGACGCGTCTACTGAATGACCTTCCACTGACAGTAGGCTCCGCACCTCTCTGATTGATTGCCAAACTCTAAACCCAACAACTGCAACAGCGTAGAGCAGAAACCCCCGGATAGCTGCCGGTTTCTCCAGTCTCTCGGTAATTCCGCAGTTCCGGGACTTATCTCGATGTTTCTTAAGCAACTTCGAAAGTCTTTCTAAGTTGTCGCCGACTGGCAGTCGCTTTGCACTTCACTGCCTTGAGTGATACGAACTCCTGCATTGCCGTTCACACGTTCCCGCCTGACGAAAGTGCGTTCTTTCGGGCGGCGGTGGTTCTCCAGCCGACTGCAGGAGAAATGCGCCAACTCTCTCGGAGCTGCGATCGGACGCCTGTTCCTGATCCTTGCATTTGCAGCGGCTGGCTGGGGACAAGATGCACACGAGCTTGACAGTGGTTCGATTGCAGGCAGTGTCACTGTCTCCGGCGGCCAGTCTCAAGCAGCTGGCGTTCCTGGAGTAACGGTGACGCTAACTGCACTTGAGCGTGACACGGGTTCAATCAACGCAGTGACCGACGACCAGGGCAGCTATCGCTTTGCAGGACTGAGCCCTGGTACCTATAGTTTGGCGGTTGAACAGGACGGTTTTGAGCCCCGGCGGGAAGTTGTCAGCGTGGAGGGGAAACAGTCGATTGCACATGAGATTGTCCTCCGGTTGAGCCGTGTGACCCAGCAAGTAGATGTGCAAGGGAAGAACTCCGACATCCTGACCCAGACTTCCGAGCCAGCTGCCAGCGTCAGTGAAAGGCAGATGGAGAGTCTGCCGCTTGCCGAACAAAAGTTCACCGCCGCCCTCCCGCTCGTGCCGGGCGTTGTACGTACACCGGATGGCAAGTTGAATTTCAAGGGCCAGTCAGAGAATCAAGGACTGCTGCTGGTCGATTCCACGGAAAACGTGGATCCGGTTACGGGAAGCTTCGCCATTCCGATTCCGATTGACTCGATTGAATCGATGAGCGTTTCCAGCGCTCCCGACAGTGCGGTGTATGGCGGCTTTTCGGGAGGACTCACAAGAATTGAGACCAAACCTCCCTTTTCGGAATGGAAATATAAGCTTCACGATTTTGTCCCCGGAGTGCGGGGAAAGAGCGGCCACCTGGCCGGAATTGCAGAGTTTACACCGCGCCTTCAATTCGGCGGCCCAATCATTCCGAATGTTCTTAACTTCACGGAAGAAGCAGAATACGAAATGAGAAACCAGCCGGTCCGCGGACTGCCCTGGCCCTATAACGAAACGAAGATCCACGGTTTCACATCGTTTACTCAGTTTCAGGCCATTCTGTCTCCTCACCACATCCTTACCGCCAATGTGGACGTGTTCCCCATGCAAAAGAGATTCGCAGACATCAATGCCCTGGTGCCGCAGAGCGCATCTTCTGACTACCATCAACACGGCGCATCTCTCAGCATTTCCGATGCGAATCAACTGAGTTCAGGGGCACTTCTTACGACCGTCCTCCGCTACACACGGTTCGACAGCGATGCGCATGGTCAGGGCCCCGCCGACATGCTCGTCACTCCAGAAGGATGGCGTGGCAATTTCTTCGATGCCTGGCAGAGGACTTCGAACGCGTTCGAGGCCATGCCCACACTGCAGCTCCCGCAAAAGACATGGTTGGGTCATCACGACATTCGGTTCGGAATGGACGTTTCTCATCGCTCCTATGACGGGGGTGATCTGCCGCACGAAATCGAACTGTTGCGCGATGACCAGTCTCCTGCCGAGCGGATCGACTTTGCCGGGAATGGGCGTGTCAGCGCCTCGGATACTGAAGTAGCCGAATTCATGGAAGACCAATGGAGTCTGAATTCGCACGTCGCTTTGAATCTGGGCGCTCGCTTCTCCAGCCAGTCGATTGGACGGGAAGGAGCTTTCGGTCCGCACCTTGGGTTGTCATATGCTCCTGGCAAGTCTGGCAAGACCGTGCTCCGCGCCAGTTCGGCTGTCTTTTACGGCCATGTCCCGTTACTGGCGGCTGACTTCAATCATAATCCGACCCGAATCACGACCTTTCTTGATTCCTCTGGAACAATGACGGGAACACCAATTCCCCTGCCCAATCTCTGCTTCAGCTCACACCATGGTTTCACTCCCCAAGCATGCGATGACGGTACCAGCCCTCGCACTTTCACATGGTCTGCAGAGCTTGAGCACGAATTTTCACGCGCATTCGTTTTCCGCCTCAATTATCTGGACAGTCAAACCCGC
>Ga0335085_10014040_pt1 | contig 11711 bp, 9 predicted proteins | sample Lox_Sample_45_FD_206712 | JGI IMG/M metagenome (GOLD analysis project Ga0335085, IMG submission 206712) | Soil microbial communities from Loxahatchee National Wildlife Refuge, Florida, United States - Lox_Sample_4.5 | ecosystem: Environmental > Terrestrial > Soil > Wetlands | place: USA: Florida...
CCAAAGGCCACGACATTCCGAACGTGACGCTCGTAGGAGTGGTGTCGGCGGATATCGGCCTCGGCATGCCGGACTTTCGCGCCGCCGAGCGGACCTTTCAGCTCCTGACGCAAGTGGCGGGCCGCGCTGGCCGCGGAAACGTGCCGGGCATCGTTCTGGTCCAAACCATCAACCCCGACCACTATGCTGTTCGCCTGGCGGCCGCGCAGGATTACCAGGCGTTTTACGAAAAGGAGCTGCATTTCCGCCGCATGATGCATTACCCGCCGTTCAGCGCGATGGCGAACATCCTGGTGCGCAGCGAGAAGAAGGAAATGGCGATGCGGCTGAGCTCGGAGCTGGGCCACCAACTCCTCCCCGCCCCCGAAAAGATCCGCGTAATGGGTCCCGCAGAAGCCCCGGTTCCGCGGCTCAAAAACGAGTACCGTTTCCAGTTCCTGATCAAAGCCGCCAGCCGCAAGGTCCTGAACGAGCTGCTGCAGAAAATCCGGGCATACGCGCTGGACCACAAATGGCCGGCGACAGCCCTCGTGATCGATGTGGATCCGCTAAGCCTGATGTAGGACTTTGGCCGCGGCGCGGCCATCAGCCCTTAGGCGTTGATGCCGTTCCCGGAAGCTCCACGCGACTTCTCCTTCCGCATCAGTTCTCCCAGATCATCCACTTTTTCATCCAACAGGCTCAGCTTACGCGCCAGCCCTTGTATTTCTCTTTCCGCACGGCGGTTGACTTCAAAATCAAGTTCGCTGCGCAGCCGGTCCTTGGCGTCCTGTCGGTTCTGGCTCATCATGATCACCGGCGCCTGAACCGCCGCCAGCATTGAGAGAAACAGATTGAGCAGGATGAACGGATACGGGTCCCACGCCTTTTTGTTCAGGATCACGTTAATGCTCGCGTAAGCGCTGAGAATAATCGCAAAGAGGATGATGAACGCCCAAGAGCCGCCGAAGCGTGCGACCGAGTCAGCAAGACGCTCTCCGACGGTCGTCTGTTCGTCGATCACCTCGTTAGGATTGCGGCCGGCGCGGGAACGGACCAGGTTCTGCGCGGCATGGAACTGGCGGCCGAGCGTCGTCAGAAGATCCATTCCCGCGTGCGGCTTGCGTTCCAGCAAAACCTGGATGTCGTCGCGTGAGATCTCCAGGCAGACGCTCTCCTCCACGGCATGAGCCTGGGTCTGATGCGGGGTTTGTTCCAGCATCGAAGCAAAGCCGAAGAAATCCATTTCTCCGGGCTCGTCCACGACCACTTCCTGATGATCTTCATCCAGCGTGGTCACGCGGACTCTTCCGGCGATCAGCACGTAGGCCTGCGGTGCCGGGTCGCCCATTTTGTAGATACGCGCCCGGGCCGGGAATGTCCTCAAGTCGACCTGGCCGGCCAAAACGGCCATTTCGTCGTCATCCAATAAAGAAAAAAGCGCGACCTTCTTCAGCACTTCCGTGTTGCAGGGCAAGGAAACCTCCTAACCAAGTCCGCCGGGCCGAAGCCGTTGGGAAGTTCGAGAATAGATGGTACCAACTGATGTCCAGCGCCCGCGTGACCGCCGCTGCGGTAGTGTGGCTCTCCGCATCAGGTGCCGCTGACCATCATCGGAAAGCTGTTGTCGCTGCCAGCAGGGTGCAACTGCAGGCTCCGATTGCGGATTACGCTTGATTTTCGTATTTTATTCGCCCATAATAGGCCAGGAGCTTCTATGGCCCTGACCAAGCGGCAAAAAGAGGTGCTGGATTTTATCGCGGGATTTGTCGACGACAACGGCTACTGCCCGAGCTACGAAGAGATCGCGCATGGGCTGGAACTGGCGTCGCTGGCTACGGTTCACAAGCATATCTCGGTCCTCGAATCCAAGGGTTATCTGAAGCGCGGGTTCAATCAGAGCCGGTCGCTGGAACTGGCGCCGAAGTACCTGCAGGAGCAGCAGCGGCGGCCCAAGCCTGTTTCGCTCGAGGTTCCCCTGGTGGGGAGGATCGCTGCGGGCGCGCCTGTGGAAGCGATGGAACAGCGCGAGGTGCTCAACTTCGCCGATTTCGCGGGTAACAAGGACACGTTCGCGCTCGAGGTGCGCGGCGAATCCATGATCGACGATCACATTTGCGACGGCGATCTGATCCTGGTGGAGCGAATCCAGGAGGCACACGACGGAGATATCGTTGTGGCGCTGGTTTCCGGCAGCGACACGACGCTCAAGCGCTTCTATCGCGAGCCTGGAGATATGGTCCGGCTGCAACCGGCGAATGCGGCACTCAAACCCATCGTGGTGCCTTCGCGAGACGTGCAGATTCAAGGCCGGTTACTGGCCGTGTTACGTAAATACTAACGGGCCGGACGCGAACGCCCGGCCCGTGCTAAGTCGAGTTACGCGGTTGCGGCACTGGCGCGGGAGCGCAGTTCCTGCTCGGCGCACAGCCAGTCTTCGTCGGGCGACCCGCCCTGGTAGCCGCGAGCTTCCCAATAAGAGTAAGCGAGGTTGGCAATCTCTTCGTAGGAGGGCTCCAGCACAACGGTGGCGACGACGGCCACCGATGCGGGGGCCGCCGGCTCGAGGGCCGGAGCAGGTGAAGCTTCCACGGGCGAGGCGGTCCGCCTGGAGCGCGTTCTGGCGGCCGGTTTGCGACGCGCCGGAGCGGACGCAGCGGAAGCCAGTAGGTCGTTCTCAGTCGTACGCTTTCTAGTCATGTCGATTTGGTTGGAATCTCCCTGATGGAATCGCTTCTATTTTATCGAATTGGCGCGGTTTCGAGCATTAAAAGTTTGGATCGGTCCGATTACAACCGCGTAATTACGGTGTTTTTTCAGACCATCCTGTCTTAGAATTAAAATCGTATTGGGGGCGATATGCGCGGGATGATTTGGTTCGCGGTCGCGTTAGCGCTGGCGACGCCGGCGCGCGCTGCAACGGGCGCGCCCAAAGCCGTCGAGGTAGACGTCGACGGCATGATCCACCCAATCACGGTCGAAATCGTAGGCTCGGCGATTGCGCGCGCAGAAGCGGAGCACGCCGATGTGGTGATCGTCCGGCTCAACACTCCGGGCGGATTGATGGACGCGATGCGGGAGACGATCGAGAAGATCGCGGCGTCGCGCATCCCGGTGATCACTTATGTTGCGCCGGCGGGCGGCCGTGCGGCTTCGGCGGGATTCTTCATCCTCGAAGCCGGCGATCTGGCGGCGATGGCGCCGGGCACGAACACCGGTGCGGCGCACCCGGTGCAGATGACCGGCGAGATGGATTCGGTCATGAAGGAGAAGGTGGAAAACGATGCCGCGGCTTATATCCGCAGCATCTGCGCCAAGCGCGGCCACAACGGGGAACTGGCGGAAACGGCCGTGCGGCAGAGCAAATCCTTCACGGATCGCGAAGCGTTGGACGGACACCTGATCGACCTGGTCGCGGCGAATGAGGCGGAGCTTCTGAAGGCCGCTGATGGGCGCACGGTGACGCGCTTCGACGGGCGCACGGAGACGCTGCATACGGCCGGCGACGCGGTGGAAGTTTACGATCGCTCGGCGCGCCAGAAGCTCATCTCGGCGATTGCCGATCCCAACATCGCGTTCATCCTGCTCATCATCGGCGCGCTCCTGATTTATGTCGAATTCTCCTCGCCAGGGATGATCGCGCCCGGCGTCATCGGCGCCATTTTGCTGCTGCTCGGCCTCTCGGCGATTTCCGTGCTGCCGATCAACTGGCTGGGCGCGGCGCTGCTGATCCTGGCCTTCGTACTGTTCGCCCTGGAGGCCAAGTTCACCTCCCACGGTGTGCTGGGCCTGGGCGGCGCCGTGGCGATGGTACTGGGCGCGGTGATGTTGATCAACAGTCCGTATCCGGAAATGCGCATTCACTTCGCGACCGCGCTGGCGGTGGCATTACCGTTTTCGATCATCACGGCGCTGCTGGTCTCGCTGGCGGTCCGGGCGCGGCGCGCCAAGGTGGAGACCGGCCGCGAGGGTATGATAGGCGAAACCGGATCGGCGTTGACCGCGCTCGAGCCGGCGGGCAAAGTTTTCGTGCACGGCGAATATTGGGACGCGGTTGCCACGCAGCCAGTCGCGGCGGGCGCGCGGGTGCGTGTCACTGGTATGGAAAGGCTCCGGCTCACCGTGGAGCCGGATTCAGAGGCGCAAGAGTTGAGGAGCTGAAAATGGATTCGTTGAGCTTCGGGACCATCGTGATCGTCATCGTCGTGCTGTATTTGATCAGCTCGATCAAGATCCTTCGGGAGTACGAGCGCGGCGTCATTTTCCGGCTTGGGCGTCTGTTGCCTCAGCCAAAAGGGCCGGGGATCATCCTGGTTTTCGCACCCCTCGACCGCATCGTCCGTGTTTCGCTGCGGATCGACACCCTGGAAGTTCCGGGGCAGGACGTGATCACGCGAGACAACGTGACGGTGAAGGTCAACGCGGTGATTTACTTTCGCGTGGTAGAGCCGCGCCTGGCGGTGGTCGAGGTCACGAACTTTCTCTACGCAACCTCGCAGCTGGCGCAGACGACGTTGCGCAGCGTGCTGGGCGAAGTGGAACTGGACGAGTTGCTGAGCCAGCGCGAGAAGCTGAACATGCGGCTGCAATCGATCCTGGACCAGCACACCTCGCCGTGGGGCGTGAAGGTGACGATGGTGGAAGTGAAGCAGGTGGACCTGGCGGAGTCGATGATCCGGGCGATCGCGCGGCAGGCGGAAGCGGAGCGCGAACGGCGCGCCAAGATCATCAACGCGGAGGGCGAATACAGCGCGGCGGAGAAGCTGGCCATGGCGGCGGAGGTGATCCAGAAGCAACCGGCGGCGATCCAGCTGCGATATCTGCAGACATTGATTGACATCGGGACGGAGAAGAACACGACCATCGTATTTCCGCTGCCAGTCGATATAATTGCATCAGTGGGGCGCGCCATGGACCGGATTGCGAATTCACCCGAACCCGCCTCGAAACCGTAATCGCATGCGAAACAACGAAACCGGCGAATTCGAACTGGTAGTCGGCAACCGCCAATTGCTGAGCGGATTTTTCATCGTAGTGCTGCTGTTCGCGGTGGCCTTTGCTATGGGGTACGTGGTGGGGCAGAACTCGCCGCGGTCGAGCAAGCTGAGCGAGACAGCGGTCGCGACGCCCGTGCCGGTGCCCGATTCGTCCCGTCCCGCGCCTGCCCCGGCGCCGGTAACCGAGGCGCCAAAACCGGCGGACACGGCCGCCGGCGAGGCACCGGCGGAATCCGAAGCGCCGCAGCCGACCACGCAGCCCGCGCGGGAGGCGCCTGCCGCGCAGGCGGAAGCGCCGGCCGCCGCGCCGGAGCAGCTCGCTCCGGGAACTTACTGGCAGGCTATCGCCGTGCCGCAGCACGAGGCCGAAGTGATGGCGGAGGGCCTGAAGGAGAAGGGCTTTGCCGTGGTGCTGAGACCTGGAACCAAGGGGCTGACGCGCGTGCTGGTGGGTCCGTACAACAACAAGGAAGCGCTGGGCCGCGCCAAGACGGAGCTCGAGAACGCCGGCCTGCATCCGTTCCTGTTCAAATAGCGTGAGCGATACCCTGGTCCAGATCGGCAATACTCGCGGGGCCGCACCGCGTCCGCGCCTGCCGGAATGGGCGCGCAAGGGGCGCACGCATTTCGAATCGCTGAACAAGCTGAAGACCGGGCTGCGCAGCCTGAATCTCCACACGGTATGCGAATCGGCGCGCTGCCCGAACATCCACGAGTGCTTCCACCGCGGCGCTGCGACGTTCATGATTCTAGGGAACTACTGCACGCGCGGGTGCGGCTTCTGCTCGGTTCCGAAGGGCAATCCGTCGAAGCGCGATATGCGGCTCGACCCGGAGGAGCCCGCCAACGTAGCGCGGATGGCAGCCGCGATGAATCTGAGCTACGTGGTGATCACGAGCGTCAACCGTGACGACCTGGAGGACGGGGGCTCGCTCCATTTCGCCGAAACCGTGCGAGAGGTGCGGCGGGCTCTGCCGAAGGCGCGGATCGAAGTGCTGACGCCCGATTTTTGCGGCGACTCGGGCGCGGTAGCACGCGTGCTCGACGCGGGGCCGGACGTGTTCAACCATAACATGGAGACTGTGCCGCGGCTGTACGCACGGGTGCGCCCGCAGGCGAACTACCGGCAATCGCTGGACGTGCTGGCGTTCGCGCGGCGGCACGCGCCCGCGGTCCTGACCAAGTCGGGCTTCATGGTGGGGCTGGGCGAGACCGAAACCGAGGTGCAAGAGCTGCTGCGGGACCTTCACACAGTGGAGACGGATGTAGCGACCATTGGGCAGTACCTGCAGCCGACGCGGCGCAACCTGGCGGTGGCGGAGTTCGTGACGCCGGCGCAGTTCGACGCCTACCGCGATTACGGCCTGGGGCTCGGGTTCAAAGCCGTGTTCAGCGGGCCGCTGGTGCGCAGCTCCTACATGGCGGATGAAGTGAACCGGGAAGCGTGCCGCTAATGAGGTGCGCGGCACGATGGACCCCGGGCCGGGCATGCCCGGCCCCTACGGGCACGGGCGAATGAGGTTCGCGGTCGAGCGGGCAGGTGCATTGAATTGGGTTCTGGCGCTCGTTTCCGCGGCGCTGCTCATCCTGAGCTTTCCCGGATACAACATTGCGTGGCTCGCGCCGGTGGCGCTCGCGCCGCTTCTGGTGGCGGTGGCACGCGAGGATCGGCCGTGGCGCCGGTTCCTGATGGGATGGGCCGCGGGCACGGTCTACTGGTTCGGCGTCTGCTACTGGATTCAGTTCGTGCTGTCGTTTCACGGCGGATTGGGAGATGCGGCCGGCTGGGCCGTGTTCACGTTGTTCGCGGTCACCAAGGCGCTGCACCTGGCGTTCTTTGCGCTATTGGCGGGGATCCTGATGCGCCGTTGGTGGGCCGTGCCGGGCGTTGCCGCGCTGTGGGTGGCGATCGAGGTGACGCACGGGCCGCTGGGGTTCGCGTGGCTGGCGCTGGGCAACGCCGGCATTGAGATGAGCGTGCCAATGCGCCTGGCGCCGATCACCGGCGTTTATGGGCTCTCGTTCGTATTCGCCGCGACGGCGACAGCGCTGGCGCTGGCGTGCCTGCGGCGTCCGCGGATCGAACTGGCGTGGCTGCTGGCGCTGCCGCTGATCGCGCTGCTGCCGCGGCTTCCGGAGGCCGAGCGCGGGCGCGATACGGCGCTCTTGGTGCAGCCGAACATTTCGGAAACCGAAGACTGGACGCCGGTGACGCTGGATCGAATGGAGCGGCGCGAGGTGGCTCTGACGCTGGAATCGGCACTGGCGCAGACCGCGCAGCCGCCGGCGCTGGCGGTCTGGCCGGAGGTGCCGGCGCCGTTCTACTATTACTCGGACCCGAAGTTTCGCAACTACATCGACGAGCTGGCGCGGGCCTCGCGGACGTATCTGCTGGTGGGGATCGTGGCGCACACGCCGGACGGTTCGCCGCTCAACTCGGCGACGTTGGTGTCGCCGCAAGGCCAGCCGATCAGCCGGTATGACAAGGTGAACCTGGTGCCGTTCGGCGAGTTTGTTCCATGGCCCTTCGGTGTGCTGGCGAAGCACATCTCGACCGAGACCGGTGATTTTGCGGCTGGCCGGCAGGTGGTGGTTTCGCCGATTGGCGGGCACAAGCTGGGGACGTTCATCTGCTACGAATCCGTGTTTCCGAACTTCGTCCGGAAGTTCGTGCGCGACGGGGCGGAGGTCCTCGTCAACATCTCGAACGACGGCTGGTTCGGGAAGAGCGCGGCGCGGCGGCAGCATCTGGCGATCGTGAGGATGCGGGCAGCGGAGAACCGAAGGTGGATTCTGCGGTCGACCAACGACGGGATCACGGTGACAATCGATTCGGCCGGGCGGTTGCGAGGGGAGTTGCCGCTGTATACGGAGGCAACTTCGTATACGGGGTTCACTTATATCGCCGAGAAGACTTTCTATACCCGTTGGGGGGATTGGTTTCCGGCGCTATGCGCGCTGATAGCGGTGGTGGGGCTGATTGGGCCGCCCGCTCGCTTACGCTCGCGGTTCAGTGTCGGGCGCAGGGACTGAGGATTGGAGCTTGGCTTTGACGGTGCGGCGGTCGAGCGCGAGGCGGCGGGCGGTTTCTTCGTAGGTGCCGGTGCGGGAATAGACGATCGCGACGTAGCGCGTGAGTAGTTCGTCGGCGGTGAGGTTGCCGGTGCGTACGTCCTGGGCAAGGCGCTCGGCGCGGTCTTCAGGAGGCGTCGTGGACGGGCGGTAGTTGCGGCGGATCAGGACGTTTTTGACGCACTGCTCGAGCTCGCGGTAGTTGCCGGGCCAGGCGTAATCGGCGCCGAGGTTGGCTTCGATCCAGGACATTACTTCGGCGGCGAGGTCTTCGGCTTCATCGCCGGCGACGCGGCGCGACATGTAGGCGACCAGCTCGCGGAGCACATTCGGGGAGTCAGCGAGTTGGTCGGCGAGCGACGGCGTGACGACCTGGTCGGAACAGAGGCGGTAATAGAGGTCTTCGCGGAACTGGCCGCGGCGCATCAGGTCGGGGAGGTTGCGGTTGGTGGCGGTGATGAGCTTGCCGCGGAACTGGCGGCCGGCGGTGGCGCCGACGGGGTAGAAGGTGCGGGTCTCGATGACTCGCAGGAGCTTTACCTGGATGGCGGGGTCGAGGTCGCCCAGCTCGTCGAGGAAAACGGAGCCGAGCTCGGGGCAGGTTTCGAGCCAGCCTTGGCGGTCGGCGACTGCGCCGGTGAACGCGCCGCGATGGTGGCCGAACAATTCGGACTCGACCAGCGTTGGCGACAGCGCGGAGATGTTGATGGGGAAGAAGGAGGCGCCGTTGTCGTTGGCGAAGGCCAGGCGCTTCTCGTCGAAGGTGGCGTAGCGCGATTCTGCGATGGCGCGGGCGGCGAGCTCCTTGCCGGTGCCGGAGGGGCCGGTGATGAGGGTGGCGAACTCGCCCATGCGGGCGTAAAGCGTGCGCCGGTAGCGGTGCATGTCGTGAGTGAAGATGGACTGCCAGATGGCGGCGCGGAGGCGAGCCGCGGGCATGGAGTTGCCGATGATGTCGCGGAAGACGTGCTCGAAGGCGCGCTGAATCTGGCGGAAGCAGGCGAAGGTGTGGCGTGGGTCGTGGCCGGTGGGGAAGGTGAGACCGTCGATCTCGAGGAAGCGGCGCCAGTCGGAGCGGAAGGCGGCATAGAAGCGCCACTTGCCGCTGTCTCGGGCGGCAGCGCCGAAGCCGGCGTCATAGAAGCTGCGATAGTAGCGGGTGTAGAGGAACTGCAGAACGGCGTCTTCGTAGAGGACCAGGTCCGGCCCACCGGCGGCGGCTTCGTGAAGGCGGCCGCGGAGGGATTCGAGCAAGGGTTCGAGTTTGCGGTAGACGCGCCAGACGTTCTCGCGCGGGCCCTGGCTGGGGTCGCGGTAGCTCCAGACGGGCTCGCCTTCGACAAATTCGGGGCCGAGGACGGCGCGCTCGGCTTCGACGCGTTCGGGGAGAAAGGGATTGCAGTACCCCAGACGGGAGGCGGCCTGCAATATGGCGCGCTGGGGCGGGGTCAGGAAGGCCATTGACATTTATTGTACATTGACCATACATTTTATGTACTAGCCTAAGGAGAGCCTTGCACGAAGGGTGCTGATTCCACGATACTTGCGAGCGGCACATCGCGTGCCATTTACGGGGCATGGCTCACGGCGGATTCAAAGACCTGATGCAGAAGGGTGGCTTCCAGGCCTTCCTGTGGACGCAGTTCCTGGGTGCGTTCAACGACAGCGTGTATCAGACCATCGTGGCCCTGCACGCCGGTTCGGTGAAGGGCGGGATGTATGTACCGCTGGTGCCGGCGGTATTCACTCTGCCGACGCTGCTGTTCTCCGGCTACTCCGGGCACCTCGCGGATCGGGTCAGCAAGCGCTCGGTGCTGATCGCGGTGAAAGTGTTCGAGATCGCGATCATGTTGTTTGGCCTGGCGACGTTGCGGGCGGGTTGGACGGAAGGCATGCTTGGCGTGGTGTTCCTGATGGGGCTGCACGCGGCGGTGTTCAGCCCGGCCAAGTACGGCATAGTGCCCGAGATGCTGCCGGATCGCGACCTTTCGCGCGGTAATGCGCTGCTGGAGATGAGCACGTTCGTGGCGATCGTGCTCGGCATCGCGGGCGGCGGCGTGCTGTTCGCGGCGTGGAAGGCGGCAGCGTGGCGGATCGGGCTGGTGACGCTGGGGGTTTCGCTGGCGGGCTTCCTCTGCAGCTTGCAGATTACGCGCGTGGCGCCGGCGGGCTCGCGGGAGCCGTTCCGCTGGAATCCGTTCGGCGAGATCGCGGCCTCGACGCGCGGCCTCGTACGCGACCGGGCGCTGTGGCTGGCGGTGCTGGGCGTTTCGTGGTTCTGGTTTGCGGGCGTTCTGCTGAAGACGGACCTGCAGTATCTCGGCTCGGACGTGCTGGGCGCGAGCGACAACGGCGTGGCACTGCTGTGGGCATTCCTGGCGATTGGGATCGGCGGCGGCAATCTGCTGGCGGGGCGGCTTTCCGGCGATAAAGTCGAGCTCGGGCTGGTGCCGCTCGGGGCGGGGGCGATGGGGGTCTTCGCGATGGCGGCGGCGCTGTGCCGCTCGCTGGTTCCGGCGACGGTGGCGGTGGTGCTGCTGGCGGTGGCGAGCGGGTTGTTTGTGGTGCCGCTCTACGCGTTCGTGCAGCAGCGCAGCGAGCGTGAGGCCAAGGGCCGCGTGGTGGCGGCGAACAATTTCTACCAGACGATCGCGATGCTGATCGCGGCGGGACTGATGTCGCTGCTGCACACGCGGGCGGGGATTCGCGCCGACCACATCCTCTTCGGATTCGGCGCGGCCATGCTGGCGGTGACGGTCTACGTGGCGACGGTGGTGCCGGATTACCTGGTGCGGTTCGTGGTGTGGATGGCGACGCACACCATCTGGCGGATCCGCATCGAAGGGCAGGAGAACGTGCCGCAGCGCGGGCCGGCGCTGCTGGTGGCGAACCACACGTCGCACGTGGACGGGCTGCTGATCGGCGCGTGCGTGCAGCGCTTCATCCGTTTTCTGGTGTGGAAGCCGTACTTCGAGATGCGGCTGTTCCATCGGTTCCTGAAGTTCTCCAAGGCGATTCCGGTGGGCGCCGGGCGCGATGCAGTGCGGGCGATTCAGGAGGCGCGGAAGGCGCTCGAGGAAGGCCATGTGGTCTGCATCTTCGCGGAGGGCGCGATCACGCGGACGGGCAACCTGCTGCCATTCAAGCGCGGGATGGAGAAGATCGTGGAGGGGCTGGATGTGCCGGTGGTTCCGGTGCACCTGGACCGGCTGTGGGGCAGCATCTTCAGTTTCGAGGGCGGGCGATTCTTCTGGAAATGGCCGAAGCGGATTCCGTATCCGGTGACCGTTACGTTTGGCGCGCCGATGCCGTCGACGACGCCTGCGCATGAGGTGAGGCAGGCGATTCAGGAGCTTGCGGCCGACGCCGCGGCTTGCCGCAAAAGCGCCAGAGAAACGCTGGACCGGCGGGTGGTGTGGATGGCGCGCCGGCATTGGGGGCGGTTCGCGATGGCGGATTCGACGGGGCGCGAACTGACCTATGGACGAATGCTGACGGGCGCGTTCCTGATCGCACGACGGCTGCCGCGCGAGGAGATGACCGGCGTACTGCTGCCTGCGACGGTGGCGGGCGCGCTGGTGAATGTAGCGGCGACGGTGAAGGGCGGCGTGCCGGTGAATCTGAATTTCACGGCGGGAGCGGAGGCGATCGCGCATGCCATCG
>Ga0335085_10014041_pt1 | contig 11711 bp, 12 predicted proteins | sample Lox_Sample_45_FD_206712 | JGI IMG/M metagenome (GOLD analysis project Ga0335085, IMG submission 206712) | Soil microbial communities from Loxahatchee National Wildlife Refuge, Florida, United States - Lox_Sample_4.5 | ecosystem: Environmental > Terrestrial > Soil > Wetlands | place: USA...
CAGCACGGGCTGATGACCACGATCCACGCCTACACGGCCGACCAGCGCCTGCAGGACCTGCCGCACAAAGACCTGCGCCGCGCGCGGGCGGCGGCGATCAACCTGATCCCGGCCTCGACCGGCGCCGCGAAGGCGATCGGCCTGGTGATCCCGGACCTGCAGGGCAAGCTCCACGGCTTCGCCGTGAGGGCCCCGGTGCCGACCGGCTCGGTCGTCGACCTGACGGTCGAGTGCCCGCGTGAGACGAGCGTGGAGGAGGTCAACGACGCCCTGCGGGCCGCCAGCGAGAGCGCTCCGCTGAAGGGCATCATGCAGTACACCGAGGACCCGATCGTGTCCACCGACATCATCTCCTCGCCGTTCTCCTCGATCGTCGACTCCCAGCTGACGGCGGTGATCGACGGCACAATGGTCAAGGTGGTGGCGTGGTACGACAACGAGTGGGGCTACTCGAACCGGCTCGTGGACCTGCTCGGCCGCGTGCTGTAGCGCTCGCGCGGTGAGAGGCCTCGATGATCTGGAGGTCGTGGGCCGGCGCGTGCTCGTGCGGGTGGACTTCAACGTGCCCCTCGCCACCCGCGATGGCGGGGTGGCGGTCGCCGACGACACCCGTATCCGTGCGGCCCTGCCCACGATCGAAGAGCTCCGCCGCCGCGGGGCCCGGCTGATCCTCGTCTCCCACCTGGGGCGCCCGGGAGGCAAACCCGACCCCGCCCTCTCGATGGCCCCCGTGGCCGTGCGGCTGCGGGAGCTGACGGGAGCGCCCGTGACGCTCGCCCCGGCCGTCGTGGGGGAGGAGGTCCGGGAGCTCTCCGAGCGGCTCGGGGAGGGCGAGATGATGCTGCTCGAGAACGTCCGCTTCGAGCCCGGGGAGGAGCGCAACGACCCCCAGCTGGCGCGCGAGCTGGCGGCCCTCGCGGACGTGTACGTGGACGACGCCTTCGGGGCGGCACACCGGGCGCACGCGAGCACCGAGGGCGTGGCCCACCTGCTGCCCGCCGCCGCCGGCCGCCTGCTGGAAGCGGAGGTGAAGAGCCTCACCGAGATCCTCGAGCGGCCGGCCCGTCCGCTGCTGGCCCTGCTCGGAGGAGCGAAGGTGGCCGACAAGATCGCCGTCATCGACCGCTTCCTCGAGCTGGCCGACACGATCCTGATCGGGGGGGCGATGTGCTTTCCGTTCCTGCGGGCGCTCGGCCACGAGGTGGGCGCCTCGCTGTGCGAGCCCGCCGACGTCGAGCACGCCCGTGGCGCGCTGGAGCGCGCCGGGCGACCCGGAGCGGCCGTGGTCGAGCTCCCCGTGGACCTCGTGATCGCCACCGAGCTGTCCGCCGGGGCCGAGCATCGGGCGCTCGACGGCGTCGAGGTGCCCGCGGGTTGGATGGGCCTCGACATCGGCCCCCGCACCGTGGACGCCTACGCGCAGTGGCTGGCCGGCGCGGGGACGGTGTTCTGGAACGGGCCGATGGGGGCCTTCGAGCTGGAGCCGTTCGCCGCCGGCACCCGCGGGGTGGCCGAAGCCGTCGCGGCCAGCCCCGCGCTGACGGTGGTGGGAGGAGGGGACTCGGTCGCCGCGCTGAGGGGGCTGGGGCTGCAGGACCGGGTCGACCACCTCTCCACCGGGGGCGGCGCCACGCTCGAGCTGATCGAGGGGCGGACGTTGCCCGGCGTGGCCGCGCTGCAGGCCGCGGAGGTAGCCCCGTGAGCGTGCGCACCCCGCTGATCGCGGGCAACTGGAAGATGTACAAGACCGAGCAGCAGGCCGAGGACCTGATCCAGGCGCTGCTGCCGCAGGTGTCCTCGCTGGACGGTGTGGACCTCGCCATCTGCGTCCCGTTCACCGACCTGCGGGCGATGATCGACAGCGCCCGCGGCTCGCGGGTCGAGGTGTACGCGCAGAACATGCACCACGAACCCGAGGGGGCCTTCACGGGCGAGATCTCCCCGCCGATGCTGGTCGAGCTGGGGGTCCACGGGGTCCTCCTCGGGCACTCTGAGCGCCGCGAGCTGTTCGGCGAGAACGACCGCGCGCTCGCGCTGAAGGTCCCGGCTGCGCTGGAGGCGGGGCTGGTGCCGATCCTGTGCGTGGGGGAGACCGAGCAGGAGCGCGACGAAGAGGCGACCGAGCGCAAGCTGCGCCACCAGATCCAGGAGGACCTCGCGGGCGTCCCGGCCGAGCGGGTGACCGAGGTCGTGATCGCCTACGAGCCGATCTGGGCGATCGGGACCGGCCGCGTGGCGAGCCCCGAGCAGGCCCAGGAGGCGTGCGCCTTCATCCGCGCCCTGATCGCCGACCGCGGTGGCGAGGCGGCTGCCGTGAGGATCCTCTACGGGGGGTCGGTCAAGCCCGAGAACGCCGACGAGCTGCTGGCGCTCGAGGACGTCGACGGGGCGCTCGTGGGCGGGGCCTCGCTGGAGGCCCGCTCGTTTGCGGCCATCGCCCAGTCGGCGGCCGCGGCCGCGGGCACGGGCGCATCCCGGCCGTGAGGTTGCCGCCGGGGCCGCCGACGCTTCCCGCCCCGCGGGCCTGCCTGGTGGTGCTCGACGGTTGGGGGCTGGCCGAGCCCGGCCCTGGAAACGCGATCTCGCTGGCGGCCACGCCCGTGTTCGACGAGCTGTGGGAGGACTACCCGCACACCACCCTGCGCGCCTGGGGACGTGCGGTGGGGCTGCCCGAGGGCCAGATGGGCAACAGCGAGGTGGGCCACCTGAACCTCGGCGCGGGCGCCGTCGTGCACCAGGATCTGACCCGCATCGACGACGCGCTGATGGACGGCTCGCTGGCCGCCAACCCGCTGCTGCGAGAGGCCTTCACGGACGCCGAGCGGGTGCACCTGATCGGGCTCGTCTCCGACGGCGGGGTGCACTCCTCGCTGGAGCACCTGCGCGGACTCGTGGCCGTCGCCCGCGAGCTGTCGGTGCCCGACCTCGTGATCCACGCCTTCACCGACGGGCGCGACACGCTCCCGCACGCCGGGCTCGGGTTCCTGCGTGAGCTCGACGCGATGCCCGGCGCCCGCGTCGGCTCGGTCGTTGGACGCTACTGGGCGATGGACCGCGATCGCCGCTGGGACAGGACCCAGCGCGCCTACGACATGCTCGTCCACGGCGAGGCCCCGTACCTCGCCGACAGTGGGGCCCACGCCGTGCGCGACGCCTACGACCGTGGCGAAACGGACGAGTTCATCGAGCCCACGCTGGTCGACGGCGAGGCCCGCATCCGCCCCCGGGACTCGGTGCTGGCCTTCAACTTCCGTCCCGACAGGATGCGCCAGCTGACACGCGCTCTGGCCGAGCCGGGCTTCGGTGACGGCGACGAGCCGCTGCCGGGCTGGGAGGGCCGGGGCGGTGCCCCGGCGGTCGGGCGCTACACGAGCCTGACGCGCTACGAGGAGGACTGGGACTACCCCGTGCTGTTCGCGCCCGAGCGACCGGCGAGCACGCTGGCGGGCGTGTTGGCCGCAGCCGGGGCCTCGCAGCTGCACGTGGCGGAGACCGAGAAGTACCCGCACGTGACGTACTTCTTCAACGGCGGCGAGGAGGCCCCCGAGCCGGGCGAGCGCCGCGAGCTGGTGCCCTCGCCGAGGGACGTGCCCACGTATGACCACAAGCCCCAGATGAGCGCCCCCGAGGCCGCCGCGGCGTTCGCGTCCGCCTGGCGGGCCGACGTCCCCACCTTCGGGATCATCAACTTCGCCAACGCCGACATGGTCGGCCACACGGGCGTCATCGAAGCCGCCGTGGAGGCCGTGGAAACGGTCGACGGGTGCCTCGCCGAGGTGGTCGCAGCGGTCCACGAGTCCGGCGGCGTGTGCGTGGTGACCGCCGACCACGGCAACGCCGACCACATGCTCGAGCCCGACGGCTCGCCCAACACCGCCCATTCGATGAACCCGGTGCCGCTGATCGTCACCAGCCGCGCACGTCGGGTGCGCGCCGAGGAGGGCATACTGGCCGACGTGGCCCCGACCGTGCTGGAGCTGATCGGCATCCCCCAGCCGCCCGCGATGACCGGCCATTCGCTGCTGGAGGGCAGCTGATGTCGCGACGACTGCTCAGCGCCTTCTGGATCGCGGCGGGCATCAACCACTTCCGCCGCCCCGGGTTCTACGAAGCGATCGTCCCGCCCCCGCTGCACACGCGCAAGCAGGAGGTGGTGGCCGTCAGCGGGGTCGCCGAGCTCATCGGCGGGGCGGCCGTGATGATGCGTCCGACCCGTCGCTTGTCCGGCGTGTACCTGGTCGCCCTGTTGGCGGCGATCTTCCCCGCCAACCTGTACATGGCGATGCGGCCCGAGCGCTTCAAGAGATTCCCGCGCTGGGCGCTGTATGCGCGGCTGCCGTTCCAGCCGCTGATGATGATGTGGGCGTGGCGGGCGACGCGGTGATGGGCGTGATCTCCCAAGAAGGTGCTGCCGACGCTGCTATGTTCGCCTCAGGAGAGGGAGCCCGGAGAGGCCATCCGTTGTCAACCGCGACTGACGTCAACCTTTCATCCGAGGGCCGGGACGCCCTCACACTCGGGGAGCTACGGGCCTGGCGGGGCTTGCTCCGTGCGCACGCCTGTCTGGCCAAGCGTGTGGACTCCGAGCTCGAGCGGGCCCACCACCTGCCGATGACCTCCTACGAGGTGCTGAACCACCTCCACGAGGCGCCTTCAGGGCGGATGCGGATGTGCGACCTCGCCGAGCAGGCCCAGCTCTCGCGCAGCGGCCTCACGCGCATGGTCGACCGGCTCGAGCGCGAGGGGCTGTTGTCCCGCTGCTCCTGCGACCACGACGCCCGCGGCGCCTACGCCTGCCTGACCGACTCCGGACGCGAGCGCCTGGAGGCCGCCCGCGTGACCCACCTGGCCGTCGTGCGCCAGCAGTTCTTCTCGCACTTCAACGAGGCAGAGCTGGACCTGCTGGCCGACATGTGGGAGCGGATCGCTCCCTGCAACGGCCACCAGGACGGCTGATCAGCCACCGCCCGGCCCTCGCCGGGGCGGCTCGGCCGGGTGCAGGGGGTGACCGTCGGGATCGCTGCCGCCGCCTTCCACGGCGGCCGCGGTGGACCCCTGCCCGTCCCCCTCCGCCGGCACAGGTGGCGGCCACTCGCCTGCGGGCCACGGGTCCCGCCGTGTCGCTGCCAGAGCGTCGCGGCGGCGATGGCGGCGGTGCCACCCGAAGAACCCGACGATCGCGACCACGAAGGCGATCAATCCCCACAGGCCGAAGGCTTCGAGGACGTTGCCGGCGGAGCTCCCGAGCAGGTAGGCGATCGTCCCCACGATCACCGCCCAGGTGATCCCGCCGAGGGCGTTCCACACCAGGAACGAGCGCCACGGCATCCGCGTGGCCCCGGCCAGCCACGAGGCCCACACCCGCAGGCCGAGCACGAAGCGCCCGAAGAACACCGCCTTCGGGCCGTGCCGTTCGAAGAACGGCTGGCCGGTGACGAGTACCTGCAGGCGATGCTCGTGGAGCGGGCCGGGCCGTTCCAGCAGCCAGCGCCCGCCCTTGCGCCCGATCACATAGCCGATGTTGTCCCCCACGATCGCCGCCGCGGCTGCGAGCGCGATCACCACCTCGATCTGGAGCGTCCCTCCGCTGGCCAGCACCGAGGCCGCAATCAAGGCCGTCTCGCCCGGGATCGGCAGCCCGGAGGACTCCGCCATCACGAGCAGGAACAGCAGCGGGTAGCCGGACACCTTGACGAGGTGCTCGACGTTGAGGATCGCTGCGAGCATCGCCAGAGCCATCACATCCGTCCCCCCTCAGGATGGCGCACCTCGGCGCCGGTCCCTCCTACTGGGTGTTTTCGGCTACCAGCCGTTTCAGGGCCTGGGTGCTCTTGTGGATGTCGGAGTACACGACGTTGCGGAGCACGACCTTCGTGGACCCCGGCGCCGTGGCCACGATCGCGGCCGCGGCCGCCGCCGCGATCAGCACCACCACCAGCACCACCAGCACCACCCGCGAGCCCCTGCGCCGGCGGCGGGCCGGAGCGGCCGAGCGACGGGCGGGGCGCGGATCGGGCTGCTGTCTGGGAGCCCCGCGGCGCGGACGGCGCTTCTGCACGGTGGCTCCCGTGGCTGCGCCGGCACCTCCCACGAGCACGCTCGTGGCCTGGGTGGGGGCCGGGGTGGGGGCCTCCGGGACCTCCCGCTCGGGCGGGATCCCGCGGGCACCCTCGTTCAGGCCGCGACGCATCTCACGGGCCGTGGCGTAGCGGTCGCGCGGATCGAGTGCCAGCGCGATCGCGACCGCGTCGGCGAGCTCCGGACACACGGCCGCGACCACCGTGTCGAGCTTCGGTGGGTGCTCCTGCTGCTGCTTGAGGGCCAGCTCGGTCAACGAGGTGGCCTCGTACGGCAGCCGCCCGGAGATCAGCTGGTAGGCCACGACCCCCAGTGCGTACAGGTCCGCGCTGGGGCCGGCCTCCTCGCCGCGGGCCTGCTCGGGGGCGAGGTAGGCGGCCGTGCCGAGCACCGATCCCACCTGGGTGATGCTCGACTGCTCGGTGGCCTTCGCGATCCCGAAGTCCGCGAGCTTGACCTGACCTTCGCGGGCGCGCAGCAGGTTGCCGGGCTTCACGTCGCGGTGGACCACACCGTGGCGGTGGGCATAGTCGAGCCCCTCACAGGCCTGTTCGATGATCGACAGCGCCTCGCCCACCTCGACCCAGCCGTCGTCGCGGAGGATCTCCGCGCAGGAGGAGCCCTCGATGTACTCCATCACGATGAAGTACTGCTCCGTGCGCTCGTCGGTGCCGGAGTCGTACACCTGGACGATGTTGGGGTGCACCAGCCTGGCGGCGGCCTGCGCCTCACGCTGGAAACGCGACACGAACGCCGGGTCGTCGGCGAGGTGCTCCGCCAGCAGCTTCACCGCCACCTGACGCTCGAGCCGCAGATCTAGCGCGAGATGCACGGTCGACATCCCGCCGAAGCCGAGCCGCTCCTGCAGGCGGTAGCGGCCGCCGATCTCGACCGCGTTCATTTCGAGCCCCCTTCCGGAGCCCCCGCCCCACCGGAGGCCGATCCTTCGTTGCCACCGGAGGCCGATTCTTCGTTGCCGCCAGCTCCTCCCGGGCCCGGTGTTTCGCCCGGCGCCGGTGTCCCGCCCCCACTGGGCGGCGTGGTGGTGGTTTCGGAGGGAGGCGTGGTGGTGGTTTTCGGTGTGGTGGGGGTGGTGGTCGTGGGCGTGGTTCTCGGGCTCGTGGGCGTGGTGGTCGTTTTGGTCGTGGCCGTCGTGTTGGTTGAGCTGCCGGACGGCTGGGAGCACAGTTCGTGGGCGCGCTCGCGCAGGTTGGTGATCCCCTGGCGCAGGTTCGCCCGCAGGCCGTGGTCGAGGCTCGCGGGCAGCGAGCGGAAGTCTTCTTCGGTCTTGGCGAGCGCGGCTTCGGTCGCCGAGCAGTTCCCGCCGCCGCTTTCGGCGGCCTGCTGGACGGTTTCGAAGTCGCCGAGCAGGGGACCCGCGCTGGCGGACGGGATCAGGCCTTTGCCGGAGCTGCCGCAGGCGGCCAGCGCGGCCGCGGCGGCGAGCGCGAGCAACGCTGCGGCGGACGTCCGCGCGCGTCGCCTGCGGCCCGTGGCGTGCACGCCATCGCGGCTCATGTCACTGACCGTACTCCAGGCGCTCGGCGAGCGAGTCGGGAAGTCGAGCCGCCCGGATCGCCGCGGCTGCACCGGCGACGTCATAGGGCACGCGATGGTAGGTGGCCGCGAGGCTGTCGAGGTCCAGTGCCAGCCAGGCGGCGCGGGCGTCGCCGTCGCGTGGCTGGCCGACGCTGCCCGGGTTCAGCAGCCATTCGCCCTCGCCCAGGTCCAGCACGGTCCCGTCCGTTCGCGGCTCGCCGGCCGCCAGCTCACCGTCGCGGCGCTCGAAGGACAGCGCCACGTGGGAGTGTCCGATGAGGCAGATCCGCTGCTCCTGGACGTCGAGGCAGAGGTCGGCCAGCAGGGTCGAGAGGACGTACTCCCACACCGGGTCCCGGGGGCTCGCGTGATACAGGCCCACCGGGCCCTCCCGCGCCTGCGGCTTGAGGCTCTGGAGGAAGGCCAGGTTCTCCGGCGCGATCACTTCGCGCGTCCACTGGGCGGCGAGCATCGCGCCCCGCGAGAACTCATCGAGCGGGATCTCTCCCGTGACGGCGAGGTCGTGGTTGCCGGCCAGGCAGACGGCGGCGTGCTCGCGGGTGAGCTCCACGCACGCATCCGGGTCGGCCCCGTAGCCGACGAGGTCGCCGAGGCACCAGAGCTCGGATGCCTCGGACTCGGCCACGGCCTCGAGGGTGGCCTCGAGCGCCTGCCGGTTGGCGTGGATGTCGGAGATGACGGCGACCTTCACGGTTGCAGGGTAGGCGTGGGCCCGGGCGCATCTCCCGGGCGACGGAGCCGCCGGAGCCGAGGCCGGAGCCTCGCCGGCGGGAAGGGGGCTACTGCTCGGCCTCGGGAGCGGGCTCGCCGCCCCCGTACTCGGGGAGGTTCTTGATCCCCTCCCGGGTGCGCCACTTGGAGTAGTTGTCCTCCATCGCGTCGATCAGCTCACGCATGAAACGGGGGGACAGGTTGATGCGGGAGACGACCACGCCCGGAACCTCCTCGGACTCCACCTCGTGGTCGACCCGCGCGAAGGTCACCGTGAACTCGTAGTCGGAATGGCTGACGTTCGCGAAGTTCGCGTACACGCCCCCCATGATCTCGGGGGACAGGTGAATGTTGATATGGCGCTCTGCGCCTGATTCTTGATCGGTCACACGGCTAGTATCGCAACCGCCGCCGCGCCCTCCGCCGATGACAGCCGCCGACAGCTCCGATCAGCAGCTCGCCCCGGCTCGCGGGCCTGACCCGGGGGTGGAGCCGCTCGGCGCCCTGCGTGAGCAGCTGTTGGCGACCGCCCGTGAGCTGGCCGCCGCCGCCGCGGGCACGGGCGATGCCGGTGCGACCGGGGTCGAGGACCGGTTGGGGCCGCTGCTGGCCGCGGGCGGGCCGGTGACGCTCGAGCGCCCGCGGCGGGCCGAGTTCGGCGACTACTCCACCAACGCGGCGCTCGTGCTCGGCCCCGCTCTGGGGGCCAAGCCACGGGAGCTCGCGGAGTCGCTCGGGGGTGCCCTGCAGGAGCGGATGTCGGGGTCCCTGGCGCGTTTCGAGGTGGCTGGCCCGGGCTTCCTGAACCTGTTCCTGGCCGACTCGTGGCTGACGGGGGCGCTCGCCCGCGTGCTCGCCGCCGGTCCCGGATACGGCTCCGGCGGGGTGGTGGCGCCCGAGCGCGTGCTGGTGGAGTTCGTCTCCTCCAACCCCACCGGCCCGATGCACGTGGGCCACGCCCGCAACGCCGCCTACGGGGATGCGCTCGCGCGCATGCTGGCCGCATACGGTCACAACGTCGAGCGGGAGTTCTACGTCAACGACGCCGGCGCCCAGATCCGCCGCTTCGGGGAGTCGGTGAGCGCCGTGGCGCGGGGCGAGCAGCCCCCCGAGGACGGCTACCACGGGGACTACGTGGCCGAGCTCGCCGAGTCGATCCCGAACGCCCGCGAGGGCGACCCGGCCGAGGTGGGCCGCGTGGCGGTTGCGCGGATGGTACAGGGCACGCAGCACACGCTGGCCGCGTTCCGGGTCGAGAACTTCGACCACTGGACCTATGAGAGCGAGCTCTACGAGGGCCACCCGAACCTGGTGGAGCGCACGCTCGCAGCCCTCGCCGAGGCGGGGCACACCTACACCAGCGAGGGGGCATTGTGGCTGCGGACGACCGAGTTCGGGGACGACAAGGACCGGGTGCTGGTCCGTTCCAGCGGCGAGCACACCTACTTCGCCTCGGACATCGCCTACCACCAGAGCCGCCGCGAGCGGGGCTACGAGCGCCAGATCGACATCTGGGGGGCCGATCACCACGGTTACCTGCTGCGCATGAAGGCCGCCTACGCCGCCCTCGGTGGCGACCCCGACCAGCTCGAGCTGCTGATCATGCAGCTGGTGCACCTGCTGCGGGGCGGAGAGCGGGCGCAGATGTCAAAGCGCGCGGGCGAGTTCGTGACGCTCGAGGACCTCGTGCGGGAGATCGGGGTGGACGCCGCCCGCTGGTACCTGCTGGCCCGCTCCCACGACACCACCGTTGACCTCGACCTCGACCTGGCCCGCGAGCAGTCGGCCGAGAACCCCGTGTACTACGTCCAATACGCCCACGCCCGCATCGCCTCGATCGTGGCCAAGGCGGGGCCGGAGCGCCTGCAGGAGGCACTCGCGGCAGCGGCCACCCCGTCGGCGGCGTCCCTGCACCCGGCCGAGCGGGCCCTGATCGAGCTGCTGCTGGCGTTCCCCGGCGAGCTCGCCGAGGCCAGCGAGCGGCGCGCTCCGCACCGCCTGGCGGCGTACGTGCTCGAGCTCGCCCAGGGCTTCACCGCCTTCTACCGCGACTGCCGCGTGCTCAGGGCCGAGCCGTACGAGCTGGAGTCTCTGCGGATCGCCCTCTCGGAGGCCGCCCGCACGACGATCGCGCGCTGCCTCGGTCTGCTCGGGGTGAGCGCCCCCGAGCAGATGTAGGGCCTAGTCGAAGCGCGAGAGGTCGGCCTCCAGGCGTGAGGCGTCACCGGCGCTGAGCGGTGCGGCCTCCTCGGGCGCCGCGGCGGGCTCGCGGCCCCGGCGCCGCCAGCGCACCAGCAGGGTGGCGAGCAGCGCCAGCAGCACCGCCACCACGGCCGCGGGGACGAGGTACACGGTCAGGTCGAAGCCGCTCGCGGGCGGCAACGCCAGCACGGTCGTGCCGTACTGGCCGACGAGCGCATGCTTGATCTGGGCTTCGTCGAGGCCGTCGTCGATCTGTTCGCGGATGAAGGCCCGCTCGCGGTCGGCCTGGGGTGACTCGGCGACGTTGAGGGGGATTTTGCAGGTCACGCACATCACCTGGCGTTCGATGCTCGTCAGCGAGGCCCGCGGAGACCCTTCCGCGGATGCGCCGGGGGCGGTGAGCGCGAGGCAGAGCGCGGCGATCACGAGGCACGGCGGCGCGATCACGAGGCGCGGTGCGGCGAGGCCGAGTCGGCCGGCCGGCCGCCGGGCGCGACATGTGCCGGCGCCGGAGGCGCTCGGGGGAGGGGTGGGCGTCATGCGCTCTGGGCCAGGGCCAGGGCGTGGTTGAGGAAGCTCTGGTCGATCTCGCCGCGGGAGATCGCCACGATCCGTCCCCGGCGGTCGATGACGAAGCTCTCGGGCAGCTGGTCGGTGCCGTAGGAGTTGGCGAAGGAGCCCGTGTTGTCACGCAGGTTGGGGTAGCTGAGGTGGTAGCGGTGCACGAAGCCGCGAGAGTCGGGGGTGGCGTCGCGGTCGGTGACTCCCAGCACGGTCCCGCCGATGTGATCGAGCTTGTCCTGGATGCGCTCCAGCAGCGGCGCCTCCTGCTCGCACGGCTGGCACCAGGAGGCCCAGAAGTTCAGCACCACGACCTTGCCCCTCAGGGAGGCCAGGGAGCTCTCGCCGTCGCCACCGAGGACGGGCAGCCGGGTCGACGCGTTCGGCGCCTGCGGGTAGTGGCCCGAGGCGACGAGCTCGTCGAGTGTGCGGCTCGCGGCCTGGTGGGAGACGCCGTAGATGAGTAGCGCGACCAGTCCGGCCCCCGCGAGGGTCGCGATCACGGGCACGATGCGGCGTTTCACTGCGGCACAAGGGTAGTGCGGCAGACGCTCCGGCACGCCGCAAAGGGGCGCGTGGCCGCCGCCAGGTGCCGCGCG
>Ga0335085_10014042_pt1 | contig 11710 bp, 7 predicted proteins | sample Lox_Sample_45_FD_206712 | JGI IMG/M metagenome (GOLD analysis project Ga0335085, IMG submission 206712) | Soil microbial communities from Loxahatchee National Wildlife Refuge, Florida, United States - Lox_Sample_4.5 | ecosystem: Environmental > Terrestrial > Soil > Wetlands | place: USA: Florida...
GCCAAGGTCGGCCTTGCTTCGCTGGTGATGCTGCAAATGAGCCTTGCGGGGCCATTCCTTAACACGACACAGGCAAAGGATCACGACGATAACAACCGCGCGCGCACACCGATCAAGCACGTTATCGTGATCGTGGGAGAAAACCGGTCGTTTGACCACATTTTCGCAACGTACGAGCCGGCGAAAAATGGGGAAACCGTTGACAACCTGTTGTCCAAGCACATCATCAAGAAAGACGGGACACCGGGGAACAATTTCGCGCAGGCCGAGCAGTATTCGGCGGACGTGACCGACAGCCCGAACTTCCAGATCGCGCCGAAGAAGAAGACACTCTACGCGCCGATGCCGGCCCCGTTGAACGGAGGACCGACCGCGCTTTGCGTGAACGGGGTAGGAATGTGCACGCTGGCCGACGCGATGTCATCGGAACAAGGACTTGCCGAAGAATATTATCCGTTCATGCTGACGGGCGGCACGGGATTGTCCGGCAAGGTGCCCGATTCGCGCATCACGGGCGTACATAGCTCGGCGCCGTACTTCACATTGAAGCCGGGACCGTTCCAACTGACGAACTCGCTGAAGACAGATACGTTTCCGTATGACTCGTATGCGGCGAGTCCGGTGCACCGTTACTATCAGATGTTCCAGCAGCTCGACTGCGATGCTTCGTATATTTCGAAGATGAATCCCGACGGCTGCCTGAAGGACCTGTTTGCGTGGACGGAAGTGACCGCGGGTTCGAACAGCAACGGTGTGACACCCCCGACGCCGACGGGATACGACAACGACTATTTCCCCGGAGCACACACATCCGGCGAAGGTTCGACCTCCATGGGCTTTTACAACATGTCGCAGGGCGATGCGCCGTACACAAAGTACCTGGCGGATAACTTTGCGATCAGCGACAACTATCACCAGCCGGCCAAAGGCGGCACGGGGCTGGACAGCATCATGTTGTTCTTCGGGGATGCGATCTCGTTCTACGACCCGAACAGCAGTACACCATTCGTACCGCCGCACAATCAACTGATCTGGACAGATAACCCGGACCTGGCGGGCACCGTGGACGAAGTCGAGAATCCCAACCCGGTGCCGGGAACGAACAACTACTGGATCGAAGACGGTTATGGCGGTGGCGGTGGCTTTGGCTTCCCCGGCGCGGTGTATGGCGGCGGCAGCTACTCCAACTGCTCCGATCCGACACAACCCGGCGTGCAGGCGGTTCTTACCTATCTGTCCTCTTTGCCGCGGCCGATCGAGCCGAAATGCGATCCGGGCCACTACTACCTGCTGAACAACTATGCTCCCGGATATCTCAGCGACGGAACCGACGCGTACATTGACCACAGCACCGACAACACACCATTTACGATTCCGCCGACGACTCAGCGCAGCATCGGCGATGTGCTGATTGAGAATCACGTTTCCTGGAAAGGCTACAACGACCAGTGGAACGCCTATCTGACCGACAAGTACCAGTTGAACTACGGAGTGGTGGGCCCCACCAGCGATCAATATTGCAACATCTGCAACGGATTCAACTATCAGACGCAGATCATGACCAATGACCAGATCCGCAACAACAATCTGAAAGACGTGACGGATCTTTACGCGGACATCGCCAACGGGAACCTGCCGGCGGTTTCGTTTGTGAAGCCGAGCGGCTGGGTGGACGGGCACCCGGCTTCTTCGAAGTGGAACCTGTTCGAAGGGTTCGTGAAGAAGATCGTGGACGCGGTGCACTCGAACAAGGAACTCTGGGACAGCACCGCAATCTTCGTTACGGTGGATGAAGGCGGAGGCTACTACGACCATGGATACGTGCAGTTGCTGGACTTCTTCGGCGACGGAACGCGTATTCCGCTGATCGTAGTTTCCAAGTGGGCGAAGAAGGGCCACATTTCGCACAGCTATACCGACCATGTCTCCGTCCTGAAGTTCATCGAGCGGAACTGGAACTTACCGACGATCAGCGGTCGCAGCCGTGACAACCTGCCCAACCCGCGTATGGAAGGCGGTAACCCGTACGTACCTGCGAATACCCCTGCTATCGGGGATTTGTTCGATATGTTTGACTTCGATCACGGAAAGTAAAGAAGGAACGAAGTAACGACGAAGGGCAAAAAGAGAGGCCTCCGGCGCGGCGATGATCGCGCAGGAGGCCCTTTCTTTAGAGCGGCCAGCTAGTGGACGTAGAAGGCCGTTCGAGAGAGGACGGAGTAATCGCGGTCTTTCTTGCCGAAGGAGGGAACGAGGCGGACGTCGAGCTTATGCGGCTTGCCTTTTGCCGCGGAGGCGTTGGTGTAGTAGCCAAGGGTGTAGCGGGTTTTGATGCGCTGGATGAGGGCGCGAAAAACTTCGTCGAGGTGGGCGACATCGGGGACGTCGAAGATTTCGCCGCCGGTTTGCTCAACGACTTTGCGGATATTCACGAGGCCGGGCACCATGGCGGCGGCCATGCGGGTTTCCGGTGGATTGTAGCCGGGAATTTTCAGATTGTAGACCACGGCGTCGCAAGCGATAGCTTCGGTGACGATATCGCGGGTGCCTTGGCCGCCCGCACTGGTGCCGACGTCATCGCTGATCAGAATGATGACGCGGCGGTCTTTTTGCGGAGCGTTGAGGAGATACTGCGCAGGCACGAAGATGCCGTCATTGATGTTGGTGGCCCCCCCGACCCGGAAACCGCTGATCATGTCGGCAAGCTGGGTTTTGTCGCGGGTGAAGGGGACGCGCAACTGGGCTTCCGTGGAAAAGGTGAAAAGGGCGACCTGGTCTTCGGGCTTCAAGGAGGAGAGAGCAGTGTTTGCTGCCTGGCGTAGGGGCACGAGAAAGGGGCCGATGGAATCGCTTAGATCGAGGACGAGGGCGACGTCGAGGGGAAGTTCGTCGCGGCTGAAAATGTCGATTTTCTGGGCGACGCCGTCTTCTTGAAGCGCGAAGTCTTCCTGTTTCAGGTCGGAGAGGATTTGGCCGGATTTGTTTTTCACGGTCGCGTCCACCAGTACCAGGTTTACATTGACGCGGATGGTGTTGGGAGGCGGCTCCTGCGCCGACACGGAGAAAAGCGGCAAGCCGAATAGCGCCAATAGCATAGCCGTATGCAGGGTGAATGCAGGGAGATGTCTCATCGAGTCCTTTTCCTTTGGAAAAGATAGTGTGAGGGATGGCGGGTGGCAGGACAAGGTTGTACCCCTTGGGTGCGATATCATACAGATACTTGACAAGTCGGTTAGTATGCCAATAGGCTCAGAGGGCGATGGAGCTGGATACTTCTCTCTCTTGGCTGGCGATGACCATGACACCGGGCGTGGCGGCGCGGCTATCCGCGCGATTGCTGCGGGAGTTTGGGTCGCCGGAGGGTGTGTTCCGCGCGAGTTTGCCGGCGCTGGAGTCGTGCAATGTACCGGCGCCCGTAGCGCAAGCGCTTTATAAGAAACAGAATTTTTGGCGGGCGGAGAAAGAACTGGCTGCCCTGCGGGCGGCCGGCGCGCGGCTGATCAATTGGGCGGAACCGGAGTACCCGCAATCGCTGCTGCAGATTTATGACCCGCCGGTGATGCTCTACGTCCGGGGTGACGCGCAGATCCTGAACCAGCCGATGCTGAGCGTTGTGGGGACACGGCGGCCCACGGCATACGGAACACAGATGACCGAACGGCTGTCGCGGGACTTGGCGAAGCGCGGTCTGGCCATTGTCAGCGGCTTGGCGCGCGGCATTGATGCGATTGCCCACCAGGGAGCGACAGCTGTGGAAGGCCGGGCAGTTGGCGTGATCGGGACGGGCATTGATGTCTGCTATCCGAAGGAAAACAAGAAGCTGTATGAAAAAGTGCTGGAGCGCGGAGCCATCTTGAGCGAGTTTCCGATGGGTGCACATCCTGCGCCTGAGAATTTTCCGGTGCGCAACCGCATTATTGTCGGGATGCCGCTGGGGGTGGTGATTGTGGAGGGGAAGCAGTACAGCGGGTCACTGATTACGGCGCGGTTGGCGATGGAGTTTGGGCGGGAAGTTTTTGGGGTGCCGGGAAATGTGACACAAGAGACCAGCTTTGCGCCGAACCAATTGATCAAGCAGGGGGCCAAGCTGGTGACAAGCGCGGAAGATGTGATTGAAGAGCTGCCGACGCCAGTGCGGGCGGCTTTAGTGCAAGCCGAGTCGCTGGGATCGGAGCAGCGGAATCTGCTGGCCGAAAGTGAACTAAATACTTCACAGAGAGTCATTTACGAGCTGCTGAGTGTGGATCAGCCAATGCATATTGACGACATCGTGGAAAGCAGCGGGTTGAATTCCAGCGAAGTTCTGGCTACCCTTTTTGACTTGGAGATGAAGGGGATGGTGCGGCAACTCCCCGGAAAGCAGTTCTGCAAGGTGCTGTTGTAAGCGCGGGAGTTAGCGGCTGCCGCAGGCGAAATGCACCCAAAGGGTGGTTTCGAGCATCCACATGCAGTCAGACACTAGCGCCAGCAGGGATATATAAAGGTAGCGAGAAGGACACACACCGCCTCGGTAGGCCTTCCAAACGCAGCCTCACAGGTTACAAAGGAACACATGGCACGTTCATTGGTCATCGTCGAGTCGCCGGCAAAGGCGAAGACGATCAATAAATATCTCGGGAAGAATTACACGGTAAAGGCTTCGATCGGCCACGTAATGGATTTGCCGACGAAGACGATCGGGATCCGTCTGCCCATCGATGAAGACGAAATCAACGCCAAGAAGAAAAAGAAGAAGAGCAAGCGAGGGGGAAAGGCCGCGGCGCCGAAGCCGCCGCTGAAACCGGTGTCGCTGGACGATCCGAAGATCTTTGAGCCGACCTTGCAAGTGATCCCGGGCAAGGGAAGGGTGATTAATGACTTGCGGAAAAGCGCGAGCACGGCGGAGACTGTGTATCTAGCGGCCGACCCGGACCGTGAAGGCGAGGCGATCTCGGCGCACCTGCAGATGGTGCTTTCCAAGCCGGCGAAGTTCCTGATTCCCGATGAGGAAGAAGAAGGAAAGAACGGGAAGAAGAACGGCGAGAAAGACGCGAAGGAGGCCGAAGCCACGGCCAACGGGAAAAAGGGCAAGGGAAAGTTCGGAAAGAAGCCGGCGGAGAAGGACAAGATCGAGATTGAGCCGATTGACCCGAAGAAGATCGTGCGGGTGACGTTTAACGAAATTACGCCGAAGGCGATCCGGGCGGCGTTCGACAAGCCGCGGTCAGTGGATACGCAACTCGTGGACGCACAACAGGCGCGGCGCGTGCTGGACCGCATCGTGGGTTACAAGATTTCGCCGTTGCTGTGGGACAAGGTGCGGCGGGGACTGAGCGCGGGTCGCGTGCAGACCGTGGCGCTGCGGCTGATCGTGGAACGCGAGCAGCAGATTCGCGCGTTCGTGGCGCAGGAATATTGGACCATCCACGCGATGCTGGATGCTGGGGAGCCGCCGATTTTCGAGGCGCGGCTGACGAAGAAGAACGGCGAAGACATCGAGGTGAAGAACCAGGAAGCCGCGGACGCAATTGTCGCGGCGGTGAGCAAGGCCAAGTGGCAAGTGGCGAGCGTGACGCTGAAGGAAAAGCGCCGGAATCCGGCGCCGCCGTTTACGACTTCGAAGCTGCAGCAGGCAGCGTATAACCGGCTGCGGTACACGGCCAAACGCACGATGGCGCTGGCCCAGCGGCTGTATGAAGGCGTGGAACTGGGCGAAGAGGGCTCGGTGGCGTTGATTACGTATATGCGTACGGATTCGGTGCAGGTGTCGAATGACGCCCTGGCGCAAGTGCGGGGGCTGATTCCGGAGCGGTTTGGCAGCGCGTATCTTCCCGAGAAGCCGAATTTCTACAAGTCAAAGAAAGATGCGCAGGGCGCGCACGAAGCGATTCGACCGACGGATGTTTCGCGGACGCCGGAAGACGTGCGGAAGTATCTGGAAGACGACGTTTTCAAGCTGTACCAGTTGATCTGGCAACGGTTTGTGGCGTCGCAGATGCTGCCGGCGGTGTACGACCAGACGACGATTGATATCAACGCGGGCGATTACACGTTCCGCAGCACGGGTTCGATTCTGAAGTTTGACGGCTACCTGAAGGTGTACCAGATCCCGGTGTCAGGTGCAGACCGGGAAGACGACGAGAAAGATGACGAGGGCGAAGGTAAGGCGCTGCCGCGGGTGACCGAAGGGCAGATCGTCAAGCTGGATTCGATCAAGCCGGAGCAACACTTTACCGAGCCGCCACCGCGGTACACGGAAGCGACGCTGGTGAAGGAACTCGAAGAAGACGGCATCGGGAGGCCTTCGACGTATGCGTCGATCATTTCAACGATCGTCGAGCGGGAGTACGTGAAGAAGGATCAGGGGCGGTTTACGCCGACGATGCTAGGCGAGCGCGTCTGCGTGCTGCTGATCAAGAGCTTTGAGGACGTGTTCGACGTGAAATTCACGGCGCGTCTTGAGGAAGAGCTGGACGAAATCGAAGAAGGCAAGATGCCGTGGCGGGAGTCGGTCAAGGAGTTCTGGGAAAAGTTTGTCGTGGACCTGGATAAGGCCGGCGACGAGATGATTTCCTATAAAGCCGGCATTCCGACTGGGAAGAAGTGCGAGAAGTGCGGGCAGGGCGAACTGCTCGAGCGCATCAGCCGACATGGGTTTTTCCTGGGTTGCTCGCGGTATCCGGAATGCGATTTCATTCAGGACCTTTCGGAAGAGGTTCCGGAGGATTCCGAGAACAAGGTTGAGTATTGCGAGAACTGCGGCAAAGAGATGGCGCTGAAGCGCGGGCGGTTTGGCGCGTTTCTTGCTTGCACGGGATATCCGGATTGCAAGACGACGCGGCGCCTGGTGGCAGGAACACGGATCGCGCACCAGCCGGATGAGCCGCTGGATGAGAAGTGCCCGCTGGATGGCCAGGGCCTGGTGAAAAAGCACGGGCGGTTTGGCGAATTCATCGGGTGCTCGGGCTATCCGAAGTGCAAGTACACACGGCCGATCACCATGGGCATCAAGTGCCCGAAGTGCCATGAAGGGGAATTCGTGAAGCGTGGCAGCATGGGCAAGGGCGGCAGGTTCCGGACGTTCTACGGATGTTCGCGGTATCCGGATTGTGATTTCACGACACCGTTTATGCCGATTGCAGAGCCATGTCCCAAGTGCGGCGCGCCGTTCGTGGTGGAAAAGAAGACCAAGATCGGCACAGTGCGGGCTTGCATCAAAGAAGGCTGCGACTGGGAGAAATTGGCGCCGGAAGAAAAGCCGGCGGAAAAGCCGGCGGGTGTGCCTGCGGAAGAAGCGACCCCAGTTGGCGTGAAGGCCTGAGGCGGTAGTCTCCTTTCGGAACAAGCCCCGCAAGAAAACCATTCCCGCGTGAGCGTGTATCTATAATTTAGAGAGAAAACGCGGCCAGGGATGCGACCCACGATCCAAAAATATCTGGAGTACCTGCGGTCGGTGCGCAATGCGTCGCCGCACACACTCATTAACTATGGGAATGACCTGGACCAATTCGTGACGTATCTGACCCCACTTGGGACGGAAACGCCCGAACTCAAGCAGGTAACACACCACTTAATCCGTGAGTATGTGGCACACCTGCACGACAACGGAATGGAGAAGAGTTCGATTGCGCGGAAGCTGGCGGCGCTTAGGTCGTTTTTCAAATATTGCGTGCGGGAAGGGAAGTTGAATGAAAATCCGGCACGGCTGGTGCCGACGCCGAAGCTGCCGAAGCGGATTCCGTCGGTGCTTTCGGCTGAGGAGATGAACGGGTTCCTCAATCAACTTGCGGGCCGTGAGGAAAGCAGACGTGCCGGCGGAAACAGGAAAAAATCGAAGATTACAACCGCGCCCAACACAAAAATGCGGGTCGACGAGGACAGTCTGCTGCTGGCGCGAGATCGGGCGATTCTCGAGCTGCTCTATGCGGCGGGCCTGCGCGTCAGCGAACTGACGGGCATGAATCTGATGGATATGGATCAGAAGGAGCAGATGCTCCGCGTGCGCGGCAAGGGAAACAAGGAGCGCATTGTGCCGTTCGGGCAGAAGGCGGCGGAAGCGCTGAAGGCGTATTGGCCGGTGCGCGATACGCTGCTGGGCGAGTGTGAAAAGACAGGGCAACGGCCGCGCGTGGACGCGGTGTTCCTGAACTACCGGGGACGCCGGTTGACGCAGCGGAGCGTGGGCCGCATCGTGAAGAAATACGTGCGGCTGGTGAACGTCAACTGGGATTTGCATCCGCACTCACTGCGGCACGCTTTTGCCACGCATCTGCTGGCTGATGGAGCGGACTTGCGCGCGATTCAGGAATTGCTGGGCCACCAGTCGCTTTCGACCACCCAGAAATACACGCATGCCTCGATGCGGCAGTTGATGGACATTTACGACAAGTCGCATCCTCACGCTTAATCGCGGCGTTATCCAGCCCCACCGCCGAAGTTTTGTTGTATTCCTTGAGAATCGTTCCCACATCCAATCAGATTCATAGGAAACTGGATGTCGCCTTTTTCGAAGGAGAGGAATGAGCTGGAGCCAGGTGTGGAGATTTATTGCGGTCGCTGGGATTTGCCTGTGCGGCGCAGGGATGGTGCACGCGCAGGACAACTACGAAATTCAGGTTTACGGGTCGGATACGGTCGATCCCGGCAAAACCATGGTGGAATTGCACAGTAATTTTACGTTCGAAGGATCGAAAACGGAAATGGACGGGATGCGTCCAACAAATCATCAGTGGCACGAGACGATCGAGATTACACACGGGTTCACCGACTGGTTTGAGACGGGTTTCTATATTTTTACCGCCTTGCAGAACGGCTACGGCTGGGATTACGTGGGCAACCACATCCGGCCCCGCGTGCGTGTGCCCAAGAAGTGGAACTGGCCGGTGGGCGTGAGCATTTCGCAGGAGTTCGGCTACCAGCGCAGCCAGTTTTCGCCGGACACGTGGACGTACGAACTGCGGCCGATCGTGGACAAGCAGCTGGGACGCTGGTATTTGTCCTTCAACCCGACGTTTGACAAATCGTTCCACGGGCCGAGCGAGAATCAGGGGTTCGTGTTCTCGCCAAATTTCCAGGTGAGCTACGACATTACGAAGAAAATCGCGGGAGGCGTTGAATATTATGGTTCGCTGGGGCCGGTGACGGGTTTCGATCCGGTTTCTCAGCAGCAGCAACAGATTATTCCTGCCATTGATCTGAACGTTTCTCCCAAGTGGGAGATCAATTTTGGCGTGGGCGTGGGCGTTACCAAGGCCACGGATCATTTGCTGGCAAAAATGATTCTGGGCTACCGCTTTGATTTCTAGGAGACCGCGGAATGAGAGTAAGGCGCATCCTGGCGAGTGCCTTCCTGGTGGCTGCGACGGCAGCCGCCGCGCACATTTGCAGCGGCAGTCGGGACCGGACGGCCGAATGGAATGCATTGGTGGATGAATACCTCGAGGAAGTCTACTTTCCCCAGGATCCGATTGGCGCGACTGTGGCGGGCATCCACCGGTATGACACGGAACTGGGGGCCTATTCGAAGAAAGAAATCGCGCAACAGATTCGCAGCCTGCACGAGTACGAGGCGCGTGTGGAGAATTTCCCTAAAGGCGGCATTTCTCCGGTCGCCGCCGCGGACCGCGGCATTCTGCTGGGCCAGATCCGCAGCCGGCTGTTGACCCTGGAAGCGTTGCGGCCGAGGGAGAAGAACCCGGATATCTACCCTTCGGGCGCTGCAAATGGCGTGTACGTCCTGATGGTGCGGAAGTTCGCGCCTGCCGACGAACGGCTGAGAAGCGTGGTGGAGCGAGAGAAGAAAATCCCAGCGGTGCTGGCTGTGGCAAAGGAAAATCTCGACGATCCGCCGAAAGTGTTTACAGAGATTGCGCTTGAGCAGTTGCCGGGAACAATCGCGTTTTTTGAGAAGGACGTGCCCGCGGCGTTTGCGGAGGTAAAAGACGACAAGCTGCGCCGGGAATTCGCAAGGGCCAACGGCGATGTGCTGGCCGCGTTAAAGGAGTATGAGAAGTGGCTCAAGACGGATCTCTTGCCGCGGTCAAACGGAGATTTCCGCCTGGGCGAGGCGAACTACGCGAAGAAGCTGCAATACGAGGAGATGGTGGACACGCCGCTTGACCGTTTGCTCGAAATTGGTCTGGCGGACCTACACAAGAACCAGGCGGCTCTGCGGCAACTCGCGAAGGAAATCAATCCGGAGAAGACTCCACGTGAAATGATGGCGGAACTGGCGCTGATGCATCCGGCGCCCGACAAGCTGATGGACACGTTTCGCGGCACCTTCGATGGAATCATTGCGTTCATTCAGGAAAAACACATCATTACGATTCCTCCCGGGCCAAAGCCCATGTTGATGGAAACGCCGCCTTTTGAACGAGCGACCACCACCGCTTCGATGGATACGCCGGGACCTTTTGAGACGCGCGCTACGGAATCGTATTTTCACGTGACGCTGCCCGCGCCGGGGGACTCGCCGGAAGATGTGGCGAGCCTGATGGCCGGATTCAACGTAGGCACCATCGTGACCACTTCCGTGCACGAAACCTATCCGGGGCACTACCTGCAATATTTGTGGACTAGCCGGGCGCCGAGCAAATTGCGCAAGGTGATTTACGCGAATACCAACGGAGAAGGCTGGGCACATTATTCCGAGCAGATGATGCTGGATGAAGGCTACGCGCAGCCGGGTGCGGGCGCGAAGGATGCCCGGGAGGCGAAATTCATCCGGCTGGGGCAGTTGCAGGATGCGTTGCTGCGCGATGCGCGATTTGTTGTGGGAATTCAGATGCACACGGGGAACATGAGCGTGCAGGATGCGAAGCGATTTTTCGTGGCGGAAGGTTTTCAGTCGGAAAAGATCGCGGACATCGAAGCAAAGCGCGGCACCTCCGACCCGACGTACCTGTATTACACGCTCGGAAAGCTGCAAATCCTGAAGCTGCGCGAGGATTACCACAAGAAGATGGGTGACGCGTTTTCACTTGGCGAATTCCACGACCAATTCATGAGCCAGGGATTCCCGCCAATCGCCGTGGTGCGCGAAGCGATGCTGGGTGACAAATCGCCGACGCTGTAAGGCCTAGCGGACTGTCAGCGCTGGCGGAAATCGCAGAAAACAAAGCGGATGCTTTTGCGGCGCTAATTCGCGCGTTGACGGTCACACGCGACAGCCCGTATAATCAGAGTTTGTCTTAAGCCTTGGAGGAGAGATGTACGCCGTCATACAGACCGGGGGAAAGCAGTATCGTGTCGCGCCCGGCGACACCATCCGCATCGAGCGGGTGAAGGGTGATGTGGGCGAGCAGGTGAAGTTCGGAACCGTGCTGGCCGTGCACACCGACGACAAGAAAGTGTTGGCAGGAACGGATGCGGGCAAGGCCAGCGTCACCGGCAAGATCGTGGAGCAGGGCCGCGCGAAGAAGCTCACCGTTTTGAAGTACAAGAAGACCAACCAGTACAAGATTCAGCGGGGCCACCGGCAGAATTACACCGCCGTGCAGGTCAGCGAAATCAAGCTGTAATTTCAGAGAATTCTGCTGGCCGGTCTAAAGTCCGGCCACTACACGGAAGGATTCAATCATGGCACATAAGAAGGGTGGCGGCTCGTCTACAAACGGCCGCGATTCACACGGACAGAGGCTGGGCGTGAAGCGGTTCGGCGGGCAGTTGGTGAACGCCGGAACGATCCTGGTGCGGCAGCGGGGCACGAAGCACCAGGCGGGCGACAACG
>Ga0335085_10014043_pt1 | contig 11709 bp, 11 predicted proteins | sample Lox_Sample_45_FD_206712 | JGI IMG/M metagenome (GOLD analysis project Ga0335085, IMG submission 206712) | Soil microbial communities from Loxahatchee National Wildlife Refuge, Florida, United States - Lox_Sample_4.5 | ecosystem: Environmental > Terrestrial > Soil > Wetlands | place: USA...
TTGGAGTGGTTCAAGCAGTACGGCGTTTTCTGATCGCAATCCCGGTCCTTCCGTCTTGAGGCTGTGTTGAGCGCGCGCCCGACGGCCGCGGTGCTGGTGCACGGCCTGTGGATGCACGGCATCGCGATGGAGTACCAGCGGCGCCATCTTTTACGCGCCGGTTTCGACGCGGTCAGTTATTCCTATCCGTCGGTGCGCAATTCGCTCGCCGAGAACGCCGACGATCTCGCCCGATTTGCGCGCGATCTCGAAGCTTCGTGTCTGCACTGGGTCGGCCACAGTCTGGGCGGTATCGTCATTCTGTGCGCGCTGGCGCACGCACCGTTGCCGCCCGGGCGCGTGGTGCTGGCCGGCACCCCCTATCGCGGCAGCCGCGCCGCCGAAATCCTCGAACAGCATGTCCTCGGCGCACAATTGCTCGGTCGCAGCGTGCGAGACTGGCTCGCTGCGCCGAAACCGGCCGACTTCGGCGGACGCGAAATCGGCGTCATCGCAGGCTCGGCCGGCGTCGGTTTGGGGCGCGTGGTTGCGCCCGCCCTGCCGCAGCCGAACGATGGCGCGGTCGCGGTGGAAGAGACCGACGTGCCCGGCGCGCGCGACAAAATCGTACTGCCGGTCACCCATACGGGTATGCTGGCGTCGCGCACGGTCGCCCGCCAGACCGCCGCGTTCCTGCGCACCGGGCATTTCGAGCATAGACGATGACATGGCAATATTTTCCGGGCCGGCTGGCCGCCGCCGCGCTACTCGCGTGTGCCGGCGGTTGCGCCAATTTCGGCTACTATCTGCAATCCATCGGCGGGCAGATGGACGTCGTCGAAGCGCGCCAGCCGATCGAGGATGCCATCAGCAGCCCGCTGACGTCGCCAGAACTCAAACGGCAACTCGAACTTGCGCTCCAAATCCGCAACTTTGCAAGCCGCGAACTCGCGGAGCCCGACAACGCCAGTTTCCGCAGCTATGCCGATCTCAAGCGCCCGTACGCGCTGTGGAACGTGTTTGCGACCTCGGAATTTTCCCTTGAACCGCATGCCTGGTGCTTTCTGTTCGCGGGCTGCGTCGACTACCGGGGTTATTTCTCGCACGACGAAGCCGCAAGCTTCGCCGACAGGCTGCGCAGCGAACGATATGACGTCTACGTCGCCGGCGTGCCGACTTATTCGACGCTCGGCTGGTTCGACGACCCGCTGCTCAATACCTTCATCAGTTACCCCGGACCCGAACTCGCGCGCATCATCTTCCATGAGCTCGCGCACCAGATCGTCTACGTGAAGGACGACACCATGTTCAACGAGTCGTTCGCGGTCGCGGTCGAACTTGAGGGCGTCAAACGCTGGCTCGCGCAACGCGACGATCCGGCGCTCAATGCCGAATTTGAAAAATCGCAGCAGCGGCGCGCGCAATTCCAGGCCTTGATCGCCGATTACCGGAATCAACTTGATGTTCTTTATCGCCAGCGCATCGCGCCCGAGGCGATGCGCGCCCGCAAGGCCGAGCTATTCATGGCGATGCGGCAGGAATATGAAAAACTCAAAACGGAATGGGGCGGTTTTGCCGGTTATGACGCGTTTTTTTCGGGATTGAATAACGCTCATCTGGCCGCAGTCGCGCTTTATACCGAGGATGTGCCGCAGTTCCAGAAACTGATCGAAAAGCACCGCAGCGACTTGGCGGCGTTCTACGCCGAAGTCAAGGAGATCGCAAAGCTAAGTAAAGACGAGCGGAATAAGATGTTGCGGGCGGAACGGTAGAATAAGTATCCGCGACGGATATTCCGGCCGCGACCTTTAACCTCGGTGGCGCCTGTCGATGACCCCAAGGGAATGATCCTACACATCTACCTTGGAGGCTCCTTCATAAGAACATTTGGAAAAAGCCTTTGCCGCCCGCCATGCTTCCTCGGACAATCGCTTGTAATCTATTTCCGCCGCGGAGCAGCCCTTTGTGGTGCGCGTCACCACGTCATGTATCACCGCATGTATGTAAATGGCTTCCGCCATGTTTCTTGCAGGATCGCTCATGATTTCCTCCTTTTCGTGAGCCAGGTGAAACTTCGACGAACGTCGGAAATCCCGGTTGGGTTGGCAGATGCATACGAGCCATTTCCCCGGTGATTCCTCGCCCGCCGATGGTGTTTTTCAGTATACGCTTTTGCATTTGATCGGGCGATACTGGAGACTTTTCGGCGAGCAACGGCGTATCTTGCATTACTTTGGCCGGCATTAATGACAAATCAGATTTGCGCAGGCAATCCCGCTTTGTGTCGCCGCTTCGATCGTCGCCGGGTAATCGCTTTCGGTGTAGTCGCCGGCCAGATAGAAATTCCTTAGCGGAGTTGCCGGCGATGGCCGCTTGAGACCAGGCGTGCAGGAAAAGGTTGCGCGCTTTTCGGCGATTACACGCGCCCATGCTGGTTCTGGAAGGGGGCCAAGGACCCGTTTGAGTTCCTGATGTACCTGTACCGCAAGTTCATCTTGCGGCAGTTGCAGGTGCGCGCCGGAAGCCGAGATTACTGCGCCGATCAAACCACGCTGGCCGCACAACGCTTCACGGTCGAAGATCCAGTGCACGATGCCGCCAGTGGAACCGAACATCGGCGACGGTAGCCTGATGCGTTCCGGATATTGCAGCCACACCGAATGTATCGGCTGATAGTGAAAGCGCTCGATGGTCTCAGTGATGTCGGACAAGGCGGTGACGCCGATCAGAAACGCATTGATCTGGTGCGGCGGCAGTGCGCAGATTACATGCGTAAAATTTTCCCGAATATCGCCGGCCTCGACGGCGAATCCGTTTTCCAGCGGCTCGATCGCGGTCACGCGGCATGCGGTACGCATCCGGCCGCCGTGCTGCGTGATCCATGCCGCCGCCGGTTCGGGAAACAGCGCGGAGAGGTCGACGCGTGGCAACAGAATATCGCTTGCGCCGCGCTCGGCGTACAGACTGTCACGCAGGATATTCAGGAATACCTGCGCCGAAGCGATTGCCGGCGGCGTATTGAGCGCGGCGACACACAACGGACGCCATAACACCCGCCGCAACTTCTCGTTTTGGCCATGCTGCTCAAGTAATTGTTCGACACTGATATCGGCTGGAAGCCTGAAACGCGCGCGCTTCAGCGCGCGCATGAAGCGTAGCACGTCGAGTTTTTCCTGCCAGCCGATGCCGCTCACGCCGAGCAAACCGGCGAACACGTGCAGTGGCGCGGGCAACCGCGGTGCCGACAGGCGGAATTCGTTGTGAATATTCCAGTCAAGCGGCATGCGTCTGAGCACCGTGCGCCAATCCGGGTTGACGAGTCCGATCAGACGCAGCGTTTCGCGATAGGCGCCGATCAATATGTGCAGGCCGTTATCGAGCGCGACGCCGTTGATTTCGACGCGCCGCGCGCGGCCGCCTGGAATTGCCCCCGCCTCGAATACGGTTACCGGAACGTTGTGCGCCGCGAGCTCGACCGCCGCCGCCATGCCGGCCCAACCGCCGCCGATTACTGCTACGTTTGCGTGAGGGGCGAGGGGCAAGGCGTGAGGCGCAGGCGTTCCGGTTTTTAACGCTTCGCCCTTCACTCTTCACTCCTCACGCCATCACCCATGTTTTCCAGGCAATCCAGAGTTTGCGGATCGGTGTGAGCGAAACACGCTGGGTCAGCACATGGCAGCCGCCGGCGCGGATTTCGTCGAGCAGCGTACGGTAGATCGCGGCCATGACCAGGCCCGCACGTTGTGCCTTGCGGTCCGCCACGGGCAGCAAGGCGAACGCATCGTGATAAAAGTCCGCCGCGCGTTCGACCTGGAATTCCATCAGCCGCTTGAAGTCGCCGGTTTCTCGACCATGTAGGATATCGGCGACTTGCACCTTGAAATGCGCAAGCTCGTCGAGTGGCAGATAGATGCGTCCGAGGCGCGCATCTTGGCCGACGTCGCGGACGATGTTGGTTAGTTGAAATGCGATGCCGAGGTTTTCGGCATAGCTGAGCGTTTCGGACAGCGTATAGCCGAAAATCTTCGCCGATAGCGAACCGACGACGCCGGCAACGCGGTGGCAATAGACTTTGAGCGCGGCGAAATCAGCGTAACGGTTTTGCGTGAGGTCCATTTCCATGCCGCTTATGATTTCCTGCAACTGCTCCTGCGGCAGGCTGAATGCCCGCACCACGGGAGCCAGCGCCTGCGCAACCGGGTGGCGTGGCGCGCCGTCGAAAATCGCTGCGACTTCGGTGCGCCACCAGGCAAGCTTGGCGCGGGCGACGGCCGGGTCGCTGCATTCGTCCACCACGTCGTCCACTTCGCGGCAAAAAGCGTAAAGTGCAGTAATGGCGCGCCGCCGTTCCGCCGACAGAAACAGGAAGCTGTAGTAGAAGCTTGAGCCGCTGGCGGCGGCCTTCTGTTGGCAATACTCGTCGGGTGTCATTGCCGTATGGCGTGTCCCAGCATGCGCAGCCAATCGAACGGCCGCAGTACAGGACGATGGTTGAACATGTCGCCGTTTACAGCCGCCAGTTTATCGAGGATACGCGCGCCGCCGGCGATGGTCATGCGGATTTCAAAGCCGACACGGCCTCGGAGCGCGCGCCCGAGCGGCGCGCCGTGGCGCAGCATGTCCCGGCAGCGCTCGATCTGGAATTGCATGAAAGGCTGCCAACGGCCGCCGGTGTCGTGGTTTGCGATCTGCGCTTCGGTGATGCCGAAGCGCCGCATTTCGTCTTGCGGCAGATAAATGCGTCCCCTCTTGTAGTCGGATGCGGCGTCCTGCAAAAAATTGATCAATTGCAGCGCCGAGCAAATGCAGTCCGACTGCGCGCAGCTTGGCGCATCGCTGCGACCGAACAAATGCAGCAGCAGCCGACCGACCGGATTAGCGGAACGCCGGCAATAGTCCATGACCTCGGTGAAATCGGCATAGCGTTTCTTCGTGACGTCCTGTTCAAACGCCGACAGCAGGTCATGGAACAACGGCAGTGGCAGCCGATGTGCGCGCACCTGCGGCGCGAGTTCGCTGAACAGCGGTTGTTGCGGAAGCTCCTTGCGTTCGATGCGGCGCAGTTCTTCGTGGTAGGCGGCGAGCAATGCTAGGCGCTGCGTCGCGGGGAGATCGCCCTCATCGGCGAAGTCATCGGCGCTGCGTGCGAAGCGGTAGATCAACTCGACCGGGCGGCGCCAATGCGACGGCAGCAGCAGTGAGGCGACCGGGAAATTTTCGTAGTGATTGACGGGCATCGGGAAAGACCGCGATGACGATGATAAGGTCAGTTAAAAGCCTGCTTTTTATCGGGTATTCGCGGCTGACTGACGAGGGTAACTGAATTATAATCAAGCCATTGCGAAAGTGGCGGAATTGGTAGACGCACCAGATTTAGGTTCTGGCGCCGAAAGGCGTGGGGGTTCGAGTCCCTCCTTTCGCACCATTACCGGTTAACTTGGGAAAAATTAATGTCGGCAAGCGTAGAAACCATTGGTCAACTCGAACGGCGCCTCAACATTTCGCTGCCGCCGGCGGAAATCGACAGCGAGGTCGAAAACCGGCTCAAGAACCTGGCGCGCAAGGTCAAGCTGGACGGTTTCCGTCCCGGCAAGGTGCCGTTCAAAGTCGTCGCCCGGCACTATGAAGAACAGGTGCGTCGCGAAGTGCTTGGCGACGCGCTGCAGAAGAATTTCAGCGAAGTAGTGCGTGCGCAAAACCTGAAAGTTGCGGGCTACCCCCGCTTCGAGGCGCGCGTGGGCGGGCCGTTCGAATACAGCGCGACTTTCGAGATTTACCCCGAGATCAAAGTCGGCGATTTGGCGCAAGCCCGGCTGCGGAAGGCGACGGCGCAGGTCGGCGCCGTCGAGGTCGAAAAAACGCTCGACATCATGCGCCGACAACGCGCGACCTTCGCGCCGATTGCCCGTCCCGCCGCCACGGGCGACCGCGTGACGATCGATTATGTCGGCCGCATTGACGGTCAGGAGTTCGAAGGCGGCAGGGGGACGGACGTCGCTATCGTCCTCGGTGAAGGACGATTTCTGCCCGATTTCGAGGCCCAGTTGATTGGCTTGGAAACGGCTGCCGGCAAGGTATTTGAAATCCGCTTTCCGCAGGACTATCATGGTAAAGAATTAGCTGGGAAAACCGCTACTTTTGAAATAAAGTTAAAGCAGATTGAAGAAGAAAAATTGCCGCCGATGGATGCCGAATTCGCCCGTACGCTGGGGATCGAAGATGGCGACTTCGACAAAATGCGCAATGAAATCAGGGCCAATCTGGAACGCGAGGTCAGGCAGCGCTCCAGCTTGCGGCTCAAGGACCAAGTGATGCAGACGCTGCTTGACCGCACCGAGTTTACGGTGCCGAAATCGCTGGTCGAGCTGGAAATCGAGCACCTGAAAACGGCGGCGCGCCACGATCTGGAGGCGCGCGGCATCAAGACCGAAGGCATGCCGCTGCCGCGCGACATGTTCGAGGCGCAGGCGCAACGGCGGGTCAAGCTGGGGATGATCCTGGCTGAAGTGGTCAGGACTCACGGTTTGCAAGCGCAGCCGGAACAGGTGCGCGCGCTGGCCGAGGAGCGGTCGCAAAGCTATGAACAGCCGGAACAAGTGGTGCAGTGGATTTACCAGTCGCCGCAGCGGCTGCGCGAGCTCGAATCGGCGGTGGTCGAAAATAATGTCGTACAGTGGGCGCTGCGCACCGCCCGCGTGGAAGACGAGACGATAGCGTTTGACGAACTGATGGGGCAGAGCAAATGAGCGGATCCATGATTGAACCGCGGGGGCTGGGATTGATTCCGATGGTGATCGAGCAGTCGGGACGTGGTGAGCGCGCGTACGACATTTATTCGCGGCTGCTCAAGGAGCGCGTGGTATTTCTGGTCGGGCCGGTAACCGAGGTCACCGCCAACCTGATCGTTGCGCAGCTGCTGTTTCTCGAGTCCGAAAACCCGGACAAGGATATTTCGTTCTACATCAATTCGCCGGGCGGCTCGGTATCGGCCGGGCTTGCGATTTACGACACCATGCAGTTCATCAAGCCGGATGTCTCGACGCTGTGCGTCGGCCAGGCGGCGAGCATGGGCGCGTTGTTGCTTGCCGCTGGCGCCAAGGACAAGCGATTCGCGCTGCCGAACTCGCGCGTCATGATCCATCAGCCGATGGGCGGTTTTCAGGGTCAGGCGTCCGATGTCGAAATCCACGCCAAGGAAATCCTTTACCTGAAGGGCAGATTGAACGAAATCATGGCCAAGCATACCGGGCAGAAGATTGAAACGATTGAACGCGATACCGACCGCGATAATTTCCTGTCGGCCGACCAGGCCGTGCAGTACGGCCTGGTAGACCGCGTATTGGCGAATCGGACGCGAACCGACGGCGCCAAGTAATGTCCTAGGAAAACGGGGCAAAGGGACGGCACATGTCAGATAAAATCGGCGGCGACAACAAGTTGCTTTATTGCTCGTTTTGCGGCAAGAGCCAGCACGAGGTGCGCAAGCTGATCGCGGGCCCGTCGGTCTTCATCTGCGACGAATGCATCGAATTGTGCAACGACATCATCCGCGAGGAAACGCAGGGCGAGCAGGGCGGCAAAAGCACGAAAGGCGATCTGCCGGTTCCGCGCGAAATCCGCGAAATCCTCGACCAGTACGTGATCGGCCAGGATACCGCCAAGAAAATCCTGTCAGTTGCCGTCTACAATCACTATAAGCGGCTCAAAAACCTCGGCAAGAGCGACGATGTTGAACTGGCGAAGAGCAATATCCTGCTGATCGGTCCGACCGGTTCCGGCAAGACGTTGCTCGCGCAGACCTTGGCGCGGCTCCTGAACGTGCCATTTGTGATCGCCGATGCGACGACGCTGACCGAGGCCGGTTATGTCGGCGAGGATGTCGAGAACATCATCCAGAAACTGCTGCAGAAGTGCGACTATGATATCGAGAAGGCGCAGCGCGGCATCGTCTATATCGACGAAATCGACAAGATCTCGCGCAAGTCGGACAATCCGTCAATCACGCGCGACGTGTCGGGCGAGGGCGTGCAGCAGGCATTGCTGAAACTGATCGAGGGCACCATTGCTTCGGTACCGCCGCAGGGCGGCCGCAAGCATCCGAACCAGGAGTTCGTGCAGGTGGACACCACCAATATCCTGTTCATTTGTGGCGGCGCATTCGACGGGCTCGACAAAGTCATCCGCGCGCGCTCGGAAAAGGGCGGCATCGGTTTCGGCGCCGAGGTCAACAGTCGCGACGACCGTAAGGACATCAGCAAGGTGCTGCGCGAGGTACAGCCTGAAGACCTCATCAAGTACGGGCTGATCCCCGAATTCGTCGGCCGGCTGCCGGTAGTGGCGACGCTTGAAGAGCTTGACGAGATGGCGCTGATCCAGATCCTGATCGAGCCCAAGAACGCGCTGCTCAAGCAGTACCAGAGAATGTTCAGCATGGAAGGCGTCGAGCTCGAGGTGCGCGATGCCGCGCTCAAGGCAATCGCGCGCCGTGCGCTCGAACGCAAGACTGGCGCGCGCGGGTTGCGCTCGATCCTCGAACAGGCGCTACTCGACACCATGTTCGACCTGCCGTCGCTCGACAATGTGGTCAAGGTCGTGGTGGACGAAAACTCGATCGTCAGCGAGGCACGGCCACTCCTGATTTATGCCGACCAGCCCAAGGTGGCGGGTTCGGTATAATCCTTTTCAGCGCCGCATTTCCCGGCGCGGCTTGAATTGACGGGGCATCGCCCCCACTGGTATTTTTCAAATTCCCGATTAGGTGAGCCACATGTCAGATCTCAATGAGCCAGTGACCAGTGCCGCGCAGTTGCCGCTGCTGCCGCTGCGCGATGTCGTGGTTTTTCCCCACATGGTCATCCCCCTCTTCGTTGGCCGTCCGAAATCGATCAAGGCGCTCGAAATGGCGATGGAGGCGGGCAAGAACATCGTACTGGTCGCCCAGAAATCCGCCGCCAAAGACGAGCCAGGCGTGGAGGACTTGTACGCGATCGGCAGTCTGGCCAACATTCTGCAGATGCTGAAACTGCCCGACGGCACCGTGAAAGTGCTGGTCGAAGGCAGCCAGCGCGCGAAAATCAACCAGATTGTCGATACCAAAACCCATTTCACCGCCGACGTAACGCCAGTGGCGGCCGATGCCGAATTGTCGGCCGAGATCGAAGCGATGCGCCGCGCCCTGGTCGCGCAGTTCGATCAGTATGTAAAACTCAACAAGAAAATCCCGCCCGAGATATTGACATCGTTGTCCGGGATCGACGAACCCGGCCGGCTGGCCGACACGATTGCGGCCCATCTGCCGCTCAAGCTCGAACAGAAGCAGGAAGTGCTCGAGATGTTCGACGTCGGCAAGCGGCTCGAACATCTGCTGGCGCTGATCGAAGGCGAACTCGACATATTGCAGGTGGAAAAGCGCATCCGCGGCCGCGTCAAGCGCCAGATGGAAAAGAGCCAACGCGAGTATTACCTGAACGAGCAGGTCAAGGCGATCCAGAAAGAACTTGGCGAAATGGAGGAAGGGGCCGACCTCGACGAGATCGAGAAACGCATCAAGGCCGCGCACATGCCAAAAGAGGCGCGCAAAAAAGCCGAAGCCGAGCTCAAGAAACTGCGCCTGATGTCGCCGATGTCGGCGGAAGCAACGGTGGTGCGCAACTACATCGATACGCTGGTCGCTCTGCCGTGGAAGAAGAAAAGCAGGATCAGCACCGATCTTGCGCATGCCGAGACCGTACTCAATGAGGACCACTACGGTCTGGAAAAGGTCAAGGAACGCATCATCGAATATCTCGCGGTCCAGCAGCGCGTCGACAAGCTGAAGGCGCCGATCCTGTGCTTGGTCGGCGCGCCCGGTGTCGGCAAGACCTCGCTCGGCCAGTCGATTGCGAAAGCGACTAACCGCAAATTCGTGCGCATGTCGCTCGGCGGCGTGCGCGACGAGGCCGAGATTCGCGGCCACCGCCGCACCTATATCGGTTCGATGCCCGGCAAGATCCTGCAGAACATGGCCAAGGTTGGTGTCCGGAACCCGCTGTTCCTGCTCGACGAGGTCGACAAGATGGGCATGGATTTCCGCGGCGATCCGGCGTCGGCGTTGCTCGAAGTGCTCGATCCCGAGCAGAACCATACCTTCGTCGACCATTATGTCGAAGTCGAGTACGACCTGTCGGATGTCATGTTCGTCGCGACCGCCAACACGCTCAACATCCCGCCGGCGCTGCTCGACCGGATGGAAGTGATCCGCTTGTCGGGGTACACCGAAGACGAAAAGGTGCACATCGCAATCCAGCACCTGCTGCCGAAGCAGATGAAGGGTCATGGTCTCAAGCCCGAAGAACTGGCGGTATCGGAAAGCGCGGTGCGCGACATCATCCGCTATTACACGCGGGAGGCCGGCGTGCGTGCGCTGGAACGCGAACTGTCGAAAATCTGCCGCAAAGTGGTCAAGACTCTGGCGCATGACGGTGCCGCCCGCAAGATCGCGGTGACTGCGCGCAATCTCGACAAGTTTCTCGGCGTGCGCCGCTATACCTACGGCCTGGCCGAGAAGAAAAACCAGGTCGGCCAGGTCACCGGCCTGGCGTGGACCGAGGTCGGCGGCGAGTTGCTGACGATCGAAAGCTCAGTGATGCCCGGCAAGGGGAAGACCATCACGACCGGCAAGCTCGGCGAAGTGATGCAGGAATCAATCCAGGCCGCGCTGTCGGTGGTGCGCAGCCGTTCGCGCCAGCTCGGCATTCCGGAGGATTTCTACCAGAAGAACGACATCCACGTGCATCTGCCGGAAGGCGCAACGCCGAAGGACGGACCAAGTGCCGGCATCGGCATCTGCACCGCGATGGTGTCGCTGCTGACGGGAATCCCGGTGCGCGCCGATGTGGCGATGACCGGCGAGATCACGCTGCGCGGCGAAGTGCTGCCGATCGGTGGTTTGAAGGAAAAACTGCTGGCGGCACACCGTGGCGGCATCAAAACCGTGCTGATTCCCGAGGAGAACGTCAAGGACCTTGCGGAAATTCCCGACAACATCAAGAACCGGCTCGATATTCACCCGGTGAAATGGATCGACCAGGTGCTCGAGCTCGCGCTCGAGCACAAGCCTGAGCCATTGCCGGAGAAAACGGAAGTTGCGCCCCTGCCGCCGGTGCAGAGCACCCCGGCGCCTGCCGTCAAGCATTAGAGAGTTCCTCCCTGCGCCGGTGGCGCACCGGCACAAAATGTCTGTGCGGCACCGCGCATCGCGTTTGCTTGACACCGCGTTTTCACGCTTGCTATAAGTCCGGGATGACGGGGCTGTCGGATAATCGGTTCCAGCCGATGTCTGCCATCTAAGAAGAATTTCTTCGTGTGCTTGACCGATATTGCAAGGGGATAAATACGTGAACAAGGCACAATTAATCGAGGTGGTTGCCACATCCGCCGACATTTCCAAGGCCGCCGCCGAGAGAGCGCTCGATGGCGCACTCAATGCGATCAAGGGATCTCTCAAAAAAGGGCAGAGCGTCACGCTGGTCGGTTTCGGCACCTTCAGGGTCGGCAACCGCGTCGCGCGCAACGGGCGCAATCCGCAAACCGGTGCGGTGATCAAGATCAAAGCCGCGCGCGTGCCCAAGTTCAGCGCTGGCAAGGCCCTCAAAGATGCGCTAAACTAACAATAAGATTAGCAGTCTTTCGACAGTTTCGTGGATATAATCTGGGGTAGATGCGCATCGCGCATCTACCCCAAATTTATCG
>Ga0335085_10014045_pt1 | contig 11709 bp, 10 predicted proteins | sample Lox_Sample_45_FD_206712 | JGI IMG/M metagenome (GOLD analysis project Ga0335085, IMG submission 206712) | Soil microbial communities from Loxahatchee National Wildlife Refuge, Florida, United States - Lox_Sample_4.5 | ecosystem: Environmental > Terrestrial > Soil > Wetlands | place: USA...
GGCGCGATCCTGGTCTCGGTCTTCCACCTGGTGGCGCTGTTCGTGATCGGCGGCTCGATCGTCTGGTCGGCCGTCGCCGCGTACGTCGAGATGATGCGCAACGGGCACGTGCCGCTCGACGGCCTGCTGCTGCTGTTCATCTACCTCGAGCTCGGCGCCATGGTCGGCATCTACTTCAAGACGCACCGGCTCCCCGTGCGGTTCCTGGTCTACGTCGCGATCACCGCGATGACGCGGCACCTGGTGGTGGTGGACGTGAACCAGGCGTCCGACGAGCGCATCCTCGCCGTGTCGGCGTCGATCCTGATCCTCGCGCTCGCCTCCACCGCGCTCGAATACGCGGTGAACCGCCTGCGCAAGGAAGACCTCGACTACTGAGCCGCCGCTAGCGCGCGGCGTTGGCGGCGGTGCGCAGCGCCGAGAGGCGCTTGCGCGCGGCGGACGGATCGCCCTGGGGCGCCTCGCCGAGGGCGCCCAGCGCCTCGTCGAGCAGCTTGGCCGCCGCGCCCACCTCCGGCAGGCCGAACGTCGGCGCGGTGCCCGCCATGGTGTGCGCGAGCCGCCGGAGCTCCTCGAACTCCGCGCGCCGCGGCAGGCCCGGGGCGAGGCCCTTCGCCAGCTGCTCCATGCGCCCGAGCTTGAGCGCGAGGCCGTTGCGGTACTCCTTGCTCAGCTCGGTCAGCGTGTCGTCGCCCTCGAGGCTCGCGATCGCGCCGCGCCCGTCGGCCTCGTCGGGCTCGCCCAGCCCGAGCACGGACTTCACCCCGAGCGCGAGCGCCTCGTACTGGATCGGCTTGGTGATGTAGCCGTCGGCGCCGGCGGCGAGGCCCCGCATCACGCTCTCGCGCGTCGTGCGCCCGGTGACCAGGATCACCGGAATGTCGCGGCGCGCAGGGTCCTTGCGGATGCGCTCGAGGATGTCGAACCCGTCCGCGTCGGGCAGCACGACGTCGAGCAGCACGAGGTGCGGCGGCGGCTTGCGCGCGAGCTCGGCCTCGACCTCCGCGGCGCGGAACGCGATGCGCGGGGCGAAGCCTTCCAGCGTCATCAGGTGCCCGAGCATCTTGGCGAGCACCGCGTCGTCGTCCACGATCAGCACGACCGGCGTCACGCCGTCGGCCGGCGCGCGCTCGCGCGCGCCGCGGCGAGCGATGCTGACGTAGTACCCCTTGCGCTGCAGGTCGGCCGTGCCGTCGTCGGCCTCCTTCGCCACGGACACCAGCCGCTCGCCGCCGCTGAAGAAGCTGTAGCCGAGCCCCTCGGACTGCGCGACGGCGCGCTCGGCGAGGCCCGCCTTGACGAGGCGCTCCAGCAGCGCGGGCACCCGGTCCGCGGGCGTCGCCTTGGCGCGCGAGGCCAGCGCGCGCGCGCCGGTCCTGCCGTCGATCAGCACGAGGAGCTCGAGCTCGTGGGGCGAGCACGAGGTCGACGCGCCCTGGAGCTCCTGGCGTCCCCGGTCGGTCAGGGTAAAGACTTCGTCCGGCGGCTTGCGTTCCGGCATGGCGGTCCTCTCGCGCGGCCAGTATACGGCGGGCGCCTTGCGCCCGCCTTGCGCCCGCCCGCCTAGCCGCCGAGCGCCCGGTAGAGGTCGGCGACCGCCGCCCGCTGCACGCGCAGCGACTCGATCTGCGCGCTGAGCGCGTCGAGCAGGTTGCGCTCGGCATCCAGGACGTCGAGCTGGCTGGCGATGCCGCTCGCATAGCGCAGGCGCGCCAGGCGCACGGTCTCGCGCAGCGCCTCGACCCGCGCCGTCTGCGCCTCGAAGCTTTCCCGCGCGCGCACTTGCGAGGCGAGCGCCTGGCGCACCTCGCGGAACGCCTCGCGCACCGCGCCGCGGTAGCCGGCCAGCGCCGCGCGCTCGCGCGCCAGCGCCGCGTCGCGCTGCGCGTCCAGCCGTCCACCCTGGTAGATCGGCTGCGCGATCGAGGCCAGCGCGCTCCACATGCCCGCGCTGCCGGTGAACAGGTCGCCCAGCGCCGCGCTCTCGCTGCCGAGGAAGCCGGTGAGCTTGATCGACGGGAAGTACGCCGCGCGCGCCTCGGCGACGCGCGCATTCGCGGCCACCAGCTGCTGCTCGGCCTGGACGATGTCCGGGCGCCGCAGCAGCAGCTCGGAGGGCATGCCCTCGGGCAGCACGACCGCGTCGGGCGCGTCCGCCACGAACGACGCCCGCACGACGGGATCCTCGAACACCGCGCGCGGCGAGCGCCCGAGCAGCGCGGCGAGCGCCGCCTCCTCGAGGTCGCGGTCGCGCTCGAGCGGCGGCAGGTCGGCGCGGAACGCCGCGGTGTCGGCCTCGAGCTGGCGCAGGTCGAAGTCCGAGATCAGCCCCGCCTCCCGGCGGCGCCGCTGCAGCGCGAGCGCGTCGTCGCGAAGGGCGACGGCGCGGCGGGTGAGGTCGATGCGCGCGTCGAGCGCGCCGAGCGTGTAGTAGCTGGCCGCCACGCGCGCGGTGAGCGAGAGCCGCACGGTGTCGCGCACGGCCTCGGTCGCGGCGAGGTCGGCGCGCGCGGCGTCGGTCGCCGCGTTCAGCCGCCCGAACAGGTCGACTTCGTACGAGACGCTCAGGCCCACGAGATAGTCGCTGCGCTCGCGGTCGACGCCCGGCGGGATCAGCCCGGTCGCCGACGACGACAGCGAGCGCCCCACGCCCGCGGCGGCGCCGACCTGCGGCAGCTGCGCCGAGCGCGTCTCGCCCAGCAGCGCGCGCGCCTCGTCGACGCGCGCCGCGGCGACGAGGATGTCGGTGTTGTCCTTCAGCGCCTCCTCGACCAGGCGGTCGAGCTGCGGATCGCGGTAGACACGCCACCACGGCGCCTGCGCCGGGTGGCGCGGCGCGGATTCCTTCCACGCCCGCGGCAGCTCGGACTCCGGTCGCTGGTAGTCCGGTCGCACCGCGCAGCCCGCCGCGAGCGCGAGCGCCACGGCCAGCAGCGCGCGGCTACGCATCGGGCGCGCCTCCGTGCGGCGCGTGGTGCGCGATCGGGATCGCGCGATGCGTGACCGCGCGCGCCTGCGCCGCCTCGTCCTTGATCTGCGCGGAGCTGCGGCGCTCGGTCAGGTGGCGGTCGGTGAACAGCTTGAAGAACATGGGCACGAAGAATATCGCGAGGAACGTGGCCGCGAGCATGCCGCCGACGACGCCGGTGCCGACCGAGTGCCGCGCGCCCGCGCCCGCGCCGGTCGACAGCGCGAGCGGCAGCACGCCGAAGATGAAGGCGAGCGAGGTCATCAGGATGGGGCGGAAGCGCAGGCGCGCCGCCTCGACCGCCGCGGCCGAGGCCGACAGGCCCTCGTGGTACTTGAGCGAGGCGTACTCGACGATCAGGATCGCGTTCTTCGCCGCGAGGCCGAGCAGCGTGACGAGGCCGATCTGGAAGTACACGTCGTTCGCGAGCGGCGTGCGGCCGAGGAACGGCACGAGCAGCGTGTTGTTGAGCCAGATCGCGGCCAGCGCGCCGAAGGTGCCGAACGGCAGCGCGAACAGCACCGACAGCGGCAACGACCACTTCTCGTATTGCGCGGCGAGGATCAGGAACACCATGACCACGGCCAGGCCGAGCGCGAGTCCCGAGGTGCCCGCCGAGCGCTTCTCCTGGTAGGACGCGCCGCCCCAGTCGTAGCTGAAATCCGGCGGCAGGACCTTGTCCGCGAGCTGCTCGACCGCCTCGATCGCCTGGCCCGAGGACACGCCCGGCGCCGCCTGGCCGAAGATCTTCACCGCGGGCAGGTTGTTGAAGCGGTCGAGCGTGTCCGGGCCGCTCGAATAGCGCACGCGCGCGAGCGAGGCGAGCGGCACCATGGCGCCGTCCTGGGCGCGCACCCAGATGCGCCCGATGTCGTCGGGCCGGTTGCGGTACTCGGGCTCGGCCGACATCAGCACCTGCCAGGTGCGGCCGAAGCGGTTGAAGTCGTTCACGTAGTAGCTGCCCAGCGTCGCCGCCAGCGCGCTGTACAGGTCGTCGAGCGGCACGCGCAGCGCCTTGGCCTTGTCGCGGTCCACGTCGACGTAGAGCTGCGGCACCTTCGCGCGCCACAGCGTCTGGGCGAACGCGAGGTGCGGGTCCCTGGCCGCGGCGCCGAGGAACTGCCCGAGCACCTGCGCCGTGCGGTCGGGGCCGCCCTCGCCGCGGTTCTGCAGGTAGAACTCGAACCCCCCCGCGGTGCCCAGGCCGAAGATCGGCGGCGGCCCGAAGGCGAGCACGAGGGCCTCCTTGATGCGCGCGGTCTTCATGAACAGGTCGCCCACCAGCGCCTGCGTGCCGACGCGGCGCTCGTCCCAGGGCTTCTGCGTCACGAAGATCGTCGCGGCGTTGTTGCGGAAGCTCCCGCCGAGGAAGTCGAAGCCGGTGAAGGCCACGACGTCGAGGTTGTTCGGGTTCGACTTGATCGCCTGCAGCACCTCGGCCACGACGCGGTCGGTGCGCTGCAGCGTCGCGCCGTCGGGCAGGATCACCGACGAGATGTAGAAGCCCTGGTCCTCGTCCGGGACGAGGCTTCCCGGCGTGAGGCGCCACAGGCCGGTGGCGATCACCGCCATGCCGCCGAACAGCAGCACGCCGATCGCGCCGCGGCGGATCATCCAGGCCACGCCGTTCTCGTAGCGGTCGGTGACGCGGCCGAACAGGCGGTTGAACGCCGCGAAGAATCCGCCCCGCGCGCGGCCGCCCGGCCGCAGCACCGTCACGCACAGCGCCGGCGTCAGCGTCAGCGCGACCGTGCCCGAGATCACCACCGCGATCGAGATCGTGACCGCGAACTGCCGGTAGAGCTCGCCGGCGAGGCCGCCGAGGAAGGCGATCGGGATGAACACCGCGCACAGCACGAGCACGATGGCGATGATCGGGCTCGTGACCTCGCGCATCGCCTTGATCGCCGCATCGCGCGGCGGCAGGCCCTCCTCGTGCATGATGCGCTCGACGTTCTCGAGCACGACGATCGCGTCGTCGACCACGATGCCGATCGCGAGCACCATGCCGAACAGCGTCAGCGTGTTGATCGAGTAGCCGAGCAGGAACAGGCCGGCGAAGGTGCCGGTCAGCGACACCGGCACGGCGGCGAACGGGATCAGCGTCGCGCGCCAGCTCTGCAGGAACAGGTACACGACCAGGAACACGAGCAGCATCGCCTCGCCGAGGGTCTTCACCACCTCGCGGATCGACACCTCGACGAAGCGCGTGGTGTCGTACGGCACCGAGTACGTCAGCCCCTGCGGAAAGCGCTCGGCGAGCTGCGCGACCGTGCGCTTGACGTCGGCGGCGACCGCGAGCGCGTTGGCGCCGGGCTGCAGGAAGATCCCGACCAGCGTGGCCTCGCGCCCGTTGATGCGGCCGATGAACTCGTAGTCGCCCGAGGCGAGCTCGACGCGCGCGACGTCGCGCAGCCGCAGCGTCGAGCCGTCGGGGTTGGCGCGCAGGATGATGTTCCCGAACTCGCTCGCCTCGGCCAGCCGGCCGCGCGTCGTGATCGTGTACACGAGCTGCTGGCCGTCGGCGTTGGGCGCCTGGCCGACCTTGCCGGCGGCGAACTGCGCGTTCTGCTCGTTGATCGCGTTGATCAGGTCGTTCGGCGTCAGGCGCAGCTCGGCGAGGCGGTCCGGCCGCACCCAGATGCGCATCGCGTAGTCCTTGGCGCCGAAGATCTGGACGTTGGTCGTGCCGGGGACGCGCTTCAGGCGGTCGAGCACGTTCAGCGTCACGTAGTTCGAGGTGTACAGGTCGTCGAACCGGCTGTCGGGCGAGTAGAACGCGAGCACCTGCAGGAAGGCCGACGACCCCTTCTCGACGGTCACGCCCTGGCGCCGCACCTCCTGCGGCAGCCGCGGCTCGGCCTGCTTGACGCGGTTGTTGACGTTGAGCGCGGCCTTGTCGACGTCCGTGCCGATGTCGAAGGTGACCTGGATCTCGACCACGCCCTGCGAGGTCGAGGTCGAGCTCATGTAGATCATGTCCTCGACGCCGTTGATCTGGTTCTCGAGCGGCGCGGCCACGGTCTGCTCGAGGACCTGCGCCGAGGCGCCCGGGTACACGGCGCGCACGGTCACCACGGGCGGCGCGATCTCGGGGTACTGCGCGATCGGCAGCGTGCGCATCGCGGCGAGGCCGGCGATCACGATGAACACCGAGATCACCGCCGCGAAGATCGGGCGGTCGATGAAGAAGCGGGAGAACATGCGCTAGGGCTTCGCCGCGGCCTGCGGCCCGGCCGGCGGCGCCGCTGCGGGCTTGGGCGCGCCGAGGTCGGCCGCCTGCACCGGCGCGCCGGGACCGAGGCGCATGACGCCGTCCACGATCACGCGATCGCCGGGCTTGAGCCCGCCGGTGATGATCCAGTCGTCGCCGGACCACTCGCCGACCTGCACCGGGCGCGCCTGCGCGGTCGACTTCCCGTCGACGACGTACACGAACTTGCCCTGCGGGCCTTCCAGCACCGCGCGCTGCGGCACCAGCATCGCGCCGGGCCGCGATGCGCCCGAGAGCGAGATGCGCACGAACTGGCCGGGCCGCAGCACGCCGTCCGGGTTGGCGACCGCTGCGCGCGCATCGGTCGTGCCGGTCTGCCCGGACACGCGCACGTCGGAGAACGTCAGCGTCCCGCTGCGGGCATAGACCTCGCCGTCCGCGACCGTGAGCTGCACGCCGAAGCGCCCATCCTTCGGCAGCACGAGGCGGCCGGCCTCGGCCTCCGCCCGCATTTGCAGGTGGTCGGCCTCCGGGATACCGAAGTTGACCCACATCGGGTCGATCTGCGTGATCTGCGTGAGCAGGACCTGGGGCCCGGACACCAGCGTGCCCTCGGACGCGAGCGAGCGCCCCGCGATGCCCGAGATCGGCGCCTCGACCTTCGTGTACTGCAGGTCGAGCCGCGCCTCGACCAGCCGCGCGCGCGCCGATTTCACGTCGGCGTCGCCGATCGCCTCGGCCGACACGGCGTCGTCGTAATCCTTCTGGCTGACCGCCTTGTCGGCATAGAGCGGCTTCAGGCGCGCGGCGTTGCGCCTGGCCTGGTCCAGCCGCGCCTCGGCGCCCGCGAGGTCCGCCTCCGCCTTGGCGAGCGCGGCCTTGAACGGCTCCGGGTCGATCGTATAGAGCGACTGGCCCTTCTTCACCGGGCCGCCCTCGGTGAAATTTCGCGTCAGCAGGATGCCGGAGACCCGCGCGCGCACCTCGACTTCGCGCGAGCCCGCGGTCTGGCCCGTGTACTCAAAGGTGGCGGGCACCGTCTTCGGCTGCACCGTGATGGTGCTGACCGCGGCAGGCGGCATGACGCCCGGGCCGCCGTGCCCTCCGGGGCCGCCGCCCGCGGGGCCGCAGGCCGCGACGATAAAGGGGAACAGGACGGCAAATGCCTTCGCGATGCGCATGGGTTTTGGCGATTCGGGGAACGCGCGAATTCTACCCCGCGGCGCAGAAGCGACCGTGTCAGTCGCGTTTCAAAATGCTGCCGGTTTGTTTACTCGACGCGAATCGCGTCCACCTTGCCGGGATAGAAGGCGAGCATCTCGCGGATCTCGAGCATCTCGTCGTAGGGGTGCTCGTAGCTCCACGCCGCGTTCTGCGCGCCGCCCACGATCGAGAAGTGCGAGGCGTCGCCCTTGAACGGGCAGTGCGTGCGATGCGCGGTTCGCTCGAGGCGGGCCATGTTCACGTCCTTGCGCGGCACGTACAGCACCGGCGCGTGACCGGACTCCTTCAGCTCGATCGCCTCGCGCGTGTCGGCGATCACCTCGCCGCCCGCGACCACGCGCACGCGCCGCGCGGCCGGGCGCGTCACGATGTGGCTGCGGGGAACCTTGCTGAAGCCGGGGGCGGGATTGGCGGGCGGGGACATCGCGGGAGCCTCCCGGCGACGATACTGTAAATACATACATGCTCGCAACAGGGTCTTTGCCGGTCGTGTCAAGATGCGGCCGCCATGGCGACCCGACGCAGATTCGCGCGGCGCGAGGACCTGGGTCTCACGCCCGGGGAGTTCGCCGTGCTGCGCCGGCTGCGCACGCCGGAGCGCGCGCAGGCCTTCCTGTACGGTCTGCGCCAGAACTTCGAGCCCCACGGCGACACCTGCAACAGCGTGCGCACCGTGCTGCGCACCCGGCGCGCGCACTGCATCGAGGGCGCGATGCTCGCCGCGGCGGCGCTCTGGGTCCACGGCGAGCCGCCGCTGCTGCTCGACATGCGCGCGGTGCGCGACTTCGACCACGTCGTGGCGCTGTTCCGGCGCGGCGGCCGCTGGGGCGCGATCTCGAAGACCAACGGCGCCACGTTGCGCTGGCGCGACCCGGTCTACCGCAGCCTGCGCGAGCTCGCGATGTCGTACCTGCACGAGTACTGCAACCGGCGCGACCACAAGACGCTGAGGGCGTATTCGCGGCCGTTCGACCTGCGGGTCATGCCCGCGAGCGCCTGGGTGACGGCGGCCAAGGGCGCCTGGGCGGTGGCCGAGCGCCTGGACGCCTTGCCCCACTACCCGCTGCTCAGCGCGCGCGAGCAGCGCCGCCTCGCGCGGCGCGACCCGTTCGAGCGCAGGATCGGCACCCTGCTGCAGTACCGGCGCCCCGCGAGGGCCGCGCAACGGCCCGGCAAGCATCGGAAATAGCAGGGGTATTGCCGCGTTACGCGAGTAACACAGGGTTACACACGTTTCGGTGCGCCGGACCGATCCTGTCTGCGTCGCCGGCGCTCATGGGAGCCCGGCATAGCGAGCAAAGGAGCGCGTCATGCTGAAGAAGACCCTGGTCCTGGTTACCCTGTCCGCGACGGCCTTCATGGCGGCGGCCCCCGCGATGGCCTACGACGGCCGGCGCGTCGAAGCGCCGCGGCATGTCAGCTACGAGCGCAACGCGCACCGCTACACCCCCGTGCGCTACGTGGCGCCGGCGCCGAGGGCCGTGGTCGTGGAGCGCACGGTCGTCGCGCCCCGTCCCGCCGCGGTGGTCTACGCGCGCCCGAGCGGCGCCGACATCTTCGGCGGCCTCGTGTTGGGCACGATCCTCGGGGTCGCGATCGCCACGCACTAGCCGCGGCGGCGGGAACCGGGCCGCGGCCCGGGCGGTCCAAGCGGCCGGCGACACGCCGGCCGCTTTCGCTTGGGGCGTCAGGAATTGCGCCGGCCTTCGACTAAACTGCGCAAGGAGGCCCCATGAAACGACGCTCGTTGCTCAAGGCGCTGCTCGCCGCCCCGCTCGCCGGCGCGGCTTGGGCCGCGCACGCGCAGAAGAAAGGACTCGCGATGGTCGAACAGCTGCAAAGCACCTGGAAGCAGTACCTCGCCGCCGGCACGCCGACGCCCTCGCCCACGGACGCGCTGAAGCTGACCGACGACGAATGGAAGCAGCGGCTCGCGCCGGCCGCCTACCGCGTCCTGCGCAAGGAGGGCACGGAGCGCGCGGGCACGAGTCCGCTCGACCACGAGAAGCGCGAGGGCGTCTTCGCCTGCGCCGGCTGCGAGCTGCCGCTGTTCACCTCGGCGATGAAGTTCGACAGCGGCACGGGCTGGCCGAGCTTCTTCACCACGATTCCCGGGGTGTTCGTGACCAAGACCGACTACTTCCTGATCTATCCGCGCACCGAGTACCACTGCATGCGCTGCGGCGGCCATCACGGCCACGTGTTCAAGGACGGCCCCGAGCCGACGGGATTGCGCTACTGCAACAACGGCGTGGCGCTGAAGTTCATCCCGAAGGAAGGCAAGGCGTAGGGTGAGCCAGCGGCCCACCCTACAGGTCTAGCTCCTCGCGCAGCGGCTCGGCCGGGTAGTGGAACCGGACCGGGCCGTCGGGCTGCATGTGCAGGAACTGGTGGATGCGCGGGTCGCTCGATCCGAGCATCTCGTCCGGGGTGCCGTGCCCGATGACCTCGCCGTCCGAAATCACGTAAAGCGCGTCGGCCACCTTCAGCGATTCGCTCACGTCGTAGGTGACGACGATCGACGTCGCGCCGAGCGCGTCGTTCAGCGTCCGGATCAGGCCCGCGACCGCGTTGAGCGAGATCGGGTCGAGCCCGGCGAACGGCTCGTCGAACATCATCAGCATCGGGTCCATCGCGATCGCGCGCGCCAGCGCCACGCGCCGCGTCATGCCGCCCGACAGGTCGCCCACCCGCAGCGCGTGCGCGCCGCGCAGGCCCACGGCGTGCAGCTTCATCAGCACGAGGCTGCCGATGACGTCCTCGGGCAGCGTGGTGTGCTCGCGAATGGGGAACGCCACGTTCTCGAACACCGAGAGGTCGGTGAACAGGCCGCTGGTCTGGAACATCATGCCCATCTTGCGCCGCAGCTCGTAGAGCGGCGTGCCGTCGAGCTCGTGCACGGGCACGCCGTCGACGTGGATCGTGCCGCGCACCGGCCGCAGCTGCCCGCCGATCAGCTTCAGCAGCGTCGACTTGCCCGAGCCGCTCGTGCCGAGGATGCCGATGAGCTTGCCGCGCTGCACGTCGAGCGACAGGCCGCGCAGCAGCGGCGGCGACTGCGGATAGGAGAAGTGCAGGTCGCGGATCTCGACCAGGTTCCCGGCGGCGGGGGGCATGCGCGGTGATAGTCTAGCCGAACGCATGCCCGCGCCCGCGCCCTACGCCGGACTGACGCCGGAGACCGTGCTCGACGCGCTGCAGGACGCGGGGCTGCGCGGCGACGGGCGCCTGCTCGCGCTGAACAGCTACGAGAACCGCGTCTACCAGGTCTGGCTCGAGGACGGCGGCAGCGTGGTGGCGAAGTTCTACCGCCCGGCGCGGTGGACCGACGCGCAGATCCTCGAGGAGCACGCGTTCGTCGCCGAGCTCGCCGCCGCCGAGATTCCGGCGGTCGCGCCGCTCGACCTCGGCGGCACCACGCTGCGCGCGCACGGCGGGTTCCGGTTCGCGGCCTATCCGCGCCGGGGCGGGCGTCCGCCCGAGCTCGAGGATCCCGGGACGCTGCGCTGGCTCGGGCGCTTCCTCGGCCGCATCCACGCGGCCGGCGCGCGCCGGCCGTTCGAGGCGCGGCCCGCGCTCGACGTCGCGAGCTTCGGCGTCGAGCCGCGCGACTGGCTGCTCGCGCACGAATTCGTGCCCGCCGACCTGCGCGGGGCCTGGGCCGGCGCGGCCGCGCTCGCGCTGGAAGGCGTCGCGCACTGCTACGCGCGCGCGGGCGCCCCGGCGCGGTTGCGGCTTCACGGCGACTGCCATGCCGGCAACGTGCTGTGGACCGACGATGGGCCCCACTTCGTCGACTTCGACGACGCGCGCACCGGGCCCGCGGCGCAGGACCTGTGGATGCTGCTCTCGGGCGAGCGCGAGGCGATGACGCGCCAGCTCGGGCTCGTGCTCGAAGGCTACCGGCAGTTCCGCGACTTCGACCTGCGCGAGCTGAACCTGGTGGAGGCGCTGCGCACGTTGCGCTTGCTGCACTACTCGGCGTGGATCGCGCGGCGCTGGGACGACCCGGCCTTCCCGGCCGCCTTTCCCTGGTTCAACACGCAGCGCTACTGGCAGGACCGCATCCTCGAGCTGCGCGAGCAGGTCGCGCTGATGCAGGAGCCGCCGCTCGACGTCGGCTAGAGCAGGCGGTAAGACTCGAGCAGCACCTGCCGCGCGCGGCGCTGCGCCGTCGCCACCGCGATCGTGCGGTTCAGCCACTGCAGGTCCGCGGCGCCCGTCTCGAAGCGCATCACCGTGCGGAAGAAGTACTTCTGCGGCGGCACGTCCTCGCCGCGGCCGAGCGCGGCGAGCACCTCCG
>Ga0335085_10014046_pt1 | contig 11709 bp, 12 predicted proteins | sample Lox_Sample_45_FD_206712 | JGI IMG/M metagenome (GOLD analysis project Ga0335085, IMG submission 206712) | Soil microbial communities from Loxahatchee National Wildlife Refuge, Florida, United States - Lox_Sample_4.5 | ecosystem: Environmental > Terrestrial > Soil > Wetlands | place: USA...
TGACCGTCCTTGAAGTCGGTCCCGGCGCGTGCGAACGCCGTGCGGGCGCCGTGGACGACGAAAGCCGAACGGCTCATTTCGGCTTCCTTCTCCGCCTCGCCGACGCGGCCCCCCGGCGCTTCTTCTCCTTGATCCCGCGGGGCGCGGAGGGGACAACGGGGGTGGGGCCCCGTTGTCCGGGGGTGGGGCCCCGTTGTCCGGGGGTGGGGCTCCGTTGCCCGGGGGGAACCCGGCCATCGGGCTCCCCCGGCCCCTTCGGCTCGGCGAATCCGGAGAGAAGCATGCCGACGACCTTGCGGGCGTCCGTGAGGAGAGCGGGCTCCCCGGAGAAGAGCCACTCGGAGACGATCTCGTCCGCCGCGCCGAAGAGGACCCGGACCGCGAGCCGGGGCGAGAGCTGCGCGCGGAACTCGCCGCTCTCGATGCCGTCCTTCAGCACGCCGCCGAGGAGCCGGAAGTAGTCGACGAGCTTCGACCGGATGACGCGCTGGAGCATCCGGGCGGATCGCCTGAGCTCGATCTGGAAGAGCGACGCGAGGTCGCGGTCGGAAGCCAGATAGGTCAGATGAAGGTCGACGAGGCGCGTGAGCCGCTCGGCTGCGGAGGCCTCGGCGCGGACGATCTCCCGGCCCCGAGCGAGGAGGTCGTCCATCTTCTCGTCGAAGACCGTCGCGAAAAGGTCTTCCTTGTTCCGGAAGTAGAGGTAGACGGTCCCCTCGGCCACCCGCGCGGCGGCGGCGATGTCGGCGATCTTGGCGTCGTGGTAGCCGCGGCGGCCAAAAGTCCGGACGGCGGCGTCGAGGATCCGCTGCCGTTTCCCGGGGTCGGCACCGGCCGGAGACGGCTCCCGTTCCGCCCCCCCGGGGGACTCCCGGCCGATCTCCTCGAGATCGGGCTCTTCACCTCGTCCCATCGCCTCTCGCCCCTCCCGGCTCACTGAATGAGCCGTCATTCAGCCTATGCCGCGGCACCCGGCCTGTCAAGGATGCGGGCGGGTCCTTCAGGGGACGATCCGCTCGGAGACGGGCCGCTCCGTGTCGGGATCCGTGCCGAGGAGGTCGAGGTACTCGACCCGCCGGGAGAAGAACCCGCGCCCCGCGACCTGAACCCAGACCCGGTCGAGGCGCGCCTCCCGGCCGTCGATGGGGGCGAAAGCCCTCGGGCAGCCGTCCACCGTCCGGAGGCGGATCGGGACGGAACGCCGGGCCTTGAGCCGGATGGTGACCTCGCCGCCGGCGCGCGGCGGCTCGACGTTGTAGCCGTAGACCCCGCGCTCGATGAAGTTGAGATCGTCCCTCTGGCCCTTCTCCGCCTTGAGGATCCAGTAGACATCCACGGGTTTTCGCAGGAAGAAGTCGCCGCTCTTCTCGAGAAGTCCCGAATAGACGACGACGTTGGCGTTCAGGCTCCTCTCGATCGTGAAGAGGACGCCATCGCACGCCCGCCCCGCCCCCGGGGGGGAGGGCGAGGAGCCAGGCCGCCACAGCCAGGGGCCGGAGCGGGCGCCCGTCAGCCCGCTTTCTCTTGGTAGAGCTCGTCAATCAGCGCCCTGTACTTCAGGTCGATGATGCGCCGCTTGACCTTCAGCGTCGGCGTCAGTTCGCCCCCTTCGATCGTCAGATCGCTCGTGAGAAGACCGAAGCGGACGATCTGCTGTTCATGGGATTTTCCGGCGTTCCACTCGTCGATCGCCTTCTGGAAGAGGTCGCGGACGCGCGGCTCCTTCGCCAGCGACTCAGGCGAGAGGCTGCCCAGGCCGTTCTGGTTCGCCCACTCCTTCAGCTTCTCGAAGTTCGGGACGATGAGGCTGATGAGGTACCGGCGGCGGTCTCCGATGATGACCGGAAGCGAGATGAAGGCGTTCCCCTTCAGGAAGCCCTCGATCGGTGCCGGAGCGATGTTCTTTCCATTCGCGTTGACGATCAGCTCCTTCTTCCGGTCGGTGATGGCGAGGAAGCCGTCCTCGTCGATCTTTCCGATGTCGCCGGTGTGGAACCACCCCTCGGCGTCGATCGCCTCCTTCGTCGCGTCAAGCTTGTTGAAGTACCCTCGCATGACGTGCGGCCCGCGCGTCAGGATCTCGCCGTCCGGCGCGACCTTGCACTCGACGCCCGGGATGACCCGGCCGACGGTCCCGAGCCGCCAGGCCCCCGGGAAGTTCACGGCGATGACGGGGCTCGTCTCGGTCAGGCCGTACCCCTCGAAGACCTCCACGCCGACCGCCCAGAAGAACTCCGCCAGGTCCTTCGACAGGGGCGCGCCGCCCGAGATGGAGTAGCGGAAGCGCGAGCCGAGGGCGGCCCGGATCTTCCCGAAGACGAGGCGGTCGAAGACGAAGTGCTGGAGCGCCAGGAAGACGTCGGGGGTCTTCTTCTGCCCGCGGAGCGCCAGGACCTGCTTGCCGACGTCGAGGGCCCTCCAGAAGAGCTTCTGACGTGCGGCCGGCGCCTTCGAGACGTTGTCCATGACCCGGCCGTAGACCTTCTCGTAGACCCGGGGGACGGCCGCAAAGATGTGCGGGTTGATTTCGAGGAGGTTGTCCTTGAGCTTGTCGATCGACTCCGCGAACGCGATCGTCACACCGAAGTGGTAGTAAAAGTACTCGAGCATCCGCTCGAGGACGTGCGAGAGGGGGAGGAACGAGAGACCCACGGTCGTGGGGGGGAGCGGCAGCAGGTCCGACGTGGCGAGGACGTTCGAGACGAAGTTGCTCTGCGTGAGCATCGCTCCCTTCGGCTCTCCCGTGGTCCCGGAGGTGTAGATCAGGGTCGCGAGGTCGTCCGGCTTCCGGGCGTCCGCGCGCTTCTCGAAGGCGGCGGGGTTCTCCGCGTGGGCCTTCCGGCCCTCGACGAGCACCTCGTCGAAGGATCGGGTGCCCTTCAGGACGATCTCGTCGAAGAGGACGACCTGCCGGAGGGACGGACAGCTTCCCTTCGCGTCCAGGACCTTCTTCGCCTGATCGGCGTTCGAGCAGAACGCGACGACGGAGCCCGAGTCGCGGAGAAGGTACTCGGCCTGCTCGGAGACCATCGTCGGGAAGATCGGGACGAGGACCGCCCCGTAGCACTGACAGGCAAAGTCGACGATCGACCACTCCGGCCGGTTCTCGGAAAGAAGAGCGACGCGATCCCCCGACTTCACGCCGAGGCTCTCGAGGGCGGAGGAGACCGCACGGACCCGGTCCATGAACTCCTTCGTGGAGACCGGGCGCCAGGCGCCGTCCTTCTTCACGAGAAGAAGGTCCGGCTTCTGGAAGTTCTCGAGGTTCCGGAAAATGTCGACGAGAGTCCGAGGAGTCATGATCGCCTCCGAAGCTTCCAGAGCAGCTTTCTGCGATTATAGGCAGCCCGGATCTTCCTGATCGCGGAGGACATAGACCCGATGGGCAGACGGCAAACGCGGCCGCGGAATCCGGAGTCGGCGCCCGGCGTCGCCCTCGTGACGGGCGGAGCGCGCCGCCTCGGAAGGGAGCTCGCGCTGGGATTTTCGAGGGCCGGCTACGCGGTCGCGGTGAGCTTTCGCACCCAAAGGACCAGAGCCGACGAGACCGTCCGAGATCTCCGTTCGCTCGGGTGCCCGGCGGCGGCCTTCCGCGCGGACCTGGCCCGCCCCGGCGCCCCCGCGCGCCTCGTCGAAAGCGTCACGGCGCGATTCGGGCGTCTCGACGTCCTGGTCCACGCGGCCTCGCCGTGGATCACGGGCCCGGTGGCCGGCGTGACGCTCGATGACTGGGAGGCCGTCTTCCGTGCCGGCCCGCGCGCGGCGTTCTTCCTGGCGCAGGCGGCGGCGCCGGCTCTGGCGAGGGCGAAAGGCTCGATCCTCCTGATCTCCGACGTCGCGGCGACGAAGGCCTGGCCCCACCACGTCCCGCACGCCGCCGCCAAGGCGGCCATCGACGCGCTCGTGCGGAACCTCGCGGTCGCTCTCGGGCCCGCGGTCCGCGTCAACGGACTCGCTCCCGGCATCGTTCTCCCGCCTGACGACCTCGCCCCGGCGGCGGTCGAGCGGCTCGTGGCCGGAACGCCGTTGAAGCGGAAGGTCGAGGTCGCCGATCTCGTCTCGATGGCCGTCGCCCTGGCGGCGAACCGCTCCATGACGGGACAGGTCGTGGCCGTCGACGCGGGCCGGGCCACCGTCTGAGATCGGAATGTCTTCGTAGAATGGGAAGAACCCGGGGGGATTCTTCAAAATGAGAAACATGACGTCCGTGGCGCGAGCCGCCTGCGTCCTCGTCATCGCGGCTCTTGGCCTCGCTTCGGAGAGCTGCGGCGGAGAGCGTTCCGGTGCCGCCACCGCTTCGGGTTTCCGCGTCGCCCTCCTGACGCCCGGTCCGATCTCCGACGCCGGCTGGAACGCCGGGGCCTACGACGGGCTGAAGGCGATCGAGAAGGAGCTGGGAGCGCGCGTCTCGCACGTCCAGGTCAGGTCGCCGTCGGAATTCGAGGAGCAGTTTCGCGCCTACGCCGCCGAGGGCTACGCGCTCTGCTTCGGGCACGGCTTCGAGTTCCAGGACGCGGCGGCGCGCGTGGCCGCCGTCTACCCGAAAACGGTCTTCGTCACGACCTCCGGCTCGCGGACGGCCCCGAACCTCGCGCCGATCGTCTTCGAGCTGGAGCAGGCCACGTACCTCTGCGGCCTCGTGTCCGGGCGGATGTCGAAGACCGGAAGGGCCGGGATGGTGGGCGGCGTCGAGCTCCCGTCGATCAAGTCGACGTTTCTCGCGTTCGAGGCGGGCGTGAAGGCGGCGAATCCGGCGGCCGACGTCCGGACCGTCTTCACGGGCTCGTTCGAGGACGTGGCGGCCGCGAAGGCGGCCGCGCTCGCCCTGGCCGACCAGGGGTGCGACTTCCTCTTCCACAACGCGAACAACGCCGCGCTCGGCGTCTTCAACGCGGCCGAGGAGCGGAAGATCACCGCCTTCGGTTCGAACCGCGACCAGAACGCCGTCTCCCGCGCGATCCTCGCCTCGGCGGTCATCGACATGCCGCGGGCCTTCGTCGAGACGGCGCGCCGCGTGAAGGAAGGCCGCTTCGACGGCCAGCCGCTCCGGTACGGCCTCGCCTCGGGTGTCGTGTCGTTCATCTGGAGCCCGGCCCGGAAGGGGGAGGTCCCGGCGGCGGTCCAGGACGAGATCGCCCGCGTCGAGGCCGAGATCCGTTCCGGGGCGCGCCGCGTGCCCCGAGGCAACTTCTGACGCGTCTCGAGCTTCTCGCGATCTCGAAGAGCTTCGGCGCGACGAGGGCCCTCGATCGCGCGTCCTTCACGGTTTTCGCGGGAGAGATCCACGCCCTGCTCGGAGAGAACGGGGCCGGAAAGTCGACGCTGGTCTCGATCGCCGCGGGAATCCTCCGGGCCGACGGGGGCCGCATCCGGCTCGGCGGCCGCGACGTCGTCTTCCGTTCGCCGCGCGATGCGCGCCGCGGCGGAATCGCCCTCGTGCCGCAACACGACCTTCTCGTCGAGGCCGCCACCGTGGCCGAGAACCTGGCGCTGCTCGACTCCTCGGCGCCGTTCCTGGAGCCGCCGGCCGCCCGGCGGTCGCGCGTGCGCCGCATCGCCGGGACCTTCGCGATGGACCTCGGCGAGCCCGACGCCCCCGTGGCCGATCTGCCGGTCGGGACGCGGCAGCGGATCGAGATCGCCGGGGCCCTCGCGGCCGACCCCGGGATCCTGATCCTCGACGAGCCGACGGCGGTCCTCTCCCCCGACGAGACGGCGTCCCTCTTTGCGTCGCTCCGGCGGCGCGCCGATTCGGGCCACGCGGTCGTCCTGATCACCCACCGCCTGACGGAGGTCTTCGAGGCGGCCGACCGCCTGACGCTTCTCTCGCGGGGGAAGACGGTGAAGTCCTGCCTGGTTTCCCAAACGACGGCCGGCGAAATCGGAGGCCTGCTGCTCGGAGCCGCCGAAAAGGCCGAGGGGGAGACAGAGAGAAGGACCGAAGATCTCCGTCTCGGCGGCGGCCGCCCTGCGGCCGCCGAGAAGGGTCTCCAGGTCCTGTCAGTCGAGTCCGTCGTGCCGGCCGGAACGTCCGCGCCGCCCGCTTCTTTCTCTCTCGAAGAAGGCGACCTTCTCGTCCTCCTCGCCATCGACGGGAACGGCGCCGACACGCTGGCGAGGTGCGTGGCCGGGCTGCACCCGTTCTCGGGCCGGATCGGGATCCTCGGCCGTCCTCTCCCGGCCGCCGGGGCGCCGCGCGCGTTCCGCGCCGCGGGCGGGCGCTTCGTGCCGGCCGACCGGCGCGCCGAGGGGCTCGTGGCCCCCCTGTCGCTCGAGGAGAATCTCGCGCTTCCGACCCCTCCGGGCCGGCTCTTCCTCGACCGCGCCGCCATGGCGCGTCTCGCCGGGGAGCGCCTCAGGCAGCACGGAATCCGCGCGGAGTCACCGGCGAGCGCCGCCGCGACCCTCTCGGGGGGGAACCAGCAGAAGCTCGTCCTCGCCCGCGAGCTCGACGACCGCTTCGGTCCGCCGCGGCTGATGGTCGCCATTCATCCCACGCGCGGGCTCGACCTTTCGGCGGCGGCGGCGGTGCGCGACCGGATCGAGGAGACGCGACGGGCCGGCACGGCCGTCCTCGTGGCCAGCTCCGACCCGGAGGAAGCGGGCCTTCTCGGCGGGACGCATCGCGTCGTCTACCGCGGCGCCCTCTCCGACCCGCTGCCGCCCGAGACGTCCCTCCCGGCGCTCGGGCGGCGGATGGCCGGGCTCGAATCATGACGGGCGCCGCCCGGCGGCGCGCGATTCTCGGGGGCGCCATCGCGGCCGGAACTCTCGTCCTTCTCGCGGCCCTCGTCCTCGTCGCCGGCGCGTCTCCGGGAGAGGCTCTCGCCGCTCTCGTCGGCGGCTCCGTCGGCTCGGGCGCGGCGCTCGGGGAGACGCTGACCCGTGCCACGTCCCTCGTCCTCTGCGCCGCAGGCGCCGTCCTCGCGCTCCGCGCCGGCGTCCTGAACATCGGCCTCGACGGACAGTTCCTGATGGGAGCCGCGGCTGCCGCCGCGGTGGGGCCGCTTTTCGACGCAGCGCCGTACGCGGCCCGACTGGCTCTCCTTCTCGCCGCCGCGGCCGCCGGCGCGCTCTTCGCCGCGCCCGCGGTCTGGCTCTCCGAGCGGCGCGGCGTTCCGCCGGTCCTTTCGACGATCCTCCTCAACCTCGTCGCCGCCGCCGCGGTGACCTGGCTGGTCCGCGGCCCGCTCCAGGATCGGGCGGCCGACTACCCGCAGAGCCGGCCGCTGTCGGCCGAAGTCAGGCTCCGCCCGCTCGCTCCCGGCGTCCGGACGACCGCGGCCTTTCCCGTCGCTCTCCTCCTCGCCGCCGGCTCGGGCGTCTTCTTGTCGCGGACGAAGGCGGGACTGAAGATCCGTGCCGCCGGCGCGTCCCCCGCCGCGGCGCGGGCGATCGGCCTCGCCGACGCCCCATTGCGCGCCGGCGCCCTCCTCGGTTCGGCAGCCTTCGCCGGACTCGCCGGCGGATTGGAGGTCGCCGCCGTGACCGGCCGGCTCTTCGATCCCTTCGGGACCGGCGTCGGCTACCTCGGGATCGCCGCGGCGCTTCTCGGCGGCACGGGCGCCGGCGGCGCCACGGCGGCCGCGCTCTTCTTCGCGGCCCTCGGCGCGGGATCGAGCGCCCTGCAACGTGACACCGGCGTACCGGCTGCGGTGGCCACGATCGTCCCCGGCCTCCTCGTCCTCGCGGTCCTTCTCGTCCGCCGGCGGCTCTCCGGAGGCGAGGCGTGAGCGGCTTTCTCGAGATCGCCCTCCTTCTCTCGGCGCCGCTCCTGCTGACGGCCGCGGGAGAGCTCGTCCTGGAGCGCGCCGGCTCGATCCAGATCGGCGCGGAAGGGACCATGCTCATTGGCGCTTTTGCGGCGTTCGCCGCGGGCCTCGGCACCGAAAGTCCCTCGGTCGCCCTCGCGGCGGGCCTTGCGGGCGGGCTCGCCGGGGGCGCGGCGTTCGCGGCGGTCGCCGTCGCCGGGCGGGCCGACCCGATCCTCGTCGGCACCGCGTGGAACCTGGTCGCCTTCGGCGGCACCGCCTTCGGCTACCGGCTTCTCGCGGGAGCCACGGGCGCCGTCCTCGAGGTGCCCCGGCTCCCGGCCGGCGCGCTCGGGCTCCCGCCGGCCGTCTGGGCGGTCTTCGCGCTTCCGTTCCTCGTCCATGCCGGCCTCCGGACCACCCGACCGGGGCTGCGGCTCGTCGCGGCGGGAGAGCACCCCGAGCTGCTCCGCGCCCAGGGGCTCTCGGTCGTGGCGGTCCGGACCGGGGCCGCCCTCTTCTCGGGAGCGGCGGCGGGCCTCGCGGGCGCCCTGCTGGTCGTCACCGTCTCTCCGACGTTTGTCGAAGGGATGACGGCCGGCCGCGGCTTCCTCGCCCTCGCCCTCGTCGTCTTCGCACGGTGGAAGCCGCTCCGCCTCCTCCCCGCGTCGCTTCTGATCGGCGCGGCGGGCGCCCTCCAGGTGCGTCTCCAGGCCTCCGGCGGACCCTCCGTCCCCTACGCGCTCTTCGTGGCGCTCCCCGCGCTGCTCGCGCTGTTCGCGCTGGCGGTCACTCCCGGACGCGGCGGCGCGCCGAAGGCTCTCGGCGCTCCCGCTCCCTAGGCGGAACGTCTATTCCTTCGGTTCGGCCGCGGGAGGCGGCGCCGACGGGCGCGGCGGGGCTCCTTCGGGGGCGCGTCGCGGCCGTCCCTCGCGGAAACGCTCGCGGATCTGCTCTCGCCGCTCCTGGCGCCACTGGTCGGCGCGCTCCACGACCTGTTTCCACTGTGGCTCGGTGAGAACCCCGCGCATCTCGAGGAGCATGAGGGACGTCGTCTTCCGCAGCCTGGCCCGCGACTGCTCGAGAGCGTCGATGGCGGCGGTGACCTTCTTCGGGTCGCTGTCCTTCTTCGCCATCAGCTCCTCGACGTCGAGCTGCTTCCTCTCGGCGTCGGCCTTCAGGTCGACGAAGTCGCGCCGGTTCTTCGCGAAGATCTGGTCCAGCCTGTCCTGCTGCTCCGACGTCAGCGCGAGAGCCTGGACGACCGCCGGGCGCTTCCACCACTTCCCGGGCAGCGTCTCGGGCATCTGCGCCCGGGCGGCGCCGGCCGTGAGGGCCGCCGCGGCGAGGAGAAGGACGAGAGGGCGGACGCGCATCGTTGGCTCCTCAGGTCGTCTCGTCAGGAAGGAGGGAAGTGTACGCCGGCTCTTCGAGGAGGATCCGGTCGATGGAGAGGAGGAGCTCTTCGTCAGCCTGGTCCCCCGACGGGGCAGCCGAAACCGCCGGCGTCGCCATCGCGCTCGAACCCTTCCCGGCCGGCTCCGTTCCCCCGAAGCGGAGGACCGAGACGACCGCCACGAGGGCGAGGGCCGCGGCCAGGCTCGACACCGCGAGGAGCGGGTGCCGGAAAAGACGGTTCGTCCGGACGGCCGCGGAGAACGGACGGATGCCGCTCGTCCGGGAGCGCTCCGGCGCCGAGACGCCTTCGATCGTCCGGAGGACGGCGGCGCGCTGACCTTCCCAGAACGTCTCGGGCAGCGCCTCCACGATACCGTCGACGGCGCCGCGGTCGAGCAGCCAGGCCTCGCGAAGCCGCGCCACCTTCGCCTGGCACGACGCGCACGCGGCGAGATGGGACGGTACGGCTCCGGGCTTCTCGTCGGCCGGGAAGACCCTTTCGACGACTTCGTCCGGCGTGAGATGGCGATTCTCCTCGGTCTTCATCGGAGGTCCTCCAGCCGCTCGCGCAGCTTGCGGGCCGCGCGGAAGAGATGCGATTTGATCGTTCCCTCGTCGAGCCCGGTCGCCGCGCCGATCTCGGCGATCGAGCGCTCCTCGTAGTGCTTCATCACGAAGACGGCGCGCTGGCGGGGTGACAGCGTGACGAGCGCGTCCGCGATCCGGCGCCGGATCTCGCGCGCCATCAGGTCCCTCTCCGGGGAGGTGCCGTCCGCCGGATCGAAACGGGCCGGGAGCTCCGGGCCGTCCTCCTCTCCGTCCCCGCGCAGGTCGCCGAAGGAGACGACGGGCTTCTTGCGCCGGACGAGATCGCGGACCGCGTTGATGGCGATCCGCGTCGCCCACGTCTCGAACGCGGCGTCCCCCTTGAAGTCGGCGAGGCCGCGGTAGGCCTTCACGAAGACGTCCTGGGTCAGGCCGTCGGCCTCGGCCGGGTCGCGGAGCAGGGTGTAAGCCAGCCGGAAGATCCGCTTCTGGTACGTCCGGACGAAGTACTCGAACCGGTCCGTCTCGCCCGCAAGGATCTTCGCGATCTCCGATCGCTCGAACTCCTGCCGCTCGAGGCGGGCATCCTCGCCGGAGATCTCCACCGGCATCACGGCGAGCCTCCGGGGCCCCGCCGGCGCGCCGCCGGGTACCGGAAACTCGAGGACTCGGGCGAAACCCGTCTCACCCACTCTCCTAAAGACGCTCCCGGGCGGGCCGGGGTTTACTCGCTAAGCGGCTCGTCTCCCTAAGGATAGCTTCAGCCTTCCTCCCGGCGCCGCCAGGGCCGGAGCCGCTCCTTCAGGCCGTCCCACAGGACGATCCGCCGGCGGAAGAGCGAGAGCCTCCTTTCCACCGACCGGGAAACCGGTTCCGGGTCGAAATAGCTGGACAGGAGACGCTTGCGGTCCTCGGGCCGGTTCAGGCCGGGCCTCGAGAGGTCCCTGAGGCGGTTCCAGAGGGAGACCGGCCTTTCCGAGATCCTCGCGCGGGTCAGGTCGACGAGCCAGATCCGGAAGCCGGCGCCGTCCCGCGTCACGAGGACGTTTCCGTCCGAGAAATCCCCGAAGAAGACCCCCTGGTCGTGCATCCGCCGGGCGAGGCGGCCGAGTGCCGCGACGATCTGCTCGAACGGGATCCGGAGACGCGGCGCGCCGCGGCCGGGATCGTCGCGGTGGAGGAACCACTCGCGGATCTGGACCGCGCCCTCCAGCCGGCGGGCGACGTACCAGTCCTCCCCCTCGACGTGAGCCACGCCGAGCGGCTCGGGCGTCGGGACGCCCCGCGCGATGAGTTGGCGCGCCACCGCGGCCGACCGGTCGGAGCGCGTCCGGCCGGGCTTCTCGAAGACGGACGTCCGCATCTTCTTCACGACGACGGGTATGGACTCGCCGCCGCGGCGGAGGACCGCCTCGACGACCTCGTGTCGTCCCGGGTAGCGGACGGCATCCGGAGGGAACTCGATCTCCCGCGAGAGGTCCGTCATGGCCGCCCCAGGAGGAAGACCTCCCCCGATCCGATCAGGGCCTTGTCCTTGACGACGAGCGCCGTCAGCGCCGGGTCCGTCCACTCGCTCCGGTCCCCCTCGGTGACGAGGACCTGTCCGCCCGGCTCGGCGGCGAGCCAGGCCGCCAGCTCCGCCTCGGTCCGGGCGTACGCCGTGCGGCGCCGCATGACGAGAATGGGATAGCAGCGGTACGGATCGCCGTAGTACGCGAGCGGCTCGCCGTGGGCGAATCGCGGCGCCAGCCGCGTGAAGAAGCTCCGGCCCGTCTTGCGCTCGTCGATGGCCGGGAAGACCGAGAAGGCCGTCGCCGCTTCTCCCGCCGCCAGCACGGCCGCGAGGGCGAGCAGGGCGGGTGCCGCCTCGCGGCGCCGCGCCACGAGGACCGCCGCCACGCCGACCCCGCCGAGACCGAGGGGCAGCGCCACGGCCCACCCGAGCCGTGCGAATTCCGGAAAGCGGCGCGCCGCGACGACGGGGAGCGCGGCGGCCGCCCCGACGAGGAGGAGC